>Ga0207797_1000670_pt1 | contig 26100 bp, 41 predicted proteins | sample PRCRCaboRojoPR_6_FD_187275 | JGI IMG/M metagenome (GOLD analysis project Ga0207797, IMG submission 187275) | Marine sediment microbial community from Cabo Rojo, Puerto Rico - PR CR 10% Liquid 1 (SPAdes) | ecosystem: Environmental > Aquatic > Marine > Coastal > Sediment | place: Cabo Rojo, Puerto... | reverse complement strand
CATTGTAGACCGGCATGACGACCGAGAGGAGGAGGTCGTCGACGTCGCCGGCCGAGGCCCGGTTCGAAGCCCGGCTCACGCTCCCGGCCGCTCCTCGGCCAGGACGGGCGGCTCGCCGAGGCCCTCTTCCTCCTGCAGGGTCCGGAAGTACTCGATGGTGCGCCGCAGGCCGTCCCGGAAGCTCACGCCGGGCTCCCAGCCCAGCTCCGAGCGGGCGCGGCCGATGTCGGGGCGGCGCACCTGGGGGTCGTCCTCCGGCAGCGGCAGGTGCTCGATCTCGCTGTCCGAGCCGGTCTCCTCCCGGACGATCTCCGCCAGCTCGGCGATGGTGTACTCCGACGGGTTGCCCAGGTTGACGGGGCCGGAGACGTCGGAGCCGAAGAGCCGGTAGAGGCCCTCGATGAGGTCGTCCACGTAGCAGAAGCTCCGGGTCTGGGAGCCGTCGCCGTAGACGGTGATCGGCTGCCCGCGCAGGGCCTGGACGATGAAGTTGGAGATCACCCGCCCGTCGTTCGGGCGCATCCGGGGCCCGTAGGTGTTGAAGATGCGGGCGATGCGCGCGTCGACGCCGTGGGTCCGCTGGTAGGCCATCGCCATGGCCTCGGCGAAACGCTTCGCCTCGTCGTAGACGCCGCGGGGGCCGATGGGGTTCACGTGCCCCCAGTAGCTCTCGGGCTGGGGGTTCACCTGCGGGTCGCCGTAGACCTCCGAGGTGGAGGCCAGCAGGAAGCGGGCGCCCTTGGCCTTGGCCACGCCCAGCACCTTGTGGGTCCCCAGGCTGCCCACCTTCAGCGTCTTGATGGGCAGCTCCAGGTAGTCGGCGGGGCTCGCCGGCGACGCCAGGTGGAGGACGCCGTCCAGCTCGCCCTCGACGTAGACGAACTCCGTGACGTCGTGGTCGACGAAGCGGAACCGCTCGTGCCCGATGAGGTGGGCCACGTTGTCCGGGCTGCCGGTGACCAGGTTGTCCATCCCCACGACGGAGTGGCCGTCGTCGATGAAGCGGTCGCAGAGGTGGGAGCCCAGGAAGCCGGCGGCCCCGGTGATGAGTACGCGCACGGCGGCCCTACTCCCCGCCCGCGGATCCGGCCGACTCGCCGGCCCGCTCGCCCGCGGGGCGGCCGGGTCGGGGGCCGGGCTCCTGGCGCCGGGGACTCCGCACCTCGGGCCGGCCGATGGGGAAGTACTGGAAGCCGCGCTCGCGCATCCGGCCGGGCTCGAAGAGGTTCCGGCCGTCGAAGACGGCGGGCTCCGTCATGGCGGCGCCGAGCTGCTCCCAGTCCGGGCGGCGGTAGGGGAGCCACTCGGTGCAGATCAGCAGGCCGTCCGCGCCCCGGGCAGCGGCGTAGGGGCCGTCGGCGTATTCCACGCTGTCGCCGAACACCCCCCGGGCCACCTCCATGGCCTCCGGGTCGTGGACGGCCACCTCGGCGCCGGCCTCCAGCAGGCCCCGGATCACCACCTTCGAGGGAGCCTCCCGCATGTCGTCGGTGCCGGGCTTGAAGGCCAGCCCCCAGACGCCGAAGCGCCGGCCCGAGAGGTCCGCCCCGTAGCGGTCCCGGACCTTGCGGAGCAGCACCCGCTTCTGGCGCTCGTTCTGGGTGTGGGTGGCGCGGAGGATCGACAGGTCCACGCCCTCCTCGTCGCCCTTCCGCACCAGCGCCTGCACGTCCTTGGGGAAGCAGCTCCCGCCGTAGCCCGTGCCGGCGAAGAGGAAGGAGGAGCCGATGCGGGGGTCGGAGCCGATGCCCTCGCGCACCTTGGAGACGTCGGCCCCGGTCTCCTCGCACAGCTCCGCCACCTGGTTCATGAAGCTGATCCGGGTGGCGAGCATGGAGTTGGCCGCGTACTTGGTCATCTCGGCCGAGGCCACGTCCATGAAGATGACCGGGTTGCCGGTGCGGACGAAGGGCTCGTACAGCTCCTCCAGCCGCGGCTTCACCTCGTCCGACTCCACCCCCAGGACGATCCGGTCCGGCTTCATGAAGTCCTCCACCGCCGCCCCCTCCTTCAGGAACTCCGGGTTGGAGACGACGTGGAAGGGGACGTCGGTGCGGGACTCGATCTCCTGGCGCACCTTCGGCGCCGTGCCCACCGGCACCGTCGACTTGGTGACCACGATGGCGTCCGGCGTCAGGTTCTCGCCGATGGTGCGGGCCACGTCCAGCACGTGGGAGAGGTCCGCCGAGCCGTCCTCGTCCGGCGGCGTGCCCACGGCGATGTAGATGACCTCGGCGCCCTCCACCGCCCGGGCCGGATCCGCCGTGAACCGGAGGCGGCCGGCCTCCCGGTTCTCCGGGATCAGGCGCTCCAGGCCCGGCTCGTAGATCGGGATCTCACCGTCCCGGAGGGAGCGGATCTTCTCCTCGTCGATGTCCGCGCAGGTGACGTGATTGCCCGCCTCCGAGAGGCAGGCGCCCACGACCAGGCCCACGTAGCCCGTGCCGATGACAGAGATGTCCATGGAATGAGGGGTGTGCTGGAGAGTCGGTTATGCGGCTCGCTCGTGCGGCCCGGCGCGAGCCGCCGAACGGGAAGCTAGACGCGCTATTCGCACCCGGCAAGCCGCGTGCCGGCCACGCGCCCCGGCGTCACGCTCATTCCCGGGAGACCGTCCACCGGTAGACCTCCCGGACGCTCTCCTCCACGTCGCGCCGGGCCTGCCAGCCCGTGAGCTCACGCAGGCGTGAGGCGTCCCCGACGATGCTGCCGACCTCCTCGCCGCGGTGGAGCTCCTCGTCGACCCGAACCTCCGGATCGATTCCGGCCTCGTCCAGGATCCACTCCAGCAGGGTCCGGACGGAGCGTCCGACGCCGGAGCAGACGTTGTAGGCGCCCTCGGCCGTCTCCGCCTCCATCAGGAGCCGGAAGGCCTCGGCGCCGTCCCGGACGTCGGTGAAATCGCGGACGGCATCCAGGTTCCCGACGCGCAGCACCGGCTCCGCCTCGCCGGCGGCGATGGCGGCCGCCTGCTCGCAGAAGTCCGGTACCACGAACGCCGTCTCCTGCCCCGGCCCCACCAGGTTGAAGCCCCGGGCCACCGCCGTGTCGATGTCGTGGGCGCGGCGGTAGGTGTGGGCCACGATCTCCTGGGCCGCCTTCGACATCCCGTAGGTCGTCATGGGCCGGAGCGACAGGTCCTCGGTCAGCGGTTCCCCCTCGACGCCGGCGTTCCCGTACGCGTCGCCGGCCCCCATGACGAGGACCCGGGGATCGAACTCCGGAAAGTCCTCCCGGACCGAGAGGATCGCCTCGCACAGGTTCACCGTGCCGCCGGCGTTGACCTCCATGGCCTTGGCGGCGTGGTACCGGGCCCGATCGCCGGAGGCGAAGCCGGCCAGGTGATAGATCCGATCCGGCTGGACGGCGGCCAGAAGGCGGAAGAGGGCGTCCTGCTCCCGGACGTCGGCCGCCTTCCAGTCGACGGCCGCCATCTGCGACGGGCTCAGGATCGTCCGGCTGGGGGGCAGCGTCAGGGACGCCGCGGCGACCTGGCGCCCTTCCTCGAGCAGGCCGGCGACCAGGTGCTGGCCCACGAATCCGTCGGCCCCCGTGACGAGAACTCGCATCGTGGCGTTCCGCCCCTAGCCGGACCGAGCCCGGCGGGCCAGCTCCCGGGCCGCGTAGGTGACCACCAGGTCCGCCCCGGCCCGCTTGATGGAGAGCACGGCCTCGTGCATCGCCTCGGCGTCGTCGAGCCACCCCTTCTCCCCCGCGGCGCGGATCATCGCGTACTCCCCGCTGACGTGATACGCCGCCGTGGGCAGGTCGAACTCCCGCCGCACGCTGCTCAGGACGTCCAGGTACGGCATGGCGGGCTTCACCATGACCACGTCCGCCCCCTCCTCCACGTCCAGCCGCACCTCCCGGAGGGCCTCGCGGGCGTTCGCCGGGTCCATCTGGTAGCCACGCCGGTGACCCACGTCGGGCGCCGAGTCGGCGGCGTCGCGGAAGGGACCGTAGAAGGAGCTGGCGTACTTGGCGGCGTAGGAGAGGATCGCCGTCTCCTCCCGTCCCGCGTCGTCCAGCGCCCGGCGGACGGCCGCCACCCGGCCGTCCATCATGTCCGACGGCGCCACCACGTCGGCCCCGGCCTCGGCGTGGCTGACAGCGGTCGACGCCAGTCGCTCCAGGGTGGCGTCGTTGTCCACGTCGCCGTCCTCCCAGATGCCGCACTGGCCGTGGGAGGTGTACTCGCAGAGGCAGACGTCGGTGATGACGGTGAGCTCGGGGAACTCCTCCTTCAGCGACCGGACGGCCCGCTGGACCACGCCGTCCCCGGCGTCGGCCCGGCTCCCCCGCTCGTCCTTGGCCTCCGGGACGCCGAAGAGGATCACCGCCCGCACTCCGTCGTCCACGGCGGCCTCGGCCACCGACGGGAGACCGGACACCGGATGGCGGCGGACGCCCGGCATGGAGGGCACGTCCACCGGCGTGTCCGTCGTCGCGTCGGCGAAGAGGGGCAGGATCAGGTCCTCCGGCCGGAGGTGGGTCTCCCTCACCATGGACCGGAGCCCCCCGGTGCGCCGGAGCCGTCTCATCCGCCGCGCGGGAAACCCGCTCATGCCGCCTCCCGCCCGTCTCCCGAGCGGGCGCCCACCAGGGCCTCGAGAAGCCCCGGCACCGTGTACTCCTCGGCCACCACGTCCACCGTCAGCCCCAGCTCCCGGGCCGTCCCGGCGGTGATGGGACCGATGGCCGCGACGCGGGCTCCGCCCGGGTCGGCTCCCAGGAGCGACACGAAGTTCCGAACGGTGGAGGAGGCCGTGAAGGTGAGCCAGTCGATCTCGCCCGCCTGGAGCCGCTCGCGGACGGGGGCGAGCTCCTCCTCGTCCGGGGGAACCGCCCGGTAGGCGGCCACCTCGTCGACGACGGCTCCGGCAGCCTCGAGCCGCTCCGGGAGCACGGCGCGGGCCTCGGCGGCGCGCGGAAGCAGGATCCGCTCGCCCGCGAGCTCCTGCCCGCCGTCCTCCGCCGCGACGTCGGTTCCGGCGCCCGCGGCCGCGTGCCTCCGGATCGCGAGCACCAGGGCCTCGGCGCGGTACTCGTCCGGGACCACGTCCGGCTCGACCCGGAACCGCTCCACCACGCTCTCCGCCGTGGAGGGGCCGATGGCCGCAACCCGGGCTCCCGCGGCCAGCGCCTCCTCCGGGTCCGCGCCCTCGTGCTCGAGGGCGCCCGCGAAGCGGTCCACCCCGTTCACGCTGGTGAACACGATCCAGGAGTACTCGTCCACGTTCCGGGCGGCGCGACGGAGGGCCGCGAGGTCCTCCGGGGGCACGATCCGGATGGTGGGACACGCGACCGGCTCGGCGCCCAGCTCCCGGAGCCGCCGGGCCATGGATTCCGCCTGGCCGGGAGGGCGCGTCACGACGACACGCCGCCCGGAGAGCGGCTTCTCGTCGCGTTCCATACTCTCATCAGCATTGCTCATGAGCCCCGGAATATAGATTCAGCGGCCCACTCCGCCCAAATCGGCCGGGCGGCGCCCGGAGATCGGGGGCAACGGGGACCGGCGACTGCCGACCGTCTTCCCGCTGTCGCCTCCGGGGAGCCGCCGGTGGAGCCGCCTCGGCCGTCGGCGGCGGCCGGAGCGAGCCTCAGAAGCTCCAGGTCACGCCGACACGGAGGAGGAGCGGGGATGCGTCCTGCTCACCGGGCTCCCGTGAGGTTGAGACCACCTGGCCGTTTTCGTACGTCCGGGTCACGGTCGTGAAGGGAAGATCCGTCCGCCAGACTTCCAGGTCGAGGGTCCCCCGGACCCGGCCCGTCCCCACCCGGATCCCTCCCCCGGCGAGACCCGCCGCGAGGTCCTTCCCGGTCAGCAAGCCTCCCCCGCCGTAGACACGGGCACGGAGCAGGTCGAGGACGGCCGGGCTCCACAGGACGGCGCGACCGCTCAGCACGAAGTAGGGATAGCCCTCGATGCCCTCGCGGTAGTCCCGATGCGTGAGTGTGCCATTCTCCGGGACACGGACGGGGGCGCTCACGCAGCCCGCGGCGCTCTCCCCGTGCGTCACGAAGGAAGCCTCGACGCCGACGTACCGGGCGAACCGGTATCCGCCGCGGACGCCGTACGAGTAGGTGGTCTCCGAGGCACAGGCGCTGATCGCCTCGGAGAAGGGGCGCGGCGAGTCGAACATCACGCCCCCGTCGAGCCCCGCGTACCCGCCGCGGGCTTCCTGCGCCTGTCCGCTGGCCACGGCGGGTACACCCAGAACGACGGCCAGGACGAGGACCACCGCCCGTCGATGCCGTCCGTCAGCCGTCACTCCCCGTCGTGGATGGCGTCCCTCGGGTCCCGTCATGAACGGCGCCCCCTGCGGAATGAGCGGTTCCTCCTCCCGGGCCACGGTCATCGTACGCGGGCAGGGGACGTTCGTATGGGGCGGAAGTGACGACCTCCTGATGCGGGGAGGCTGGCGTCGCTTAGCGGTCCCGTCGCTTCAGGCGCCGATCATATCCCCCAGGACTCCCACGGGATCGCCGCCGCGCCCGCACAGGTTGACCTGATCCAGCAGCTCGTATACCCCGGCCTCGCGCACCGCCTCCTGGAACTCCTCCAGGAGCTCCTCGTTCGGCATGCTCCACACCGCCCAGTACGCATGCTCCGACTGCCGGTCGGCGTCCACGTCGTTCTTCCCGATCGCGACCAGCTCCACACCCTCGTCCAGCAGGCCCTGGATGTCCTCCCCCGCCCGCCGGACCCATTCCTCCTGCTCGGCCTCCGACAGCGAGCTCCAGCCCTCCCCCGGCGTCCACATCTCCAGGAAGTAGTACACGTGATCTCCCCCTCGACACGCAGGATTCGGCCTCCGGGCCGGCGCTGCGGCCCGTGCGATCCCGGGTGCAACCCTGCTGTCCCGGGCTGTCTCCTGCAACGGGACGCCCGGTCACACGGACCCCGGGTCAGGGTGCCGGCGACAGCGGCTCTCCGGCCTGCCACCCCGACGACTCCGAATCCGGTTCCCGGCCGAGCCCTGGCGCTGTGCCCTCCGGGCGCGACGCCTCGCCCTCGGTCCGGCCCGCCCCGCGTCAATCGGGAGGTGACGTCTCCGCGGAGACGCCGTCGGGCAGGCGGCAGTCGGGGTGGAGCACGGAGATGGCCCAGTCCACGTCCATCCGGGTCCCCTCCCAGTCGGGCGTGGCCGTCCATTCGTCGATCTCGAGCCCCGCCTGCTCGCGGATCAGTACGCCGATGGGGTCCTCCGGCGGCGGGAGCCGGCGCGGGGGTACCTCCGGCAGCTCCCGCCCGTCGGGTCGGATGAAGCGGAGGTCCCCGGCCGGGTCGCCCTCGAGCCGCCATCCGTCCTCGTGGACCCGCCGGTGGTGCCGGCGGCAGAGGAGCGCCAGGTTCCCGAGCGCCGTCGCCCCGCCCTCCGCCCAGGGGGTGAGGTGATGGGCGTCGGTGTGGCGGGACCCACACCCCGGGAACCGGCAGCAGCCGTCCCGCGCCTCCAGCGCCCGCCGCATCCGCGTGGGCACGGTTCTCGACTTCCGGCCCACGTCCAGGACCCGGCCCTCCCCGTCCTCCAGGATCCCCACCACGCTCGCGTCACACCCGAGCCGGCGGGCCGTCTCCGCCGCCAGGTGCGGGCCGCCCTCCACCCGGGGCGGCTCCCCGGGGTCGCCGCCGGTTGGCGTTTCCGCGGAAACGTTTCCCTCCCTCGCCCCGGCCAGCGTCTCCGCGGAGACGTGGACCACCACCTGGTAGCGGTCCGCGCCCCGGGACGGCTCCCCCAGCCCCCCGCCCAGGGCCGCCTCCGACACCAGACCCAGGGCGTCCGCCCGGCGGGCGGCGTAGGGGTGGTCCGCGTCCTCGTCGTCCTCCGGATGGCCCTCGCCGGCGTACAGCTCGTCCTCGGCCGCCTCCAGAGCCCGGCAGAACGCCGCCCCCACCTCCGGATCCACACGGGCCCGGATCACGTAGGAGCCGTCCGCCACGTCGTGGACCACCGTGAGCTCCCGGCTCCGGTGGCGCTCCCCCTCCCGCTCCCTGGCCTCCGCCGCCCGGTCGGTGGCCCGCCAGGCACTGACCAGCCTCTCCATCTGCGCGGCCGTGGAGTGGAGGGCCACGTCCACCAGCTCCTCCTCGGTCTCCGGCGTCGCCACACGCGTGAGGGCCCGGGCGACGGAATACGACAGCTTCCCGGTCCGGAGCGCCGCGCTCAGCCGGGGCAGCTCCTCCAGGGCCCGCGCCACACGCACCCGCTCCCGGGCCGCCCCGGCCCCGATCCCGATCCGCCAGGAGAGCCACCGGGCGCAGCTCTTGAATCCCGCACGGTGCCAGCCCTCCGTCTCGTCGTAGCGCCGGATCAGCACCAGCAGCCCGTAGCTGGCCGCCGTGATGTGGGCCGCCAGCTCCGCGATCCGATCCGACAGCGCGTCGATCTGTTCCTGGGTGAGGTCGTCGCCCGCGAACTCCGCCAGCCAGCCGTGGTCGTGCATCTGTCGTGCTCCCGTGGAAGGACCGAATAGAACCCGAATACAATGTAATCGGCGGATTCATCGGGCCTCAGGGCGGGCGAGGCGCCGGTGGGAGCGGGCCTCGAGGCCTCGGAGGAGGGAGGCGGTGGATCGGGGCCTCAGGCGGCGGCTCTGGAGCGCGGAGAGGGGTCAGGGATCCGGTCCGGGACCGCACCGATTGCGGGCCCGAGAATCCGTCAAGGGGGTGGCGGGGACGGGGTTGGGGCGGTCGTCGGGGGGAGGATCGTAACCCGCTGCAGGGGCGCGAGTTACGGTATATGACCGGCATCAACGGCGGTGGGCGACTCGCGGAAATCCGGCGCCGTCAGCCCCGGTGAATCGAGGGCCGGCGGGCGTCCCCCTGGCTGGCGTCTCCGCGGAAACGCCGGGGGCCGGATCGCGCCCCTCCTCCGGCGTCGATCCGTCCGAAGACGACAGTGGCCGCCCGAACCGCGTCCGCCCGAACACGGCAGACCGGACCGACAAACGAAAACGGGCCCCGGCACTCTCGTGACGGAGCCCGCCCTCGTCTCCTCGTGCCGGAATCCGCGGCGGCAGGCCGCGACCCGACGAATCTGGCTCTGAGCCCGCCCGGTGCTTCAGACCAGCTCAGCTGCCGGGGGGCTCGGGACTCAGGGCGCCTTCCGCACCTTGTTCGCCTTGAGGCACCGCGTGCACACCTTCACGCGCTTCTTCTGGCCGTCCTCCAGGATCTGGACCTTCTGGAGGTTCGGCATGAAGCGTCGCTTCGTGCGGTTGTTCGCGTTGCTGACGTTGTTCCCGCTGCCGGGACCCTTGCCGCACACGTGACAGATGTTCGCCATGGCTACCTCCTCGTCAGTGCAGGACCAGACTGTCGGCCAGGAGGAAGGCGGCGGTGATGCTGTCGCCGGGCAGCGAGCCGGACTGCGCCTTGTTCACGGCGCCCCGCTGGACCCACGTCTGCGCGATGGAGTCCGTGTACGTGTAGACCTGGCCCGCCACCGTGACCACGTCTCCCCCGTACAGCTGGTCGCCCTCCTGGATCAGGGTCGGGTTCTTGAGCACCGGCAGCGTCCGGGTGCTGTCCATCTGGACGAGGAAGACTCCCCGTCCGAGCCCCGTGGCGATCGAAACGCTGTCGAGCACCGCCCTGCTTCCGATGGCCGAATCCGGACTGCTGGCCACCATCTGTAGCGTCAGCGGCTGCTGTCCCTGTGCTGCGGCCGTGTCCTGCGTGGTCGGCTGCACCGTGGTGTCCATGGTCTGAGTCTGCATGTACAGCCACCACATGAAGCCGCCGATCATGACGACGGCCACCACGTACAGCAGCGCTGAGCTTCCTCTCTGATCGAGTCGTGGCATGGCTTCTGGCTCCCTGCCTCCGTGACCCTCTGTTCCCGCGGTCTCCGTTTCCCCCTCCAGGGATGTCCCCGCCTGGACGGAGGAGGTCCTCCTAGGTTTCCTCTTCCCGCTCCACGAGCTCGATGAGCGCCTTTTCGGCGCCGTCGCCCCGGCGGGCTCCAAGCTTCAGAATGCGCGTGTAGCCGCCGTCGCGGTCGCTGAACCGGGGAGCGATCCGATCGAAGAGCTTCTCGAGGATCTCCCGGTCGCGGATGTGCTTGCGCACCCGGCGCCGGCTGTTCACGTCGTCCTGCCTGGAGATGCTGATCAGCTTCTCGGCGAACGGCCGCAGCTCCTTGGCCTTCGCCTTGGTGGTCTCGATGCGCTCGTGCCGGAAGAGGCTGGTGGCCATGTTCCGGAGCGTCGCCGTCTTGTGGCTGGGCGTCCGACTGAGGGAACGCCCCTTCTTCCTATGTCTCATCCTCTTCCTCCCCCGGCAGCTCCTGCTCCTCGCCGGTTCCCGCGCCGTTCTCGCGCAGGTAGAGGTTACCGTCGTCGTCGCGCTCGAGCGGCATGCCGAAGTCCAGATCGAAGTCCTCGAGGACGTCGGCCACCTCTTCCAGGGACTTCTCGCCGAAGTTCTGGACGTCGAGCATCTCGTCCCGGGTGCGGCTGACGACGTCGGCCAGGGTGTGGATCTCGGCCTTGTCCAGCGTGTTGCGGGACCGGACCGAGATCTCGTCGAAGTTGTCCAGCGACTGCTGGAGGATCTCGCGCATCTCGCCCGGCAGCATGCGGCGGCCGGTGATGCTCCCGGCGCCGTCGCCCTCGCTGGTGACGACCTCCACGGGGCTCCCGAAGTGCGTCAGGTACTCCAGGTGCGTCCGTGCGATCTCCGCAGCGTAGTTCACCGCGTCGGCCGGGTCCAGGGCCCCGTCGGTCTCGATCTCGATGGTGAGCCGGTCGAAGTCCGTCCGCTGGCCCACCCGCGTCTCGTCGACCCGGAAGTTCGCCTTGCGGACCGGATTGTAGATCGAGTCCGTGCGGATGAGGTTGACCGGCGCCTCCTCCGGGTCCTCGTGCTCGTCGGCGGTGACGAAGCCCCGCCCGCGGTCCACCCAGAACTCCATGCGGAGCGGCCGACTCTCCTGCCGCTCCTCCTGGAGCGTGAACAGCTCCTGGTCCGGGTTCACGATCTCCACGGAGGCGTGGTCCTCGATGTCCGAGGCACGGACGACGCCGGGCTCGTGCACCGCCAGGTGCAGGCGGGCCTCGTCCTCGTCCTCCTCCATCCGGATGATGATCTTCTTCAGATTCTGGATGATCTGGTGGACGTCCTCGGCGACCCCCTCCACCGTCTGGTGCTGGTGCTGCACGCCCTCGGCGTGGAACGCCCAGATCGCGGCACCCGGCATCGAGGAGAGGAGGATCCGCCGGATGGAATTGCCGAGGGTGTGGCCGAAGCCCTGTTCGAGGGGCTGCAGCAGGAACTCGGCCCGGCGGCCGTCGTCGGAGCGACCCCGCTCCTCGACGACGTCGGGAAGGACCAGTCCTGTCAGATCGAGCGATGCTGGCATACGTCTATCGGGTTGAGGTGTCCTGAATGTCGGTCCGTGAGCCGCGCGGAGAGCGGAAAGGTCCGCGGCGGTGCCCGGACCCTCTCCGGCGGTCGGCAGTCGTCTCTACTTGCTGTACAGCTCGACGATGAGGTGCTCGTCCACCGCGAGCGGGATGTCCGCCCGGGAGGGACGTTCGAGCATCCGGCCCGAGAAGTTCTCGTAATCGGCCCCGAGCCAGTTCAGCGTCTCCTTGTTCTCGGCGTCCGCCACCGACTCCTTCACGATGGGCATCTCCCGCGCGTCGTCGTGCAGCGAGATCTCCTCGCCGGGAGACACCTCGTAGCTGGGAATGTCCATGGTGCGGCCGTCGACCCGGACGTGACCGTGATTGACGAGCTGGCGCGCCGACTTCCGCGACGGCGCGAGCCCGAGCCGGTAGACCACGTTGTCGAGCCGCGTCTCCAGGGCGATGATGAGGTTCTCGCCCGTGACGCCGCTGATGTTCGCCGCGTCCTCGAAGAGGTTCTTGAACTGGTTCTCCACCAGCCCGTAGATCCTCTTCACCTTCTGCTTCTCGCGCAGCTGCTGCTGGTACTCCGACGGGCGTCGTCTCCGACCGGTGCCGTGCTCACCCGGCGGGTAGTTCCGCCGCTCGATGGCGCACTTCTCGGTGAAGCACCGCTTTCCCTTGAGGAAGAGCTTCTCGCCCTCCCGGCGGCACAGCTTGCAGACCGGTCCCGTGTATCTAGCCATTCTCTATCAAACCCTGCGCTTCTTCGGCGGACGGCAGCCGTTGTGCGGAATCGGCGTCACGTCCTTGATCTTCTGTACGTCGAGTCCGGCCGATTCCAGTGCCTGGACGGCCGACTCCCGGCCCGATCCCGGGCCCTGCACGTGGACGTCCACGCGCTTCATGCCCATGTCCGCCGCCTCTTCGCCGGCGGCCTCGGCCGCGATCGTGGCCGCGAACGGGGTCGACTTCTTCGACCCCTTGAAGCCCGCCTTCCCGGCGCTGGACCAGGCGACCGCGTTGCCGTTGGTGTCGGTGATGGTGACGATCGTGTTGTTGAACGTCGCCTTGATGTGCGCGATGCCCTCTGCCGGGGCGTCGCCCTTCTTTCCTCTCTTCTTTCTCGCCATTCCAGTGTCCGCTGCGTGTTCGTGAGAGATCCGTCGACTGCGACAAAGCAGCGGGACCGGTCCCCGTCGGCGAACCGTCGAGGCCGGTCCCGCGTGATGCCGGCGGGCCGTCCGGGTCCGTCGATCGCTCGACGATCCCGCGACGTCCTCCCGCCGTCTCTGGCTACTTCTTCTGTTTCGTGGCCTTCTTGCCGGCCACGGTCTTCCGCGGTCCCTTCCTCGTCCGGGCGTTGGTCCGCGTCCTCTGGCCCCGAACCGGCAGCCCCTTCTTGTGGCGGATGCCCCGGTAGCAGCCGATGTCCATGAGCCTCTTGATGTTCATGGACTCCTCGGTGCGGAGGGCTCCCTCCACCTTGTAGCGGTTCTCGATCACCCGGCGGAGCTTGTTCAGGTCCTCGTCGGAGAGCTCGTGCGTCCGGGTGTCCGGATTCACGGCCGTCTCCTCGAGGATCTCCTGGGCGGTGGACCGCCCGACCCCGTAGATGTAGGTGAGGGCGATCTCGACCCGCTTGTCCTTCGGGAGGTCGACTCCTGCGATGCGTGCCATCGTTAGCCCTGGCGCTGTTTGTGCTTGGGGTTCCTGTCGCAGATGACCCGTACCACGCCGTTGCGGCGCACGATCTTGCAGTGCTCGCAGATCTTCTTGACGCTGGCTCGTACCTTCATGCTACCTCGTCCTCCGGGCCTTGCGTGCGACCGCCGGCGAGCCTCGTAACGTAACCCGGCGGCACAAGTGCTTCAATTTCTGCGCCACCGGGCCCTTCACCGGAAGCGCCGCCGTTCGTCAGTCCTTGTACCGATACGTGATCCGTCCCTTCGAGAGGTCGTAGGGGGACATCTCCACCTCGACCTCGTCACCGGGGAGGATCCGGATGTAGTTCATGCGGATCTTTCCGGAGACGTGGCACGTCACCTCGTGCCCGTTCTCCAGCTCCACACGGAACATGGCGTTGGGCAGGGCCTCGAGGACCTCGCCCTTCATCTCGATCGGTTCTTCCTTCGCCAAGTCTCTACTCCCTCTGGCTGCGGCTCTGAACCTCGGCTCGCGTGAGTACTCGAGGACCGTCCGCCGTGATGGCGACCGTGTTCTCGTAGTGGGCCGAACGGCTGCCGTCCCGCGTGACCACCGTCCAGTCGTCGTCCAGCGTCCGGATGTGCCGTCCGCCGACGTTGACCATGGGCTCGATGGCCACGACCAGCCCCTCCTGCAGCTCCGTGCCGTCGCCCCGCCGACCGTAGTTCGGAATCTGGGGGTCCTCGTGGGCGGAGCGCCCGACGCCGTGGCCCACGAGCTCCCGGACCACGCTGAAGCCCGCGTCCTCGACGATCTTCTGGACGGCCGCCCCGATGTCGCCGACGTGGCGTCCGGGCGCCGCCTCGGCGATGCCGGCGTCCAGGGCCTTCCGTGTTACCCGGAGGAGGCGCTCGGTTTCCGAGTCCACCTCTCCCACCGGGAAGGTGCGGGCGGCGTCAGCGTAGAAGCCCTCGAGCTTCACTCCGCAGTCCACGCTGACGATGTCGCCCGACTCGAGCACGCGTTCCTCAGAGGGGATGCCGTGCACCACTTCCTCGTTGACGCTGGTGCACAGCGTCGCCGGAAATCCGTACAGCCCCTTGAAGGCGGGCTCGGCCCCGTCGTGCTCGCGGATCAGGGCCTCGGCGTCCTCGTCCAGATCCGCCGTGCTCACGCCGGGCACGGCCTTCTCCTCTGCCATGGCCAGCACCCGACCGACGATGGCGCCGGCCCGCGCCATCGACTCGATCTCGCGGGAGCTCTTGAGCTGAATCAAGCTTCCAGCGCCTCTCTGAGACGGCGGTGGACGTCCTCGATCTCGCCGGTGCCGTCGATACCCACCACCGGCACGTCGGACTCGTCCCGATACCAGTCCAGCACCGGGGCGGTCTGCTCCTCGTAGACCTCCAGTCGGCGACGAACCGTCTGCGGCTCGTCGTCGCTGCGGCGGTTCAGGGTCCCGCCGCATTCCGGGCACTCCGCGCCGATCTCGGGCTCGAAGGCCACGTTGAAGACCTCGCCGCAGGCGCCGCACACCCGTCGGCCGGTGAGCCGCCGGGTCAGCTCCTCCTCGGGCACCTCCAGGTTCAGGACCGCCTCCAGCTCGACGCCGGCTTCCTCCAGCATCTCGGACAGGCCCTCGGCCTGCTCGACGGTCCGCGGGAAGCCGTCCAGGACGAAGCCGTGCCGGCCCTCGCCCTCGGTGATCCGCTCGCGGATCAGGCCCAGCACCACCTCGTCGGGCACGAGCTCCCCGGCGTCCATGTACCGGGCGGCCTCGCGGCCCAGCTCCGTGCCGGAGGCGCGGGCCTCCCGCAGGATGTCGCCCGTGGCGTAGTGCGCGATCCCGAGCTCGTCCGACAGGAGCCGGCTCTGCGTTCCCTTGCCGGCCCCGGGCGGACCCATGAGGACGAGCCGGCTCAAATGTATCCCTGCCCGCCGGCGGCTCCGCCGACCCGGCCCTTCTTCATGAAGCCCTCGTACTGCCGGAGCATCAGGTGCTGCTGCATCTTCTGCACCGTCCGCAGGGCCACGCCCACGATGATCAGGAGCGACGTGCCCCCGAAGAAGAAGGTCTGGATGTCGAAGACCTCGAAGATCCAGTACGGCAGCACGGCGATCACCGCCAGGTAGACCGACCCCGGCAGGGTGACGCGCGTGAGGATCTTGTCGATGTACTCCGCCGTGGCCGACCCGGGCTTCACGCCGGGAATGAACCCGCCCTGCTTCTTCAGGTTCTCCGCCAGGTCCACCGGGTTGAAGATGATGGACGTGTAGAAGTAGGTGAAGAAGATGATCAGGATCGAGTAGGTGACGAAGTACCAGGCCGTGCCGGGCTGGAACATCTGGCTCAGGTCGTACAGCGTCCCGGCGATGCCCGAGCTCGCGGCGCCCTGGGCGCCCGTGAAGCTGTACAGGGTGCCCGGGACGATGATGATCGACTGCGCGAAGATGATGGGCATCACGCCGGCGGAGTTCACCTTGAGCGGGATGAAGGACTTCTGTCCCTCCCGCACCCGCCCGCGGCCCACCACCTTCCGCGGGATCTGCATCGGGATCCGGCGCTGCGCCATCTCCAGCGCCACGACGCCGGCCACGATGGCGATGAGCACCGCCACCAGCGCCGCCATCCGGAACAGGCTGATGCCGCCGGCCGTGTACATCTCGAGCGTGCTCATCACGGCGCCGGGGAAGCCCTGCAGGATCGAGAAGAAGATAAGCAGGGACATGCCGTTCCCGATGCCGCGCTCGGTGATCTGCTCGCCGAGCCACATGATGAAGACGCCACCGGTGGTGAGCATCAGCACCGTCTGCAGCCGGAAGGCCCACCCCGCACTGGCGACGACGCCGGGCTGGGACTCGAGGAAGATCGCGTAGCCGTAGGACTGCATCACGCACAGGACGACGGTGGTGTACCGCGTCCACTGGGTCAGCTTACGCTGCCCCTCCTCCCCCTCCTTCTTCTGCATCTTCTCGACCTTGGGGAAGACCGCCCCCAGCAGCTGAAACATGATGCTGGCGGAGATATAGGGCATGATGCCCAGGGCGAAGATCGTCGCCCGGCGGAGGCCTCCGCCGGCGAACATGTCGTACAGGCCGAACGCGGTGCCCTGGAACTGCCCGGAGAGCCCCTGCAGGGCGAGGAGGTTCACGCCCGGGGCGGTGATGTGGGCGCCCAGCCGATAGACGGCCAGGCAGATCAGGGTGAAGAGGATCTTCTCCTTGAGCTCGGGAGCCTTGAAGAGGTTCCCGATGGCCTGTGCGCCTCCGAACTGGCTGTCGGCCATCCTACTCGAGCACCTCGGCGCTTCCTCCGGCGTCCTCGATCTTCTCGCGCGCCGAGTCGCTGAACGCGTGCGCCCGCACCGTCAGCGCCCGGTCGACGTCGCCCCGGCCCAGGATCTTCACCGGCCGGTCGCCGTCGGAGAGCCCCGACTCCTCGAAGTCCTCGAGCTCGATCTCGTCCCCCTCGAACCGGTCCAGCTGGTCCAGGTTGACGACCTCGTACTCGGTGTGGGTGTGCGGCGTGAACCCGAACTTCGGCAGCCGGCGGTAGAGGGGCATCTGCCCGCCCTCGAACCAGGCGGGAATCTGCCCGCCCGAGCGCGCCTTCTGGCCCTTGTGCCCGCGGCCGGAGGTCTTCCCGCTTCCGGAACCGGGGCCGCGCCCCACCCGATCGGCCTCGGTCTTGCTCCCCGGGGCCGGGCTCAGGTTGTGCAGCCCGATCTTCTCGTTGTTGTCGTCGGAACCCATGTCGTCGCCCGTCACTGCTGGTTACTCGACTTCCTCGACCTCGACCAGATGGTCGACCTTGCGAAGCATGCCCCGTATTCCCGGGCTGTCCTCCTGCACCACCTCGTCCTGGTGGTGCCGGAGCCCCAGGGCCCGGAGCGTGCGTCGCTGGGCCTCGGACTGGCCGGTGCCGCTCCGTACCTGCCGTATCCTGAGCCTGGCGTCAGCCACGCATGACCTCCCGGATCTTCTCCACCGGAACGCCCCGCTCCCGGGCCACCTGCTCCGGGGTGACCAGCGAGGTCAGCCCGTTCATCGTGGCCCGAACCATGTTCAGCGGATTGTTGGACCCGAGGCTCTTGGTCAGGATGTCCTGGTAGCCCGCGCACTCCAGCACGGAGCGCACCGGACCGCCGGCGATCACACCGGTTCCGGGACCGGCCGGCTTCAGGAGCACCCTGCCCGCCCCCAGCTCGCCGGTGATCTCGTGCGGGATGGTGCCGTTCACCATCGGCACGTCCACCATGTCCTTCCGGGCGTGCGAGAAGCCCTTCCGGATCGCCTCGGCCACCTCGTTCGCCTTTCCGAGAGCCGTCCCCACCGTGCCGGCGCCGTCGCCGACGGCCACCAGGGCCGTGAAGGAGAACCTGCGTCCCCCCTTCACCACCTTGGAGACGCGATTGATGTGGATGACGTCCTCTCGGAGGTTGTCGTCGCTTCTAGCCATTAGAACTCCAGCCCACCTTCACGGGCGCCCTCGGCGAACGCCTCCACGCGCCCGTGATATGCGTATTCGTTGCGGTCGAAGACGACCTTCTCGACGCCGGACTCGCGGGCCCGCTCCGCCAGGAGCCGCCCGGCCACCCGGCTCGCCTCGGTGCGCTCCTTGCCCGGCTCGCCGTCCACCTCCTCGGCGACGGCCGAGGCCTTCGTGGTGATGCCGGTGAGCGTCACCCCGCGGTCGTCGTCGACCAGCTGTCCCTGGATGTGACGGTTGCTACGGGAGACCACGAGCCGCGGCCGCTCGCCCGTGCCGCGAATCCTCTCGCCGACACGCCCGAACTGGAGCGCGCGCTCCTTCCGTCCCCCGCTGAACACTTCGTTCTCTTCGTTCTCGGACATCGTCCTCTGGTCTGGCAGTGATCAGGCAGCGATCAAACAGCGATCGGGCAGCGACCGGGCCGTGCCGTGCCCCGGTTCGTCAGATGCCCGGCCCGGCGCCGGCGCCCGCTCCGCCCGCGGTCGCCTTCCCGGCCTTGCGGCGCACGTCCTCGTCCTCGTAGCGGATTCCCTTGCCCTTGTAGGGCTCCGGCGGCCGGATCTCGCGGATCGCGGCGGCCACCTCGCCCACCTGCTGCTTGTCGGGGCCCCGCACGGTGAACTCCGTGGCGGACTCCACGTCGATCTCGATCCCGTCCGGTACCTCGAACTCCACGTCGTGGCTGAAGCCCAGGTTCATCACCAGCTTGTTTCCGCGCTTCTGAACCCGGTAGCCCACGCCCTGGATCTCCAGCGAGCGCTCGTAGCCCTGGTCCACGCCCTCGACCATGTTCTCCAGCAGGCTCCGCGTCAGGCCGTGCAGCGAGCGGTGCCGCTGGTGATCCGTGGGACGACGCACCACGAGCTCCCCGTCCGACATCTCGATCTCCATGTCGGGGTGGAAGCTGCGCTCCAGCTCGCCCTTCGGCCCGCTGGCGGTGACGCGCGAGCCGTCGACGGTCACGTCGACGCCGTCCGGGATGGGGACCGGCTGATCTCCGATTCTCGACATGTCAGTACACCTCGGCCAGGACTTCTCCGCCGATGCCCTCCTGCCGGGCCTCGTGATCCGACATCACCCCGTGCGAGGTGGTGAGGATCGCCACGCCCAGCCCGTTCCGGACCTTCGGCACTTCGTCGGCCCCGACGTACTCTCGGCGGCCGGGCTTCGAGACCCGCTGCATGGAGCGGATCACGGTTCGATCGTCGTCCGTGTACTTCAGATACAGGCGGAGGACGCCGTGGCGGCCGTCGTCCAGGACCTTGTAGTCGTGGATGAAGCCGTTGTCCGCAAGGACGCGCGCGATCTCCGCCTTCACCTTCGACACCGGCATGTCCACGCGGCGGTGCCCCGCTCCCGCGGAGTTCCGGATCCGGGTCAACATGTCGGCGATGGGGTCGTTCAGGCTCATCTTACCAGCTCGCCTTCTGCACGCCGGGAATCTCGCCCCGCAGCGCGAGCTCGCGGAAACAGAGGCGGCAGAGGCCGAACTGGCGCATGTAGCCACGCGCACGGCCGCACCGGCGGCAGCGATTGGTGCCGCGGGTGCTGTACTTCTGCTCGCCCTTCGACTTCTCGACCTTGCCTTTTCTCGCCATAGCGCTCTGGTCTGTGTTTCCGGTCTCGCGGCCTGGACGGCCGACGTGTCTGATTCTCGCTCGTCTCGTTCGGGTCTACGTCAGACGGCTCTCTAGACGACCACCGGCGTCTCGCCCTTGAACGGGAAACCCAGCTCCCGCAGCAGGACCAGCGCCTCGTCGTCCTTCTCGGTGCTCGTGACGAAGGTGATGTTCAGTCCGTGCACCTTCACCACGTCGTCGTAGTCGATCTCCGGGAACACCATCTGCTCGTCGACGCCCACGGTGTAGTTCCCCCGGCCGTCGAAGGCCCGGCTGTTGAAGCCCCGGAAGTCCCGCATCCGCGGCACCGCCGTGCTGATGAACCGGTCGAGGAACTCGTACATCCGGGCGCCGCGGAGGGTCACCTTCACGCCGACCGGGTCGCCCTTCCGGAGGTTGAAGTTCGAGATGGACTGTCGTGCGCGCGTCACGACGGGCTTCTGCCCGGTGACCGCGCCCAGCTCCTCCACCACGGACTCCAGGTACTTCGGGTCGTCCTTGGCGTCGCCGACGCCGGCGTTCAGCACGACCTTCTCGAGACGCGGCACCTGCATCGCGTTCTCGAATCCGAAGGTCTCCGTCAGGGTCTCCCTGACCTGGCTCCTGTAGTGCTCCTGTAGCCTGGGATCACTCATCGGCTCTCACTCACGCCTCGGACTTCGGGATCGGATTGTCGCACCGCTTGCAGATTCGCTCCTTGGTCCCGTCCGCGTCCACGCGCGTCCCCGTTCGGGACGGCTCGTCGCAGTGCGGACAGATCAGCATCACGTTCGAGACGTCGATGGGGGCCTCGAAGGAGACGATGCCGCCATCGGGGTTCTCGCGCGTCGGCTGCTGGTGGCGCTTGCGCATGTTCACGCTGTCCACCACCACACGCCGCTCGTCCGGGATCGTGCGCAGGATCTGTCCCGTGGCGCCCCGGTAGTTCCCGGAGATCACCTTGACCCTGTCGCCGGATCGTACGTGGAGCTTGTTCTGACTCATGATCTAGATAACCTCTGGGGCCAGCGACACGACCTTCATGAAACGCTTGTCGCGGAGCTCGCGGGCGACGGGACCGAAGATCCGTGTCGCGCGCGGCTCGCCCACGTCGTTGATGAGCACCGCCGCGTTCTCGTCGAAGCGGATGTAGCTTCCGTCCTCGCGGCGGCTCTCCTTCGCGGTCCGGACCACGACGGCCCTGCTCACCTCGCCCTTCTTCACGTCGCCGCCGGGGATGGCGTCGGCCACCGCCACGACGACCACGTCGCCCAGGCTGGCGTAGCGACGCTTCGATCCGCCCAGGACGCGGATGCACTTGGCTCGCCGCGCCCCGGAGTTGTCTGCGATCCGGACCTGAGATTCCTGCTGTATCATACCTCGTCCGTCTCCTCGTCCGGCGAGACGGTGGCCTCGACCTGCTCCGCCGCCGGCCGCTCGATGAGCTCCACGAAGCGCCAGCGCTTCTTCTTCGACAGGGGACGCGTCTCCTCGATGAGGACCACGTCGCCCGTCCGGCACTCGTTCTCCTCGTCGTGCGCGTAGAACTTCGAGTGCCGGCTCACCCGCTTCTCGTACAGCGGGTGCGGATACTGCCGCTCCGCCGAGACGACCACCGTCTTGTCCATCTTGTCGCTGACCACCGTGCCGATCCGCGTCTTGGCGGACGTGCCGGTGGTCTCGCTCTCCTGCTCTCCGTCACTCATCGGCTTCCTCGGCCTCCGCCAGCTCGCGCTCGCGCTGAATCGTCTTCATTCTCGCCACGTCCCTCCTGAGCTCCTTCACCAGGGCCGGATTCTCCAGCTCCTGGTACGCTCCCCGGAACTTGAGCCGGAAGAGCTCCTCCTCACGCTCGTCGATCTGCTCCTGGAGCTCGCGGTCCGTGAGCTCTCGAATCTCGTCGGGCTTCATGCTGTTACAGGCGCTCGACGAACTTGGTCTTGATCGGGAGCTTGGCCGAAGCCAGCTCCATGGCGCGTCGGGCCGTCTCCTCCTCCACGCCCTCGATCTCGAACAGGATGCGGCCGGGGCGGACGGGCGCGACCCACACCTCGGGGTTGCCCTTCCCCTTCCCCATCCGGACCTCGGCGGGCTTCTTCGTCACCGGCTTGTCGGGGAAGACGCGGATCCAGACCTTCCCGCCGCGCTTCATGTGGCGGGTCATGGCCACCCGCGCGGCCTCCAGCTGTCGGCTGGTGATCCGCTTCGGCTCCATGGCCTGGAGACCGAAGTCCCCGAACTCGACGGTGGTCCCCTTCGTGGGCTTCCCCTTCAGGTTGCCCTTGTGGACCTTCCGCCACTTGACTCGGCTCGGCTGCTGCATGTCGTGTTCTCCGTATCTCCGTCAGCGGCGTCCGCCCGCCGTGAAGGTCTCGCCGCGGTGATCCTCGATGATCTCGCCGTGGCAGACCCAGCACTTGACGCCGATCGTCCCGAACTTCGTCTTCGCTGTCTTCTGGGCGTAGTCGATGTCCGCCCGCACCGTGTGCAGGGGGACGCGTCCCTCGTGATATCCCTCCGTGCGGGCGATCTCCGAGCCGCCCAGGCGCCCGGCCACCTCGAGCCGGATGCCCTCGGCGCCGGCCCGCATGGCGTTCTGCACCGCGCGGCGCATGGCGCGGCGGAAGCTGACCCGCCGCTCCAGCTGATGCCGGATGTTGTCCGCCACCAGGTGGGCGTCCACCTCCGGACGGCCGACCTCCTCCACGTTGATGGAGATCTCGGCGTCGGTGATCAGCGCCAGCTCGTCGCGGAGCTTGTCCACCTCGGACCCGCCCTTCCCGATGACGACGCCCGGGCGGCCCGTGTAGATGGTCACCACGATCTTCGGCCGCTTTCGCTCCAGCTCGATGGTGGAGACGGCGGCGTGGTCGAGACGCGCCCGCAGGTACTTGCGGATCGTCTCGTCCTCCTGGATCAGGTCGGCGTAGTCCTCGCCCTCCGCGTACCAGCGGGACTTCCAGGTCTTGGTCTGTCCGAGTCGAAACCCGGTCGGATGCGTCTTCTGTCCCACCGTTACTCCTTGGTGTCCACTACGATCGTGACGTGACTCGTACGCTTGTTGATGGGCGTCGCCCGTCCGAAGGCGCGCGGCATCCACCGCTTCATGGTCGGCCCCTCGTCCACGTAGGCCTCCCGCACTCTCAGCTCGTCGGCGTCCAGCACCTCACCCTCCTCGTCCGCCTGGTAGACCGCGTTCGATACGGCGGACTTCAGGCACTTCTGGATGGGCTCCGACGCCTTCTTCTTCGAGAACTGCAGGACGCCGTACGCGTCGTTCACGGACTCGCCCCGGATCTCGTCGATCACGAGGCGCATCTTCCGCGCCGACATCCTGATGTTCTTCGCTACCGCTCGTGCTTCCATCGCTCTCTCGTCCTGGACTCGCGTGGCCGCGGTCACGTCGCCGTCAGAGCACCGCGCGCCGGTCGGTCGCCATGCGACCGCCGTGCCCGCGGAAGAGGCGGGTCGGGGCGAACTCGCCCAGCTTGTGACCCACCATGTTCTCGGTGACGTAGACCGGGATGAACTTGTGACCGTTGTGCACCGCCACCGTGTTCCCCACGAACTCCGGGGTGATCGTCGAGTCCCGGGACCACGTCCTGATGACGTCGCGGTCCCCGGTCTCGTTCATCTCCTGCACCTTCTGCAGGAGCTTGTCCGATACGTAAGGTCCCTTGTGTACGCTACGCGGCATGCTCGTTCACCCTTCGGTTCGCTTCTTCTGTCCGGCCGACTCCGTGCTCTTCCCCCGGCGTCGCCCGCGGACGATGTATCGGTCGCTGTCCTTGGTTCGCTTGCGCGTCTTCTTGCCCTCGGGCTGCCCCCACGGCGACACCGGGGGACGGCCTCCGGAGGTGTGTCCCTCGCCGCCGCCCAGCGGGTGGTCGACGGGGTTCATGGAGACGCCCCGGACCTTCGGCCGGCGACCCAGCCACCGGCTCCTGCCGGCCTTGCCGGACGTCTCGTTCTCGTGCTCCACGTTGCCGACCTGCCCCACCGTGGCCCGGGCCTTCCGGGGGACGAGCCGCACCTCGGTGCTCGGGAGCTTGATGGTGACGAAGTCGCCCTCGCGGGCCACGACCTGTACCCCGGCGCCGGCCGAGCGCGCCAGCTGCGCTCCCTTTCCGGGAATGAGCTCCACGCAGTGCACCGTCGTGCCCAGGGGGATCTCGCTCAGCGGGAGCGTGTTGCCCGGCCGGACGTCGGCGTCGGGCCCGGACTCCACGCGGTCCCCCACGTCCAGCCCCCGCGGTCGGAGGATGTACCGCTTGTCGCCGTCCTCGTAATGGAGGAGGGCGATGCGGGCCGTCCGGTACGGATCGTACTCGACGCTGGCCACCCGGGCCGGAACGCCGTCCTTGTCCCGCCGGAAATCGACCCGCCGGTAGCGGCGCTTGTGTCCCCCGCCGCGCCGGCGGACGGTCATCCGACCGTAGTTGTTCCGTCCGGCCTTGCGGGAGCGCCCCTCGGTCAGCGACTTCTCCGGCTCGTCGCGGGTCACCTCGGCCTTGTCCGAGGTCTCCCGGAACCGCTGGCTGGAGGTGACCGGCTTGAATTTCTTGATCGGCATGGCTCTACGCTGCTCCTCCGAACACGTCGATGCTGTCGCCCTCGACCAGCCCCACGATGGCCTTCTTCCAGGAGCGCGTCCGGCCCTCCTGCATGTTCGCGCGCCGTCCGCGGGGGCTCCCCGGGACGTTCATCGTCCGGACGTCGGTGACCTCCACCTCGAAGAACTGCTCCACGGCGTCGCGGATCTGGGGCTTCGACGCCTCCGAGATCACCTCGAAGGTGTACTTGTTCTCCTCGAACTGGAGCCGGGAGCTCTCCTCGGTCACCACCGGTCGCACCAGGATCTCCTGCGGTGTGCGGCCCATCAGTCTTCCTCCGCCTCGTCGTCCTGCTCCTCCGCGGCGCTCCAGGCGTCGCGCTCCACGATGATCCGATCGGCCCACAGGATGTCGTAGGCCGAGGCCTCACCCCACGGCCGCACCTCCAGGTCCGGGATGTTGCGCCCGGAGAGGTGGACGACCTGGTTCAGCCCCGCCGTGAGCAGGAGCACGTTGTCGCCGTCGTAGCCCAGCCCGTCCAGGAGGCCGGCCACGGCCTTCGTCCGCGGCTCCTCCAGCTCGAAGGGCTCCACCACGACGAGCCGTCCCTCCCGTGCCCGCGCGTTCAGGGCCGACTTGATGGCCAGCCGGTTCATCTGCTTCGGAATCCGCGGCTGGTAGTCCCTCGGGTGCGGCCCGAACGTCACCGCGCCGCCGGCCCAGATGGGCGAGCGGATCGACCCGTGGCGGGCGCGTCCCGTCCCCTTCTGCCTCCACGGCTTCGTGCCGCCGCCGGTGATGGTGGCGCGGTTCTTCGTGGACGCGGTGCCCTGGCGGGCGCGCGCCTGCAGCGCGGTCACCACCTGGTGCAGCACGTCGCGGTTGATCGTGCCGTCGAAGGGCTCCTCGGGCAGCTCGACGGACTCTCCCGCCTCGGCGCCCTCCGCCGTGTATGCGTCTGCGTTCATCGTCATCGTCCAGCCGACCGGATGTGGAGGATGTTGTCCTTCGAACCCGGGACGCCGCCCCGGATGAGGAGCACGTTCCGCTCCGGATCGACCTTCTCGATCCGGAGATTCTCGATGGTCGTCGTGGCGTCGCCCATCTGGCCGGGCATCCGCTTGCCCTTGATCACGCGGGACGGGTCGGTGCCCGGCCCCGCCGATCCGGGCTGCCTCTCGACGGACTGACCGCCGTGGGAGCCGGGCGCCTTGGAGAAGCCGTGCCGCTTGATGCCGCCCTGGAACCCGCGCCCCTTGGTGCGGCCCGTGACCTTCACGCGCTCACCCTCCTCGAAGGCCTCGACCGTCACCTCGTCGCCGGCTTCCAGCGGCTCGTCATCCACCTCGAAGGGCTCGAACTCCGCCAGCTCCTTCGGGACGTGATCCAGCCCCGCGCGGGCGGCGTGCCCGGCCTCGGGGCTCTTCACGCGGCTCTCCTTCACCTCTCCGAAGCCGAGCTGGAGCGCCTCGTACCCGTCGCGCTCGACGGTCTTCACCTGCACCACGGGGCAGGGCCCGGCCTCGACGACCGTGACGCCGACGGCCTCCCCGTCGTCCGTGAAGACCTGGGTCATCCCCAGCTTCTTTCCGATGAGTCCTGCCATGGTCCTGTTCTCTTGTGGCCACTGTCGCCGCCCCGGGCTCCTTCCCTCGGGCCGAATCCCTCCGACGGCCGGGCCGCCGTTCTCGGCGGGTTCGGCCGCCAGCGAGGGTGATCGTGGCGAGCGACGCGGCTCGTTGCTGTGCTCGGTTCAGTCGACGCCGCGCCGGCTCCCGGCGCAGCGCCCCGTCGATGAGGCCCCGGGTCCGGGGCCCCGTCCTGTCCCGTTCCCGTCCTACTGTACCTTGATCTCCACGTCGACTCCCGCCGCCAGGTCCAGCTTCGTCAGCGCGTCGATGGTCTGGGGACGGGTGTCGAGGATGTCGATCAGGCGCTTGTGCGTCTTCAGCTCGAACTGGTCACGCGCCTTGCTGTCCTTGTGCGGGCTCCTGTGCACGGTGAACAGCTGGCGGCGCGTGGGCAGCGGAATCGGACCGCTCACCGAGGCGCCGGTCTTCTGAGCCGTGCGCACGATGTCCGACGCGGTCTGGTCCAGCACCGCGGGATCATACGCCTTCAGTCGGATGCGAATCTTCTCGGCCATCGAACTGCTCGTTCCCCGCTGCCTTCGGTTGATTCGGTTCTCGCTCGGACTCGGTATCTACGCGTAATCCATGCCGCGGTCCGTCCGGCGGCGGCCCGTGACCCCGACCTGGCGCAAATCCGGCGCCAGCGGGCTCCGCCCGCGACGGTTCCCCGGCCTTCTTCCAGCGGGCCGACGTGGTACCGGGTCGGCCCCGCGGCGTTCCCGCCTACTCGATGATCTCGGTGACGACGCCGGCGCCCACGGTGCGGCCTCCCTCGCGGATGGCGAACCGCAGCTCCTCCTCCATGGCGATGGGGCTGATCAGCT
>Ga0207797_1000669_pt1 | contig 26147 bp, 20 predicted proteins | sample PRCRCaboRojoPR_6_FD_187275 | JGI IMG/M metagenome (GOLD analysis project Ga0207797, IMG submission 187275) | Marine sediment microbial community from Cabo Rojo, Puerto Rico - PR CR 10% Liquid 1 (SPAdes) | ecosystem: Environmental > Aquatic > Marine > Coastal > Sediment | place: Cabo Rojo, Puerto... | reverse complement strand
GGACGTCAGCATCGGCTCTATGACCCCCACCGAGCCCCGCTCCGAGGTCCTCTGGTTCACCGATCCCTACTACTACACCCCCGCCTCCTTCGCCGTCCATCAGGACAACACCGACATCACCTCCGTCGATGACCTCTCCGGCAAGACCCTGGGCCTCGGCACCGCCACCACCTATGAGGACTACCTCAACGACTCCCTGGCCATCATGGGCGGCGAGATCATGTACGAGCCTCCCTCCGGTGTCGACATCAAGCCTTACCCCACCGACGCCGAGGCCATTCAGGACCTGGCTCTGGGCGACGGCGTCCGCCTCGATGCGGTCATGTCCGCCCAGCCCACCATCCAGACCGCCATCGACAGCGGCGTCGACCTGAAGTACATCGGCACCCCGGCCTTCTACGAACCCCTGGTCTTCGCCCTCGACAAGGCCCGCGGCCCTTCGGACAGGATGATCGCCCGGCTGAATGAGATCCTGGACGAGATGCACAGCGATGGGACCTTGACCGAGCTGTCCCTCGAATGGTACGGTATCGACCTCACCACGTTAGTCGAACCGGAGTAGCCTTTCGCATCGTGCAGGAAGTCTGACCGAGACAGACGACTCGGTTACCGCGAGCAGGGGCACATCTTCTGTGCCCCCGCTCGCTCAATGGGTTACGTTCTGCCCGTGAGGAGGCGCAAAGGGAAAAGCGGAGTATCTCTTGTCCATTCACTGGAGGTCTGCCGAGCCAGATCAGGACAACCTGCACCCCGTTGGGGCAGCTAACCTAATGGCTGACGGGTGCGTCCTGAGAAAGGAGGCGTTCTACTGTGTCGTCCACTGATTTTCCATCTCAATCCCACTCTCGAGCAATCAAGCTGCCGCTGATTCTCATCTCTATCACAGTGACCTTCAGCCTGCTCTATGCCATCCAGCACTACGCTGGCGGCCCCATCCGACTGGCCGTGGTCTGCCGGATTAAGGACCTCGTCTTGAGTCCTGACAACTCGAGGATCGCTGCCGCTGCCAGCGATGGCAACATCTACCTATGGAACACCCAAGAAGAGTGGAAGAGGAGTGTTCTATCGGCACATCGGCGATCCGTCATCGGAGTCGACTTCGCGCCGGACAGCGCTACGTTGGTGTCGGCAAGCCAGGATGGAGAGATCCGGCTGTGGAACGTAAACACAGGTGAACCCCGACAGGTGATAGAGTCCGACATGAAGCTGGCCGACATGGCGCTGGCCACCGATGGTTCTGTCCTGGGCGTGATCGGTCATAGCGGCGAGATTCGCATTTTCGACGTCGCGTCGGGAAACAGGGTTCAGACAATCGACGGGAACCAGCATACTGGACTGGCGATAGCCCTCAATGGAGACGGCGGGCTGGTGGCAGCCAGCGATGGAGCCAACATCCAAATCTGGGACACGAGCACCGGCGAGCCGTTTCGGACCTTGGGCAACTACTGTGAGGATGAGACAAAAAGTACGAAGGAAGCATGTGAAGAAGCCGATGAGGACTGGTTGGGCCATACGAAACAGGTAACAGCCCTGGCCTTCAGCCCCGATAGTCAGCTTCTGGCCTCGGGCAGCGACGACACTACGATCATCTTCTGGGAGGTCGAGACTGGAAAAGTCAAATGGCCGTCCATCGGCCATTGGTCGACCGTCACCACGATGGTATTCCATCCTGACGGCCGTTCGATGCTATCAGGCGGTAAGGACAACAAGATCCGCACCTGGCGAGTGCCGGGAGGAAAGAGCACAGCCATCTACGAGGGACATCTAAGCGCACTTAGTGGGGTCGCCTTCGGCTGGGGCCCGGAGATGATCCTATCCGGCGGGGCGGACGGCACCGTCCGGGTCTGGGAGGCAGCGAATCAGAAAGTCACCTTCATCACTTGGGCCCACAAAGGACTTCAGCCCGTATGGGGCGATGTTCTCCGGACGTGGATGCTGATCAGCGGGGTGTTGGGCCTCGTCAGCCTTGGGGGCCTGCGAAGGGGTCGTCCCTGGGGACACTCGCTGGCGCTCTCCCTGTACGTCGTCGGTCCCATCACTGTGGTGGGCTTGCCTCTCCTGGAAGTCCTCATCTATCCCCTCTCATTCGGAGAGCAGCTGGCGATTGGTTACCCCCTGCTGGGACTATCGGTGTGGTACGGCGTCATCGCTTTCGCCTTGATGCGCCAACCTGTAGCCGTCTCGTACGAGGCTCCTGCATCATTGTCCCTGTCGGAACAACTGATGGCGAGTCAGCGAACCCGCCGCCTGCGAAACGCCATCTTCATAGCCGCAGTCTGGCTTCTGATCCTCGTGGTCCTCTATTCCGTCTTGCGCCGCTTCAATCTCGATGTCGCCTTTATGCAGCACTTCTTCTCCTTTATCATGGGCGGAGCGTGGATGACGCTCCGCATCTCGGCGATCTCCATCGCCCTAGCGGTCGTGCTGGCGCTGCTGGGCGCCCTGGGCCGACTCTCCAAGAATCCCGTCGCCAACGGTATCTCCGGCTTCTATATCTCCCTCATCCGAGGCACTCCTCTCCTCGTGCAGATCTACATCTGGTACCTCGGTCTCCCCCGCGTGAACATCGTCCTGCCCGCGCTGGTGGCAGGTACATTGGCTCTGGGCGTGAACTACGGTGCCTACATGACCGAGATCTTCCGCGCTGGTATCCAGGCCATCGGCAAGGGCCAGTACGAGGCGGCCGAGGCGCTGGGCATGTCGCGCACTCAACTCTACCGACGCATCGTTCTTCCCCAAGCGTTCCGGATCGTCATTCCACCGATTGGGAACCAGTTTATCGCGATGATGAAGGACTCTTCGCTGGTATCTGTTATGAGCATCTGGGAACTGTCGTACCGCGCCCAGAAGATTGGCCGTCAGAACTTCCGATCGCTGGAGACCTTTATGGTCGCTGCGGCATTCTACTGGGTCCTCACGGTTGTCTTCCAGTTCCTCCAGGGCCAGCTTGAGGAGTACATGGCTCGCAGCGAAAGGAGATAGAGGGATGGCGCAGCCTATCATCGAAGTGCATAACCTGCACAAGTACTTTGGACCTCTGCACGTGATCCAAGGCGTCGACCTGGAGGTGACCCCCGGAGAGGTGGTGGTCATCATCGGACCATCGGGAGCGGGTAAGAGCACCTTCTTGCGCTGCCTGAACTTCCTGGAAGAGCCTTCGGCGGGCATCATCGAGATTGACGACTTGAAAGTCGACGCTCAAGAACCACTGCGGCGTCAGCGCAAGCACATCCGGAAGCTCCGCCAGAAGGCAGGAATGGTCTTTCAGAGCTTCAACCTCTTCCCCCACTTGACTGCGTTCGAGAACATCATTGAAGCCCCGGTGACCGTCAAGGGGCTTAGTAAGAGAGATGCAACGGAGAAAGCGGAAGAGCTGCTGGAGTGGGTGGGGTTGCTGGACAAACGAGATGAGTATCCATCTCGTCTATCCGGAGGACAGCAACAGCGCGTGGCAATTGCGCGCGCTCTCTGCATGGAGCCCAAGATCATGCTCTTCGACGAACCAACCTCAGCCCTGGACCCGGAGCTCATCGCCGAGGTGGTAGAGGTGATGGAACGACTGGCCAGCCAGGGCATGACGATGGTCGTGGTCACCCACGAGATTCACTTTGCCCGGGATGTCTCCGACCGCGTCATCCTCATGGCCGATGGAGCCTGGGCCGAAATCGCTCCTCCAGACAAGCTGTTCACCGATCCGGAAGAGGAACGTACCCGTCAGTTCCTGGCCCACATTCTGTAGGCTGCTGTCGGAACCGCTGCCCTATCGCGAACCAGGAGATAGCTCAATGAAGAGACCTCAATCCATCAGCGCCCCGCTTCTCCACCTTGAGGTGTTGAGTGACGATGAAGTCCGCCGCATCCATGCAGCGACGCTGGAGGTTATAGCCTCCACCGGCATCAGGTTTCCCCTCGGCGAGGCGCTGGATATCTGGGAAGCGCACGGCGCATCGGTGGACCGAGAGACGATGGTGGTCAAGATACCAGGCCACATCATCGAAGCAGCCCTGGAGTTAGCTCCCCCCTCGTACCAGCTGGCCGCCCAAGATGCGGCCCAGGATCTGACACTGGACGGCAACCACGTCTATCTGGGGACGGACGGCTGCGGGACGCACATTATCGACATTGAGACCGGACAGCTGCGGCGATCATGCTGGGAGGACGTGGCGGCCATTGCGCGCGTGGCCGACTATCTACCGGAGATCGCCTTTCACTGGGTGCCGGTCTCGGCCCAAGATCGTCCGCCGGAGACGCGCGGACTCCAGGAACTGCTGGCCGTCTGGCAGAACTCCACGAAGCACGTTCAAACGGAGAGTATCTACTCGGGCCCGGAGGCGAAAGCCGGCGTGGAGATGGCAGCGCTCATCGCCGGAGGACGGCGGGAACTGAGGAAACGCCCCCTTCTGTCCATCATGGAGTGCACGCTCTCCCCCTTAGGTCACGACCGCGGGAGCCTCGAGGCGGCCCTGGTCAGCGCCGAGGCCGGTTTGCCGGTGGGCTTCATGACCATGGCCTCCTGCGCGTCAACGGGCCCAGCCACGATGGCCGGCACACTGGTGGTCGGCAACGCGGAGGTGATCAGCGCCCTGGCCCTAATCGAGCTGGCGTATCCCGGCGCGCCCGTCTTCTACGCGGCGGCTCAGACGGCCATGGACCTGCGCACAGGCGCCTACACGGGCGGAGGGCCGGAGGATTTCCTCTTCGCTGGAGCGACCGGCGCTCTGGCAGACTTCTACGACATCCCTCTTTCGATGGGATCCTTCGCCACCGGAGCCAAGGAGCCGGACTGGCAGGCGGGCATTGAGAACAGTCTTTCGACGCTGATGGCCTCGTTGGTTACGTCGGATATGCTGCTCGGAGTAGGCCTTCTGGATGGAAGCCGCATCTGGTCCTACGAACAGATGCTCATGGATTGCGAGATCTTCAGGATCGTGGAGAAGATGATGGAGGGTATTCCCGTTGACGACGAGACCTTGGCCCTGGGCGTCATCCATGCGGTGGGGCCCGGCGGGCACTTCCTGACGCAGAAGCACACCCGGACCCACATGCATGACCTATGGATCCACAGTCTGATGGACAGGCGCCCCTACAGCGAATGGCTGGAGAGCACGAACGGGGCGCGGGACTGGGCTCGCGAAGAAGCGAAGCGAGTCCTTTACAACCACCATCCCGCGCCTCTCGATCCCCAACTCCTAGAGGAACTGCGACATCTCATCGCGCGCGTCGAGTCAGCCGTCGTCTGATTCGGAAGGCTTGGGCAGCAAAGCTTTGATCTCCCGTTCCTTCTCCTGCAACAGATCCTCGGGGATCTCCGCCCACGCGATCAACTCCTCGCCGACGGCCTGCATATGCATCATCGCCTGGCGCGATGCAGCGTCTGCCTCGTGCGACGTGATCAGCTCAACCAGGGAGCGATGTTCCTCCAGGTCTCGCTCCATGGCACTGCGACGAAGCGTCGGCTGCTCTATCAGGTCCCCGTACATCATCCAGTCCGGGAACCTGTTGACCACCAACTTGTACAGACGAGACAGTAGATGGTTTCCGCTGGAGGCAGCGATAGCCTGATGGAGCTGCCTGTTCAGGTGCTGATAACCAGATACGTCATCCAGGCTCAAGAGCCGCTCGGTTCTCTCCAGAATTGCCCGCAAGCTGTCGGCGTGCTCCGAGGAGATGTTGTATGCTGCTAAACGAGCTGCTGTCACCTCGAGAAGCAGCCGAAAGACATAGGCGTCGACGATCTCCTCCGCCGTCAGCTGGAGCACGCGAACTCCTCGGTACGGAATACGCTCCGCGAGCCCTTCTGCCACCAGCTGATCCAGGGCTTCTCGAACCGGCGTGGGACTCACTCCAAGCTCGTTGGCGATCTCCTCCTGTCGCAACCACTCACCTAGAGCATAGTCGCCACTGATGATCCTCCTCCGCAGCAGCTCGAAGACTTCACTCTTCAGCGACTTCTTCTCAAGAGGCCCACCCTCGCCGCCAAGAGCATCAGAAAGCATCGTTATCGCCCTCCCAGCCGTCGCCGGGATGAAAGCATCAGCCCAACAGACGCTTAGCCAGCTGGACAGCCGCCACGACATCCTCGGCGTAGCCGTCGGCACCAATCGTATCGGCCCACTGCTGGGTGACCGGCGCCCCACCCACCATGACCTTGACCTGGTCACGGATTCCCGCCTCCTCCACAGCTTGGATCACCTCTCGCTGCGCTGTCATCGTCGTGGTCAGCAGCGCCGACAGGCCCAGTAGATCAGCCCGCGTTTCCTGCACCCTATCAATGAATACAGCGGGAGCGACGTCCACGCCCACGTCGTGGACGCGGAACCCATTAGCTGACATCATGGTCGCCACCAGCGACTTGCCGATCTCGTGAATGTCACCCTTCACGGTTCCGATGACGACGGTTCCTGCCGACTCGCTGACTTGTTGGCGAGCGTGCAATTCGGGCTCCAGCAGGGCCATCGCTTGTTGCATAGCGTTGGCCGCGATAACCATTTGGGGCAGGAAATACTCCCCCGTCTGAAACTTCTCTCCCACGATCTCCATACCGGGTACTAATCCCTGGTTGATGATCGCAAGGGGTTCTTCCCCATTCTCCAGGGCTTCCTGCGTCAGCTCGGCCGTCCTATCTGGCTCGCACTCCACCAAGCTTCGGGTGATCTCCGTCAGGGTATCTGTAGACACTGTCACTCTCCTCGCTTCTAGTCTTCCGGCAATGGCGGCAGCTCTTCCATGCCAAAGGTCCGAGCTGCTTGGAGCGTAATGGCACGGAGTTCGTTGCGCAGGTCGTCCGAGATGGTAGAGGGTTCATAGCTAGCCAGGAGCTCTGGCACGCGATCGCGGGCACGATCCCAGGCTGTCTTTCTGCCCTTCTTCTCCCACGCGTCCAGCGAGCCGCGGTCGATGACACTGGAGGGGATGTACTGCTCTTTGCTGAACCACTTCGCCGTGTGCAGTTCCCCCAGGTAGTCGGCACGATGTTCCAGCTTGCGCATCAGGTCCAGGGCAATCGGTTTGTCGCGAGCCTCCACACCGGCGATGAGCCGCTTCGCCATACCGATAATCTCCGCGTCGATCACCAACTTCTCATAGCTCTGACAGCTTTCGAAGTCCATCATGCCGGCTCCGGACACCATATTCACGCCGGCGAGGGCCGCCAAGAGCGCTCCCCCGGCCGACTCGAGACCACACTGGGCATCGACAACCTTGGCATCGCTCATCCCAAGATAGGCGTGCGTCGGTAGATTCAAGGCCTTGCCGACCTCCGTATACGATGCGTCAATCATCCACGTTCCGACGGCGCCCATCGGGGTCGTACCCTCCCGCATGTCAAAGGCCGCCGGCGAGCCGCCCCAGACGATAGGCGCGCCTTCGCTGGACAGCTGGCAGATCGTCACCCCGCTCATACACTCGGCCGTATGCTGGACCACAGCTCCCGCTACGGTCACCGGAGCCGTAGCCCCGGCCAGCGGCATGGAGACCAGCTCCGATGGAATGCCGTATCGCGCACAGTCGATCATGTTCTGGCAGGTCAGATCGCTCCAGAGCAGCGGGGGCGAGGGACAGACGTCGAATATGGCTATGGGTCGCTCAGCCAGCGCCTCCTCGCTTCCAGCCACTGCCACGAGTAGATCTTTCATCGTCCACCACGTGTCCTTCCGGAAGGCCCCCGTCACGATCGGCTTGCGCATATACAAGAGCGCTAGGTAGAGACGGTACAGGTCGCCAATCTCCTCCGGCACGTCGGTGCAGATGAGGGCCGTGCTCTGAGCATCTAACTGGGGCAGCGTCTCGACCAGCTTCACGAACTTCACGAAGTCGGCAGTTACCGGGGCTCGCTGCTTCTCTGTCTCGCTGTCCAGGACGGTGATGGCTGCCGATCCGGGGTCAAACTGGACACTGTCTCCCCCGTAGTGAACGACGGGCTCTCCACCCAGATCGTAAAGGTAGAACTCCGATGGCGCCGTTTCCAACGCTTGCTCGACGATGTCCTGGGGGATATACGCGATCTGCGACTGGAAGTCCACGTCGGCCCCTGCGTCAGCCAGTAACTCGAGTGCTTCGTCGTTGTGGACCCGCACACCGGGATCCATCAACAACTCAAATCCTTCAGTGATGATCTGCTCGATGAGGTCATCGCTAAGAACGCTGAACTGCGGTCGCATACCTCTGCCTCCTTGGTTTTCTGACAAACCCTATGCGGTTCTCTGAGCAGTCTTCCGGGTTGAAGAGCCCTGTCGGTTCGCGGTTGACAGAGCGAGGAATCTACGTATAATATATTATATAGGATCTTCGACCGCATGTCAAGCACCCCGGCCTTACAAGCCCATCTATCGACGAGGAGGCGACGATGCTACTGGCTGGCAGCAGTACCGAGACCCTGCAAGAGATCCATAATAGCTCTCTGAAACTCGTAGCAGAGCGCGGCATTCGGTTTCATTCCGAAAGAGCGCGGGAGATATGGCACGGCGTGGGGGCCGAGGTCCTGGAGGACGTCGTGAAGATCCCGCCCGACATCATCATGTCCGCCCTGGAGGAAGCCCCCGATGCCTTCACCCTCTGTGCTCGGGATGGTGAGCATGACCTGGAGCTGGACGGAGAGCAGACCTACTATTCGCAGGACGGCTGCGCAGCTCTGGCAGTAGACTTCGAGACGGGGGAGCGACGTGGGACCAGAAAGGCCGATATTGAGGCCATGGCCCTGATATCGGATTACCTCGAAGCGGTTGACATCGTCAGCCCCACGGTGAGCGCCCAGGATGTACCCAGCGAAGCTCTGGCAGTGCAGGAGCTGGAGGCCTGCTTCCTGAACAGCGGTAAGCACGTTCTGACTGAATCGGTGACCTCAGCGGAGGACGCCGAAGCTCAGATCGAGCTGGCGGCCGCTGTTGTAGGAGGAAGAGATGCACTGCGAGCACGCCCCATCTTGAGTAACTTCGTATGCACAATATCACCGCTGACGCAAGATGCGGGCGGCATCGAGGCCGCGTTGGCGTTCGCAAGAGCGGGCATCCCAGTAGGAATGTACCCGATGGCCACGACCGGTGTGACCTCGCCGGTCACGTTGGCGGGCACGATGGCGGTCTTGAACGCCGAGGTGATTAGTGCGTTGGCCCTGCTGGAGATCGCCGAGCCTGGCGCGAAAGTGTTCTACGCCGGCGGGCCCGCCACCCTCGATCTACGGACCGGGAACTACGTCGCATCGTCACCCGAGGCTCTGCGGCTGAGAATGATGGTCGCGGAGATGGCCAGCTTCTATGGGCTGCCTTCCATCGTGGGCGCGGGCGCCACCAGCGCCAAGGTCCCCGGTCCGCAGGCCGGCTGGGAGGATGCGCTCTCGTTCTTGCTACCCTCGATGGCCGGGGCCAGCGTGCTCTTCGGGCTTGGTCTCTTGGACGGCTCGAACCTGCTGAGATACGAGGAGATCATCCTGGAGGCAGAAGCGGCTGCCATGGTGCGCCGAACCCTGCGCGGCGGCGATTTCAGCGAAGAAGCGTTTGCCCTCGACCTGATCAAGGAGCTGGGGCCAGGAGGCGTCTATCTTGATCAACAGCACACCGTCGATCACATGCGGGAGGCCCTCTCGCTCGCCACCCTCAGCGACCGCGACAGCTACGAGGACTGGCATCAGAAGGGAGCGCAGAACCGGATCGAGATAGCTAGAGAGAAGGTCGAGGAGATTCTGGAAACGCACCAGCCGGCTCCTCTACCCGATGGCGTGCTGCAGGATATGAGTGAGGTTGTCGCTACCTACACGCCGTCCTAGGGCTCAGGACCGCCAGGCGCTAGACTGGACGCCACTCAGCGTCTGCTGTTTGTCCCGGACAAAGGCGCGGGGACCCCGGTCTCCGCGCCTCGCCTTCTGGACATCATGCCGTACAACCAGGTCATGTTAAGAGGCGTTGGATGAAAGCCTCTCCCCGCGCCATCAGACCGTCGTGATCGGCGGGAGCCTCCAGCTCCGCAATCAGCTCGCACGTACGACGTCTCAGCACATCTTCGGTTCTCGGGCTCCCTTTCTCCTGCCAGGCCTCCAGCGTCAGGTGGGGCAGAACGTCGCTCTGCTCGGAGGCGTCCCTAAAGAGGTCAAAGGTGCGGTCTGAGCTGAGGAACGTGCCTCCCGGACCGACGTCCGCGATATCTGCCAGGCCTATCGACGCATCGTCCAGGGCCAAGCCCTCGGCGAACTTGCGCGTTTCCCGAATGACATCGTCAGCATAAACAACCACCGCGGGCGAGAACGCTTTTGCCCCCAGTACGTCCCCCACAAAAGGAACCAGCTCCATGGTGCTGGCACAGGCCATCATATGGTTTCTCCATTGATGGCCAGCGGCGATGAGCCCGGGGCCCCAGCCTACGCCGCTGCCTGACGTCCCGCAGTGGGGCAAGCCGTAGTGCTCCATCATCTCGGCGCAGGCCAGACTTACCAAGTAGCCCTGGGGCTGATAGAAGGTTCCCATCCCCTTCATATCGAAGGAGGCCGGTAGACTGCCCAGAATCACCGGCGTACCCTCCTTCATCAGCTGGCTCAAGGTCAGGCCTGCCAACAATTCGGCGTTCAGGACCGCCAGCGTTCCAGCCGGCGTGATCGGCGTGGTGGCGCCGATCATCCCATAGTTGGAGTAGATAAACGGCAAGTCGTGCTCAGTGGTGGCCAACATCTTCTCCACCGTCCCGGCATTGATGACCAGAGGGGTGATGGGGTTGAAGTAAGGGATGACAAAAGGCCGAGAGCCCAGATCACCGTGGAGGTGCTCCAGCAGGCGAATGACATCTCCGAACCGGTGCTCATCCGAGACGAGCACGATCAAAGGCTTGACCGTGTTAGCGGTCATCTCCAGAGTGGCGTACAAGTCGACGACCTCCGCTGCGAGATCTTGGATAACCCCTACGGTTGACACTGCATCGAAGCTCGACAGCGTGTTTCCCAACCGAGTTATCGACCCGATATGCTCCCGCCTAAACGGCGTCACGCGGTCAGACTCTGGATCCTGGTAGTAGAGGGCAGTCACCCCAATCCCGAAACGGGCCTCCCGAATCCCCAGACGGAAGCTGAGCTCTCCTCGCTGGTCGTAGATATCAACTGTGGAAGGGGCCGTCTCCAGGGCCCTTTCGACGAGTTGAGGCGGAATCCGAACGCGGTCGCCCTCCAATGCCACACCCGTCTCCCGGGACAACAGCTCCTTGCCGCGCGCTGAATCAACACGGACCCCTACGGAGGATAGGATCTGCAGTGCTGACCGGTGTACCTGCGCGACATGAGCCTCATTGAGTAGCGTGAGTTTGGGACGCGCGACCATCGATGACGTCATAGGGAAGGCTCCTCGATCTGCATACGATGACGGGGTCTCTACCGGACCGACTCCCGGGCCAACTCGAGCACCTCGTTGCGGGTCTGGACCTGCCCGGCTGCTACAGCCTCTCGCAGGAGATCAAGCAATCTACCGATCTCTGGACCTGGCTCCAGGTCTAGCGCGCGCATCAGGTCGTTACCATCAACAGGGAGTTCGGGGGCGACGGACTCCTCCGGCCGCTCGAAGTAGTGATGCAGCAGAAGCTCGGCCGTCTCGATCCGTCTCTTCCAGCGATCCTCCCGCAGGTTCGGGCCCCAGGTCGCCAGATGATCGGCTAGGCTGAGGAGTATGGTGTCGACGCCGACATCCCTGGTATCGCGGAAGTAGCGGTAGATGGCGCGGCGTGTTACTTCCCTCTCACGAGCGAGCTGGGCGGGGCGAAGATGGGCCTCGATCATCGTACGAACGCGCAGCACTTCGTCCCGTCCAAAACGCAAGGCCCGCATTCGTGAAGCCGCCTTCCGTGCCCCAACCGACTCGTGTCCATAGAAATGGATACCGTCGTCATCCTCAGACTGCGTCTCGGGCTTCCCCACGTCGTGGAGCAAAGCTGCCGTCTTGAGGAGCAGCCATCGGTCGCGGCGGTCAGAGACCTCCACAGCTAGATGCTGCCGAAGGGGTCGAGCAAACTGCCCCACCCGGCGTGCCAACTGTCCCCAGGCGGGTGCTGGGATGGCCCGTAAGCTCTCCGATCCAGCAGGTCGGGGGCTCCCGGTCACCGTCGTCACGACGGCCTGCAGCATCTCGACCACCCAGAGCGTATGGCGCCAGACGTCGAATCGGTGGGGATGGGACTGAGAGAGGCCCTTGAGCTGCGTCAGCTCGGGTATCAGACTGTCCAACAGCTCCAGATCGTCGAGCCGCCGGACGAAGGCCGATCCGCTGGACACACCTAGACCACGGACGAACTCGTCCCGCAGCCGTTCTGCTGCCGGTTCTATCGCCAGCGGCGCATCACGGCGGATCCAGGCCTCAGTTTCTGATTCAGTCTTGAAACGAAGCTCGGCCTCGAGCCGCGGCGCGCGCAGGAGGCGCACGGGATCGTCGCGGAAGACATCTTCGTTCACGGCGCGGATGCACCTCGTCTCAAGGTCGGTCTTGCCCCCCAGCGGATCGACCAGTTCCTGGCTCTCATTGACAGCCATCGCATTGATCGTAAAGTCGCGCTCAGCCAGGTCACACTGCAAGCTGTTGGCACGTAAGAGAGCGAAATCGATCTCCAATGGCGCATCGCCGTCGGTTCTCACCACCACACGGGCCGTGCCTCGTTCTTCATCCAGGGGGAAGAAGAAGCCCCCTAGAGCGTCACCGACCGCGCGAGCCAGCACCATCGCATCGCGATCCACTGCGAAGTCCCAGTCGTGTACGGGACGCTCCAATAGCATGTCGCGGACGGCACCGCCCACGAGCCAGAATCTGACAGTCTGCTCGTGAGCCAACTCTCGAACTATGCGCCAGGGCCAGTCGGGTACTCTTATCTCACTCATCCGCCACCTGTCCAGCGAGCAGAATGGTCATGTTTGGTAGCCCCTTCCACCGATTCACTGACCAGAGTCCTTCTTCTCCATCCTACCATTGTACCGGTGGAAAAGCGGCAAGCCCTTCTCCTCCTTCATGCGTCAGCCAATAAGAGCAATTATACCGCCAGGTCGCTCTTGATACGGAGGCAATCATAGGTTAGAAACCAAGGGTGTCAAGCGAAAGATCGGTGAATAGCGATGCTTCGAGTCTACTCGAGTCCTGAGCGGAACTCCTACGGGGCGCTGTCCTGCGTCCCGAGCCCTCGCGTACCGCGGTGTCCGAGGCGGACCGATGTTTGATTGAGACGAACGAGCTTCAACAACTCAGGAAGACCTTGCGGAAAGCCAGTTCTGACCATCTGCTCCCCGTCCTCGTCTCAGGGGCAGCCTGTATAGACCGAGATACTGCGGCCAACGCCGCTGAGACTGGGGTCAGAGCCCACAAAGGGCCGTGATCTTCACGGTTCAGCTACTCTCGACTCAGAATCTCCGCGGGGGCTCTATTTGACAGTCGGGCGCCAGTAAGGTATAGTTACAGGGAAGTCGTAAGACATCTTACCAATAGGATTATGCACGAGCTCAAAACCGACCGACGACCGCTTCACATCCAGGCTCAGCAACACCTTCTCAATCTCATTGAGGAGGGGGCGTACGAGCCTGGCGAACAACTCCCCTCCGAGTCAAACCTAGCTTCTCAGCTCGGTATCTCACGCCCCACCCTACGCGAGGCCCTCTTCAATCTGGAACAAGAAGGCATCATCGTGCGGAAGCACGGTGTCGGAACCTTCGTCGACCCCGCGTATGGGCAGCGGCTGCGGAGTGGGCTGGAGCGGCTGAACAGTGTTCTGGCTATGGCAGAACGGCAGGGGATGTCGACCCGGGTCCTTCGCTTAAGCGTCGAACGCGTACCCGCCGACGATTACGTCGCCAGCCAGCTGAAGCTAGCTTCAGCTGCACCGCTGACGTGTGTCCGTCGCACAATCGCCGTCGACGGCAGGTCAGCGGCTTATCTCGTCGACTTCGCTCCAGCTTCGGTCCTTCCGGCGGAGGCGGTCGATTCCTCGTTCGATGGGTCTGTCCTCGATCTGCTGGTGCAAAGGAACTCCATCCGGGTCCGCGAGGCAGTGGCCGAAATCACGGCTGTCAATGCGGATGCCCTGCTGGCCGAGCATTTGCAGATCGAAACGGGCGAAGCACTCCTCCTGCTCTCCGAGACGCTGTTCACGGAGGACTTCGTCCCGGTAGAGTTCTCGCGCAACTATTTCCTACCGGATTTCTTCGACTTTCATGTTTTGCGCCGATAGGAAACGTAAAGGGTGCATGGTCTCCATCCGGTCAGCGCCGCTGACCTGGCGTTAGATGTGAGATCAAGTACCACATCCCTTTGCGTTGCCCATGTCGGTCGATAGCAGTTTCGTTTCTAAGCATCTAGGCAGTCTGTTACAACTATGTATTCTATACATTACGGAGGTAAACTAAAATGAAGACCAAGAGTTTCCGCGGACGTGATTTCATCACCTTGCTCGATTGGAGCAAAGAGGAGATTGAAACCGTTCTGGATCTAGCACTCGATCTGAAGCAGCGGACCGCAATTGGCGAGTATCACGATGACATCCTGCGAGCGAAATCGCTCTTCATGATCTTCTACAACTCGTCGCTGCGCACCCGCAACTCGTTCGAGGCAGGTATGACGCACCTGGGCGGTCACGCCCACTTCCTCGAACCGGGGAAGATCTACACGCCCGCTCTTCCTGGCAAGGAGGTCGCGTACACGACCGAGCGCGTCTCCGATGTGGCCCGCGTCCTCGCTCGAATGGGAGACGGTATCGCCATTCGCTGTTACGGCGACCCCGTGGACTGGGAATACGGCGGGGCCAACGAATTGATCCGCAACTTCGCCTACTGGGCCGACATCCCCGTCTTGAACATGGAGGACGACAAGTACCACCCGTTCCAGGCATTGGCAGACGTGCTAACAGTGAAGGAGAAGTTTGGCGGGTTCAAGGGCGTGAAGTTTGTTATGTCCTGGGCCTACTCTCCCAGCATTCACAAACCGCGCGCTGTGCCCCAGAGCGCGATCATCGCCGCCAGCATGATGGGCTGCGACACTGTTCTGGCTCGCCCCAAGGAGATGGCCCTCGACCCGGAGGTCATCCAAGCTTGTGAGGGCTACGCCGAGATGAATGGCGCCTCGTTCGAGGTCACCGATGATTTCATGGGCGCCGCCGAGGACGCTCACGTGCTCTATCCCAAAGCCTGGGCTCCTGTCCAGCTCTTCCAGCCCCCGGTCGGGGAGAACGACCCGGACTTGGCGCAGCAGATCTTCGACGATTACAAGGACTGGAAGGCGACTCCCGAGTATATGGCTCAAGCGGATCCTAACGCAGTCTATATGCACTGCCTGCCAGCGGACCGAAGCTGGGAGGTCACCGATGACGTGATCGACGGCGAGCAGTCGGTGGTCTTTGACGAAGCCGAGAACCGGCTCCACGTCCAGAAGGCCGTGATGAGCCTGACGATGGCATAGACGAAAGGTAAGGAGTGATTATGCCTGTTCAAGAGAAAAGCGATGTAGCTCTCTTCATCGACTGGGAGAACATCAAGTGGAGCCTGGAAGATGCAGAGATGAGTCCCAACGTCTCGGCGATCCGGGATGCTGCGGAACGATATGGCCGGGTCGTGGTGGCGAAAGCCTACGCCGATTGGACCCAGCGCTGGCACCAGAAGGAGTCTGCCCGGCTCTACAGAGCCGGTGTCGAACCTGTCTACGTCCCGACAAAGGCATCGATCCGCGCGCAAGCTGAGGAAGCGGAGGACTTCTTCATTAAGGGTAGTGTAGACGTTAAGATGACGGCGGACTGCATCGAATGTGCTCACGACTACCCGACTGTCAAGACGTTTGTATTGGTCTCCGGTGATGCCGACTTCGTTCACGTGGTCAACATCCTCCGCCCGTACGGGAAGCGCGTGGTTGCTGTGGGCGTTTCCTGGAGCTCAGCCACTCGTCTCATCCAGACGGTGGACGAGTTCCTTCAGTATGATAAGGACGTCGTCCCCTTCTCGGAGCCCGAAAGCGAGCCGGTGGAGCGTACAGAGCGAGAGGAAGATAAGCTCGACAGAGCCTTCAAGACCGTCGTGGATATCGTAGAAGGCTCTCGCTTCCCGGGTCGCGCGCTTGCCTCGTATGTCAAGCTTGAGCTGATCAAGCGGATGGGTGAGTTCGACGAGAGCGCATACGGCTTCAATCAGTTCCGTATGTTCTTGAAGGAAGCCGAGAACCGTGGGTATATTCGACTGATCACGGATGAACTGGTGGACTGGGTCTACCTCCCGGAGAGCGTCCCGGAGGGAGAGGCAGAACCGGCGGCAGCGCCGCCGTCAGACAAGGAAGCGTTGAGCAAGTTGCTGCGGTTTGCCGAGAAACTGGAGAGAACGTACGATTACGTCGCCTTCAAGTTCCTGGTAGATCGGGCGATGGGAGCGGATCTCTTCGACAAGATGTCTCGATCGCAGGTCTCAGCCCTGCTCAATGACGCCATCGAAGAGAGGCTCTTCCGACGAGGGACCTATGTGAAGATTGATCCAAACTCGGGAGAAGAGCAGCAGATTCGCACGATCCTGCTTAACCGAGGACACCCCCGGGTACAAGAAGCGTTAAGGTAGTCAACGCTGGCGGTAGACGGTTTGAACCCGTCTACCGCTACACTAATCTCATGGAGGAAATCATGGATCTTTATGGTCGCGACTTCATCTGCACGCAAGACTGGTCCGTGGAAGAGCTTAAACACGCGCTCGAGCTGGCCGCGAAGATGAAGCGCGGGCGTTTCTCGGATCGCTGGACGTCCGTTCTGGAGCACAAGACGTTCATCATGTTCTTCTACAATCCGTCGGTGCGCACCCGAATCTCATTCGAGGCAGCAGCGACTGAGCTGGGCGGACATGCGCAGTACATGACCCCCTCGGCCGGGCGCTTCAAGACCGAGAAGAAAGCCGGAGAGACAATTGAGGACGCGGCTACTGTGATGGCCCGCTACGCCTCAGGGCTGGGCATCCGCATCCTGGAAGACAAGGTGCCTCGCTATGGTGCTGGCGATGAGGTACTGGTCGAGTATGCCAAATGGGCGAACGTGCCTATTCTGAATATGGCCGACGACCGCTTCCATCCTTGCCAGGGGCTGGCTGACGTGATGGGCTGGGCAGAGTGGTTGGGCCATGGGGTAGGTCGCCCGAACTACGAAACGCTCCAAGGCAAGAAGTTCCTGCTTTCCTGGGGATCGGGCGCTCTAGCCCGCTCCTGGTGCTCGGTGCAGGCAGCCCTGTTGATCGCCTCCCGCTTCGGGATGGATGTCACGATGGCGCACCCGGAAGGATATGATCTTGATCCGGAGGTTATTGAGTGGACGAGACAGAACTGCGAGGAGAACGAAGCCGACTTCGACGTCGTCCACGACCCCGACAGTGGTTATGAGAACGCGCACGTCGTTTACTCGCGGAACTGGGTGAGCCCGGACGCCTATCAGAATGGCGAGTTCCAGAAGGAAGCGGAGATCGAGAAGGCGATGGCGCACCAGGGCTGGACCACCACCGCCGAGCGTATGGCTCGCACCGACAACGCGATCTTCACCCATCCCATGCCCGTCGATCGAGGCAACGAGGTAACCGACGAGGTAGCATCAGGACCGCGGTCCGCCATCTACGACATAGCCGAGAATCGTCTGCACGTTCAGAAGGCGGTTATGGCGCTCACTATGGGCAACTGGTAGACAGACGGATTCGAGATCGAAAGGACATGACATGACAGACAAACGAGTCGCCGTTGTCGCCATTGGCGGCAACTCACTGATCAAGGACAAGCAGCATCAGACCGTTGAAGATCAGTATCAAGCGGCCAAGGAGACCTGCAAGCACATCGCCGACATGATTGAGCAGGGTTGGGACGTGGCTATCGGCCACGGGAACGGCCCGCAGGTTGGTTTCATCCTCCGTCGTTCGGAGATCGCCGCCAAGGTGGCGGGGATGCACGAGGTGCCCCTGGACGCCTGTGGCGCCGACTCCCAGGGCGCCATCGGCTATGCCCTGCAGCAGAACCTGCGCAATGAGTTCGATCGGCGCGGCATGGATAAGGACGCCGCTACCGTGATTACCCAGGTGCGGGTAGACGGTGATGACCCGGCATTCGAGAACCCCACCAAGCCCATCGGGACCTTCATGGAGGAGGATGAGGCCCAGAAGCGAGCCGAGGCCGAGGGCTGGTCCGTAGTCGAGGATGCTGGCCGCGGTTGGCGCCGGGTGGTCGCCTCCCCCTTCCCCCAGGAGATTGTCGAGCTACCCGCTGTGCGCCAGTTGATCGACGCCGGCATCACCACGATCACGGTGGGCGGTGGCGGCATCCCCGTCGTGCGGAGTGATGGCGAGGCAGAGAATAGTCGAGAGCTGAGGGGTGTCCCTGCCGTCATCGACAAGGACTACGCTTCCGCCCTCCTCGCCCAATCCATCGACGCAGATCTCTTCCTCATCTCGACAGCAGTCGAGCACGTCTATCTCAACTTCGGCCAGCCCGATCAAGAGCCCATCGACGAGATGACGGTGGCCGAGGCGAAGCAGTACATTGAGGAGGGCCATTTCGCCGAGGGGAGTATGCTGCCCAAGATCAAGGCCATTGTCTGGTTCCTGGAAGAGGGCGGCAGCGAGGCCATTATCACCAACCCAGAGCATATCGCTCAGGCACTCGAAGGGAAGACTGGCACGCGCATCATCCCTTAGCAGGAAGGTCGACAATCTGGAAGACCGGTAGGTTCGTCGGGAGAACCAAGACGCCTGCCGGTCTACGACGCTACCAGCACACCGAAACCTGAAGGATTATGAATCAAGTTCTCGCTCTGAAGTGTACCATTTGCGGCGAAGTGTATGAAACTAGCGAGGTTGATTACGTCTGTCCCAAGCACGGCGATGACGGCATCCTTGACGTCGTTTATGACTATGATCTCATCGCCGAACAGATCGATCCGGAGACACTCAGACGTGATCCCACAAGCTCTATCTGGCGCTATATGCCGTTCCTGCCAGTGGATCCCGACATCGCGCGTGAGATCGCTGACGGCACGCTGGTGGGCACTGTTGGGAGGACCCCTTTCTACCCAGCGCCTCGCTTGGCGGCGACCTTGGGCCTGGAACGTCTCTGGATCAAGGACGACAGCCGTCAACCCACTGCGTCGCTGAAGGATCGCGCGTCGGCCGTGGCCTTGGTCAAGACTCGCGAGCAGGGCTATGAGGTGGTCACCACCGCCAGTACAGGTAACGCCGCCGCAGCGCTCTCCGGCCTCTGCGCCTCCATCGATCAGAAGAACGTGATCTTCGTGCCCCGCTCAGCACCAGAAGCGAAGATCGCCCAATTACTGGCCTACGGTTCGACGGTTCTGCTCGTGGATGGAACCTACGATCAGGCCTTCGAGCTCTGTTTGGAGGCAGCACAGACGTTTGGCTGGTACAACCGAAACACGGCCTACAATCCCTATATGAGTGAGGGGAAGAAGACCGTCATCTATGAGGTATGTGAGCAGTTGAGCTTACAGCGAGAGGACCAAAGCAGCGGCTCGTGGCACGCGCCGGACGTCGTCTTCGTTCCTGTGGGTGACGGCTGTATCATCGGCGGCGTGCATAAGGGCCTGCGCGATCTGCTTCACCTGGGCTGGATCGACCATATGCCTCGCATCTTTGGCGTCCAGGCGGAGGGTTCTGCTCCACTGGTGGCGGCCTGGAAGAAGGGTCTTGATCCTATAGAGATGGAGCCAGTGGAGGCTCACTCGGTGGCGGACAGCATCGTGGCTGGGCTTCCCCGCGACCGCATCAAGGCGCTGCGAGCCGTCCGGGAGACCGGGGGGGCCTACGTCAGCGTCAGTGACGAGCAGATATTGGACGCCATTCCAGCCCTGGCCCAAGGCTGCGGCGTGTTTGCCGAACCAGCGGCCGCTGCGGCCTACGCTGGCCTGGTTAAGGCCCGCGACCAAGGTCAGGTCAATGCGGATGAGGAGGTCGTCGTTCTCTCAACTGGGTCGGGTCTCAAGGACGTAGCGAGCGTCATGAAGGCTGTAGGGGAACACCCACCAGTGGTAAAGCCGACCCTGGCCGACGTGCGACGAGCTCTAGACTGAACAACTAGGCGACAAGCTACAGACCGGGAGAGCGCATTCTCCTTAGTACAGGAGGCTTCGATGGTCAATGTGACATTTCTGGGAACTGGTGGCGCCTTCTCCTCCGGAAGACGCACGAACCTGGCGCTCCTGATCGATGGGCCTGACTTCCGTATGCTGGCCGAGTCGGGACCAATGATCGTGGAGCAGCTGGACCGGATCGGTCTAAAGGCCGCTGACATCGATCGACTCTTCATCACACACGGTCACGGCGATCACGTCCTGGGATTCCCGATGCTGGCCCTCAACCGCATAGATGCTACCAAGCCTCTCCACGTCTACGCTGGACTGAGCACCCTGGGGACCTTGCGCATCCTGAGTGCAGCCAGCTTTTCCAGCCTTAGTCCCAATCGGATCGACGTCCGTTGGCACGAACTGTCGGAGGACGAAGAGGATGAGGTGTCCTGGGCTTCCGGCGTTCGGCTGCGCACAGTTGTAGCGGATCATCCCGCGGGCACACCGACCCTGTCAGCTCGCTGGTACTTCGAGGATGGCCCCTCAGTGACCTTCATCACCGACACGAGGCCGAGTGAGGTGAGCGTGGAGCTCGCCCGCGGGAGCGACTTGCTCATTCACGAAGCCTCTTTCAGCGCTGTTCTCGAGCCAGATGCGGACGCGGGTGCTCACTGTCACAGCACGGCTCAACAAGCCGGAGAGATAGCGCGGCGGGCTGAGTGCCGACGTCTCGCTTTGGTCCACCTCGGCGCTGAGATCGGTGAACGTCCAGATGTCCTGGCCGAGGAAGCTCGTGCTGACACAGACCTAGAGGTAATCGTTCCCGAAGACGGCCAAAGCCTGACGCTCGGTCGGTAGGTAAGAAAGCAGCGGTCTGGCCAGCCCTTGTCGTTGCTCCCTAGCCGCTGTTCACCCATTCATAGCCGTCACCATTAGAGAGGAAAACGCATGATTGACCTGAGAATCGACGAGACGCAGCTTGCACGCACGGTGCAGCGCGCTCGAGAGCGCAACATCATCATCCCTACCTTTGAGCAGATGAAGAACCCTGCCCTAATTCCCGACAAGATCAAAGAGAACCTCCGGGGCGTGGGACTGTGGGAGATCGACTCCCGTAATCTTTTCCGAATCACCTGGAAGAACGAACCGAGAGAACGAGGGGGCGGTTTCAACGGCGTCAACTACGTCGAGCTTCCTTCAACCCTGACCGGCGTGCCGGCGCGGATCATCGCCCTGGTGGGCAAGTGGTTCCCCACCGGCTCTCACAAGGTCGGCGCCACTTTCGGGTGCTTGGTGCCGCGGCTTGTCACCGGCCAGTTCGATCCTACGTACCAGAAGGCGGTCTGGCCCTCAACCGGCAACTACTGCCGGGGTGGAGCCTACGACGCCTCGCTGCTGGCGTGCGAATCCATCGCCATTCTTCCAGAGGGCATGAGCCAGGAGCGCTTCGATTGGCTTTCGAAGGTAGCCGGGGAGGTGATCGCCACGCCAGGCACCGAGAGCAACGTCAAGGAGATCTTCGACAAGACCTGGGAGCTGCGCGAGACCCGCGAGGACGTGGTGGTCTTCAACCAGTTCGACGAGTTCGGCAATCATCTCTGGCACTACGAGGTCACCGGACACGCCATGGAGCAGGTGCTGGAACAGGAGCTGGGACCCAGGGACGTCTACCAAGGCGTGGTCCTCACCAGCGGATCGTCCGGGACGCTCGGCTGCGGCGACTACATGAAAGAGATCTTCCCCACCAGTAAGGTCGCGGCCAGTGAGGCGCTCCAGTGCCCCACCCTGCTCCGCAACGGCTTCGGCGCTCACCGCATCGAGGGCATCGGTGACAAGCACGTGCCCTGGATTCACAACCTCAGGAACACGGACATGGTCATGGCCATTGACGACGAGGCCTGTATGAGCCTGGTCCGCCTCTTTAACGAACCCGCAGGACGCGCTCACCTCGTCCAGCAGGGTGTCCCGGAGGAGCTCGTGGACAACTTGGACCTCCTCGGCATCTCCAGCATCGCCAACGTCCTCTCCAGTATCAAATTCGCCAAGTGGTACGAGCTGGGCGAGGAGGACGTGGTGCTCACAGTGTTCACCGATTCGATGGAGCTCTACGGGAGCCGCTTGAAAGAGCTGCATGAGGAGCACGGCGAGTACAGTGAGACGGATGCGGAAGTGGACTATGAGCGCTACCTCCTTGGAACGACAATCGACTACGTCCAGGAACTCCGCTATTGGGACGCCAAGCAGATTCACAATCTCAAGTACTTCACCTGGATTGAACAGCAGGCCAAGGATCTGGACGAGCTCAACGCACAATGGAACGACCGCGACTACTGGAGCGACGTGCACAACCAGGTCGATGAGATCGACGCACTGATTGAAGCGTTCAATGAGCGGACAGGCCTCCTGAACGAAGGGTAGGTCAGGTGCCCGCCGGGTGAGCGGATCGGGTGCGAGGAAAGATCTCTCCGCCCGATCTGGTGCCAGCAGTGAAACTGTACAGCATGGATAGGTCCGCCGGCCAGCGAATCACAGCGGCAAGGTTGGCTAGCTTCTGGGCATTGACGAAGCCTCGTCAGACAGGTCTTCTCCTGTTCACCGGCGCCTGTGCCTACACGCTGAGCCACGGGTTTCCCTTGGAGCCGCTCGAAGGCCTGGCGATAACGGCGGGGCTCCTACCCTCCATCAGCGGCTGTACGGCGCTAAACATGCTCCTCGATCGAGATATCGACAGCAAGATGACCCGGACAGCCAATAGACCTCTGCCGAGGGGCTCCATCCACCCCGTAGAGGCACTGCTCTTTGGCGGCCTGCTCTCGGCTGGCGGCCTAGGCCTCTCCTTGACCCTGGATCGGGCTTTTGGAGCGGTGGTCGTCGCTGGCTTCATCATCGACTTGCTTATCTACACCGCCTGGTTAAAACGACGCACCCCACTCTCTATCGTCTTTGGAGGGGTATCGGGTGGGATGCCCTTGCTGGCGGGCAGGGTCCTGGCGGTGGGTCGGGTTGACTACATCGGCATCTTGCTGGCCAGCTCAGTATTGCTCTGGATACCCTCGCACATCCTGACGCTGACGAGTCGCTACGCCGCAGACTACGAACGAGCCGGCGTACCTACGTGGCCAGGCGCATACGGGCAGCGAGCGACGCGGTTGACCATCGCCGGGGCTAACTTGTTGAACACACTGGTCTTGATGACCGCAGGAATCCTCTTGCACATTGACAGGTTGGCTCTCTTATCCCTTCTCGTTATGAGCTTGAGCATAGTGGCTCTCTCCGCGAGGCAGTTTGTCAGGCCCACACAACAGCGGAACTGGCTTCTCTTCAAGACATCGTCGCTGTACATGTTGGCCTCGTCGTTCGTTATCACCCTGGGCAAGCTCCTGTGAGAGCGAATCTCAAGTTGCCCTCCCCGAACCTTGTGTTACAATCGTTTGCCGAGTTTTCTAGCGACGGCTGATGCGACACCCCTCGACCGGTGCCGCATGCGACAACTTGGTCCGAAGAGGCATTCGGTGTTAGCCAGAAACATTGCCTGGGAAGTAGTAACTTTTGAAGCTAGAGTCTATCGAAGGAGATTTCGAAGCTATGGATTACGACGTTAAAGATCTTGACCTGGCACCTGCAGGTCGACGCCGAATTGAGTGGGCCGCTCGGGAGATGCCGGTCCTAAGTCTTATTGGAGAGCGGTTCCGGGAAGAGAAGCCGCTTTCGGGAGTCCGCCTATCGGGGTGCCTCCATATCACGACGGAGACGGCCAACCTCGCACGCACCCTGCAAGCGGGTGGCGCTGAGGTCGTGCTCACGGCATCGAACCCCCTTTCTACGCAGGATGACGTGGCTGCGGCCTTGGTCTCATACTATGAGATCCCCGTGTTTGCCATCAAGGGAGAGGACAACGACACGTACTACGCCCACATCCACGCGGCACTCGATCACGAGCCGCACATTACGATGGATGATGGGGCCGATCTGGTCAGCACCCTCCATACCGATCGCACCGAGCTGATGGACAACGTCATCGGCGGCACCGAAGAGACGACGACGGGTGTGATCCGGCTCCGGGCCATGGCGAAGGAAGGAGCTTTGGCCTACCCGATCGTGGCGGTGAACGACGCTATGACGAAGCACCTTTTCGATAACCGGTACGGCACAGGTCAGTCGACGCTGGACGGTGTGGTTCGGGCCACCAACGTACTGGTCGCCGGCAAGACGGTGGTAGTGGCCGGCTATGGATGGTGCAGCCGGGGGATCGCTATGCGGGCCGAAGGACTGGGTGGCAACGTGATTGTCACCGAGGTGGATCCGCTGAAGGCGCTAGAAGCGGTCATGGATGGCTACCGCGTCATGCCGATGGCTGAGGCAGCTCCCCAGGGTGACATCTTCATCACCTCTACGGGTGACATCAACGTCATCGATGTTCACCACTTCGAGGTGATGAAGGACGGCGCTATCGTGGCTAACTCAGGCCATTTCAACGTCGAGGTCAACATCCCTGGATTGGAGGAGATGGCCGAGGAACCACCTCGGCGCGTCCGTCCTTACGTGGATGAGTACGCGTTACCTGACGGACGCCAGATCTATCTACTGGCGGAAGGCCGCTTGGTCAACCTGTCGGCCGCAGAGGGACACCCAAGCGCGGTGATGGACATGTCGTTCGCCAATCAGTCTCTTTGCGCTGAGTATATGCTCAACCACGCCGAGGAGTTGGAGCGTACGGTGCACGACGTACCGCAGGAGATCGACGAACACATCGCCAAGCTGAAGCTTGAGTCGATGGGCGTGGAGATCGACGTACTGACCCCGGAGCAGGAGCGGTATCTAGCCTCCTGGCAGGCAGGGACCTAGAGCAGTCGACGGAAGACGCCTGACAAGGTATGTATGAGGCGTAGACCGAGGCCGCCCCTGCGCAGGTTTCAGCCTGGCAAGGGCGGCCCTTTTGCACTAACCCTATGGACAGATCAGACGAAAACATGAAGAGAACCTTCCGGCTGACGGCGATCGGGCATGTAGAGCGCGACAAGAGCGACAGCGAACTGAGCGGCCCGGAGCTGCGGGCCCAAGCGGTGCGGATTGTGATGGATCCTTCCTTTGTCGATGCTCTACTGGGACTCGAAGCCGGGAGCGATATCCTGGTGCTGTGCTACTTCGACCGTTCAGATCGCAGCGTGCTCCAGGTGCATCCCATGGGCGATAGGGACAATCCTCTCCGAGGTGTCTTCGCCACCCGCAGTCCCGCCCGCCCCAATCCCATCGCCGTGACCAGCGCCCATATCCAGCACATCGAGGATAACGTGCTCCACGTAGTGGGCCTCGACGCGCTTGACGAGACCCCGGTAGTGGATATCAAGTCCCACGCTGAGGCCTTCGACACGCCGTACAGGCCATAGAAGGGAAGCTCCGTCAGCTTGTTTGGCAGACCCAGCGGCTTGCCGGATTCGCTTCGTCTCCACGGGAGCCTGGTTCTCCAGCGTGAGACGCTCCCTCAGCAGTAAGTGTACTGATCGCTTCCCCGTGTAGGGAACCCAGCCCTCTGCTCTGCCGCAGGCGAGGCGTGACCGCTTATTCTCCTCGGAATGACCCATATGTGTGTGACCGCTGTCCGCTCTCTTGTAGGACATCTCCTACAGGAACGTCAGTGTTTGTCCTACAGACAGCTTCCCTCGCCTATTGTAAAATTGAGTGTCTTGGAGCTTCAGGCAGATCGGAGAGCAGCTTGCCGCTCACGGACAGCGACGAGATGGGACACGACGCACCCGGCGCCGAGACACGCTCGTGGATCCGCGTACCAGACCGACAAACAACCTTGCACGCTGAGCTTCAGCCGGTTTGGCTGAAGAGGGAGCTCGTCGCCTATATGCACCGGGAACCTGATCTTCGGTATAGCCCAGGGCAGACTAATGCAAAGATTGACGGATCGACTCTTTCATCTCCATAAGGCCTAGCACGGTTTCCGTCGGATCCCCGTCCGATGGATGAACCAAGTCCGGGGCGTGCGTCCTGTGGAAGAAGGAATTGCGACTCGCTGCAGTATTCGGAGGCGAAAACTACGACAATGAGCACTAAGCATTCTCTTACACGCAGCCTGATGCTGCTGCTTTCCCTGACGTTCCTCCTTGCGTCGGCCGGCGCAAATC
>Ga0207797_1000668_pt1 | contig 26152 bp, 22 predicted proteins | sample PRCRCaboRojoPR_6_FD_187275 | JGI IMG/M metagenome (GOLD analysis project Ga0207797, IMG submission 187275) | Marine sediment microbial community from Cabo Rojo, Puerto Rico - PR CR 10% Liquid 1 (SPAdes) | ecosystem: Environmental > Aquatic > Marine > Coastal > Sediment | place: Cabo Rojo, Puerto... | reverse complement strand
ATGCAGAGCTGTCCACGGTGCGGTAACCCCACCTCGGCATCTCTGTTCCTAAAGACGAACCAAAAACAGCGATCAGGAAATTCAGAGCACCAAAAGACAGAGCATAAAAACAAACTTTTATCCGTGCGGCAAGAATCTTCGGGCAGCAAAGCTGCCCTCAGCAAATTTTAAGCGAAACAATCCTTCGTCATGTTTCGCTTAAAATTTGAATTGAAAAACCACACAACCACATTTATCTCACATCCAGACAAAATTAAAACAAAAAAGCCCCGCTTTCGCGGGGCTCTTTTTCTTCTAATCTCACATATTTATTTGCGCATATACTGCGCACTTGATTCACAGATTTCAAGAGGCCATCATAACCTCTTGATTTTTAGTGGAGCTACGGGGATTCGAACCCCGGGCCTCATGAATGCCATTCATGCGCTCTCCCAACTGAGCTATAGCCCCAATTTGAATTTTGTAAATTACTAAATTCTGAATTCAAAGTCAAGTTGTTTCAAGGTACTTTTTCTTTCTCCTTCCCTCCTGTTAAATTTTGATTTCTCAGTTTACGATTTAACCGATTTTTACGATGTGTAATATTAGTTAAATATTTATGCTCATTCAACGAAAACAGTTCATGCCGAATTTGTAATCTTTCTTCAAGTCGATTTACTATTTCTAAAGCTTTGGATATATTCCGGTAATTATGCTCGTAAAGTTTCGCCAATTCGATATATGGTTCGATATGAAAATCTCTTGATTGTTCAATGAGCCAAAGCCATTGTTTTTCTGCATCTTTTAATAGTGACATTCTTTTAAAAAGACGTGCCTGATAAAGAGCACATAGCACTTCTTGCGTTTGAAAAGCTGAATTTCTCATAAACTGCTTAGACCTTTTCACATCACCAAGATGTGAAAAGGTCTTCATTACTGCAGTGCTGTCCGAAGGATACTCACATTTGTCAAACACTCTGCCGGCTGACAGTGTAATTGAAACCAGAGAAAGAATGTCCATGGCGTTATGCTTAAAAATAGGCAAAAGCGATGACACATCTTTGGAATAGAGATAATCAAAATACTTTTGCGGTATCTCATACCCCGGGATATCGTCGTGACGCTGAAATCCGAGAATATGACGTTCAATATTTTGTAGCGTACATTCGCCAAGATTTCTTTTCCACAAACGACGGGCCGCATGTAACAAATCAAGGTGTAAATAGTTATCGTCCTGAAAAGATAATCGGTTAAGCACAAAGCGCGATTTCAGTATCGGGATGTCATAGGCTTTACCATTGTAGCTGATAAAAGCAGAGCGAGTACGCAGTTCGGCTGCAAGCAGGGCAAGAACAGCCGGTTCGTTGTGGTAATCTGGCATAAAAAGCTGTTTGACCAGAAATGAATTTCCTGTAAAATAGCCGATTCCAATTAAAAAAGCATATGTCCCTGCACCACCAGCTAAACCCGTCGTTTCAGTATCGATGAAAACACTGGTTCTAATATCCAGATTTGTTAAAGCAGTGTCTTTACCAACATAGGCGAAATATTCGGAATCCATTTTTAAAAGTTCTTCAAGCTGGTTCGGACCATGAATAAACTCTAAAGGAAAAGATTTTTCTCGTACAACCACTTGCCCCGTGGCAGTCCGAATAAGCTTTCCGCCTATGAGATCAAACCGCTGTTCTTGTGATGAATTTTCAGCGACTGCAGGTTTTGCCTCAGAAATTGTCTTATCAAGTTGCTTTAACTTTTCTTTTATGGATAATGCCATAGCTTTAATGTCTACTGCAAAAGATAGTTCAACAAAAGTTGTGCTGTTGATTTGCCATTTTCTCCCACATCCAAAACCGGTCCCACACAAGAAGGACAGCCATGCTCGCATTCGCATTGTTCAATAAGTTCAAGAGCTGCTTTGGAAACATCCTGGTAAATATGAAAGAGTTTCTTGCTAAACCCAACACCACCGGGATAGTGTTCCCAAATATACAAACTTGGTTGATCGGAATAGGGTGATCGCATCATAGGCAAAGAATCGAAATCGCGGCGATCTCCCATGATAAACAGCGGTACGATATTTCGCAAAATATTGGCCACTCCTTTAAGGCCATCCCCGAGTATCTGATTATCAATACCTAATCGACTGCTAATATCTGAAGGAAAAGAATACCAAAAGGCATTGGAATGTAACTCGATTTCAGGTAAAAAGATTTTCCCCCAGCCGATATTTTCGTGTGTCTGGAATTTGATTTTCTTGTACATCGTTGCTACACTGGTGACAACAACTTCACCGTGCCCACAGGAGCCATTTTCATTCTCTGATTCTTCAAACACCTCTATCACACGCAGATTCGTTTTTAGTTGGGCATCTGTGTAATGATCGGCATTGACTTTGTGCGCATAAGCTTTGCGCCGCTCCCAGTCCAGTTTATCGATGTGATATTGCTGACCTCCGTGCAGATATATCGCCTCATCGTGAACCATGAGCTGAGCGGCGAAAATATCAATTTCTCCAATCACCTTTTCATTTGGTGTTGTTTGATCGATGATAACAACATTTTCCTCAGCGGCACTGCGCAAACTAACACTTTCTGCGGGATAGGTTTCTGCCATCCAATGCCATTTTTCTCCGGATCGATGGATGACTTTCATCTCTTCCAGGTATTCCAATATCTCCTGGGTACTGTCCAGACCGCCTTCTCCCTGCCAATTCGTGCCGAATCGCTCGGATGATGTGAATGGCAGTTCAAACGCCGCGCATTTTATATGACTGAGGAGAATGACCAGATTATCCGGATCGATAATGCCGGACTCGGGCGATTTTTCAAAAAAATAATGCGGGTTGTTTGCAATATATTGATCAAGGGGTGATGATGACGAGACCACGATTGACAGCGAGGAGCCCAAACGGCGTCCAGCACGGCCTGCTTGCTGGAGTGTGCTGGAAATCGTTCCCGGATATCCGGCAATGACACTGACCTGGAGTTGGCCAATATCAATGCCCAATTCAAGGGCATTCGTGGATACAACTCCGGTGATTTCGCCGTCTCTCAAGCCTCTCTCTATTCGGCGGCGTTCGAGGGGCAGATAACCGCCACGATAGCCTTGAACAAGTGACGGCGATTTATGTGACTTTTTCATGTTTTCCCGTAAATACGTGAGCAGGAGTTCAACATTCATTCGGCTGCGCGCGAAGATGATTGTTTGAATATTGTTGAGAATAAAATCTTTACCAATGCGCTGGCTTTCCTTGATGTAGGAACGTCGGATACCCAATTCCTGATTCACTACCGGCGGATTATAAAGAACAAAATGCTTTTCTCCGTGCGGCGCCCCGTTATTATCAACGAGAACCATGGATTCACCTGTCAGATTTTCTGCCAACTCTTTTGGGTTGGCAATAGTGGCAGAGCAACAGATAAAAAGAGGCTGGCTGCCGTAAAATTGGCAAACGCGTTTTAATCGGCGTATAGTATTCGCCAAGTGGCTGCCAAAAATTCCCCGATAGTGATGAATTTCATCAATCACAATAAAACGCAGATTTTCAAAAAGTTTTACCCATTGCGTATGGTGTGGAAGGATACCAGTGTGCAGCATATCAGGATTTGTAACAACGATATGCCCGGAGCTCTTGATTGCTTTTCGCGCTGAAACCGGTGTATCACCGTCAAATGTGTAGCTTTTAATGCCAAAGCTGATTTTCTCATTCGCAATGTCAATGACGTCATGGAGTTCGCTAACCTGATCCTGAGAAAGCGCTTTGGTTGGAAAAAGATATAATGCCCTTGCTTCACGGGTTTCAATTATGCTGTTAAGAACCGGCGCATTATAACACAATGTTTTACCCGAAGCGGTTGGAGTGACAACGACGATGTTTTTCCCCGATAAAATATTTTCTATGGCACTTGATTGATGAATATAAAATTTTGTAATGCCGTGTTTGGCCAGAGCATTAACAAGCTTTGGGTTTAAATCCGGCACTTGACCAAATTCCGCTGATTTGGCCGGTATTTTTTTCCATTCCGTTACATGGTCCATGAACCGGCGATTACGTTCAAGCCGGTCAATTATTTGTTCAATGGTTAACGTCAATTAACAGACTCTTCTTTTATTCGTTTGATAATGCCCCGTTCGCCGTCGATTTCTACCATATCACCGTTCTGAAACAATTCAGTGGCATGATTTACGCTAGTTACGGTCGGAACTCCGAATTCGCGTGCCAGGATTGACGCATGCGACAACACACCTCCGGTTTCCATAACGAGACCAGAGATGAGTCCAAACACAGGTGACCAGGCCGGATCAGCTGTGTGGGCAACAAGAATATCACCTTCCTGAGCCTCAAAAGCTTCCTGGTAGGATCGTGAGATGTGAACTTTACCGATAACGTGTCCCCTGCTGACACCAATCCCTGTAAAAGAATTTGTATTATAGTCAGCATAACGTTGATGCTGTTTGGTACTCTCTAATTGCTGCAGAGACTCTTCCGGTTGATGACGAGAATTGTTTTTTCTTTTTTCAATAAGGAATTGGGCCGGCTTAATCGCTCCGGAAAGTGTTTGAAGCAATTCAGTGCGATTCAAATAAAAAATGTCATTTGCATCTTCAAGTACTCCGTGAGCCTCTAGTTTCCGTCCAGAAAGCATGACACTCTTTCGCATCACAGCCAGAATTTTATGCCAGGAATCGCGTTGATTTTCTCTCAATAAAGCAAATTCCTGCCCAAAATGAAGAAGGACTTTGTACAAAGCCAGTGCAAAAGGCTTTATGAGAAAGAATGTATTTTTTAGCTGGAGTTTGCATTCTCGTTCAGCTTGTTGCCGTCTTTTCTGAAGGGAACCGATTCGTGACTTTTTGTTTCGTTTGAGGGCAGACCACAGTCTTTCAATCTGCAATGTTTCTTCAGACCAGGTTGGCTGGGCAATATCCAGACTTTCTGAACGATAACCATACTTGTTTATGACTTTTAGCAATTCGGTTCTATTGTTGCTTGCCCTCAGCGCCATATTTGTTTTAACTGTAATATTATCTTCAAGACCAGACAACAAGTCGATAACGTCAACACCTTGTGTGGCAGGTGCAAGACTGTTTAAGAATTTTTGCAGCAGAGAAGCAAAAATATCAGCAAAAGTTATGCTCCAGCGATGAATCGATAAAAAAGAATCGGTCAGGCTCTCTGTTTCCGTGAAAACGCGTTTATAGTTTTCTAAAGAATCTTTAGCTTTCATTTGATTTTTCAGGGAATCGAGTTTAAAAGGTAACCATTTGGAAAATCGACGCCAGGTTCTAAGATTAGTGAGCGGAAACCATTGTAGATCGTAAAAAACCATTCGCGATAACATGGCCGGCAGTGAACGCAACAAAGCAGTCAGCCAGTGTGTAGACGAGTAGCTCAAATTAAGGGCGAGCTTTTTATCGCTGGAAATAAAGTTACTTGGAACGGATTCATAGAGATGATGAAAAAGATCGAGCCGAACATGGGGTTTTCCGTGGATGAGTTTAGCGGATTTTTCCTGTTGATAACGGTAGTCATAGCCGAGATACCAAAGCGGTTCGATAAAAGCATTCTTTAAAACCCATTTTTTGATAATCGACCACCCCAATGGTGAAAGTGTTTTGACAAAGCGTTCGGCAAAAAAGTAATCTGTCCAGGCCTGGCCGGAAGCGTCGGTTTTGATGCGGCTATATATTGTTGTGATCGGTCGACTCTGAAGAATCCAGAGTGTACCATTTTCAACGGACCATTCTATATCCTGTGGTAGTTCAAAGTGGTTTTCAATGGATATGACAAGCTCAAATAGCTCCTGAAATAGGAACGAGTTTACAAAAGTGGAAATATCCTCGTCGATCTGTTCAGGACAATTTTGAACGGATTTGTTTTCCTTGTTTATCCATAACGAAACTGGCGTTTTTTTTCCTGAAACTAGGTTTTCCCCTGCTCCCCGAACAATCTCTACCAGCATGGAAGAATGATCATTTGTGAGTGGATGAGATGTAAAAACAACTCCACTAAAATCAGCTTGCACCATTTTTTGAACGATAACTGCAATGTCATCGGTTTTAGTGAGTGAGAAACGTTTTATATAATGCTGAACATTTTGTCTCTGAGGTGAATCCCAGATGTGATAAATACTTTGGCAGAGTTCATCAAAAGACCTGATATTCAAAATTGTGTCAAGTTGACCGGCAAACGATGACATGGCGCTGTCTTCAATCGGTGCTGAAGATCGGGCGGCAACAGGATTTCGACCGGAAATGATCCAGGTTTTTTTATGTAGAAAATGCTGCAAAGATGTGACAAAGCCTTTTTTCTTGTTACGGGCTTTGGTGGTCACAAGAAAAAAATCTGGTACCGGAAATCCGGCATGTGAAAGCTGTGCGAGAGCAAAGCCTTTGCCCCCTACAAGTGCTTTGCTCTTTTTGTGGGCTTTTTGGCGAGGAATAAATGTATTCAAATTCATTTTTCGTGAAATATTGTGAATAACACACAGCATTTGGTCAAGTTTTATTCACTACTTCAAAGATTTACTGCTGCTGACGAGCCTGGTTGAATCGTTTGACAAGTTTGGACATTTCAGGATCGTCAGGTATTTTTTCATTCAATGGATATCGATTTGCTTCGTGAGAAACAATATTTTTATGACCATTCAAAACCAAAGTCACGGAACTCGCATATTTGCCCAGACTGGGAGAGCTCACAACAATCGGTTCTGGGTCTTTAAGTTGCCGAATCCGATAATATTCACCACCCATAATGATAACGTCAATGCCGGTAACATTTTCTATAATTGACTGCAATGTATTGAATCGGCCATTAAAAAGAACGGCAATCAGATCCGCTTTGCCTGACAGCTTTTTAACATATTTTTGAGCTTCCGGCACCGGATCGGTACTTGTCAGATTTTTCTCCGGATCACCGCGCAAAATGAGTTTATCTCGCGGCTCTGTCAATCCGATAATGCCTATTTTTAAATGACGAAAAGGCGGATTCTTTGCCTCTGGGTGGATGTCCACTTTTTCTATATGAAAAGGTTCAGCAAAATTTTCACCTGACTGCGGATCAAATATATTAGCGGAAATGAGCGGAATATCACCGTGCGATTTCAACTCACTCATAAACTCCACACCGTCGCCAAAATCACGCTGAGTCAAATTAATGGCTGCGTAATCGAGCATGGACATACCTTTCAGCACATATTCTGTCTGTAATTTACTGTGTTGTCCATGTCCGCGCGCGAATCCGCCGGCATCCAGCAAAACATTAAAGCCGGAACTGTCTTTGTTTTGTTCGATATAGGTTGCTCGCCGAGCTAACCCGCCATAGCGTGCTGTCTTTCACCCACAAGGGGTCAAATAACCCCGTATATCGTTTGAATGAAAAATAGTCAGTTTTACCCGCTGCTCTAACAATTCTTCTGATGAAGAATGACAACTAAAAATAGTGATCATGAAAGAAATTAACAAATAGATAGATCGTTGCATATGATACCACCACCTGATTTACTTTGTTTTTATATTGTAACAATTATCTTGCTGAAATGCAAGTATTGGAAATTCATCTTTTTCGGTGTTGAAAAGGTGTGTTAAATGCGGAGATGATAACATCATCTCCGCAAGTAAGGGAATGAATTTACTGCACTTTAACAATCACGTATCTGCTTTCTGCTGTGGCATTGAGTTGTACATTTCGATCCAGATCAAATACCACTCTGGTAAAGCGGTCTTCTATATGAAACCCGAGACGGGCGCGAATGAACGGACCGCGATTTATTTCAAATGTGTGCTTTTCCGATAACAAATATACGTTTTTTATATCGACGATAAAGCGATCAGGTTCCGATAAAGTTGAGGTGGTAAACTCAACTTTGCCGTTACAAACAATGCGCACTGTTTGGTTGTCTACAACCTCAATACCTTCCACACCCGATCCTTCGGGGATTTCAGGTTTTTCATCGAAACTAAAGATCATAAATTCAACGCGCCTGTTCTGAGCTCTGCCTTCTGCGGTTTCATTGGTGGCGACTGGACGCAACTCGCCATAGCCGATGGGCATGAAAAAACGTGATTGCTTTACATTTTCCTTTTCCACCAGATAATCGATCACACTGTTAACTCGTCTTCGTGACAGCAGAATGTTATATCGTTCATCACCTACCCAGTCTGTATGACCGGACACCTGAACTTGCGCTTCCGGATAAGTGTTGAGAATTTCACCAATATTTTGCATTGTGCCAAAATATTCTGGTTTTATGTTGTATTTATCAAAATCAAAATTAATGTGTCGCAAAATAACCTTGAGTCTTTTGGGATTTGTTGTATCTGGAACAACTTCGATTCGTTCATCTCTGTCGGCAATTTCTTGACTAATGGCCAATCTTCGTTCAAGTTCTTCCCTGAGATCTTCCAATTCTTCACGGGCTCTTTTCGCCCGGTCGAGTTCTTCTCGCAATTCACGGCGCATGTCTTCGACTCCGGCCTGAGCCGTAACCTTATCCTCAACAGCTCCAAATGCAAAATACAGAGAAAACCGGTGGGTCGAAACGTCGAGCGTTTGGATCGGCGCATAGGCATAATCAAAACGTGTCATAGCATTTCCCAACCATTCCATCGGAGCGTAAAGACCAAAGCCGAATGCCCAGGGAGAGGCTTCTACATCGCTGAGTTTATACCCGCCCCGAAGCGCAAAGAGTTCACTGATGAGCACTTCGGAACCGAGGTAATAGCGCGGTTTTTCTTTGAGCGTCCAGGACATGTCACCGGTAACCATAATCCGCGCTGTATTTTGCAAGGGCAAATATCCGGCGATACCAAGCTTGTGTGTTTGTGGAAGAGGTGATTGTCTATTGTCAAATTTTATTTCTTTGAGCCCGTAATTCTGAATAGCTGCACCAATGGACAACATCTCATAAAGATGCATTTGTAATCCAGCATCTATTCCGGCAGCATTTGTTATTTCTCCGACGAGATTTTGATGCAAGTATTTCAGACCGATACCAATATCTAATTGAAAATCTTCATCAAGTAATCGCTTACCATAACCACCGGACATTAAAAAGTCTCCGCTCGTCGATTGAATACCGGTTTTTTCGAAATTGGCATTGACTTCATTTATTTGACCTTCATTAAAGTAAGCAAGATCAATGGCAAAGGTACCAAATGAAAAGGGCATGCCAAAAGACATGGAACCCTGCTGGGTATCATCTATCCAGTTATGGAAATTTGCAGCAAAACTTGGATTTTCAATACTACCCAGACCAGCCATGTTGAAACGCATTGTATTAATGTCATGCCCAGGTGCTGTGAACGCTTCTCCCAAACCGACTTGTCTGGCTGACGGCACGATACGCAAAAAGTTTGCCCCATGATAGCCAATACCCGTATTATCTGCAGCCGTTAATGGCGGGATTGTCAGAAAGAAAATGCAAGTTGCAAGCAATGTCATTGAATTCATAAACTGATTTTTCATTATCTCTCCATTGCAAAATTTAATGAAAAGTTATCTTACAATGACAAATTTGGTAAAAGCAGAAACGGTTTTGGTTTCGCCCGTTTCTGCGTCTGTCAATGCACCACTAAATTTGACCCAATACGTACCGCTGCTCACCTGGTGTCCACTGTCCGAATGCAGATCCCACCAATTTTCGAGAATGCCGTAGCTGTTTGCCTCAATAATATTTCCTGACGTGTTGCTCAGGTTAAGTTCTGATTCGTTAAATTCTCTCACTTTTTCGCCGTTGAGGTTGAACACAATCAGTCGCTTGAGCTCAAGATCACCGACTGAGCTTGCGATCCGTATGCGGAAATTGGCATGATTTTGTTCATAAAACGGATTCGGTCCCACCTCGATGAGATAGGGACTTTCACCAAGATAACTTACCACAGCTTCCTGTTCAGGAATCCGAATCGATCTTTTTAAAGTGAAATTGTCCTCATAAATGGCCTGAACAATATCTCCCCAACGGGCATAAATAAATCCATCGTTTTTAAACCAGTCTTTATCATCCCGAATGGGAATGCCTTGGGGTGTTAAAAAGGTACCAGTGTTATATACACCTTCTTCATCAGGGACCTCATAAAGTTTAACTTTTTCACTATCCGGAGTAGTTGGATTTCGCAATAATACTGTTAACGAATCAATATCGTTTAAATTCAGATTTTTGTCATCTTCGTCAGTAACTCGGAGAAAAAGTGATTGTCCGAGAATCGCATCCGCAATCTCTTCACCAGTCGAATTTTCAATTGTTAGTTCACCTCTTGTTCCTTTTATAACGATTACAGTATCTGCTGAAGTATCTTCCAAATCCGTTTCATCCTGGTGTTGCACCACAAGATGATTACGATCAAATACTTGAAAAATACCATCGTTCTCTTTAACCTGCCCTGACGAATCAGCAATCAAAATCGGAATTGATTCGTCTGACGAGAAATACTGAAAGGGCGATTTTAAAGAAAGTTCTACGCTCTCGACATCCTGACTCTCGATACAGCGGACGTTCAAATCGATTGAGCTTTGCATCTGTTCGGTATTATTATCATCCAAAACGATTCGTACTTTTCCGACTGCCTCTTCTTCGTTCTGAGGCGGCAAACTGGTTGTACCGACATAGGATTCGGTTTCAATGTCATTTTTATCAACAAATTGAATATTCGAACCGGCCATTTCAATGATTTGATACTCGACTTTCCAGTAATCCAAAATCGGAGTAAAAGCAGGCGACCATTCTCCGGTTTCTCTGGAGCGATTATATGGTCGTGCATGTATTTCGATCTTTTTTGCCCCAATAAGATCGCGTTTGTTTGAGAGATCAACGGTTATCGAATCTTCCAACGTACTGTATTGAATTTCTCTCACAACCGGGGTAACTTCTTGTCCTTCGATTCTTGTAATCCATAAATCTAAACTGATATTTTTGCGATCTTGAATCTCATCTGGCAATATTTGACGATATGTGAGAGAACGCCATATAATCGTCGCGTTTTCTTTGATCTCCTGTGTCACGCCGATTGGTTTGGTATAAATGTGCGGCGCCGGCTCACCGGCTGAATCATAATAATAATACTGAGTACCGAGCTGTTTAATCGCTGGCACAATCCGCGGATTATCTGTTTGAATAAAAGCTTTGAATTGATACCATTTATGCCCCACATGCCCATTCAACAGCGAATCACCAGATGCATTATAACCCAATGAATCATTATCAGGATTCGGGCCGGACCACGGCATATCTTCAAGCCCGCGCTCTGTGTCAGCAGATTTGAACTGCATTTCAATCGACGTTCCGGGCAGGACTGAATCGGCTTGCCAATAAATATGAGTAAAGTTGGCTTGGTGTGGTAATAGAAACGGATTTGAAACGACCGAACCGCTGGAAAACCCAAGCAAAGCCGGTATGCCTCGCGCTTCACTCTCTTTATGCTTTATTACTAAAAGTTTGTTATTGGCTTCGATATCAACGTCTTCCAAACCTTCAACAATATGTACAAATTCCCATTCATACGTGCCGTCACGACTCAATTCGATAATTCTGTTATTGCCGGCATCTGCGATGAGAATATGTCCGTTCGGCAGATAATCCGCATCGACAGGTTTGGAGAGACCGGTTTGCGAAGAACCAATTGGTTCGCTTCCAATCTGCCATTTAATTTGTTTAGTGGTTCGATCGACAATGATAACTCTATGATTATTGCTGTCTGTTATCAGGACTTCTGATGAATCCGGCAAATACTCAACATCCGCTGGTGCGTTGAGTATTTCAGAACCTAACTCCCACTGAATAACCTTGTCTTGATTGACAATGATAACCCGGTCGTTGCCTTGATCAGCGATCAGATACTCGCCTGATTCTTCGATAAATACAGCATCTGTTGGGCGGTCAAGCTGGTTATCACCGGCTCCGGCTACGCCTTCACCATATTCCCACTCAACCTGGTTGGCTAACTGATCCACCTGAACAACCTTATTGCTGCCGTTGTAGGTGACGAGAATTTTGACTTCACCATCCAGAAGAAAATAATGCGAATCAACCGGAATCTGCAATTCTTCTTCCTGAAATTGGAACGCAACTTTCTGCGTTATTGCGTTGTAGATGATTACCTTGTTTTCAAATTTATCTGTGATGAGGTAGAGAATTTGGTCTTCGGTTTTAGAAATGTTATCAATATCAATGGCATAGCCCAAATACCTGTCATCTCCCTGAGTGTATTCTTGAGGATAAGTCCACTCAACTCCCTGTAAAGTGAAATTCAAGGATAATGTATCCATTTTTATAGCCGTCTGGCGCTCTAGTTTCGCCACAGAATTAACTTTAACACCATTTTCGCCAATGGTTTGTTCGAATAACGGATCACCATCTTGCCACACCTCAGGCGGAGTGATCTGTGCTATCGTGTGGTGGGAAATTAATAAAAAGTAGAAAAACAATGAGACTAAAATGAAAAACTTTTTCATTTTCACATCCACCCTGTTTTAAAATTATTGATTTTGGTAAACATTTTTAATAGAGCTTGAAAAATAAATTAAAGTTTAACCAAAAGTAATAATTAAAGTCTTTATGAAGCGGTAAATATTCAACATCGCTGTCCTGAATCACATATCGTGTTTCTGCATTTAAAAATAGCCATGAATTAAGTTCAAGCTCACCACCAACGCCTAATTGCAGTACACCGATCGTTTCGTGTCTGTATTCATCCAAGATTTGTTCATAGGATTCGATATATTCAACGAAATTAAATCCAGCCCCAGCTTTCAGATACAAAAAGTATGTCGGATAGTAAAGATAAGACGCCGTCAAAGGAAAAGTATTGACCTTTACTCCATACTGCGTATGATTTTCATACAAGTAACTGGCTTCGATATCGATGCCCCGATTATCCATTTTTAATCGTCCCCGTATTCCCCAGGAATTTTTAAATTCATCCACGCCATAACGTTGCATGAACCCGAATTGCGGGGCAACACCTGCATAATCAATATCTGCAGAGGCCATCTTTGTGACCAAAATGAATATACAAATAAAAATTGTTTTTTTCATAAAATTTCTCACATTTTTAGCTTGCCAACATACCCAAGGCAATGGAGTAATATTTAATGTCCTCAGGATCCGATCGTGAAGTTACAATGAGGGGTACTTTTGCGCCCATCACAATACCGGCCGTTCGGCATTGTCCGAGATAGTTCAGTGCTTTATAAAAAACATTACCTACTTCGATTGCGGGAAAAATCAGGATATCAGAATCTCCGGCAACAGGGCTTTTTACACCTTTTATTTCGCACGCTTCTACGCTCACAGCATTGTCCAGAGCGAGTGGGCCATCAACGATACATCCTTTTATTTGTCCCCGTTCTGACATTTTGGAAATAACAGCTGCATCCACAGTACAAGGCATGGATTGGTGATTCACTTTTTCCAGGGCGGCAATCATAGCAACTTTGGGTTTGCGAATTTTAAAAGCTTTCGCAACCTGAACCGCGTTTTCGATCATGGCAATTTTTCCATCCAGGTCCGGATAAATATTCATTCCACCATCACTCATGAATAGAATTTTGTGATAGGTTGAAAGCTCAAATGCAGCAATATGAGAAAGCAGCTTTCCTGCTCGCACACCATGTTCTCTATCTAAAACACCTCGCAACAACGTTGCTGTAGAACAAATACCTTTCATCAATGTATCTGCCAAGCGTTCTCTTATTAATTGAATAGAGCGAACAACGGCCTGGGTCTCATCTTTGGTATTAACAATATCAAACTGGCTGATATCAATTTGATGTTCTTCACTTATTTTGATAATTTTTCCTTTATCTCCAACCAGAACAGCATCAGCTAATCCTTCCTTATGAGCACGAGAAACAGCTTTGAGTACGTCTTTTCCTTCAGCCATAGCTACCGCTATAGTCTTTTTGGGACGTTTTTTAACTCTATCCACCATCATATCGAAAGAAGTGATCATATCCTATGCGTTCCCTCATAACTCTTTTCGTTTTCTTCACCTCTTAAAATCCGTAACGCACCGGCAGCTAAAGCTTGTAATTCCTTTTCTCCTGGTATAACGTATATTACAGCAATAAAAGAAACATTTTGTTTAATAGAGTTAACAACATTATCATCATTACAAATTCCCCCTGTTAGTATGATAGCGTCTACATTTCCTTGAAATATGGCGCTTAAGGCGGCAATGCTTTTGGATACCTGGATAATCATAGCTTTGTATATGTCCCTGGCATAAGGATCACCTTCTGCAATTTTGCGTTGCACTTCTTCGACGCTATTCGTTCCGAGGTATGCGACCAAACCTCCTTGTCCCCGCAGCTGTTTAAATATTTCTTTTTTTGAATATTTGCCGCTAAAGCATAGACGCACAAGATCACCCACAGGTAAACCGCCAGTCCGTTCAGGACTGAACGGGCCATCACCCTCCAAAGCATCATTCACGTCGACTATACGGCCCTTCTTGTGCGCAGCTATTGAAATACCGCCTCCAAGATGGGCAACAATAAGATTCAGTTCTTCATATTTTATACCCAGTTCATTTGCGACTCGTCTTGCAACGGCTTTTTGATTCAATGCATGAAAAATGCTTTTTCTGGGAATAGCCGGATGACCAGAAAACCTCGATACGTCATCAAGTTCGTCAACAACTACCGGATCGACAATATAGGCAGGTTTGGATACTTTTGCGGCAAAATAATCAGCCAGAATTCCGCCAAGATTTGAAGCATGTTCTCCCATTATACCAACCTTGAGATCATGGAGCATGGCAGAATCAACGCGATACGTTCCACTTTCCACCGGTCGCAACAACCCCCCACGGCCAACAAATGCGTCAACTTGATCTAATTTGATTTTATTTTTCTGTATAAAATTTTCTACAAATTTAGCACGAAAGTCAAACTGATCAGTTATGGATGAAAAAGCTAAGAGTTCTTCTCTCGAGTGGGATAAAGAGTCGGTATATTGTTCCTTGTCATCCTCAAAAAAGGCTAATTTTGTCGAGGTGGAACCTGGATTGATGACGATGATTCGATACACAATATATCCTTTTCATGTAACTTACTATTGCTTGGTGATTTATACAAAAATAATAATAAAGTGCATAAATTATTCAGAATCGAAATGGATCAACGAATCAATTCGGTACTTTTTTATTTTTTCTCGACCCTTTAAAAAGTCCAATTCTATGAGAAAACAGCATCCGACTACATGCCCGCCAAGCCGTTCCACTAATTTTATTGTGGCTTCGATCGTTCCCCCAGTTGCAAGCAAATCATCTACCACCAGAACCTTATCATTTTTATTTATTGCATCGGAATGTATTTCCAAAGAATCTGTACCATACTCGAGTTCATAGGTTTCTGTTAGCGTCTCTGACGGGAGCTTTCCAGGTTTACGTACAGGGACCATTCCTGCTCCCATTTCATGAGCAAGAATTCCTGCAAAAATAAATCCTCTCGATTCAATACCAAGGACAGTATCAATTTTTTGATCCTTATATAATGCAAGCATTTCCTGGATAGTTTTTCTCAATGCTGGTCCATCACTTAGTAAGGATGTTATGTCTTTAAAACCGATACCTGGTTTTGGAAAGTCCGGGATATTTCGTATTTTCTCTTTCAGATTCATATTTCTAATCCTTTGGTATTTAGTAACTTATGCGAAAATCATTATATTTTTGTTCATAATTAAGCCAATTTACATCTGTGTGTGTAACACGTGCCGGAGGCGGGCCGCTTTTAATGGCATCGAGAAATTCAAGAATATCAGTCTCTTCACCTTCAACCTCGGTTTCGACATCACCATTTGGCAGATTTTTTACATAGCCGGTTAAATTCAACGAGCGTGCATTTTTCATCGTATAATGACGAAAATTAACCCCCTGGACACGGCCTTGAACTGTTATTTTCGCTCTTTTCTTCATAAGTAAAATCCTGTATTTATTATGGATAAAGTCTGTACATCATACGAGGAAATGGTATTGTTTCGCGCACGTGGCGGCGTCCGCATATCCAGGCAAGTGTTCGCTCAATTCCAAGTCCGAATCCAGCATGCGGAACACTGCCGTATCGCCTCAAATCAAGATACCATTGAAACGACTCTTCCGGCAGATCATGCTTTTTTAGATTTTCTAACAAGACACTCAAATCATCTTCGCGTTGTCCACCACCTATAATTTCTCCATAACCTTCGGGAGCAATCATATCTACGCAAAGTACCCGCTCGGCCCTTTCAGGATCACGTTTCATATAGAATGCTTTAATATCTGTTGGATAATGAGTAATCATAACGGGTTTTTCAAAGTTATTGGAAATAATCGTTTCGTCAGCTCCTCCAAAATCATCACCATCTACAAAGTCCGCATCTGCATCTTTAAGCAACTGAACAGCCTCATCATAGGATATTCGAGGAAAAGGTCTTTTTATTTTTTCCAATTTGGTAATATCGCGTTCTAAAACATCGAGTTCATTGCGTCGGTGTCGAAGAACACGCTGAACGACAAATTCAACCATTCCTTCTGCCAATTCCATGTCCTGGTATAGGTCACAATAGGCGACTTCGGGTTCAATCATCCAGAATTCAGTGAGATGCCGACGGGTTTTCGATTTTTCGGCGCGAAAGGTGGGACCAAAGCAATACACTTTGCCGAATGCCATTGCAGCGGCTTCCATATAAAGCTGGCCGCTTTGAGTCAGATAGGCTTTAGAGTCGAAATAATCCGTTTCGAAAAGCGTAGTTGTACCTTCGCAGGCACTCGGTGTAAAAATAGGTGCATCAATCAGTGTAAATCCGAGTTCATCAAAGTAATCACGAGAGGCTTTTATGATTTCGTGGCGTATTTTAAGAATGGCATGCTGCTGGGACGAACGCAACCACAGATGTCTGTGATCCATGAGAAATTCAATACCATGTTCTTTTGGAGTAATGGGATATTCTTCAGCAATGTGAACAATATCAACATCAGAAACATCAAGTTCATAGCCACCTTTTGCGCGTTCATCCGCTTTCACAGTACCCGTTACATTCAATGAACTTTCTTGAGTCAATTCTTTGCAGGCTTTAAATATTTTTTCAGAAACATTACCTTTAAAAATGACTGCCTGAATCATTCCGGTGCCGTCTCTTAACATTATAAATTGAAGTTTTCCTTTACCTGTTTTATTATACACCCATCCAGATAATGTGACTGTTTGTCCTTTGTAATTGGAAATATCAGCAATGTAGATGTTTTGTGCCATTAAATATTCTCCTTCCATTCTCGTATCAGATGTATATATTTCCTGTTCAGCATAAAATTATTAATACCAGATTTCCGGTTTTACTTCGCGATTAAATAAATCTTCCAACGCAGCTTTGGCATCTTTTTGTTCAAACAAGACATTATATACTTGTTGACTTATCGGCATTTCGACATTGTATTTGTCAGCAAGGGAAATGACAGACTTGCATGTCTTGACGCCCTCGGCAACCATAATCATGTCATTTAAGACATCGCCCAGCGTCTTACCTTTGCCAATTTGTTCGCCGAGATAACGGTTACGACTGTATCGACTCATACACGTAACAATGAGATCACCAATGCCTGATAATCCTGAAAAAGTCATTGGATTGGCTTCCATTTCATGGCCTAAGCGTGCGATTTCTGCCAGCCCTCTGGGTTGCAAAGCCGCTTTGGTATTATCTCCAAAACCGGCACCATCACAGATCCCAGCTGCAATAGCTATGACATTTTTCAAAGAACCGCCCAGTTCCACGCCAACCACATCGGGACTTCTGTAGACTCGGAAAAAATGGCTTGTAAGCGTTTCTTGTACAAATCTTGCCAGAGGTTCATCTTTCGAAGCAACTACAACAGCTGTAGGAATGCCGCGGCTCACTTCTTCGGCATGACTTGGGCCGGATAACACAGCATATCGGGATGAAACAGGTGTTGGCAATTCTTGTTCGACGATCTGTGAAATGCGGCTCAACGTATTATTCTCGATCCCCTTTGCACAGTTAACGATTATACCCCTCTTAAGGTTCGGCAAGCCATTCAATTGCTTAATAACTGAACGAGCTACGTGTGATGGAACCACAATCAAAATAATGGTTGCGTCCGATACAGCTCTTCCAATATCGTCAGTGATATCAATATCTGGATGTATGGGAACATTAGGCAGTACCTCATCTCGCTGGCGATCCTGTCGCAACTTTTCAGCGGTTTGAGAGTCAAATTCCCACAATGAAACTTGGTGTCCGCTTTTAACAGAATGATTACCTAACGTGATCCCCCAACCTCCTGCTCCAAGAACGGCAATTTTTATACTATTCGAATTATGCAATTCAACTCCGTTATATAACTTTACCAATCACTATTGGATTTTCATTGCTACTTTTGAGCTTCTCGACAACATCAGAAACAGCATTTTTTGCCACAACAAAAACCAGTCCAATACCCAGGTTAAATGTTCTTCTCATTTCTTCGTTTGAAATCTGCCCATAATTTTGAAGCAGTTTAAATTCAGCCGGAACGGTCCAGCTTTGCCAGTCAATCGTGATATCCAGATTTTTTAGTAGTCGTTTTGTGTTACCTTCCAACCCACCACCAGTAATATGACTGATACCGTGTAAACCGGAATAATTTCTGACGGCTTGAATCGAATGAAGGTAACTTTTATGAACTTTTAATAATATTTCTCCCCACGAACTCTCGAGTTCTGGTACATAATCAGTAAATTTTATGTTATTTACCTGAAGAATCTTACGAGCAAGGGAATAGCCGTTGGTGTGCAAACCATTAGATCGACATCCAATTAATATATCATCCTTTTCTATGTTTTCGCCCGTTATGATGTTATCGTGATCAACTAATCCGATAATTGAACCAACGAGATCATATTCTCCAGTGGAGTAGAAACCTGGCATTTCTGCAGTTTCTCCGCCGACAAGTGCGCAGGAATTTTCCTTGCATGCCAATGCCATTCCCTTTACAATCTCTTTAATCACCTCAGGATTGAGATCAACAGTACCGATATAATCTGTAAAAGCGACCGGATCTGCTCCGGATGTCATAATATCGTTCACACAATGATTGACCAGATCCCGCCCCACAGTGTCATGCTTTTCCATTGCAAAAGCAATTTTAAGTTTTGTGCCAACACCATCTATGCTTGTTACTACAACAGGCTTTTTATATTGGTTTAAATCAATTGCGTAAAATCCTGAGAACAAGCCAATTCCGCTTAATACATTTTTATTTTTTGTTGCATCGGCAAGTTCGCTTATCTTTTTCGTGGAAGCCTCTGCTGCTTCCAGATCGACACCAGAATTTTTATAATCTATTCCCACGAATCATGTCCTAATTTTAAAAGCTGGATATAATCATTTCTTAATTTGGTAAAAAAAAGAAGGGCATTCTCTGATTTGTAATCGGGATAAGTCCATGAAAAACTTTTAAAACCACCATGGCGCCAGTATAGCTCAACATCGCCATAAATACCATTTCTTAAATAGATTCGGTGACTGAAATTTTTCGTTGTAGCCAGAACAAGCTTTGGTTTTTCAATGTATCCCGGATCAATATTAACTGTGCGAGTGCCGTTTACACTCAGCTTGTCTTCGATTTCGTTTGTAAAAAGTTTAATATCAGCAATAATTGTCGGATCAATCAGATTTTTGAAAGAACAATAGTATTTTTGCAGTTGATCTCCCATTTCATTGTCATAATAGGTTGTATGCTTAAAGGGATAAATTTTGGATTTTGTATACAATTTGCCAAAATTCTTGATTAGCTCATTCTCGGCGTACAAGGCTCTCTCAGAATCATTATAACATATGGCAGCAATCAGACAAACTTTGTCAGGAATTCTTATGTTTCCCATATTCGGTTCTTCCTGGATTAAATATGACTATTATTGGAATGAAAATCAAGAAAAATCAACCACTATTTTATTGAATTTGGTTCTGACTCTGCGGGCAAAGAATCCTTTATAGACGTATTGGTTGAGATTCGTTTTAAAGCGATACCACAATAGGGACAATATTGAAATGAGCTGTTTGGAAAAGTATGCGTCATTTCTTTCGGGCATTGCATGGTCACATGAGGTGCAAAGTCCACTTTAATTCTCTGATAACCGGGCGTATTTAATTTTAGAATATAATCTCCCCTTTTCGTTCTTCCTGTTAGAAAAACATTTGATTCTTCGGGACGTTGGATTCTGGCTTTTATTGTATCGCCTTTCCAATCTTTGATCCTGGCGTATATCTCAATGCTCTGCCAGTGTCGAAATCCTAAGCTGTCGATGTTTTCGAACTCGATTCGCTCGACCGGTTCAACAAACGCCTTCCAATGTACCTTTTTTGACTCGAAAACAGCATTTGAGATATTCTCGAAACTGATGTACTCACCTGTTTCTAACGGTATGTGCTTTAAAAGTGGGTAATCATTTACCTGGTATATGCCATATCCTGCAAAGCGAAAATCCAGACGGAGATGCGCAACGTCCACAGTTGGCAAGCCGGTATCTGCTGACACTTTTGCTTGAATGAGATATGCTGTGGTGTCTTGTGCAAAAATAATAGCCCCAAGTATAGTAAAGTAACCAATTAGTAATAAACGAATAAACATAGGGCACCCCTCTTATTAAAGTCCGGTAGCTAAATGCTACCGGACATAGGTGAAGCTTATATATACTGATTTATTATACTCTCGTACAACTCTTGCTGCCCGCTAATTTGTTCCGGCTCACCTTTTTTTACAGCCAGATTGCGAAGGTCTTCCAAAGACAATTCGCCGTTTTCAAAGGCAGCTCCGTCACCGTTATCAAAAGAAGCGTAGCGATTTTTAAGCATTTTTGGTAAATCAGATTCCTGCAGTAGGCGATCCGCAATAATAAGCCCACGAGCTAATGTATCCATGGCCATGATGTGAGCAATAAAAATATCTTGTAAATCAGTTGAGCTTCGACGGATCTTGGCGTCGAAGTTCATGCCCCCCTGACCAATGCCACCATTTTTTAGCAAGACCGTCATTAATTCTATCGCATCGTATAAATTATGCATAAACTCATCTGTATCCCAACCGGTGTGCGGATCTCCCTGGTTCACATCCAGACTGCCGAACAAACCGGCATCAAAAGCAGTTTGGACTTCATGAGCAAACGTATGACCGGCCAAAGTAGCGTGATTGTTTTCAATATTTATCCTGAAATCTTTATCCAGGCCGAAACGATTGAGAAAGCCTATAACTGTTGAAGAATCATAATCATACTGATGTTTTGTTGGCTCCATAGGTTTTGGCTCGATCAGAAAGTTTCCCTTAAAGCCGATTTTCCGGCCATAATCACGAGCTTTACCGAGAAACATGGCGAGATGATCGATTTCTCTTTTCATGTCGGTATTGAGAAGTGTAAAATATCCTTCCCGTCCACCCCAGAAAACGTAATTACTACCGCCTAATTCGACGTTTGCATCAAGTGCCGCTTTAATTTGTGAGGCGACAAAAGTGAGTACATCAAAATCAGGATTGGTTGCGGCACCGTTCATATATCGGGGGTGAGAAAAAACGTTAGCTGTAGCCCATAGCAGTTTTACACCTGATTCTTGCTGTTTCTTTTTTGCTTTTTCAACAAGGGCTTTAAGATTGTTTTCGGATTCCTCAACTGTTCGGCCTTCTGGGGCCATATCACGATCATGGAAACAATAAAATGGTACTCCGATTTTGGTAATAAATTCAAAAGCCGCATCCAGTTTATTATAGGCGACTTGCATTGGGTCATCCCCTTCTAACCACGGCATTGGCTGCGGTCCGGGGCCAAACGGATCATCGCCTGCATTACAGAAAGTATGCCAGTAGGCAATTGCAAAACGAAAATGGTCTTTCATTGGCTTGCCGGCTACTATTTGATCAGGATCGTACCATTTAAAAGCCAGTGGATTTTTGGAATCTGGTCCTTCATATTTGATTTTCTGAATACCTGGAAAATATTCTTTGTTGCCAATTGTCACGTTGGTAGCCATTTTTTTCGACTCCTGTTTTTTGTGTTTGCTGATTTTTGATATAGCATTTTATTTGATATTTAATAAAAGATTATGGAAAAATGCCGCGTGCTTCGATTGCATCTGCCACGCGTTTAACAGCAATCATCATAGCAGCATTGCGCATGTCAATGGATTCGCGGCAAGCATTATCCCAAACAGCGGCAAAGCTTTTTTTCATCACTTTTTCCAGATTACGATTAACTTCGTCCTCATCCCAAAAAAATGATTGAATGCTCTGAACCCACTCAAAATAGGAAACAACCACACCGCCGCTGTTGGCAAGAATGTCCGGTACAACTATTTTTTTTCTTTTTAAAAGAACCTCTTCAGCTTCCGGTGTTGTCGGGCCATTTGCGCCTTCTACAATGGCACTGGCTTTGATTTTTTCTGCATTCTCCAAAGTAATTTGCTTTTCGATTGCGGCAGGAATTAAAATATCGGCATCCAATTCCAGTAGTTCCTTATTTGATATTTTTGAAATCCCGGGAGCATCAAATCCCGTGAGGAGATTATGTTTGGTGGTTTGACAGTGTTCGAGCATAGCAGGAATTGGCAACCCGTCCGGATTGTAATACGCGCCAGAAACATCACTCACTCCAGTAATTTTGCATCCCTTTTGGTGAAGTAAAATTGCGCTTACACTCCCCACATTGCCAAATCCCTGAATGACTATTTTAGTTTCTGTGGGACTTTTTCCCATCCGTTTTAACAGTTCAAGGGTGTTGAACATAACACCGCGGCCAGTTGCTTCTCTGCGCCCCAAACTGCCGCCGAGTTCAACGGCTTTGCCGGTAACAATATCAAGAACGGTAGAGCCTTGATACATGCTCACCGTATCCATTATCCATCCCATGGTTTTCCAGTTTGTGTTAATATCCGGTGCTGGGATGTCGCGATGGGGCCCCAGGATCGGCATGATAGCTACGGTAAACCGGCGGGTAAGCCTGCGGATTTCTTCTTCTTCCAGTTTTGTTACATCCACTCGAACCCCGCCCTTGGCCCCGCCATAAGGAATATTCACTACAGCGCATTTCCAGGTCATCCACATGGCCAGTGCGCGTACTTCATCAATGGTTACACTTTGGTGAAAACGGATGCCCCCTTTGCAAGGACCTCTAGCGTTTGAATGTTGCACACGATGGCCAGTAAAAACCTTAATGCTACCGTTGTTCATAACAACAGGACAGGAAACTGTAAGTTCGCGTTCAGTGTGCGAGAGGACTTGATACGTATTCGGACTGATTTTCAATCGATCTGCAGCACTTTTAAGCTGCTGTTGCGCCATTGCATGAATGCCGTCTTTAGCCATAATCTTTTTCCTTATTTTTCCACTTTTTTACATACCGAAAATTTGCTTTTTTGCTTTCTCCATTTCACGGCGTTCCTTTTTTGTTGGACGACCTTTGTTTTTGCGTCGCTTTATTTTAAAAGATTGTTCGTGAAGTCGTGCAAGTTCTTTGGCTTCTTCAGATAATTCAATCTTTTCTTCATCATACAATGTCCGCGCATCTTTTGATGAAACATTTTGCTCACTCACTGCTAAAACAGTATAATTCAAAAATTTACCGTTTCTTTTTTTTACTGTAATCCGATCCCCGCGTTTTACAGTTTTTGAGGGCTTTGTTGTTTCACCATTCACTTTTACTCTGCGTGAATCACATGCCTTTGCTGCTTGTGCGCGCGTTTTGAATAAACAAGCAATGTTCAACCATTTATCAATTCGTTGAACACCATTTTCATCTCCAATGTGTGCCATAAGCTAAAAAATCTCTACTTTAACATATCGTTGTGGATTTTCCTTTAAATCCTTTATTAAACTATCCAAATGCGTGGTAACTGTTTTAATTTGCATATAAAGCTCTTTGTTCTTTGCCAACTGTCCGAGTGTACCCTCGCCGGAATTGACATTTTCAAGTAGTGTATTCAATTCCTGTAATCCATCCATGGTTTCGTAATAAAATTTTTCATCGTACAAGAGTTTGTTCATCGTGCCTTTGCCTCTTACGAGGCTGTCAACGAGATCATTCGAATTCTTCATCAGGTTCGTCAGGCTCGAAAAGAATGTTGTATCATCGATCATTTTTGAAATCCCGCTGTTCTCATCCAACTTTTTGCTTAAACGAACAAGGTCCGTTAACAGCGTATCCAGGGTATAATAGAGACGGGATTCGTTGAGGAGCATACCAATTGTACCCTCACCGTCCGACACTTTCTCTGAAAGATTGTTCAGGTTTTGAGCAGTTTTTTTCAAGAGCGCTAAAGCTTCGGTACCTTCATCTACCAGCATTTCAATATCAACCGGGTCAGCACCTCTAATTTCATCTCCGTTTTTAAGCACACGAGCGTCAGCATGCCCCATGGTTATGCCTACAAATTTATCTCCTAAAAGTCCAAGTGTGCCGATATGAGCTTTGGAGTCCGCACGGATTCTTTTCTGGACTTCCTTGAATATATCCAACTCGATCTGTATTTTTTGATTGTCCAGACTCTGGCTAAAATCCACATCAGCAACTGTTCCGACATGAACTCCGTTTAGACGAACCGGAGCTCCGGGCTGCAGGCCGTTTACCCTTGACATTTGCACAAAAAGGCGGTACCGGTCCCGAAGCAAACCCTGTTCATCACCAACCGCAAAGATCACAAAAATAATAATCGCAATGCCGATCACTATTGTGATGGCAACACGAATTTCATGCTTACGTTCTTCAAGCTTTCGATCGTTCATTGAGCCCCTGAAATAAAAGTTCGAACAAATTCGTTTTGGCTATTTTTGATTTTATCTATTGATCCATATTCGATTATCTTTCCGTCTTCGATCATGGCAACTCTGTCCGCCACACTAAATCCGCTTTCAAGCTCATGAGTGACTACAATCGATGTAACGCCATATTCCGTTTGCGTCTTCCGAATAAGTGAATTTATCGTGGTTGATGTGATGGGATCCAAACCGGTCGTCGGTTCGTCGTACAACATAATCTGCGGCTGATAGGCCATGGCTCGAGCCAGAGCAACTCTTTTTTTCATACCCCCAGATAACTCTGCTGGTAACAAAGATTCGGTACCGATCAAATCGACAAAATCAAGATTTCGTGCTACGATCTGATCGATTTCAGACTGGTCCTTGTTTTGATGCTCTGTGAGTGCGAATGCCACATTTTCACGAACAGTCAATGAATCAAAAAGAGCAGACCCTTGAAACAGCATACCAAATTTTTGCCGGACTTGAAACAAATTTTTTTCTGCCATTCGGGTGATTTCCTGGCCATCAACGGTCACGGTTCCGCTATCTGGCAGCAAAAGTCCCAATAATATTTTTAAGGTAACACTTTTACCGCAACCGCTGCGTCCAAGGATAACCAGTGTTTCTCCTTCATATACCGTCAAGGACAGTCCTCGCAGAACATCATTATTCTCGAATGATTTATAGATATTTTCAAATATGATTTTTGGATTGTTTTTCATAGATAAACTTTACGAAACAGTTAAAGTAAGTTTTGTTATGAGAAAATCAAGGATAAATATTAAAATCGATGAGAAAACAACTGCCTTTGTAGTGGATTCTCCAACTCCTTTTGTGCCTCCTTTTACATTAAATCCAAGATAACATGCCACCGTAGAGATGGCCATGGCAAAGATAAACGGCTTTATCATTCCTGAAATAATATCTGAGAAAAACAAATAGCGTAAAGAAATAGACCAATAAAACTGAGTACTGATACCCAACGCACTGGTTGAGATTAACCACCCTCCTGTCATTGCACAGAGGTCTCCGATAGCAACCAGAACCGGAAGCATGATAACAAGAGCCAGGAAGCGTGTTTTAGCCAATTTTTTATAAGGATTTGTACCCAGAGCTCGCATGGCGTCGATCTGTTCTGTGACGTTCATTGAACCGAGTTCAGCCGTTATGCCCGCCCCGACACGTCCGGCAACAACAAGAGACGTCAGCACCGGACCAAGCTCACGAACAATGGCCACACTGAGAACTGATCCGGTGTACATTTTAGCACCAAAAATGGCCATTTCATGACCAAACTGCAGAGCAAGAACGAGTCCGCTGAAAGTCGATGTCATAATGACGATGATCAGACTCTTGACGCCGACGGCATGCATTTGATCTAAAGTATCACGAAAATAAAAAGGTCGGGTGAATGAATAAAGGA
>Ga0207797_1000667_pt1 | contig 26163 bp, 24 predicted proteins | sample PRCRCaboRojoPR_6_FD_187275 | JGI IMG/M metagenome (GOLD analysis project Ga0207797, IMG submission 187275) | Marine sediment microbial community from Cabo Rojo, Puerto Rico - PR CR 10% Liquid 1 (SPAdes) | ecosystem: Environmental > Aquatic > Marine > Coastal > Sediment | place: Cabo Rojo, Puerto... | reverse complement strand
CCGCCGGATGTGGCAGACGCGCACCCGCGTCGTCGCGAGGATCACGGAGGCCTTCGACGAAGCCGGGATCGAGGTCCCGTTCCCGCAGCGGACCGTCTCCATGCGGAGCGAGGGCGCCGGTGAGACCGAGGAAGCGATGGAACCGGCGGCCTCGCCGTCCGGCGACGGAGGTGACGAGTGAGTGGACCTCGCGGATCGGCGTGACCTCGAACGCGACGTGTACCAGCCCGCGGAGGACTCCGCCCTGCTCGCCGAGGTCGCGACGTCGGTCGTCGGCGCCGACGACCTCGTGCTCGACGTCGGGACCGGTTCCGGGTTCGTCGCGGAACGGATCGCCGAGGAAACCGGCGCGGCGGTCGTCGGGAGCGACCTGAACCCCCACGCCTGTCGGCGCGCGTACGAGCGTGACGTCCCCGTCGTCCGCGGGGACCTCACGGAACCCTTCGCCGCCGGGGCGTTCGACGTCGTGACGTTCAACCCGCCGTACCTCCCGACGGACGCCGAGACGGAGTGGGACGACTGGATGGAGGTGGCGCTCTCGGGCGGGGAAACCGGACGCGCCGTCGTCGACCCGTTCCTGAGGTCGGTTCGACGCGTGCTGGCTCCGGACGGGGTCGTTCTTCTCCTGGTGAGCAGCCTCTCGGGCGTGGACGAGGTCGTGGAACTCGCGGGCGAGGAGGGGTTCGGTGCCGTCGCCCTCCGGGACGAGTCGTTCCCGTTCGAGACGCTGACGGTGTTGAAGCTGATTCCGCCGCAGGAATCGCCGTGACGTCCGCGCGCGGGCGTTCGAGCGCCTTCCGGTCTCCGCGGGGCGTAATAACTAAGATGCATATTTCAGGATAGTAAATATTAAAAAGAGGCATATCTTAGGGGGGCCAGATTCATGACCGAACTCGTGGGGACCACGCTCGGACTCCATCCGCTGCCGGACCCGGCGAAGGAAACGTTGAGTGACCTGAAGGGGCATCAGAAGGACGACCTCGTCGACGGCGACGAGAGCGACGCCGTACTGGCGGCCTACGCCCAGGCCAGGGACGAGGTAATCGAGGAACAGCGCGACGCCGGGCTCGACCGGATCGTCGAGGGCCAACTCCGGTGGGACGACATGCTCGCCCACCCGCTCGCGGTCCACGACAACGTCGAAACCCGTGGCATCGTCCGCTACTACGACAACAACAACTTCTATCGGGAACCGGCCGTGGTCGGTGACCTCTCGTTCGACGGCGACGTGGGGGCCGACCTCGAACGGGGGTTCGAGGGCGTCGACCCCGCCGATCGACAGGCCGTCCTGCCGGGTCCGTACACGCTCGCGGACCTCGCGACGGACGAGCACTACGGCGACGAGGCGGCGTTCCTCGACGCCGTCGGGTCGTTCCTCGCGGACGAGGCCGCGGCGTTCCCGGCCGTCGAGACCCTGTTCCTGCTCGAACCGTCGCTCGCCGTCGATCCGCCGGCGGACGGCGAGGACGCCCGCGCGAGCGAAGCCGTCGACGCCGTCGCGACGGCCGTCGACGCCGACGTCGTCGTCTTCCCGTACTGGGACGCTCTCGACGAGAAGGTGTACGCCCACCTGCTCGACGCCGACGTCGACGCCGTCGGGTTCGACTTCGTCACCCGGCAGGACGGCCACGCCTACCTGATCAACGAGTACGGGACCACCGACGACGTGGCGTTCGGCCTCGTGGACGGACAGAACACGCTCGTCGAGACCCCGGAGGCCGTCCGCGAGCGCGTCGACTGGGTGCGGGACAACACCCCGGTCGCCGACTTCGATCGGGTCTACGTCGCGCCCAACACGGGGCTGTTTTACCTGCCCTACGACACCTTCGTGGAGAAGCTCCGGGTCCTCGGCGAGACGACCGCACGAACGGAGGTGAGCGCATGACGAAAGCGGCGTTCCGGCCGGTGGACCATCCCAACGACCACTTCCTCATGACCACCGTCGTGGGGAGCTACCCGAAACCGACCTGGCACCACCGCGCGCGCGACCTCTACGAGTCGGACGACGAGGACGTCGACTTCGACGAGGGCGACTGGGACGAGGCCAAGGACGACGCCGCCAGAGCGATCGTCCACGAACACGAGCGCGCCGGGATCGACGTCGTGACCGACGGCGAGATGCGGCGCAACGAGATGGTCGAGTACTTCGCCCACCGGATCGACGGCTACGAGTTCAACGGCCCCGTGAAGGTGTGGGGCCACAACTACTTCGACAAACCGAGCGTCGTCGACGCCGTCGCGTACGACGAGCCCTGGCTCGTCGACGAGTACGAGTTCACCGCCACGGTCGCGGACGGCCCGGTCAAGGTGCCGATCACGGGCCCGTACACGCTCGCCCGGTGGAGCTTCAACGAGGCGTACGACGACGTCGCGGCGCTGACGTACGACCTCGCGGATCTGGTCAACCAGGAGGTCGAATCCCTGATCGACGCCGGCGCCAGGTACGTCCAGATCGACGAACCCGCCCTCGCCCAGCACGAGGACGACCACGCAATCGTCGGCGAGGCGCTGGAACGGATCGTCGACGGGATCCCGGACGACGTCCGGGTCGGCACCCACGTCTGTTACGGCGACTACTCGCGGATCTACCCGGAAATCCTCGAGTTCCCCGTCGACGAGTTCGACCTCGAACTCGCGAACGGCGACTACGAGCAACTCGACGTGTTCCGGGACCCGCCGTTCACGAAGGACCTCGCGCTGGGCGTCGTCGACGTCCACGACGCCGAGGTGGAGTCCGTCGAGGAGATCAAGCGCAACATCGAGCGGGGCCTGGAGATCGTCCCGCCGGAGCGGCTGGTCGTCAGCCCCGACTGCGGGCTGAAGCTGCTCCCCCGCGAGTCCGCGTACCGGAAGATGGAGCACCTCGTGACTGCCGCCCGCGAGGTCGAGGCGGCGCTCGACGCCGGCGAGATCGAATCCGCCGCGCCGTCGTCGGTCTCGGCGGACGACTAGCGGGTGCTAGTCGTCGCCGAAGGGATCGAGCAGGCCGATCGCGAGCGCGATGGCCGACAGCACGCGAGTCACCCGGATCAGCCACCCTTTCGGTTCGACCTGGTCCGTGTTCTCGTATCCGACGAGGTTCAGGCGGGCGTTCAGTTCGAGGAGCCGTTTCGGGGACACCAGGCCGAAGGCACCGACGGCGATGAGCATGGTTCGTCGCATGGCTCCTCTTTGGGCGGCCGGACCCATAATTCTCGCCCGGTGCCGTGACGGCGGACTGGCCCTCCCCGTTCTACCGGCCGGGTCACCCGAGACCGCGAACCAGCGATCCGAGGAAGGCCGCGACGACGGGGATGGCGACGCTCAGGTAGAACACCTGGCCCATGCCGACGTACCCGGCGGCCGTCCCGTCCAGCGCCAGCGTGGCGAGGAACGCACCCCAGACGAGGACGCCGAATCCCGTGCCCGTGACGATGCCACGCGGGACGGTGCGCTGGGGGAGCGCGACGAGCGCGCCGCCGACCAGGAACCCGATCCAGTGAGTGGTGGCCAGGACGAGGCCGAGGAGCGCGCCCGCGACGGCCACGGCCCAGCGCCGTGGGCCGACGTCACGGACCGCGTCGATCCGCCCGGCTCCGCTCACGAGTCCTCACCCCCTCCGAAGGTGACCGCCGTCGTGCCGGTGATCTCCCGCGAGAACGTCCGATACTCGCCGTCTGCCCACAGCCCGAGCTGGTCGTCGTAGTGGTCGGAGAAGTAATCGCCGTCGTTGCCGCCCGGGAGTACCGCCCCCGATTCCCCGTCGCCCACCGGGACCACCTGCCGCCAGCTGGCCCCCACCGCGGCGTCCTTCCGGAAGTTGTTGAGGGTGGCTTTCGACCCATCGGTCGGGTAACGGGGGTACCGTAACCACGACTGACCGAACGGATGGTCGATCGCCGTGACGTTGTAGTCGCCGTACACCGACCAGTCGTTCGACTCGATTTCCTCGACCGCTTTTTCGAAGGCGGTCGCGATGGCCGCGTCGCGGCCCTCCGGAAACCAGTCCTCGTCGTCGAGGTGCAGGAGGACCCAGTCGTTGGGGAAGTACTCCTCGACGTCCCGTCGGTCGTCGAGAGCCTCCCGCAGTCGTGGAGCGAACACGTCCCGCCGGTAGTGCTCCACGAACCGGGCGAACGCGAGGGCCGCCCGGGAATCCCGGGTCATCCGGTAGTCCCAGGCTTCGAGGCGGTCGAGTTCGGGGTCCAGGTCGTCGTCGATCGTCTCCCGAGCCGCCAGAATCGTCGGGACGAACAGTTCGGCGCGTTTGTCGTACGCGTCGCACTGGAGGTCCCGCACGAACCCCGGCGTCACCGGGTCGTCGCTCCCGATCCGGCGGTCGAGGCGTTCCCAGAGTCGTCGTCCCCTGAACGGTTCGCCGTACGCCTCCGCGAGGTAGTACGGATACCGGTCGTCGTCGACGATTCGCTGGTTGGCCGTCCCGATGTACCCGGGGTTCTCGACGTGGGGTTTCTCCTCGAACGGGACGAACCCCTCCCACGAGGACTCGCCGTACGGGGTGTATCCCGGCCACTCCCCCTCCCGCTCGGAGCCGTCGAACACCCGCGTTCCGCGGACCGGTTCGCCGTCGGTGTACCGACGCGGGTGGCGCCCCGTCACGTAGTACAGGGTGTTGCCCTCGCGGTCGGCGTAGACCATGTTCTGGGGCGGCAGGTCGAAGTCCCGGAGCGCTTCCCGGAAGGAGTCCACGCCGTCGCTGTGGCTCATCCGGCGGACGGCGTCGACGGTCTTCGTCGCCGAGAAACCGGTCCAGGCGACGCCAACCTCGCCGACGAGATCGTCCCCGTCGGACTCGGCACCGATCACCGGACCGTGGACGGTCTTGCGGACGGTCACCTCGCGGTCCTCGCCGTCCGCCACGGCGATCGTCCGGGACTCGGTCTCGAATTCGCGCCACCCGTCGCCGTAGCGGTACTCCCCGTTCCGGGTGTCGTACCGGTAGAAGTCGATTACGTCGGTCCCGGTGTTCGTCACCCCCCAGGCACCGGCGTGGTTCTCGCCGATGATCACGAACGGGACCCCCGGGAAGGTCACGCCGCGAACGGACAGGTCGTCGGTTGCGAGGTTCATTTCGTACCAGACCGGGGGCGCCATCAGCGTCAGGTGCGGGTCGTTCGCGAGGATCGGCTGTCCGCTTTCGGTGTGCTCGCCGGACACGACCCAGGAGTTCGAGCCCACGCCGGGCGGCGACTCGAACCCGGAGAGGCGGGAGAGGAGGTCCGGATCGACGGCGGCCGGCGGCGCTTCGGCGGCCGACGCCTCGGCGTCGAACTCGCCGACGCCGTCCCTGATGATCGGCGCGTCGTGATCCATCCGGTAGGGATACAGCTGTTCGGCCGTTTCCTGGCCGATTTCGGCGGCCACCGTCGCCTTGCGGAGCGTTCGGAAACTCCCGGTCAGTCCCCAGGAGATCTGCTTCTCGCCGAGCATGACGTCCGTTCCGGTCCACGGATCCGGCTCGTACCCGAGGAGGCGGAACTCCAGCGGCAACGGTTCGTCCTCGACGTACCGGTTCACGCCGTCGACGAACGCCTCGACGACCTCCCCCGTTTCAGTCCCCCGGGCGCCCTCCCAGGTCGCCTCAGCGGCGCCGGCGAAGTCCATCGCGACGTGGAACCGGTCGGACGGTACCGCGAGGTCACCGACGACGGCCGACAGCTCGCCCCGCATCTGGCGGCGCTGCAGGTCCATCTGGAAGAGGCGATCGGCGGCCTGCGCGTAGCCGACGGCGAAGTAGAGGGCCCGCTCGTTCCCGCCTTCGACGTGGGCCACCCCGTAGTCGTCGTAGCGGAGGGCCGCCTCCCCGTACGGGCTGGGTACCGTCCCCGGAAGGTCGCGTCGCGCCGCTCCCCAGACGTCACCGGCGAAGGGTGCGAACCGCCGGAGGTAGCCCCGGACGGGGGAGAGAAACCCGGCCCCGATCCCGCCGCCCACGACGGCGCCCACCAGCGCCCGTCGCGTCAGATCGCGATCCATGCCACCGTGGAACCCGGCGGCACAGATAAACGTGTTGCCGAAATTACCTTCAGCGGTCGAGCGACGTCGCGGGCGAAAACAGTCGAACGAACGACATACGCGGCGTTACTCGTACAGCCAGGTCTCGTCGATCCGGTCCCAGTCGAGGAGTTCGTCCTCGTCGAAGAACAGTTCGATCTCGCGCTCGTTGGCACCGGGGTCCTCGTCGTCCGAGCCGTGGATGACGTTGCGACCCAGGTCGAGCCCGAGGTCGCCGCGGATGGTGCCGGGGTCGGACTCGGCGGGGTCGGTCTCGCCCATCATGGTCCGGACCTGGCTGACGGCGTCCTGGCCCTCCCAGACCATGGCCATGACCGGCCCCGACGTGATGAACGAGACCAGGTCCTCGAAGAACGGCTTGTCCTCGTGCTCGCCGTAGTGCTGTTCGGCCAGCTCGCGGTCGATCCGCATGAACTTCGCGCCGACGAGCTTCAGCCCGCGGTCCTCGAGCCGGGAGATGATCTCACCGATCAGACCGCGCTGGACGCCGTCGGGCTTGACCATCACGAACGTGCGCTCGGCGTCGGTCATTCCTCGTCGTCCTCCGGTTCGTCGGGTTCGTCGTCGCCGGCCGTCTCCGTTTCGGTTTCGTCCGGTTCCTCCTCCGGCTCCGGGGCGTCCGTCTCGGTTTCTTCCGGTTCTGGCTCGGCTTCGGCTTCGGCCTCGGCCTCAGCTTCCTCGGTTTCCTCGGCTTCCGCTTCTGGTTCGGGCTCGTCCTCTTCCTCGGCCTCCGGCTCCTCCTCGAGCGTTTCGGGCTCGGCTTCCGCTTCCGGCGGTTCTTCGGCTTCGGCCTCAGACTCGGCTTCCACTTCCTCGGCCGCCGCTTCTTCGGCTTCGGCTTCGGCCTCGGCCTCGGCCTCTTCCGCGGCTGCCTCGGCCGCTTCGGCCGCGGCCTCGGCCTCCGCTTCTGTACTCGCCTGGCCCGCTTCGGTCCACTCGACGTCGCGCGGTTCGCGTCCCAGGTCGGCGTTCTTCTCGCACTTCGCCGAGCAGTAGTGGACCGTCGAACCGTTGGTGCGGACGAACATCGTGCCCGTGCCGGGTTCGATCTCGTCGCCGCAGTAGTCGCAGGTACGACTCGCTGGCATTATTGCCCTCCGATGGCGTCGGCCTCGCGGGCGGTCTCGCGAAGTTGAAGCACGTCGCCCTCGCGGACCGGCCCGAGGCAGTTGCGGGTGATGATTCGCCCCTGGTTCTCGCCCTCCTGGATGCGGCACTTGACCTGCATGGCCTCGCCGTGCATCCCCGTCTTGCCCACGATCTCGATGACCTCCGCGGGCGTGGATCCTTCTTCGGATTCTTCTGCGCTCATGGTGGATTACCTTACCGGAGCTCCTCGATCTTCGAGGCGATCTCTTCGACGTCGTTCGACGCCTCGCCGGCGTCGACGATCGCCGCGGCGGCGCTGCCGACCTCGAGGCCGGCGGCGTGGCCGACCTCGTCCTGGGACTCGACGTAGACGAACGGGATGCCCTTCTCGTCGGCGATCTCCGGCAGGTGCATCACGATCTCCTCGGGCTGGACGTCCTCGGCGATGTACACCAGGTCCGCGTTGCCGCGTTCGACCGCCTTCGTCGTTTCGTTCGTTCCTTTCTTCACGCTACCCGTGTCGCGGGCGACCTCCAGCGCTTCGAGCGCGTCGTCCTGGAGGTCCGCCGGCACATCGTAGTTGACGTAAACTGGCATGGTTGTGTAGTCACCTCCCGCGCGTGGGCTCGCGCTCCCCTGCCGTCGGCACGGAGTCCCCAGAAGGGGGCTCCGCCCCTGCCGCGAAGCGGCCAGAGAGTCCCTTTGCGGCTAGGAGCATCATCAACCCCGCGCAGGCTGTACGCCGACGTAGCACATCACCCCATAAAAGCGCTTTCAAACGGGCGGACGGGTGTGAGCCGGGTGCACGCGGACGGATCGGCCCCTACAAAGACGGGCCCCGAGTGGAAACGCCCTTGCCGGCCACCGTGCTACGTCGGGTATGGACCTGGCCGCGCTCGCCGGTGACCTCAGAGCGGAAGCGACGCGGACGAACGAGCGTCGCCTGCTCGTCCTCTCGGGGCCACGAGCCGTCTCCTACGAGTACGCCGAGCGCGTCCTCGACGACCTCGGGATTTCGATCGCCGAAACGTCCCTCGTCGGCGACCGCGAGTTCCTCCAGTGCGAGCGAGTCCCGCCGCGGAACGCCGACGACCTCCTCGGGACGACGCGCGAGGTGATCGTGATCGACGCCCACGACGAACTCCGGCCGAACGCCCTCGGCACCGCCGTCGGGGCCGTCGACGGCGGCGGCTTGCTCGTGCTCTGTACCCCGCCGCTCGACGAGTGGCCGGACCGCCGCGACGGGTTCGACGAGGGGCTGGCGGTCCCGCCGTTCACGGTCGACGACGTGACGGGGAACTTCCGGCGACGGCTGATCGATCTCCTCCGCCGCCACCGGGGGATCGCGGTCGTCGACCTCGACGCCGGCGAGGTGGTCAGCGACGGGTTGACCGACCCGGCCCCACGACTGGAAGCGGGCAGGTTTCGAAGCCACGAGAGCCACGGGTTTCCCGACGCCGCCTACGACGCCTGCCTGACGAAGGACCAGGACGGGGCGGTCGCCGCCCTGGAAACGTTGCGCGAGGACGGGCAGGCGGTCGTGATCGAAGCGGATCGCGGACGCGGCAAATCCAGTGCCGCGGGGCTCGCCGCGGGATCGCTCGCTGCCGAAGGTGCGGACGTGCTGGTGACTGCTCCGGCCTTCCGGAGCGCAGCAGAGGTGTTCGCGCGAGCGCGGGAGTTGCTCGGAACGCTCGGCGATCTCGACGAGAGCGAGGAGCAACGGCTGATCGCAACCGGGGGGAGCGTCGCGTTTTCAGCCCCCGTCGACGCCGTCGAGGCGATCGAGGATCACGACGTCCTGATCGTCGACGAGGCGGCGGCCCTGGGGGTGGACCTGCTGGAATCGACGCTCGCGGCAGACCGGGTCGCGTACGCCACGACTGTCCACGGCTACGAGGGGGCCGGACGCGGGTTCTCGGTGCGGTTCCGCGATCGCCTCGCGGAGAGCGAGCACGAGGTAACCGACGTCACGATGACGGCCCCGATCCGGTACGCTGCGGGCGACCCCGTCGAGGCCTGGGGATTCCACGCGCTCATGCTGGACGCCAGGCCACCGGTCGATCCCCTCGTCGCCGACGCCACGCCCGAGTCGACGACCTATCGCCGGATCGACGCCGCTGACCTCGCCTCGGACGAAAACCTGCTTCGGGAGGCGTTCGGCCTCCTGGTGCTCGCGCACTACCGGACCGAACCGAACGACCTCGCCCGATTGCTCGACGCCCCGAACGTCCGCGTCCGGGCGCTGACCCACGACGGGCACGTGGTTTCCGTCGCGCTACTCGCTCGCGAAGGCGACCTCCCGGCGGACGTCCGAGCCGACATGTACGAGGGCGGGCGAGTCCGCGGGAACATGCTCCCGGACGTCCTGACGAGCCAGCTGCGCGACGAGGGGGCGGGCGTCCCGGTCGGCCTTCGGATCCTCCGGATCGCCACCCACCACGCCGTCCGGTCGAGTGGGCTCGGATCGCGGCTCCTCCGGGAGATCCGCGAGGAGTTCGCCGAGGAGGTCGACTGGCTCGGAACGGGGTACGGTGCCACGCCGGAGCTGTTGCGGTTCTGGGAGCGAAACGGCTACCGCTCGGTCCACCTCGCGACGACCCGCAACGAGACCAGCGGCGAGTACTCCGTGCTCATGCTCGACCCGACGAGCGAGGCGGGCCGCGAGTTGGCCCACCGCCACGAACGCCGGTTCGTCGATCGGATCGGGAGCGTGCTCTCGGATCCTCTCGACGACGCCGACCCGGACGTCGTCCGGGCGGTCCTCCGGGCGACGGACGTTACCCGGGGCCCCGACCTGACGGGGTACGAGTGGCGACTCGTCGCGGACGCAGCGTTCGGGCCGGGACTGTTCGACATGGCACCGGGACCGTTCCGCGAGGTCGCGCTGGCCGGACTGCTCGACCCCGACGACGACCTCACGGCCCGCGAGGAGCGTCTGCTCGTCCGGAAGGTTCTGCAGGGCGTGGCCTGGCCGGAGATCGCGGACGAACTCGAGTTCCACTCCCCGAGACTCTGCATGCGAGCGCTCGGGGACGCCCTCGCCCCGCTGGTGGAGCGGTTTGCCCCCGACGAGGCCCGACGGGCCAGGGAGCGGTTCTGAGAGCGCCAGCCAGGCCCCGGCGCGAACGGGTCCGGCTTCCCTCGGTCCATGCGGAAGGTCGTTGAACGGGCAAACGCCGTGGACCTCGTCGATCGTCCCGACGGTGAGGGCGCCGGAGGTGGTGGGCCGACACCCCGACCCGTGGCGGGGGAAGACTGGTAAGGCCGACGGTGCGAATACGGTACTGATGGTCGACCTGGTGGTCCTCGTCGCGATCGCCCTGGCCGTGCTCGGCGTCGTCGGCAGCGCGACGCCCCTCGTGCCCGGCGCCGGGCTGTCGCTGGCCGGGATCTTCCTGTACTGGTGGCACACGGGCTACGCGGATCCCGGTACCCTGACCCTGATCGCGCTGACGGTGCTGGGCCTGATAACGATGGCCGTCGATTACCTGGCCGGCTTCCTCTCCGCCAAAGCCGGCGGAGCCTCGTGGACGACCGGAGCCGTCGCCGGGATCGTCGGCATCGCACTCCTCCTCGTCGCCGGGCCGGTCGGCGTCGTCCTCGGCGTGGCCGCGACGGTCTTCGCGATCGAGTACTACCGGCACGGCGATCGAAGGCAAAGTTTCTGGACGGCGATTCGGACGACCGTCGGGATGGTCGGATCGACCGTCGTGCAGCTGCTGTTCACCGCGACGATGCTCGTCGCCCTCCTGATCGTGGTGTTCACCTGAGCGAACGGCCCTTGAGCCCCGACCTCCTACTGACGGCCATGCGGACGTGCACGGAACCCGACTGCGATCGCGACGCCGTCGTCAGGCTCCACGTTCCCTGGGACGAGGACCGGGTGGTCTGTGCGGCCCACGCGCGAACGATCGCCACCCGGGACGGCGTCGTCGCCGAGCCGCTCGAGGACGCGGGCGAGAGGTGGCCCTGACCGTGCGTCGAAGACGACACGCTAGATCCGCTTCGCCATCATGACCTCGTCGACGTACTCGCCGTCGATCCGGTAGTGGTCCTCGCGGACGGCCTCGGTCTCCCAGCCACGTCCCCGCAGGAAGTCGATGGCGCCACTGTTGGAGGCCGGAACGCTGTTGTACAGTTTCTCGTAGCCCTTCTCCCGTCCCCAGGCGACGCCGCGCTCCAGCAGGTGGCTCCCGAGGTCACAGCGGCGATACTCCGGCAGGACGCCGACGGTGATTTCGGCGGTGTGTGCGAGTTTCTCGAGTTCGGGGGCCCGTAGGTGGACCCAGCCGACGACCTCGTCCTCGACGGTCCCCACGAAGAACATCCGCGATTCGACCTCGTTGTGCCGGAGCAGGACTTCCTCGCGGTCGATCAGGTCGGCGACGGTTTCGGCCACGATGTCGGGGTCCTCCTCCGCCACACGGCGGATCGCTCCGACGAGTCCCGCCAGGTCCGCCTGCGTCGCCGGCCTGATGGCGAATTCGCAGGTCCCGGTCCGATGTTCCTCGGTCGCCCCCGTTCCGAAGGCGACCTCGAGTTCGTCCCCCGTCGCCTCGGCGAGTTGACCGTCGCGCTTGAGAATGGCGACGTGATGCCGCAGTCCCCGGGGATCGATCGACAACGCGTCCTCGAGGTCGTCGATCGACGCCCGACCGCGGCGCTCGACGTACTCGTAGATCCGACGTCTGTCGTCGTGATCGAACGAGAGCGCGGTCGATCCGTCCATGCACACCGTTAACGTAACCCAACATATATAGGTTGGCCGTGGTCCCTTCGGCCGCGCCGTTTCCCCGGGGGCGAATCGAGCCGATCAGGGAAACCGGACGTACAGGTTTTCGCTTTCGGCGTCGCGATAGAGGGCGACGAAGACCTCTTCCGAGTCGGGGTCCGTCGCGTCCTCGCCGGGATAGAAGTGGTGGTGATGCCACTGTCCGCGTCCGAATTTCGGCAACACGCGAACGAGGTACCGCCGGCGCTGGACCGCGTCGGGTTCGCGGACGACGCCGGCCGGTTCGTCCTGCGGCGATGGCGGAAGCTCGAACCGCCGGGCGAACGCAAGTGCGTCCGCGTGATCGTCCCGGTCGGTGCGGAGTAGCTCCAGCTTGAGCGGCTGGGTTTCGGCGGTGTAGTTGGCGAGGACGAGGTCGACCGTCGGAGTGCCCGTCGAGAAAACGTCCGCACAGCCTGCCAGCGAAGCGACGGTGCCACTGCTTCCGAGCAGGAACGCTCTCCGTCGGAGGGACATGACATACGGACGTGAGCGGCGACCCCAATAACCGCTCGGAAGGAACAAAGGTCCGTTTCAGCAACCGGCGCTCCCGTTCCGTTCACCCCTCCCAAGCGTCGGCCGGTTGTCCCGCGCGAATTGGGGTCCGAAGCTCCTACGAACGCTCCGGAACGCCGGTCAGGATCTGGGCGGTGTGCGTGGCGCTGTGCGTGTCGACGAAGACCTCGGCCGCCTCCCGGACGGTCACGTCGGGATCGGCGTCGACGCCGTAACAGCGGGCGTACAGCGCCAGCCACCCGTTGAGCGTTCGTTCCAGCCGGTCGAACGTCTCCTCGCCGAAGTCGACGAGTTCGTCGCCGGCGCGCCCCTCCACGTAGACGAGGATCGTCGGGCCGACGCCCTCGCGACAGAGGCGTTTGGCGCAGTCGTCGGCCTCGTCGGGATCGTCGGGCGGCTCGAACGACTCCCGCTCCTCGCGAACCCGTTCCGCCAGTTCGTCGACGCGGTCGTCGGGGGACGCCATCCGTTCGAGGGGCGTGAATCGGGGGCGTTACCCCTCCCTGTACTCGACGCCCTTGCCACCCCGTGGGTGGGTCCAGTCGGTGTCGGCGACGACGGCGCAGGTGCCACACTCGACGCAGGGCTGGGTGTCGAGGCTGACGACGCGGCGCTCGCCGCCGTTGGTCTTGACGGTCTCCTCGCGGTAGCACCCGCCGCCGAAGCCCTCGGCGCTGACGGGACAGGCGTGGACCGCCGCGCCGCTGGCGGCGATCGACTCGTCGAGCACCTCGATGTGGGGGTTGCCCTCGTCGATGTCGTAGGTCAGGTCGCCGATGCGGTCGTCGAGTTCCGGCGGTTCGACGTCGTTGACTTCCCTGACCTCGGTGCCCAGTTCCTCGGCGATGACCGTCGGAAGGGTGACGTAGGGCGTCTTCGTGTCCGGGAGCATCGAGACGAGCAGCGGCGAGTTGTACGCCCGCTCCAGGACGCCCTCGATCGGGCCGAACCCGAGGACGACGCGGCCGACGGGGGACTTCGTCAGCCCGTCGACGATGGAGGTAACCGTCCCGTCCTCCGCGACGGACCTGGTCAGGTCGTAGCGACGGGGCCTGAGCTTGTCCATGACGCCCCGGTCCTCGAGGGCGTCCGCGTAGTCCCGCCCGGCCATCCGTGGCTGGCCGCGATCCCGCGCCCGGGCGAAGGCGTCCGCCGCGAGTGCGCCCGCGGTCACGGCGTGGTTCATTCCCTTGATGATCGGGCCCTGGGCCTGCATCTGCCCGGCGGCGTCGCCGACCAGCGCGAGGCGACCCTTGTACGGTCGCGGGTGGGCGACCTTCTTCGAGTCGGGGACGAGTTTCGCGGCGTACTCGCGCTCGTGGTACTCGTCGCCGAGCCACTGCGCGAGGAGCGGATGAGTGAGCAGCGCGTCGAGCAGTTCGTGGGGTTCGGCTTGCTCCTCGACGAGGCTGTCGAGGTGGAAGACCGTCCCGATCGAGAGACTGTCCTCGTTCGTGTACAGGAAGCCGCCGCCCCGGACGCCCTCGAAGAGGTCGCCCGAGAACAGGTGGGCGGCGCCCTCGTTCTCGCCCAGGTCGAAGCGGTCGTCCACGTCGGGGAGGTCGACGACCGCCTTGACGCCCTGGAACCACTCCTCGGGTTCCTCCCAGTCCATCAGACCCGCGTCGCGGGCGAGTTCGGAGTTGACGCCGTCGGCCGCGACGATGAAGTCCGCCTCGATCGGGTCGATCTCGTCGCAGGTGACGCCGACGATCTCGCCGTCCTCGCGCAGGAGGCCGTTGACCCGGACCTCGGTGAGCAGACCGCCGCCGGTCTCCCGGGTCTTCTCGTGGACGCGTTCGGCCAGCCACGAGTCCATCTTCCGGCGGAGGACCGCGTCCGACCACTCGGTATCGTGGTGGTGGAGGTCGCCGAGGTCGAACGTCTTGACCTTCCGGCCGGCGACGTTGTGGATGTAGTGGTCGGTGACCGGCCGCTCGGTCGCCTCCGCCCTGAAGTTCGGGAAGAGGTCGTCCATCGCGTAGGGCGCCGACTCCTCGGCGTAGAGCAGGCCGCCGGAGACGTTCTTCGACCCGGCGTCGACCCCGCGTTCCAGGACGAGCGTCTCGACGTCGTGCTCGGCGAGTCGGGCGGCGGCCGCCGCGCCCCCGGGACCGGCGCCGACGACGACCGCCTCGTAGTGTTCGTAGTCGTCGCTCACGCGTTCTCACCTCCGGCGCCGTCCGCGATCGCCTGGACGTCGAGTTCCCCGGCCTCGACGGCCTCGATCATGGCCGGGAGCACGTCGAAGAGGTCGCCCTCGACGAAGTAATCCGAGAACTCACGGATGTCCGCGTCCGTGTCGGTGTTGATCGCGATGATCGTGTCCGACTCGTCCATGCCGACCTTGTGCTGGATCGCCCCGCTGATCCCGGCAGCGACGTAGACGTCGGGTTCGACCTCCTGGCCGCTCTCGCCGATCTGGCGTTCCTCGGTCACGTACTGGGCCACGTGGCCGTCGAAGTTGTACGAGGCGGTGACGACCCCGCGGGAGAGCCCGAGGTCCGCCTCGTCGAGGGCGTCCACGAGGTCCATCCCGAGTTCGATGCCGCGGGTCGGATCGTCCCCGATGCCCCGGCCCAGGGCGACGATCACGTCGTTGCCGGTGAGGTCCACGCCGCCCTCGAGGACGTCGTGGTCGGTCACGTCGACCCGGAACCACTCGTCGGGGAGGTCGAGGTCCCACTCGACGACCTCGCCCTCGCGCTCCGGATCGGCCTCCGGGATCTCGAAGCTCCCCGGGATCACCGACCCGCCCTGCGGGTGGAAGTCACGGTTAGGTTTGTCCAGACAGAGGATCGTCGAGTACTCGAAGCCCGAGAAGTCCGGGCGCTTCATGTGCAGGACGCGCTCGAACTCCCGCTTCTTCCCGGACCCGCCGGTCTTGGCGGGGTTCGAGATGACGGTGTCCTCGATGGTCAGCCCCGAGCAGTCGCTGGCCAGCCCGGAGTCGAGGTCCGCCATCGCCGTCGCCGAGAGGTCCCGGCCGTTGTTCGTCGCCGGGAACAGCGCGTACCGCGGTTCGTCGTAGTCGCGCCAGTCGTCGTCCTCGCGGGCCATCGCCGCGTAGATCTCGGTGTAGGGTTTGAGGAGGAACCGCGAGAGGCGGTGGTCCTCCTGGTAGAGCACCACGTCGGCGCCGTACGCGATCACGTCCTCGACGTGGTCGGACGCGTCGTCGCCGATCAGGATCGCCACGACCCGCTCGTCCTCGTCGTAGTCGGCGTTGTACCCGTCCATCAGCTCCCGGGCCTTCCCGAGCATCTCCTTGCTGACGTCGATCAACTCGCCCTGCTGGGTCTCGCAGTAGACCCACATGTCGCGGTACTCGCCGTCGGCGACGCCCTCGATGTACTGTTTGTCCTCAGTGGGGTGGTCGAGGTCGGGGTACTTCTCCTCGGGCGGGAGTTCGGCTTCCGCCTCGCCCTCCTCGCTGCCACCCACGGACTCGATCCGGTTCTGGATGAGCCGCTTGACGCTGTCCCGGTCCTCGCCCCCTTCCTCCTTCTGGACGAGTTCCTCGAGCAGCTCCACGTCGTCGATGTCCCGGAGGACGTTGCCCATCTCTGCCGGACTCATCTCGCTCGGGTCGATCTCGTCGTCTCCGTCCGCTTCGTCCTCGGCGAACTTCTCGATGCGGCTCTCGATGAGTTTCGTCGCCCCGACGCGATCCTCGCCCGCTTTTTCCCGCTCCAGGATGGCCTCCAGTTCGTCGCGATCGTCGATCTCCTTGATCGCCGGCCCGAGTTCCTGGATCGTGTACTCGCCGGGGTCGAACTCCGTGTCGGCGTTCGCGGTTTCGTCGTTCCCTCCCATCGTCAGTCACCTCCCGCGTACGGCGCGAGTTCTTCGAGGACGGTCTCCATTCCGTCCGGATCGTCCGCCGAGACCATCGTCGCCTCCCGTTCCGAGGGCGCTTTCGGGATCGGGTCCACCCCCGAGACGATCGTCGGCGAGCCGTCGAGGCCGATGTAGTCGGGATCGAGGTTGAGATCCTGATGGTCCCAGACCGTCACGTACTCCTCGTAGTCCGGGGCCCGTTCGCGGGCCGCCTCGCGGAGGTCCTTGTGGGTCAGCCGGTGGCTCGCCTTCCGGTAACTCGGTTCGAACTCGGGATCCGTGACGACGAAACAGGGGAGGTCGGCCTCGACGGTCTCGATCTCCTCGACGTCGCCCTTGACGAGGCGCTTGGCGCGGAGGGTTCGCTCGTCCTCGTCGATCTCGAGCGAGATGACGTGCGTGACGATCGGCCAGTCGAGCGCCCAGGCGGTCTGGGGGCCGGTGTGGCCGGTCTCCCCGTCGGCGGTCTTGAAGCCGGCGAACACGAGATCGATCTCGTCGCCCGTTTGCTGGAGTTGCTTCAGTCCCGTCGCCAGCGTGATCGCGGTCGCCCACGTGTCGGCGGCGGCCATCTCCTTGTCGGAGAGGAGGTAGAGGTCGTCGGCGTACACCGACTCCATGGCCTCCTGCAGGACCTCCTTGTACCCCGGCGGGCCCATGCTCATCACGCCGACGTCGCCGCCCTTCCGGACCTTCGTCTGGAGCGCGGCCCGGAGCGCGTGTTCGTCGTTCGGGTTCATCACCGTCGGGGTCTTCCCGCGCTCGAGGTGCCCGTCCTCGTCGAACGATACCTGCCCCTCTCGGAAGTCGGGGACGCCTTTGGTCAGGACGATAGAACGCATCTGTCCCCCCGTTATTGCCCGGCCCGCCCGGCGTCGACGTCGATCGCGTCGACCGGGCAGACGTCGACACAGAGCATGCAGTCGATGCACTGCTCCTCGTGGGCCGGATCGGCCTTCAGTTCCGACTCCGGATGCCCCGGAGAATCGACCCACTCGAACACGTCGACCGGACAGTCCTCCAGACACGCGCCGTCGGCGATACAGATGTCGAAGTCGACGGCGACGTGCGTCCCGTGGATGCCCAACTGTTCCGGTTCCTCCACGGGGCCCCAGACGGCGTGGCCCTCGTGTTCGTCGACCTTGTCCCGGTTTTCCGTAAACTGCGGATCGATCGGCATGGCTACCCCTAGCCTACGGCGGGGTTTACTTAAACGTACCTCGAGGAGTTCCAAACTGGTAAGTTCGCCCCCGATCGGGCGGAGGGGCGACGGCTCGACGTCAGGAATGGGCGTAATAAGCGACCGCCTCGTCGTCGCCGTGGTCGTCGACGCGGACGAAGCCGACGCGCTCGAACTGCACGATCTCGTCGACGTCGGTGTCCGCGAACTCCGGTTCGGCCACGCCCTCGACGTCGCCCTCCATCGTCCGCATGCGAACCGGCACGCCGCCGGCGGCGGGGGCCCAGTGGATCACGTCGACCCCGCCCTCGCGGACGATCCCGATGTCGTCGTCGGTGTACTCGAACGTCTCGCCGTCGTAGACGACCGGCCCGTACCCCTTGAGCCAGACCGTCTCGCCCGGGTCGGGGCGGTCGTCCGGCTCGATGAGGACCGCGTCACCGACGGGTATGTCGCGGGTCCCGCGGTCCTCGTGCTCCGGGTGGCGTGGCGGGTGGGCGTCGTCCGGGCCGCCGTCGACCGGGATTTCGACGCCGTCGCGCACCAGGAAGTACCGGTCGGCCCCGTCCTCGACCAGGTCGCGATTTTTGGCGTAGATGGAACTCATCGCGAGGTCGACGTCGCTGGTCGAGGTGCCCAGTTCGACGAGCGCGTCGACGATGGCCTCGCCGCGGATGCCACGGCGCTTCAGGCTGGCAACCGTCGGGGCGCGGGGATCGTCCCAGCCGTCGAGGTCGCCCCGCTCGATGAGTTCCTTGATCGTCGAGGTGGACATCTTCACGTCGTAGGCGTCGAGCTGGACGTGGCCCCAGTGGACCACCTCGGGGTACTCCCAGCCGAAGTAATCGTAGACGAACCCCTGGCGCTTGGCGGAGTCCTGGAGGTCGATCCCGCGAATGATGTGCGTGACCCCCGTCTCGTGGTCGTCGATCCCGGACTGGAAGTCCAGCATCGGCCAGCAGCGGTACTCGGCGGCCGCCTCGCGAGGGTGGGGCGTGTCGATCATCCGGAACGCGACCCAGTCCCTGAGCGCCGGGTTCTTGTGTTCGATGTCGGTCTTCACCCGGAGCACCATCTCGCCGGGATCGTACTCGCCGTCGACCATCCGCTCGAACTCCTCGCGGGTGGTCTCCGGATCCTTGTCGCGGTGCGGACAGGCCTCGCCCGCGTTCTTCAGATCGGAGAAGTCCTCCTGTTCGCACGAGCAGGTGTAGGCGCCCCCCAGTTCGATCAACTCACGGGCGCGGTCGTAGTACAGGTCCACGCGGTCGCTGGCCTTGATCACCTCGTCCGGTTCGAAACCGAGGTAGTCGACTGCCTCGAGGATCCCCTCGTACGCGTCGAGGTCCGGGCGCTTCGTCTCCGGGTCCGTGTCGTCGAACCGCACCAGCATCCACCCGTCGTACATCTCCTTGTACGTCCCGATGACCGCGGGCATCCGGGCGTTGCCGATGTGCCAGGGACCGTTCGGGTTCGGCGCACAGCGCATCCGCACCTCCTCGTACTCGTCGACGTTCGGAAGGTCCGGAAGCGGTTGCTCGTCCGCCTCCTCCTCGGCCGACAGTTCCTCGAGCATCTCGGGGGCGAGTTCGCCCAGTCGCTCGCGGCGTTCCTCGGTCGTCATGTCCCCGATCCGGTCCACGACGCCGCCGATCACGCCGGGGATCTCGTCGCCGTGTTCGCGGAACTCGGGGTTCTCGCCCATCAGCGGGCCCATGATGGCCCCGACCTCCGGGTCCGACTCGTGTTTCAGGGCGTTGAACAGGGCGTGCTTCTCGGCCTCGCGCACGACCCGTTCGCGGAGTTCGTCGTCCATCGACGGTCCGTTCGACGGCCGGGATTGAAAACTCCCCGGAACGACGGGCGCCCGGTACGGTGGCTCCGGTTTTCGGGCCGACCGCTCCGCGTCGGCTCACGAGGCGGTTGCGGGTCCTTCCCGAAACGGCTTCGAGCCTCGACGACGAAACCTCGACGAACAATCGACAGGTCGCGTGCGGGACCCGCCGATCGATCAGTAGCCCTTGCCCAGCATTTCGCGGGCGACGATGTTCTTCTGGATCTCCGTGGTGCCCTCGTAGATCTGCGTGATCTTGGCGTCGCGGTAGAACCGCTCGACGTCGAAGTCGTTGACGTAGCCGGCGCCGCCGTGGATCTGGACGGCCTCGTCGGCCACGTCCGTGGCGACGCGGGACGCGAACTCCTTGGCCATGGAGGCGAGCATCGTCAGGTCCTCCTCGCGGTTGTCGACGCTCCAGGCCGAGTAGTAAGTGAGCCAGCGGGCCGCCTCGGTTCGGATTCGCATGTCCGCCAGCTTGTGCTGGATGGCCTGGAACTCGCTGATCGGGCGACCGAACTGCTCGCGCTCCTGTGCGTACTCGAGGGAGCGGTCGGTCGCCCCCTTGGCGATGCCCAGCGCCTGCGCGGCCACCATGGTTCGGGTCATGTCGAAGAACTGCATGATCTGGAGGAACCCCATGCCCCGGGTTCCGACGAGGTTCTCCTCCGGGACGCGCACGTTGTCGAAGACGAGTTCGGCCGTGTCCGAGGCCCGGATGCCCAGTTTGCCGGTGATCTTCTCGGACGTGAATCCGTCCCGGTCGGATTCGACCACGATCTGGCTGAACCCGTTGTAGCGACCTTCGGCGTCGGGATCGGTCTCGACGAGCACCACGAAGAAGTCGCCCACGGACCCGTTGGTGATCCACATCTTGTTGCCGTTGACCACCCACTCGTCGCCGTCCAGTTCGGCCCTGGTCGACACCGAGGAGACGTCGGAACCCACGTCGGGCTCGGAGATGGCCGCCCCCGAGATCTTCTCGCCACGCGCGACGGGTTCGAGGAACCGTTCCTTCTGGTCGTCGGTCCCGAACTCCATGATCGCCTCGGTCCCGAACGAGGTCGCGGTGATCGAGAGGGCGATCCCCGGATCGACGGCGAACAGTTCCTCGACGATCAGGGCCGTCGTGAGGGTGTCGTACCCGGCACCCCCGTACTCGATTGGAATATAGGGCCCCGTCAGACCCATCTCCGCGGCCTTGTCGACGATCTCGTGGGGAAACTTCTCCTGCTCGTCGTACTCGGTCGCCTCGTCGGCGACCTCGTTCTCCGCGAACCGGCGCACCTCGTCGCGAACCTGTTTTTGCTCGTCGGAGAGGTCGAAGTCCATGGGCACCTGTAACAAAGTCACACATAAAGACTTTTGTAACCGGAAGTAAACCAGCACCCCGTTTATTTTTCGCCACGGGGGAAACGTTGAAACCGGTCGCAGTCGAGAGTACGGGTATGGAAATCGACGATATCAACACTGTCGCAGTTCTCGGCGCCGGGAACATGGGACACGGGATCGCCGAGGTCGCCGCGATGGCGGGCTACGAGGTGACCATGCGGGACATCAACGAGGACCTGGTGCAGTCGGGCTACGAGGACATCGAGTGGAGCCTGAACAAACTGGCGGAGAAGGATCGCATGAGCCAGGCGGAAGCCGACGCGGCGCTCGACCGGATCACGCCCCTGGTCGACATGGAGGCCGCCCTCGAGGACGCGGACGTCGTCATCGAGGCGGTCCCGGAGAAGATGGAGATCAAGAAGGACGTTTACGAGGACGTCGAGGAGTACGCGCCCGACCACGCCGTCTTCGCGACGAACACCTCCAGCCTCTCGATCACCGAACTGTCGGAGGTGACCGAGCGGCCCGAGCGGTTCTGCGGGATGCACTTCTTCAACCCGCCCGTTCGGATGCAGCTGGTCGAGGTCATCTCGGGCGCTCACACCGACGCCGGGACCCTCGACGTCGTCGAGGACCTCGCGGAGGCCTTCGACAAGACCCCCGTCCGGGTTCGCAAGGACAGCCCGGGCTTCATCGTCAATCGCATCCTCGTCCCGCTGATGAACGAGGCGGCCTGGCTCGTCCACGACGACGCGGCCACGATCGCCGAGGTCGACTCCACGGCGAAGTACGACATCGGCATCCCGATGGGGACCTTCGAGCTGACCGACATGGTCGGGATCGACGTCGGCCTGCACGTCCTCGAGTACATGCACGAGCAGTTGGGCGACGCGTACGAGCCCTGCCCCCTGCTCGTCGAGAAAGCCGAGAACGACGAACTCGGCCAGAAGACCGGGAAGGGGTTCTACGACTACGAGGAGGGCGAGGGCGTCCAGATCCCGACCGACGAGGGGTCCGAGCAGGTGCGGCGGCGACTGATCGCCGAGATGGCCGACGAGGTCGCCCGGCTGGTCGGCGAGGACGTCGCGGACCTCGACGACGTCGAGGACGCGGTGATGCTCGGGGCCGGGTTCCCCGAGGGGCCGGCGAAGATGGCGGACGATCACGGCCTGGACGACCTCGTCGACGCGCTCGACGAGGCCTACGAGGAGACCGAGCATCCGCGATACGAGGTCTCCGATCACCTCCGGGAATTCGCCGGGGCGGACGGGTTCCACGCCGCCGGCGAGGACGAAGACGGGGAAACCGAACGGGAGTACGAAACGGTCTCGGTCGAGGTCGACGGCGCCGTCGGCCACCTCGAGATCGACCGGCCCCACCGGATGAACACGATCACGATCGACATGCTCGACGAGATCGACGCGGCGATCGACGAGTTCGTCGAGGACGAGGACGTCCGGGCCGTCCTCCTCACCGGCGCGGGCGACCGGGCGTTCTCGACCGGGTTCGACGCCTCGACCGCCGCGCCGGGGAGCGGCATCGAGGCCGCCGAAATGTCCCGAAAGGGACAGCAGGTGTTCGGCCGGTTCGAGCGGATCGACGTCCCTGTGATCGCCGCCGTCGACGGGTACTGCCTCGGCGGCGGGATGGAACTCGCCACCGGCGCCGACGTTCGCATCGCCAGCGAGCGCTCGACCTTCGGTCAGCCCGAGCACAATCTGGGTCTGCTCCCCGGATGGGGCGGCACCCAGCGACTCCACCGGATCGTCGGCGAGGGCCGGGCCAAGGAGATCATCTTCACGGCCGACCACTACGACGCCGAGACGATGTCCGACTACGGCTTCGTGAACGAGGTCGTCGAGAACGAGGCCATCGAGGACCGTGCCTGGGAGTTCGCCCGCGACCTGGCTGCCGGCCCGCCGATAGCCCAGAAATTCACCAAGCGGGCGATGGTCGCCGGCCGCGACGACGTCGACGCGGGCCTGGAGGTCGAGGCCCAGGCCTTCGGCCACCTCTTCACGACCGACGACCTGTGGGAGGGGCTGGCCGCCTTCCAGGAGGATCGCGAGCCGGAATTCGAAGGCGAGTAGGATCCTTCAGTCCGCCCGTTCCGCGTCCGCGACGGCGGCGGTTTCCGGTTCGCCCCCGGTGAACAGCGCCGGGCGAGTCACGCTGAGCCAGACGAGAACCGCTGTCAGCGCCGTAAGGGCGGTAAAAACCCCGACCATCCCGACGTCCCCCAGGTCCGCGTAGTACCCCGCGCTGTTGATGACGGTGTAGAGCAGCAGGCCCAGCGCGACCGCGAACGCCCGGTCCGCCCATCGGCGACCCTGCCAGAGGCCGGCCCCGCTCCCGACGAGCGCGACGGCGGTGAGGACTTCGGCGGCGAGGTGGTAGCGGATTTCGAGGGGGTTCGTCTCGAGTTCCGGCACCTCGCCGGTGAGGAGCAGGGTAATCCACAGTCCGATCATGGCGACACCCACGAGCATCCCGTACACGGCCGCAATCCGTCGAATCGTCATGATAGTATCTCGACGGGAGCGGGGATAACTGTACCCCGGCTCCCGGCGTTCGTCGTTCGTGGCGGTTCCGACTCGGCGACCGAACCGCTGGCGGATATCCGACCTCACCCGGAGCACCGCTCGTGCTCCACGAATCGATAAAAATTGTTCTTCAAAACTGGCTATTGTTGTCTTTGAACCACCTATTTATATGTCTGTAGTGTTTTCATACGCCATAGACCTACAACGATGGCAGGACGAACGACATCCGAAGGGGGAACGGTGACCGTTTCCCAGGTACTCGACCGCATCCCCGTCGGCGCGTTCCACCACCGATTGCTCGCGATCTGTGGGGCCGCGTGGGCGTTCGACGGCATGGAAGTGATCGTGATCTCGTTCACGCTGCCGGTCCTCATCGGGGCCTGGGGCCTCGGCGGGTTCGCGGCCGGACTCCTCGGATCGGCCAGCCTCATGGGGATGATCGTCGGGAACTGGGGCTGGGGCTGGTTCGCGGACCACTACGGCCGGAAGGACGCCTTCCAGTGGACGGTGCTCACGTACTCCGTCTTCGCGGGACTCACGGCGCTTGCCACCGGGTTCTACTCCGGGTTCGCGCTCCGGTTTCTCACCGGCGTGGGCCTCGGCGGCGCGCTCGCCGTGGACACCTCCTACCTCTCGGAGCACCTCCCGACCGACCGGCGGGGACGGTACCTGGTGTACCTCGACGCCTTCTGGCCGATCGGCAACATCATCGCCGTCGTCCTGGCGTGGGTGTTCCTCTCGGCGCTGTCGACCGGCGGGACCGTGGCGGTCCCCGTCCTCGGCGACGTCGCCGGCTGGCGGTTGCTGTTCGTCGCCGCCGGGTTCCCCGCCCTGCTGGTGTTCGTGATCCGGTCGCAGTTGCACGAGACGCCCTACTACCTGGCGAAGGAGGGCGACGTCGACGGCGCGAACGCCCGCATCGAAGCCATCGCCCGGGAAAACGGCGAGGAGGCCGAGACCATCGACGCGGCGGACGTCGTGACGGGTGCGACCTCGAGCGTCCGGCGCCTGTTCGAGTCGGACCTCCGCAACCAGACGCTGATGATCGGCGCCGCGTGGTTCGCGATCAACTTCGGCTACTACGGCGTGTTCATCTGGCTCCCCCAGACCGTCGGGGCGGCGGGCGTCGTCGGGAACATCTACCTGTACTTCCTGATCATCGCGCTCGTCCAGATCCCGGGCTACCTGAGCGCGGCCTACCTCGTCGAGCGGATCGGCCGGAAGTACACGCTCGGGACGTACCTCCTCCTCTCGGGGGTGTTCACCTTCGTCTTCGCCGCGACCATGCCCGGCGTCGGGTTCGGCCTGGGGATCGAGGGGCTGTACCCGTTCCTCGCCGGCCTGCTGGCGGCGTCGTTCTTCACCCTCGGGGCCTGGGGCGCGATCTACGCCTACACTCCGGAACTGTTCCCCACAGAGGCGCGCGCTACCGGCAACGGCTATGCCGGCGGCGTCGGCAAGGTTGCGGCCGTCATCGGCCCGATCCTCGCCGGGGCCCTCCAGGCGAGTTCGGGGTATCTCGTCGCCCTCGTTCCGCTGGCCGTCGCGTTCGCGATCGGTGGGCTGGTCGTCCTGGCCTTCGGCCGCGAGACGATGGGGGAACCACTGTTCTGAACGCAGACGACCGGCCGGAGCCGTCGACCCCTTCCGACGGGATGGAAGGCCGTCGCGGTCCCATCACTGGGTATCGAAAGGACTCGCAGCGACGTCGGCGGGGCGACGATCGTTTCCGGAGCCCGCCCCTCTTCCCGCCGTTTTCGCTCACCCACTAGGTTCGGGCCCCTCCTTATTCGTACGTAATCCGGAGTCGCCCCGTAGCGATGACAAAACCATCGAATCCGACCCGTCGGCGCGTGCTGCTCGGCCTGGGCACGGCCGCCACGGCCTCCCTCGCCGGCTGTGGGGCGAGCGGCGACGGTGACGGAGACGCAACGACGACCGACGCGATGAATCAGGACATGACGACCGCCACGCCGACCCCGACCGAGGCCCCGCCGGAGGGAACCGGGTCGCTCCGGGTCGGGCACCTGTCGCCGAACGCTCCGGACGTGGACGTCTACGTCGACGGCACCGCCGTTCTCGAGGGCGTTCCGTTCGGGGCCGTAAGCGAGTACCTGTCGGTTCCCGCAGGACCGCGCACGGTCCGCATTACGCCGGCCGGCGACGCCGAGACGACCGTCTTCGAGGGGGAGGTGTCGGTCGCCGCGGACGCGACCTACACGGTCGCCGCCGCCGGCGAGGTGGGCGACATGGCCGATCGGCAGTTCGAACCGCTCCTTCTCGAGGACGACAACGCCGCTCCGGGCGACGACCAGGCCCGGCTTCGGGTCGTCCACGCCTCGCCGGACGCGCCGGCCGTGGACGTGACCGTGGAGGGCGGGGACGGCGCGCTCTTCGACGGCGTCGAGTACGGTGGGTCGGGATACGTCACCGTCCCTGCCGGCGAGTACACCGTCCAGATCAGGGGCGACACCGACAGCAACGACGGCGACGTCGTCGCGACTTTCGACGTCAACCTCGGTGGCGGTGGCGTGTACACCGCCTTCGCGGGCGGGTACCTCTCGGCCGACGACGAACCGTCGGACACGCCGTTCGATCTGTACCTCGCGGAGGACGTCGCTGGAATGATGCAGGAAGCGACGGCGTCCCTTCGGGTCGGCCACCTGTCGCCGAACGCTCCGAACGTGGACGTCTACGTCGACGGCACCGCCGTTCTCGAGGACGTCCCGTTCGGCGCCGTGAGCGACTACCTGTCCGTTTCGGCGGGTTCACACCAGGTGAGGATCACCGCCGCTGGCGACGCGGAGACGGTCGTCTTCGATCGGGAACTCGCGCTCGCCGAGGGGACCGAGTACTCCGCCGTTGCGGTGGGTGAACTCGGCGACATGGCCGCACAGCCGTTCGAGGTCCTCGTTCTGGAGGACGACAACGTCGCCCCGGAGGAGGGGATGGCGAAACTTCGCCTGGTCCACGCCTCGCCCGACGCGCCGGCCGTCGACGTAACCGTCGAGGCCGGTGGTGACCCGCTCTTCGATGGGGT
>Ga0207797_1000666_pt1 | contig 26195 bp, 21 predicted proteins | sample PRCRCaboRojoPR_6_FD_187275 | JGI IMG/M metagenome (GOLD analysis project Ga0207797, IMG submission 187275) | Marine sediment microbial community from Cabo Rojo, Puerto Rico - PR CR 10% Liquid 1 (SPAdes) | ecosystem: Environmental > Aquatic > Marine > Coastal > Sediment | place: Cabo Rojo, Puerto... | reverse complement strand
CCCGGAGGATGTCCCCCGTCGAGATTTGGGTAATGCCGCGTCGGTTCTCCAGAAGCCCCGCCTGCGTGCCTTTGCCGGCGCCCGGGGGGCCAAAAATAATCAATCGCATCGCTGTCGCTGACTCGTACAAAGGTCTAAGGAAGGTGCTACCCTCAACGGTGTAAGCTCTACCCCCGAGTCATTTCCGTTTGCTCTCATTCGCTCGGCAGTAGGGTCTGAAAGGCGTGCTGTGTTCCATTCGAGGTGTCCGTTTTGGCTTGACCCAAAACGGACGAGAAGGTCAAGGCCACACGGGATGACCCACAAGGGATCCCTGTGAAGAAATCGGCTGAGCCCCCTCCGGCTCCACAGCCCGGGGACTACTTCCTCCCTCCAGTCGGGGCGCTGAAATTCGCCAAACTCACACCCTTCTCTTTGGTCAGGGCGCTCGGGCATGCCGAATTTCGGACGTTTCGCCTGCAGGGGTCACCGAGACGCCGATTTCTTCAAGGCCGGCTTTCTACATATCAGAGGGAGCCAATCGTAATTGGACGAAGAAGGCCGAAACTCAAGACTTTTGTTGGTGCGCTCTATTCAAACCTCGTCGACCATCTCGCCTACGTCGGCATCGTCGAGCCAGGACAGGACCGCGTCCCGAACGACCTCGCGGAATACGAGGCGGGACACGAACCAGAGGCCCTGGCCCAGGAAGCCTCTGGACTTCTTTCCATTCCCCCCCGCGTCTTCGCCCCGATACACCACGAGCGGTGCACGGCCCCGAAGCGCCTTCTCGACGGCCTCGCCCGGCGGGTCGCCCGCCGTAATTCCGTCTTCCACCTCCGCGCGGAGCGCCTGAATGTACTGATCCAGCAGCTCCGACTGCTCCGGCCGCCGCGATCCGCGTCCGCCGAAGAGGGCGCCCACGGCAACGCCCGCCGCCAGCATGCCTCCAACGCTCTTCCAGGGGTTTTGGGCCACCCAGTCGCGGAGCGATGTGCGGGTGGTCGACACTTCGTCCTGCAACGACTCGAAACGGTCGGACATGGCCTCCGCCGTTTCGCGAAGGCGCGCCTCAACGTCAGCTCTGGTCGAATCCGAATCCATGGGGAGAGATCGTTGAATCGTGGAGAGGACACCGGAAGGGCATCTCCCATCCGCAGTGGACGGGCTCTACTTCTGCGAGCCGTCGGACGACGCGGTCGTCTCTTTCTCGGCGGGCTCATTCTCCACCGCGGCCGAGGCGGGGCGAGCCGGGCGTCCATTTTCGTAGCCCTTGGCCCGATCCGCCCGGAGGGATTGCAGAAGGTTGGAGGGCGGGACCAGGGCCGGCTGCGTGGCCTGAAGGCCCACGACAATCAGAATGAGGGCGACCGACACCGCGAGGAAGCCCCAAAACGGATGCCCGAGGAGCCACCCGACGCCCAGCGCGATGGTCGTAAGGGTGAAGAGCGCGGCGAAGAAGGCAAAAATAGCCAGCGTCACCCCGAGGGCGATGCCGTTTTTGGCCTCGTCGATGCGCTCCTCCACCTCCAGGATGGCGAGGTCGATCCGCAGGTCTATCCACTCGCGCAAGTCCTCGAACAATCCCTGCGTGTGGGCCGCAATCCGGCGCATTTTGCCGCCCTCCGGCATGTCCGTGAGGGGCCGCTCAGCGTTCGGGATCGACGATCGGTCGTCGGGGGACTCCATGGCCGGGGTAGGAAATGCGATGCAGAGGAAGAGCGTATCTAAGATACCACATCTGGCAGAAGACGCAAGTGAATTCACCGTACAACCCCCGTGTTCGTTCCGGGACGAACTCACCCCGCCCTCCGTCGTTTTTTGATCCTTGAAATTGGTCTCCTCACTCGCCTCGATCCGCCCCGATCCTATGGCCACCACGCACGCCGAGCGCACCCCCAACCCAAACAGCCTCAAATTCACGACTGACGACGGACCGTTTCTCAAGAGCGGCGTGGCCGCGTACTCGTCGGAGGAGGAGGCGGCGGACGATCCCCTCGCGCAGCGGCTCTTCGCCATCGCTGGGGTCGAGGACGTGTTCATCACGCCGGAGTTCGTCACCGTCTCGAAGGCCGAGACCGTCGACTGGAGCAGCGTGCAGCCGGATGTAGAATCGATTCTGTCCGAGTATCTGGAGTCGAACTGAGTGTTAGCCGAGAGACCGGAGAAAGTCAGCGATCGCTTCGCCCTCCTCATCGTCGAGGGGCGGAATGTGCAGACCGCCGGGAGGTCGCAGGGGCCACGACGCGGGAAGCTGGTCATGGAGCGACTCGCGGGCAACGACCGCGTAGAGGGCGTCTTCGTGGTCCTGGATCCACTCGCCGATTTCGCCGAAGTCGTCGTACTCCGTCCAGCGGACGTGGCCGCCGGGCGTCGGGATCTCCGGGTCGCCCCGGCTCACCAGAAACTCCAGCCCCTCCGCAAAGGCGCGGGGGTCGTCGCGGGCCTCCAGAAACGCCTTCTGCATCTGAAGGGCGCCGGGCGTATCTTCGTGGGCCGGAAAGACGCCGCGAAAGCGGGCCATCGATTCGAGGTACGCGTCCGGCGACAGATCGGTCGGGGCCCACACGAGCGCGAGCCGTCGATGGCCGCCGCCCTCGTACAGCAACAGGTCCTCCGCGATGCCGCCGCGGGCGTCGTCGTCCTCGTGGCCGTCGAGCACCGCAATGACGAGCCGCGTGGACCGCAATAGTCGCCACTCGTCCGGGATGCCATGCGCCTCGCACTGCTCCCGCAGCGCATCGACCTCGTCCCGCTCCGGCTGCGCCATCAATACGTCGGCCCGATCGAAGAGAACCTCTTCGTCCACGAATTCTGAATTGAGGGCGTCGTGGTGCTCCTCCAGCTCACGGGCGAACGCCGGGAGCAGGGCCGGGGAGGCCTCCGGCACGTGTCCGAGATAGGCGTGCCCGCTCGCCCAGACCGCCACGGCGTCCCGCAGCCCCTCCAGCGGATCGGACGATCCGTGCAGGACGCCAACGGTCTTTGATTTCTCTACCGTCACGTCCCCAATCCAGTCCGCCAACGCCTCCAGGGTGAGACGCTGCATCCACCGGTTGAGGGCGTAGTCGAGCGCCTCCTCCGTCCAGCGGTTCGGAGCCTCCAGGGTCTCCGCCACGGCCTCTTCCCGCGGCGGATGATCCGGCTCCCGCCACTTCGCGGCGACCTCAGCGAGTACCTCCAGGCGTGCGTTGATGGCTTCGACGTTTTCCATGCAATAACAGAACCTAACTGCGTAACTGCTCCGTGAATTCCCCGTCCCGGACCTTCCCGACGACCGGTTCACAACCGCCCCTCAAGCGAAAACCCACAGGCGGTTGTTCCCGCTTCACCGTACATAACAAAGTCCTCCACACATCCAGACCTCCAACCTTCCACGCTTTCCCCTCTCCCCCATTCTCCCCCTCCCCAACGCCCGCGGAATCACCGCCACGCCCCTCGCGTACGAGCCCGCGAACGGTTCTTCTCTGCCCAGCGAAGTCCCGCCCGCCCATGCGCCAGTTCGACGTCCCAACGTTTTACAAGAGCCCCATCATCTCGACGGTCAAGGACGCGCGACAGGCGACCGACCCGCGCAAGAAGGACCTGTCCCCGTCGCTGATCGACTTCGGCCCGGTGCGCTTCAAAATCGCGCGCCACTTCGGCTTTTGCTTCGGCGTCGAGCAGGCCATTGAGATCGCCTACGAGGCACTGGAAGAGAACCCCGATAAGCGGATCTTCCTCCTCTCGGAGATGATCCACAACCCGCACGTGAACGAGGATCTGCGGGAGCAGGGCATTCAGTTTCTGCGCACCACGGAGGGCGAGCAGCTCATTCCATTCGACGAGCTGACGCCCGACGACGTGGTCATCATCCCTGCCTTCGGTACCACGCTGGAGGTGGAGCAGGAGCTCGAAGAGCGCGGCGTGGACACCGAGTCGTACGACACCACCTGCCCGTTCGTCGAAAAGGTGTGGCGCAAGAGCTCTCAAATCGGAGACGATGACTATTCCATCGTGGTACACGGCAAGCGCTACCACGAGGAGACGCGGGCCACCTTCTCGCACGCAAAGGAGGAGGGCCCGGTCGTGGTCGTGCGCGACATGGAGGAGGCCCAGGAGCTCGCGAAGGTCATTCGGGGCGAGAAGGACGCCGACTTCTTTTACGACTATTTCGACGACAAATACTCGGAGGGCTTCGATCCGGAGACCGACCTGCGGCGGCTGGGTGTGGTGAACCAGACGACGATGCTGGCGGAGGAGACCGCCGCCATCGCCGATCTGATGCGGGAGGCCATGAAGGACCGCTACGGCGAGGCGGACGTGGAGGAGCATTTTGCCGACACGAGCGATACGCTCTGCTACGCCACGAACGAGAATCAGAACGCCACGCAGGCGCTCATTGAAGATGGCGCCGATGTCGGCCTCATCGTAGGCGGCTACAACTCGTCGAACACCGGCCACCTCGTGGAGCTCTGTGAGGAGCATATGCCCACCTATTTCATTCGCGACGCCAGCGAGTTCGACGCGCCGTCCGAGATCCATCACTACGACGTGCACCGGCATGAGGAGGTGACCACCGACGACTGGTTCCCCGCCCGCGACACGCCGATCGACATCCTCCTCACTTCCGGCGCCTCCTGTCCCGACGCCCTGCTCGACGAGGTCGTCCGCAAGATCATCAGCTGGTACCCCGATGCCCGCCCGGTCGAGGAAGCCCTCGCCCCCTTCGAGGAAATGACCGACGAGGAGGACGGGTAATCCTCTCTCCCCTCCACCCCCACGCCCGCGCTCCCACTTCCCCTCTCTCCCATTCCCAAACGATGTCCTGGTACGAAGAGTGGTTCTGGAGTGACGCCTACACCCAGGTCTACGACCACCGGGACGAAGAGGAGGCTGAGCGGCTGGTGGACCTGATCCAGCGGAAAGTTGATCCGGCCCCCAACGCCCACATCCTCGACATCGGCTGCGGACGCGGGCGGCACGCCCGGGCCCTCGCCCGGCGCGGTTACCGCGTGACCGGCATTGATCTCTCAGAAGAAGCGATCGCGGAGGCCCGAGACGAGGCAGCGGCCGAGGGACTCGACGCGACGACATCGTTTCGGGTGGGCGACATGCGGGAGCCGGTCTGTGACGGCTGCGCGGACGGTGTTGTCAACCTGTTCACCTCCTTCGGCTACTTCGACGACGATGCCGAGAATGAGCGCGCCCTCGCCGCCATGACCACCGCCCTCCGCCCCGGCGGCTGGTTCGTGCAGGACTTCCTGAACGCCCCCGTCGTCGCCGACACGCTCGGTGCGTCCGAACACGAGACCGAGGAGGGACACGTCATCCATCAGGACCGCTGGATCGAGGACGGTCGGGTGAACAAGAAGATCACGATCCACCACGACGGGCAGACGGACGCCTTCCAGGAGAGCGTGCGCCTCTTCACGCTGTACGATTTCAAGAAAATGTATTCGCGGGTCGGGCTGGAGGTGGTGGAACTCTTCGGCGACTACAACGGCGGCGACTACGAGCCGGAGGACAGCCCCCGCCTCCTCCTTCACGCCCGCACGCCGGCCGCCTGATCGGGACCGAGATGTGACCACTGTGTGATTGTAAATCGCGGTTTGGCAAAAGCCCCGGCTCCCTCCTATTATCAGGCTGTTACTCGGATATTTCTGAGTCCCGTCCGGACCACTCTCGCGTTTCTGTTCCAACTCCTCCCCTCGAATGAACACTGCGCTCTCCTACGCTCAAGAGCACTCGGATCGATTTGTCGGCGAACTCAAAGAACTGCTGCGCATCCCGTCGGTCAGCACCGACTCCGCCTACGCCGACGAGGTGCGGCGGGCCGCCCACTGGCTCACCGATCACTTCGACGCGATCGGGATGGAGACCACCGACATCATCGAGACCGACGGCCATCCCATCGTCTACGCCGAGCACATCACGGACCCGGCCAAGCCGACAGTGGTGGTCTACGGCCACTACGACGTGCAGCCGCCCGACCCCCTGGAGGAGTGGGAGACCGATCCCTTTGAGCCGACGCAGCGCGGGGATCGCCTCTATGCCCGGGGGGCCTGTGACGACAAGGGACAGATGTTCATGCAGGTGAAGGCCGCCGAGGCGTATCTGTCGGCGGAAGGAGAGCTGCCTGTCAATCTCAAGTATGTGCTTGAAGGCGAGGAGGAAACCGGATCGATGGCGATCGAGAAATACATTAAGTCCAACGGGGAGCGGCTCGACGGGGATGTCGTCCTCATCTCGGACACGGCCATGTTTTCGGAGGAAACCCCCTCCATCACCTACGGCCTGCGTGGACTGGCCTACGCCGAGATCACGCTCCGGGGCCCCAACCGCGATCTCCACTCCGGCAACTACGGCGGGGCGGTGGACAACCCCTGCAACGCGCTCAGCCGCATCATCGCCGGGCTGCACGACGAAGACCACCGCATCACCATCCCGGGCTTCTACGACGACGTTCGGGATCTCACTGAAAATGAGCGCGAGACCTACGCCCAGCTTCCGTTCGACGAAGAGGCGTGGATGGACACCCTCGATATCGACGATGTGCGGACCGAAGGCGAGTACACGATCTTCGAATGCCTCACGGCCCGCCCTACGCTCGACGTGAACGGGATCTGGGGGGGCTACACCGGCGAGGGCGCCAAAACGGTCCTCCCGTCCAAGGCCCACGCCAAACTCTCCATGCGCCTCGTGCCAGAACAGTCCGTCCCCGACATTTACGACAAGCTGGAGGCTCACTTGGAGGCCGAGGCGCCGGACACGATGGAGCTTTCCATGCGGCGGCTCCACGGCGGCGACCCGGTGCTCGTCGACCCTTCCATTCCTGCCATGCAGTCCGCCAAGCACGCCATGGCCGAGGTGCGCGGGAAAGAGCCCGTCTTCGTGCGCAACGGTGGCACCATCCCCGTGGTGGCCGACTTCCAGCAGCACATGGGCCTCGACAGCGTCCTGATGGGCTTTGGCCTGGACTCCGACGCCATCCACTCGCCGAACGAGTCCTTTGGCCTCGACCGCTTTCACCAGGGCATTCAGGCCATCATCCGCTTCCACGACCACTACGCAGAGATGGAAGTGTAACCGTGCCGCCGTGGGAACGAGCCGCCACGTCCACGAATTGAGTGGATTGGATGTCGGCGTCCCCATTCCACACTCTCCCCGCTCCGCACTCCACATTCGACGCTGCCCGAGTGGCGGAATTGGCAGACGCGACGGATTCAAAATCCGTTGTCCGCAAGGACGTGAGGGTTCAAGTCCCTCCTCGGGCACCTCGCCCCCGCTCAGACGCGACAGACGGCGTTCTGACGGGGGCAGTGCTGTCTCTGCCCAGTAGACGGTCCGCGGATCCCCGACCAGCGATCTGCTCGGCCTCTGTTGAAAATCTCTGTCTGACCCGCCACAGTCAGCCAAAGAGACATTTCCCCGAACCAACGATTAGGGCGAGGCTGTTGAAATATACGGGCTATTGAGACACGAGCCGATAGCGCCGTCGCCATGGTTGAGCGGGTCGCACTCTTCACCGGGAACTACAACCTCGTCGTTGACGGCGTCGCGCGTACGCTCCACCGGCTTGTGGAGCACCTGCAGGACCGGGGCGTGGACATCCTCGTCCTATCCCCGCATTCCACCGATCCATCTCCGCGGGGGCCGGGGACGCTCGTGCCCGTGCGCTCGGTGGCGATTCCTGGTCGCCCCGAGTACCGACTGACCTTGTGGCCCTCCCCCCAGGCCCGGCGTCGGTTGAGGCAGTTCGACCCTCAACTCCTCCACGTCGCTACGCCCGATCTCCTCGGCGTAAGTGCGCTTCGCTTCGGACGCCGGGAAGACGTGCCGATCGTCGCGACCTACCACACCCACTTCCCTCGATATCTGCGGTACTATCACGTGGGCTGGTTGCAAGGGCTCCTCCACCGCTACCTCCGGTGGTTCTATCGACAGTGCGACGTCATCTGCACGCCGACCGAACCCATTCGGGACGCGCTGACTGCGATTGGAATCGACGGGCGTCTGAAGATCTGGGGACGCGGCGTGGATACTGAGCGCTTCCACCCCCGGTGGCGCTCTGCAAGCTGGCGGCGAGGGCTGGGGATCGGGCCGGACGAACTCGTGATCGCCTACGTCGGGCGGCTCGTGCGAGAGAAGGGACTGGGGGTCTACGCCGACGTGATGGAGACGCTGCGAACTCAGGGCCGACCCGTTCGGGGACTCATCGTCGGGGAAGGACCCCTTCGGCCCTATTTGGAGCGGCGCCTCCCCGACACCATTTTTACGGGCCATCTCGAGGGCAGGGCCTTGTCGCGGGCCTACGCCTCGTCGGACATTTTTCTCTTCCCGAGCGACTCCGAAGCCTTTGGCAACGTCATCGTCGAAGCGATGGCCTCGGGGCTCCCCATTGTCGCCGCCGATCGGTCGGGCAGCAGTGCGCACCTCGACCACGAGCGGACGGGATTGCTGGCTCCGCCCCACGACGTCGATCTGTTTCTCGAGCACACGATCCGCCTCCTCGAAGAGCCCGATCTCCGACGCGGCCTCGGTCGGACGGCCCGTCAGCGAGCCGAGGAATCGTACGATTGGGAGACGACGCTGGCGCGCATGGGGGAGTACTACGAGCAGGTACTCACGGCGGCGGATCTCAGCCGAGCAGATATGGAGGCTACAATCGCCTGAACGTACTTGTCACCTCTTCCCAATCGTTCCGTCGCTCAGGCAGGAAATCGTCCTCGGGGCGGTCTTCTGTCAGAGCGCCGGGTTGTAGGGCACCACGACCATACGGTGGACCTCCTCTAGTTTCGTCTCGTCGTTTTGGATCGGTGAGACGACCGAGAAGTGCGCGCGGATGGCCTCGATTTTGCCCCGGTTCGCGGTCGGATTGGTGACCTCCCCAGCCGTTCGGTTCAGGAAGCGAACGTCGAAGTAGCCAAGGGTCACGGGACTCCCACCCGTTTCGATTCCGTCCTTCGACCGGCTCAGTTGGTAGAGGACCCGTTTCTCACCCTCAACGGTCTGCGTATCGGCTTCGACCAGGTCGTAGGTGACCGAGGTCTTGGGGCCTCCCTTGGTCTTTTGGTAGTAAAACGTGAGGCCCTCTAGGACCTCCCCGGTCGGGGAATTGGCATTGGCCCGGCGAACCGGACTGGAAAAGACTGTCTCGCTCACGCTGATGTGACGACCCATCGCCTCAAGGTCCTGCTCGACCCACGTCGCGAAGGTCTCCGCTCCGCCCAGCGCTGCACTTTTCCCGACCTGCGCAACGTTTGCGCTCGTCGCACGCATCTGGACGGAGATCAGCACCAGCACCACCGTCGTCGCGATGAGGGTGGCCACCAGGTTGTCGTAGAGAAAAGCCATAGCGGCACCTCGGTCTGTTCAAAAAGCACGACTCATAGGAGGAGGTCCACAGGTAGGAGATCCTACCAGCAGAAAAGGAACTCACGGGTATGAGAAGACCTCCGAGTAGGTGATCGGCTCCGTAAGGCGGGGGGGGGCGCCCCCGGGCGGGTCGTCCTGGACGGTTACTACCACTTCCTTCCGGCTGGTCGGCGGGGTGCAAGCCCCGCTGGTTGAGGCCCGCTCCATGTTGGCGCATACGTAGTGAACCTCGATCTCAACGTCGAACCAAAGCGGATCGCTGGCGAGGGGAAAGGGGACCTCTCCGCTCGTCGCGTGAAACTCCTCCACGGTGCTGCAGTCGGTCCCCGAGCCGCCGGGATAGAGCTGACAGTTCCCAGCAATTCCAAAGCCGCTCTCCAGCGTAAATTCGCCGGTCGGGACGATCGTCTCCTCCGGCACCCCAAGGGTCGCGGCGTCGAAGGCCCGGGCCCGAACGACCTCCATCGTTTGCATTCCGACCCCTAGGGCCATCTGCTCCATCTCCGCACTGTAGGTCTGGAACTGACTCTGAGACCGAGCACGCATCTGCTGGTAGCTAAACAACATGGCGGCCGCTAGGGCCACCAAGGCCAAAAGCGTCTGTCTCATAAGCAAAAGCGGGACCTGTTTAGGCGACTAGTCCAAGGGGACCAAGCGTATCTAAGCAAGGCCTATCCCTACTCTCCCGGCTGGAGTAGCCGGCCGCTCCGGTCAGTCACCTCGATCGTCTCGGTCTTGAGGGACGGGAGGATGTCGAGGTACTTCAAGAGCTGAACGGTGTTGTACTGGACGGCATTTCCACCGTTCATGTCAAACTCCTCGTCCTCTACAAACGCGGTGTTCTCCTGCAACAGAAGGCCGCCATTAATATTGCTCACGCTGCCGCCACCGTTGATCCGGACCGATCCGCCGTCGGAGACGAACACAGGCCCGTGCCACTGATCACTTCCGTTGATGCGAAACTCACCGGTCACGTAGAGGATGCCACTGTTCGCTTCTCCGTTTTGCTCGAAGTCACCGGCCCGGCAGCCCCCCTCCCCGCAGAGGGTAACGTCCTCATGGCCCTGCGCCGCCAGGATGCGGCTCTCGACGCTGTCAAGCTTCGAAAGCACCCAGTCGTCGTGCTCTCCGCGCCGGCTGTAGACATCGCAGTGCTCGGCCCCCTCCCCGCCTTTCCCGACAACCTCGTCGTCGAACTCCTCACAGACTGGTTCGGTATCTTGATCCTGCGGAAGCGAAATGCCGGCCCTGTCCTCGCGCCCGCCCACGTCGACTCCAGAGACGCAGGGCTCTCCACTGCATCCGCCCCCCGCCACGTCGAAGGTGACCGGCTTGCTCGCGGTAATCGCATTGAAGAGGGCGCTTACGGCAGTGTCCCGCACCGCCGTCCCCTTGATCTGGTACGTGCTGGACTGGTAGGTCCCCTCGGCGGTCACGTGGACCTCCCGGGCCCCTCCGCTGGTCGTGGGGTCGAACTGAAGACGGAAGGTCCCGTTTTCGAGCGTGCCTTCCCGGCTTTCTTCGCCGATCGTGTTGAAGCGGCGCTTCACTTCACTGATGCCATCGTTAAAGGCCGAGCGGGCAATCTGGCGCGCGATCACCTCACCCTGGCGCTGATCCTGGCCCTCGCTGATCTGTTGGGCAGTTCGGGCAGACTGTTGGGCATATATGGCAAACCCGAGCAATGTGGCGGAAAGGACAAGAAGAGCGTATTTGCCCATGGCTGTAGATTAGGCTGTGAAAGAAACAGCGTTGGAAATTGCAACGGCCGATCAGATCGGCGACTTCAGGTATTGGTCGAAACTCGACTCATCAAGCACCGCAAGATTCATGCTATCTGTAATCCCCACGCTGTAGCCCGAGGAGCACTCGTACAGCAAAGATCGCCCGGGATTTATTTCACGCACTTACAAAGTCACTCACATGTCCGCTCGGTTCTCCGAACCGACCGCTTCGCCAATGTTGATCAGCTTCCACGTGCTAGTCGCGTTGCCGCTGACAACCACGGCCGGGGGGCCTAGACAAGCGGTTTGAAGACGAACATGCCTGAATGAGCAGCCCCCGCGAAGAATTTCCCCGGCTGAAGTCGAGGCTCCCCTCCGCCTACTGGGTCGGTGAGTCGAGCGTGACCGAATCGAAGTTGATCTGGGGCCCGGCTGAGTCACAGGCAGTTGCGTCCAGTAGCCCGTGGCCAATCGCAAATGTACAAGAGTGCTGTAAGGCGACTCATCCTGGCAAACGGTGTTTTTTGGAAATAGGATCGTAGATGCCCCTGATAATGCACGACATAATGCACGACCAAGGGTACGTCCTGCGATGCATACCGCCGGAGTGTTCACTGTGGACGAGGACTATTGCACATGGTTACATCAACACCTACTCTCCAGCCACCTGCTGACCCATCACCGGTTTTTCTACTGCTTTCTGCGAATTGTGAGGGAGGCTTTGTGTGCTGAGGAATTTTGCTAGGTCTCGCACACGAAGGAAAACTGTGAGCGAGGAAGTGTCGGCGAGAAGCAGTTAGGGAAAACTAGACAACGCCTTCCGGGCGGACGCAGATAACGTGCTAAATTAGTTGTGTGAGGCGACATGAGACTATTCTCCTTCGAGCAACCCTTTTGCCCGCTCAGGTCTGGAAGGGGCGATCCTTCTATCTGAGCATGGCGGGTTACTTGACTGCCTCAATCCTCCCCAATTCCCTCCAGTGCCCGCAGCGCCTCGGCCGGGACGGCAAAGATGACCGTGTTGGAGTCGTCGCTGCTGAGGCTGTTGAGCGTCTGCAGGGTGCGCAGGTGCAGCGCACCTTCCTCTTTGTTCAGGATTTCCGCCGCGTCGGCCATGTTCTGGGCCGCCTCCAACTCCCCCTCGGCCTGAATCGTGACGGCGCGTCGCTCCCGCTCCGCCTCGGCCTGCCGCGCGATGACGCGCTTCATGTTCTCCGCCAGGATGATGTCCTTCAGCTCCACGGACTGCACCGCGATGCCCCACGGGTCGGTGGCCTCGTCGATGATCTCGCGAATCTGCCGCGAGATGCGCTCCCGCTCGGCCAGCAGGGCGTCGAGATCCACCTCACCCACAATGTTGCGCATGGTGGTCTGGGCCAGTTGCTGCACGGCGTACATGTACGCCTCCACCTCCAGGATGGCCTTCTTCGCGTCCCGCACCCGGTAGTAGATCACCGCGTCGATCTCGACGGTCACGTTGTCGCGGGTGATGCTCTCCTGCCGCGGCACGTCCACCGCCTTCACGCGCATGTCGACCCGCTCCCACGACTGAATCAACGGGATGACGGTGCGAAGCCCCGGCTCCATGACGGCCTCGAACTGGCCAAGGGTAAATTTGACGCCGCGCTCGTACTCCTTTACGACCTTGAAGGTGCGAACGAGGAGCAGCGCCACAACGAGGGCGAGGGCAGCGAGGGCGTAGAAGGTAAGCATGGGTGTTTCGAGATCGTGGGATCGAGCGGCGGTGAGGGCGCCGGAGCAAATTGTGCGCCGTTGTACGGGTGTCGCGGGGCCGAGGTTGACCGACGAGGCGTACCGGAACCGACGGCAGTGGACAACGATGGGGCGACCTCGTGGGCCTGAACAGATGCATTGGTAAACTCGTCGCTCCTGTAGCTGAGGAGGTCGAGGGCTGCCCTATCGCTATACGTCGCTAAGGCAACCTCTACGGACCTGCTGCGGCGAGAGGAACCTGTATTGAAGATGCTGTTAAATGAAGGGAATGAGCATTAGATTGTCGTTATCCTTGTGCCTACCAAGGCAAAGGGAAGTCCAGAATTCCAACTACGGGGGCTTGCTCTCGGCTCTAGAAGCCCTCGTCACTCATTTCGCTCCAAGACCGTCCATAGACCCATGACCCACTCTCGTGATGAACACCGTGTCTTTATCGTGAACGAAGAAACGGAGGCCCCTTATGCCACGCCGGAGGTACTGAGGGTGAGGCCGGGCGACAAGGTCCACTTCGTGGTCGCCGGCGACGAGGCAAAGTTCACCGTCCATCCGGAGACGGATGTGTTTCGCTCAATCCCTGCCGGGGAAGAGATTCCGGTGAGCCCCGGGAGTCCGCCCACGGCGACTGTTCGGCGCGACGCCGAAATCAATAGCGTTCACCACTACGAGGTCCAGCCCCAAACCAGCGCAGCAGCGATCGACCCGATCCTGATTATCCACGATTAGGGACTGGGAGCTGTCTTCTGCGTTGAACGTGCTCGAAACAGGCGAAAGGGGACCGGCGCAGGTCCGGTCCCCTTTAACAATCCCCCGCAATGAGGAAGGTGCTCCTCCCCACAATGGATGACGGACGCCGTTAGTTGTCCTTCGTGCTTCCATAGAACCCGATCAGAGTGGCAACCGCCGAGCTCCGAACCTGACCTCGGGGTTCTTCTCGCGCAATCTGGTAGAGCTTCTCCATGGCGCGCCGGTATTCGGACTCCGAGGAGTGCTCGGTCCCGATGAGGTAAAGAGCCTGAAGCGCCATGAGGCGATGCACAGTGCTCGGACCCTCTTCCACGATCCTCAGCAGTGGAGGGAGGGTTGCAGAAAGGTCCACCTTGCCGCGGCCGTTGGCCAGAACGATCAAATCCCGCATTGCCACTTTCTTGGCGCTGGAGTTGGACTCGCGAAGTACAATTGCGGCGTGCTCTCCGAAATGCGTGCGCCAGGGCGCATTCGTGACTCTCAGACCGTCGGCGGAGGACACCGGCGCCTTCTCGAAGACGACCTTCGAAATAGCCGGTTCGTCATCAACCTGGGCCCAGACGGTTCCTGCTGGGCCGAACACTCCTCCTGCGAGGAGAGCAACGGCCAGAAGCGGTAGACGAAGGGTGTTCAAATAAGTTGTGAGGGCTCGAATGTGGGCGTGAATCTTGGCTTGAGCGAACATAACGTTCACCTTGGCTTTAAAATGATAGGGAATGTGAAGGATGAGGGGGTTGCGGAATCGGGAGACACTTTGTTGGGGCGCCCCCCTCTTTCCGTCGGCCCCTTCATCTGCTAGCCACGGAAAAGCGAGTCCGCGTTTATCACAAGAATCGAGGTCGCTGCTCGTCTTCACTTTTTCCTCACACTACTTCCAGCCGCCATGCTCCACCGATCCCCCCATGAGAGATCATCGGCGGGCGTGCACTCATCGCCGGAGGTTACGAGGCTGCTCGATCGTCTGGGCGAGGGGGACGACGCCGCCGAGGCAGCCCTTTTTGAGCGGGTGTACCAGGCACTACAGTCGCGGGCTCGCGCGCAGCGGAAGCGGTGGAAAGGAGACCCGAGCCTTCAAACGACAGCGCTGGTCAACGAGGCCTACCTCAAGCTCGTCGGGGAGGACGACCGATCCTGGGAGAACCGATCGCATTTTTTCGCGGTGTCCGCGATGGCAATGCGCCAGGTGTTGATCGACCGCGCCCGCCGGAAACGGGCCGAGAAGCGGGGCGGGGACGTTCCCCGTCTGTCGCTGGAGGAGCTCCGGGAGAAGCTGGGCCGGGAGACGGCGATGAGCGAGGAGGACGCGGAGGCCGTCCTCATTCTCGACGACGCCCTGGAGCGGCTTGAAGAGGAGCACCCTCGCGCCGCCCGTGGCGTCGAGTGCCGGTTTTTTGCAGGGATGACGATCGACGAAACCGCGGAGGCATTGGACGTGTCCACAGCGACGGTGAGCCGGGACTGGAAGCAGGCCAAGGCGTGGCTCTATCGCGAGATGAAGCGGATTCGCGGTGGGGGGACACTCCCAGACGACGCCGAGAAGAAGTCTGACGACGAGTCATCGGCGGAAGCTGATGCGTCCTGATACGATGGCCCATCAAGCTCACCACAAAGGCCCATGGCCGAGGATCGCTGGGACAAGGTCGGAAGGATTTTCGAGGAGGTGCGGGAAAAACCTCCTGAGGAGCGGAAGGCGTACCTGGAGGAGATTTGCGAGGAAGAGGCCATTCGGACGGAAGTTCTGGACCTGCTGGAAGCAGAGGCGCAAGCTGGTGGCTTTTTCGAGGACCTGATTTCGGCGCTGCCCAACGCGGCGAGTGAGGAGATGTCCGAACGAGACCGCCCTATTCAGCCCCTCCGAACCCCGGACCCGCTGGACCTGGAGGGCGAAACGGTGGGTCGCTACGCCGTGGAGGAGCACCTTGGTGGCGGCGGCATGGGGGTGGTGTACAAGGCACGCGATCCGGAACTCGACCGCTGGGTGGCCCTGAAATTTCTGCCCCCATCCCTAGCCGCGAGCGACGAGAGCGAAAAGCGATTCGTGCGGGAGGCCCGGGCGGCCTCGGCCCTAGAACACCCTCACATCGCGACGATCTACGAGATTGGCACCTCCGAGGCGGGCCACCGCTTCATCGCAATGGCCTACTACGAGGGGGAGACCCTTAAAGAAAAGCTCGCACGGGAGAAGTCCTTTTCGGTGGACGAGGCAAGCCAGTATGCGAGACAGATCGCTTCGGCCCTGGTCCAGGCCCACGACGCGGGCATCGTCCACCGGGACGTGAAGCCCGCAAACGTGATGGTAACCGAGTCCGGGACGGTCAAGCTTCTCGACTTTGGGCTTGCAAAGGCAGCTGCCGACACGCGTCTCACCAAATCCGGCCATCAAGTGGGGACTGCCGCCTACATGAGCCCGGAGCAGGCGAAAGGCGAGTCGGTGGGTCCGGCGTCCGACCTGTGGGCGGTGGGTGTGGTCCTCTACGAGATGCTCACCGGCACTCGTCCCTTCCAGGGGGCGAACACGCACGCCGTTCTGCGTGCGATTCTCGACGACGATCCAGAACCGATCCGCCAGCGCCGGGACGATACTCCTCCCGAGCTGAGCCGCCTCGTAGGCCAATGTCTGGAAAAGAACCCGGACGACCGTCCCAACTCCGCGCAGACGCTTCTGGAGGAATTGCAGGCGCTACGAACAGGGTCGCCCTCACCTCCCGACCCAGCGCCACAGGCAGCAAAGCGCCCTCTTCTGGGGTCGACATCCTCCTCCCTTGCGCTCCTCATTCTCCTGGTCGTCGGGGTCGCGAGCCTCGCCTGGATGGGATGGGAGCTGTGGCTTGGACCTCCCTCTGGACCGCTCACCGGATACACTGCGGGCCCCAACCCACAAGAACTCGCTCAGCCAGAAGACGGGGCCGAACGAGGTGCGGACCTCGATCCGACCACGGTCGCGGTGCTCTACTTTGAAGACAACAGTCCCGGCGATACCCTCACGGCCTTTGCCGACGGCTTTACCGAGCACCTAAACCATCGACTGGCGCAGGTTGAGGGCCTGAAGGTCATCTCCCGACAAGGCGTAGAGCCGTACCGGGAAACTACGCCCCAGCTCGATAGCATTGCCCGACGTCTGCGGGCCGGAAGCCTGATCACGGGCAGTGTGCGTGCGGTGTCCGATTCTCTCGTGGTCCATGTGCAACTTATTGATGGGAAGACGCAGTCAAACCTTATGAGCGAGGTCATCCGGCGGCCCAGGACGGAAGTATTTGCGCTACAAAACGACCTGGCTCGGGAGGCGTCCCGCCTGCTCCGGAAGCGTCTGGGCAGGGAAGTGCAACTGGCATCCTGGCAGGCGGAAACGCAGAGCGTGGAGGCGTGGCGCCTCGCTGAACGGGCCGACCGCCTCCGCGAGGACGCCAAACAACTTGAGCGAGAAGATCAGCCGGAGGCGGCCCTCGAACTTGCGGCACAGGCCGATTCGCTCCTCGCCAGGGCTGGAGCGATCGATCCTGGATGGAGTGCCCCACTTGCACTCCGAGCCCGTCTCGCCACCGTGCAGGTCGACCCGTATGCGTCAAGCTGGGGGGAGCGGGAGCGCGACATCGTGCGCCAGCGGATTGGGTACGCCAACGAGGCGCTTCGGCGAAATCCTGGCGATACCGAAGCCCGCACGACACGTGGCCAGCTTCGATACTGGCTGTCCAAGCATTTGAACAATCCAGAGCGGACTCAGACGCTGGTGGAGCGCGCGGAGCAAGATCTGCGCCGGGCCATCCGGAAGTCTTCGGGGGCTGCACGGGCAATGTCCACGTTGAGTCGTCTCCTCGTGGAAAGCCGCGGTGATTTTGAACAGGCCTCCTACTACGCCAATCGCGCCCAGGAGGCCGACGCCTACCTTCGAATCCCGTCCGATACCCGCCACCAAATGTTCTACGCGGCCCTCAATGCGGGCGACTTCGAGACCGCGGCGCACCAGTGCTACACCGGACAAGAGCGATACCCGGAGTTGGTCGAATTCCGAAACTGTGAGCTCGCGCTCCTGGCGACAGAGGGTGCGGTAGAACCCGATGTTGGACGAGCCTGGGCACTCGTGGAAGAGATCCGAGTCCGCACCGCCCCCGAAAAGAGATCGTTCTACGAATCGCTCTCGCACCCGAAGGTCGCTGCCGTACTGGCACGCGCTGGCCGGTCCGATAGCGCCCGGGCCGTGCTTCGCCGAACGCGGCTGGCCGACCCGCATCCGCTAGTGACTTACTTCCGGGCCCACGCATTTTTGCTCCTCGGAGAAAAGGAGCGGGCTTTGGATCTGCTCTCTAGGGCCGTGAAGCGACAACCTCAGTACGGGCCCGCGGCGGCTAAGGATCCGTGGTTTGAATCCCTCCGCGACCACCCTCGCTTCCAACAGATCGTAAGTGGATAGCCACACTGTCCCCCGCCCGTAGCGGACGAGTGACGGGTTGCGAACCACTGCTGCGGGGCTCGGCTCCACTGGGAAACCAATTGCTCTCTGCTACCCTGAGTGTTCTTCGGCCGGTCCGCCCCTCCGCCATCAAGACCAAGTGACGAAAATGCCAGAAACGCGTTATTCCTTCGGGATGGCGGTGGATCTCCGAGAGTGCCGTCGAACAACCCGTTCCGCTGGCAAGTCTCTACACCCTGGCGGGCTTGAAGCGGTCCGCCGCTCGCCAGTCCTCCTCGTCCCTCCACGCGACTGCTCCCTTGCCCAACCCCGTCCGCGCCACCCTTGAAGGTATTGGCCGCCTGCTTGTCCACCTCAACCTGATTGGGCGACCGCGAGCGCAGCGCATCTCGGACCTGGCGTGGCCTCGCATCGTGACGGGGTTGGCCCGCATGTCGAAGGCCACGGCGGACGTGGCGATGGTGGGCATCGCCCTGGGCCCCGCCGCCATCGCAGGCGTGGGGTACGGCGTGCCATTCTGGACGATGACCTACATGCTCGGGGGTGGCATCGCGGGCGGCACGATTCACCTCGTCTCGCAGCGGTACGGGGCCGGGCGCTACGACGAGATCGACACGGCCGTGAAGGTAAGCATCGGGGCCGCGCTCCTCGTGACGCTCCCACTAGTCGTCGTCTTCTGGACGGTGCCAGAGCCGCTGATTCGTCTCATTGGGACGGGCGAGGAGGCCATCGCGTACGGGACCCGCTACCTGAAGGTGGCGAGTCTGGCGATGCCGTTCGCGGCCCTCAACCTGATCGGCAGTCGCACCTTGATTGGGGCCGACGATGCGTGGACGCCGATGATCGTGCGGGCCGGCGGCGCGGTGGTGAATGTGGCCGTGAACGCGGTCTTGATTTTTGTCTTTGACCTCGGCGTAGTCGGCGCGGCGCTCGGGACGGTCATCGGTAGCATCGGCGGGGTCTTCATTTTCGGCTGGGGATTTACAACCGGACGCCTGCCCTTCGTCGGCAAACTCCCTGTCCGCGTCGACTGGTCGGCGCCGTACTGGGACCGAAATGACACCCGGCACCTGGCCCGCGTCTCCACGCCGCTCGCGCTGCGGAAAGTAGCGCAGAACGGCGGGCAGTTTCCGCTCCTCGCCATCGTGGGCCTGTTTGGGGCCGACGTGGTGGCGGCGTTCGTGGTGGCCCTGCGCGTGCGGGCCCTCATGAACACGCCCGGTTGGGGCTTCGGCCTCGCCTCCAGCAGCCTCGTGGGCCAAGCCCTCGGGGCTGGGGACGAGACGGAAGCAAACGACTACGCCTGGGACACGCTTCGTTTCACCGTCGCCGCGTATGTGCTCGTAGGCGTCGCGGTCTTTCTGGTGGCCGACCCGATCAGTGCCCTCTTCGTGACCGATGCCGCTGTGCAGTCCACGACGACTGCGCTCATCCGGGCCGCCTGTGTGAGCGTGCTGCTCTGGGGCGTCATGAACGGGGCGATGGGACCGCTCCGCGCCGGCGGCGACACGACGTGGCCGTTCTACGCACAACTCGCCGGGCTCTTCGGCTTCGCCCTTCCCCTCGCCTACCTCGGCGCCACGACCCCGCTCGGCCTCTGGGGCCTATATGGGGCGCTCTTCGTCGAGACCGGCGTGCCCGCCGCCATCATCTATTACCGCTTCCGCTCGGACAAGTGGAAACTCATCAGTCGGGCGCACCGGGAGGCGGCGGTAGGAAGTGCGTGATTGATGCGTGAGGTGCGGCCCGACACCCCGTTCGCCCCGCAATTCGTGGACGACGAACTGGCCCGGCTCTACGAGGAGGAGCAGCGGATCGGGCAGATGGGGATGGGGCTCACGATCATTGCTCTCCTCCTCGCCGCCCTCGGCCTCGTGGGGCTCTCCGCCTACGTGGTGCAGCGCCGGACCACCGAGATCGGCGTGCGGAAGGCCCTGGGCGCCACCATCACGGACATCGTTCTCCACCTCAACCGCGAGTTCCTGATCCTGGTGGGCGTGGCGCTGGTCGTGGCCGCCCCGCTAGCCTACGGCGTGGCGCAGCAGTGGCTTACCTCGTTCGCCTACCGCATCGACGTGAACCCGCTCGTCTTCGTCGGCGCGGGCGGCGGGGCGCTGCTCGTTTCTCTCGCCGCGGCGAGCTACCAGGCGTGGAGCACCGCTCGCATCAATCCCGCCGACGCGCTGCGACAGGAATAAATTTCACGGTGTTCGTGTGCTCGGGTGTTGGGGTGTTCCGAATACGCGGTTCCTCAGCACCCAAACACCTCAACACCCCGAACACCAAGCACAGAATCCCATGCTCCGGAACTACCTCAAGACCGCTGCCCGCATCGACCCGGTAGGCTGGGCACGAAAGATCACATCATCCCGACGCTCGAATGGACGGAAAGCGGATCAAGAGCCGCCTCGATGTGATACGAACAGCGACACTTTTGCACGTCCACCACCACGCACATTCCCACGAACGCATGAACAAGATCCCGGACGCCACGCCGGACGTTAACGAGCAAATTCGCCCCGAGGCCGTTGCCGAGCGGGTACAGTCGGTCCGCGAGCGCATCGCTCAGGCCTGCGAGCGCGCCGGACGATCGTCCGATGAAATCACGATCGTCGCCATCTCCAAGACCTTCCCGATGCAGGCGATCGAGTCTGGGAAAGCCGCGGGACTCGACCACTTCGGCGAAAACCGGGCCCGCCAACTCCGGGACAAGGCGAAGGCCCGACCCGGTGCATTCGAGGGCGGGGACGTCACGTGGCACATGGTGGGCCACCTCCAGACTAATAAGGCCAAGTTCATCGCCCGCCACGCCGACTGGTTCGACGCGCTCGACAGCCCGCGCCTGGCGGAGGAACTTGACAAGCGCGCGGCCAAGAATGACCGCGTGATCCCTTGTCTCGTCCAGGTCAACATCACAGGCGAAGACCAGAAGTACGGCCTCGACCCGGCGAAGACGCACGATTACCTCGACCACTGCGCGCAGTACGACCATCTCGCCATCAAGGGCCTCATGGCGATGGCCTCGTTCGTGGACGACCCCGAGGACGTGCGGGGCGAGTTCCAGCAGATGCGTGAGCTGTTCGAGACCTACGACGCGACCGGCAATTCGCAGGTCGAGATGACGGAGCTCTCCATCGGGATGAGCAACGACTTCGAGGTGGCCATCGAAGAAGGCAGCACGATGGTACGGCTCGGCACCTCCATTTTTGGGCCGCGCGACTACGAATAGCCCGCGGGACCTCCATTCTTACTCCTCGTTGTGCTGGATGAACTGTCCGTCGCTGTAGACGGCCCAGGGGCGCCCCACCATCGTGCTGCCCACGAAGGGGGTGTTCTGACTCTTTGACCGGATGTCCTCCTCGGTGAACGTCCACTCGGTGGAGGCGTCGAAGACCGTGAGCCGCGCGGGATCCCCCTCCACGATCTCTGGTACGCCAAGCCGCAGAATGCGACGCGGGGCGACGGTGAGCTTCTGTACCGCCTCTTCCACGGAGAGCACGCCCGGCTCGATGAGCTCGCGGCCGATGAGGCCCCAGGCGGTTTCGAGCCCGAGGATGCCGAAGGGGGCCTGATTGAACTCGACCGCTTTCTCGTGGGACGCGTGGGGCGCGTGGTCGGTACAGAGCGCGTCGATGGTACCGTCGGCCAGTCCCTCTTTTAGCGCTGCCACGTCCGCCGTGGACCGGAGGGGCGGGTGCATCTTCGTGTTCGTGTCGAACCCGGTCTGCTCAACGGCCTCGTCCGTGAGGGTGAGATGATGGGTGCAGACCTCCGCCGTGACGGGGATGCCACGGGCCTTGGCGCGGCGGACAAGCTCAACGCCGCGGGCGGTGGAAATGTGCGCCACGTGGAGGTCGCCGCCGGTGAGGGCCGTCAGTTCAATGTCCCGGGCAATCATCACGTCCTCCGACGCCGCGGGGATGCCGTCGACCCCCAGCCGCGCCGACACTTGCCCCTCGTGCATCTGCCCGTTCGGGTTGAGCGTCTCCTCCTCCATGTGGTTGATGATGGGACGGTCGAGCATGCTGCTGTACTCCAGCGCCCGCCGCATCAGCCCGGCCTTCTGCACCGGCGCCCCGTCGTCGCTAAACGCCACCGCGCCACCCGCCTGCAGGTCGGCCATCTCGGCGATTTCTTCTCCCGCCCGCTCCTTCGACACACATGCGATGGGGTGCACACCCACGGATGTGTCTTTGGCCCGCTCCCGCACGAACTCGACCACGTCCCGGGTGTGAATGGGGGGATCGGTGTTGGGCATGCACGCCACATCGGTAAACCCGCCCGCGAGCGCGGCGCGGCTGCCCGTGGCGATGGTCTCCTTGTGCTCGTAGCCGGGCTCGCGGAAGTGGACGTGCATGTCCATCCAGCCCGGCGAGATGAGTTTGCCGGAGGCGTCGTACTCGGGTACGTCCTCCCCCACCTCCAGGTCGTCCCCAATCTCCGCAATCGTGCCGTCCCGAATCAGCAGGTCGGTCGGTCCCGACAGCTGTCGGGACTTGGACTCGGGTCGGAGCAAAGTGCCGCCACGGAGGAGAAGATCAGGAGTCATTCGGAGACGAGCTCATCGTCGTGAGACAGCAACGGGAGGCATCCGCAAGGTACGATCCCATCCCGCCCCCGTCAACGATCCTGCAACCGAGAGACGATGGATTTTCGATTGCCCCACGGTCCCACGCGTCCAAGTCCCCGGCATTCTCGAGTTACTTCTCCGCTTCGCTCTCCATCTGAGCCGTGCCCATCTCGGACGTCCGGGCAAGATGGTCGGCGACCATGTCCGTGATCATCGTGAACAGGTGCAGTCGCGTCTTGCCCCCGGCGATGCCGTGCTCGTGGGTCGGGTACATCATGAAGCGGAACTGCTTGTTGGCCGACTGCAGCTGGTTCACCATCTGCACGCTGTTCTGGAAGTGCACGTTGTCGTCGTCATCACCGTGCACCATGAGCAGATTCTGGTTGTCGCGCAGGCGGTCGGCGTAGGTCATCGGGGCGCCGTTCTCGTAGCCGTCGGCGTTGCGCTGGGGCGGGGCCATGTAGCGCTCGGTGTAGATGGTGTCGTAGAGGCGCCAGCTGGTGACGGGGGCGACGGAGACGCCCGTGTCGAACGTGGAGGGCCCCTCGCCCTTCAGCATCGACAGCAGTGTCATATACCCGCCGTAGCTCCAGCCCCAGATGCCAATGCGGTCCTCATTCACCCACGCCGAATCCGCAAGGGCCTGCGCCGCGTGGACCTGGTCGGCGGCCTCCGGCTGACCGAGCTGCTGGTAGGGCACATCCTGAAACGCCTTGCCGCGCCCGCCGGTGCCCCGGTTGTCCACGCTCACCACGACGATGTCGTGGGTCTCGGCCAAGTACTTGTGCCAGAGCTGCCGACTGCCACCCCACGCGTTCGTCACGGTCTGCGCACCGGGCCCGCCGTAGACGTACATGAGCACCGGATACTGCGTCCCCGGATCGAAGTCGGTGGGCTTGATCACGTACGCGTTCAGCGGCGTGCCGTCGGCGGCTGGGAGGGTGGTGAAGCGCTTTTCGGGAAGGGCGAGGCTGTCGAGGCGAGCTGCCAGCGTGTCGTTCGCCTGAAGCGTTGTAAGTTGCGTGCCGTCGCTCTCGTGGAGCGTCCACGTGGGCGGCGCGCTGACCGACGAATGCTGATCGATGTAGTAGGCGCGGTCTTTCGATAGATTCACAGCATGTGAGCCCGCTCGCGACGTGACCTTCTCGGGGGAGGCAGCCGTCTCGTGCTGCTCCATCGTGACCGCTGTGCGGTAGAGGTGTCGTTCCAGGGACGTGTCGCGGGTGGCGGTGAAGTAGGCCGTGGCGTCCTCCTCATCGATGCCATGGAACTGCGTCACTTCCCAGTTCCCGGCCGTGATGGGCCCGAGATAGCTTCCATCGTTTCGATACAGGTGAGCGTGGTTGTAGCCGGTTCGCTCGGAGAGAAAGACGAATCGTTCCCCGCCGTCGAGAAACGAGAGCTTGTCGTCCGTGACGTCAATGTAGGTGTCCTGCGTCTCGCGGAGGACCCGCTCGGTCTCGCCGGTGCCCGGATGGCCGTAGAGGAGATCAAGGGTGTCCTGCGTGCGATTGAGACGAAACATCCAGACCCGATGCTCGCCGTCAATTTCGGGGGTCCAGCCCATGCGGGCGATGTACTCGTGCGGATCCGACGCTTCTTCCGCTTTCGTGAGGCCGGGGTCCCACGTCTTCGTATCGAAATAGGAGATGGCCTGCGATTGTCCCCTCTTCGAAGTGTCGACCGCCGCGAGATCGACGACTCCGATCTTGATTTCGCTGTTCATCTCGCCCGCCTTCGGGTAGCGAAACCGCGTGATCTCCGGGTATAAGGTCGTGTTGTTCATCAGCGGGAAGGAGCGAGTCTCCGACTCATCGAGCTTGAAAAACGCGATCCGCTCGCCGTCGGGCCCCCACCGCCAACCGTCCTGAATCCCGAACTCTTCCTCGTAAACCCAGTCGAACGTGCCGTTGATAATCTCCCCCTGGCTGCCGTCGGTGGTGAGGGCCGTTTCGATGCCCGTCTCCAGATCGACAACGTAGAGATCGCGCTGCCGCACGAACGCGACCTTCGTGGCCGCGGGGTTGAACTTGGCAAACATCTGGTACCCGTCGTCCCGATCGGCGATCGGGGTCAGCGTCTGGGCCTCCAGGTCGTAGACGTAGTAGAAGCCCTTGGTATTCGTCCGCCACACCTCCTTCGAGTCCGTGTAGATGAGCACCTCGTCGCCGTCCTCGCTGAAGGAGTAGTCCTGAATCGGCACGATCCGATCCACGTCCTCCGCGTACAGGTTCGTGCCGTCAATCACCCGCGTGCGCTCGTCGGTCCGCAGGTTATACCGCATCAGGTGCGTCGCGTCGGCGGTGTCGGCAGACTCGATGTACGTAATGATGGGCCCCTCCTCGGCCCACTTGCCGCCCTGGAAGGTCTCGGGCCGAAAGGTGTCCGAGGCGTGGATGCTTTCGAGCGTGAATTCGGGCCCGTCCTGCGCGAGGCCCGGCGTCACGGAGAGGACCAGAAGGACGGCAAGAACGGAAACGAGACGGCGAACCATCATTTGAGATCGGCTTGGGACAGGGAAAAACGGCGGGGGAAGGCAGTGGAAAAAATATCCGCGGAGCGGCGCTATTGCAATGCGGCGGGATCAGGGCGAAAGCGTGCGGAAAATCCGAGCCAGGCATCTGGGATTTTCTCCTTCTTTGATGTTGGGATTCATCCCCCAGATGCACGAGCGAAAGGGCGCGTGGGCGAATGTGCGCACGTCATTTCTGCTCCTGCGGAACGATCCGGTCCCGTTTCGAAGACGCGATTTCGTCGAGCATGGGGATGGGAAGGGCAGCGTGGAAACGGAATTGTTCGGAGACGGGGGAAGACGGTCTCAGCAGGAGGTCTTTCCGGAACCATCCTTTGGCGAGGCGCCTACCAAAGGCTTGACTGCGATTCCCACTTCACAAAGAGACCCGCCTTCGCGCCATCGACCCGTCGACCCACAGCGTCGAGAACGCCCCGGTGACCGCCACCGTCGATCTGGCGGCCATCCGGCACAATGCCCGGATGCTCCGAGACCGGGCTGACGACGCTGCGGTGATGGCGATCATCAAGGCGGATGCGTACGGGCACGGCATCTTGCCCGTGGCCCGCGTGCTGGACGAGGAAGGCATCCGGCACTTTGGCGTAGCGCGCCTTGACGAGGGGATTCAGCTCCGGGAGGAAGGCCACACCGCCCAGATCCTTGTCCTTGGAGCGCCGTCGCCTGAACACGTGCCGCAGTACGCGGACTACAATCTCGACCTCACGGTTCCTTCGGCCGACGTTGCAGCGGCGGTGATTCGCCACGCCCACCCGGACGCAGAAATCCGTGTCCACCTGCTGGCCGACACTGGCATGGGCCGCCTTGGACTCGCGCCCGACGACGTGCCGGCAGTGGCCTCCCGCCTGTCCGAGACGACCGGTGTCACCCTCGCAGGCCTGTGGACCCACTTTGCCACGGCGGACGCTCCGGGCAGCACGTTTGCTCAGACACAACTGGAGCGCTTCCAGGCCGTCGTCGAGGACCTCGATGTCCCGGTGGAGCACACCCACGCGGCCAACACGGGGGCGCTCCTCACGATCGGAGAACCGGCCTACGACTTTTCGCCCTCCCTCGTCCGGAGCGGCATCGCCCTGTACGGACTGGCGGCCACCCCGGAGCTGGCCACCCGGCTCGACCTTCGCCCGGCGATGCAGTTTACGGCACAGG
>Ga0207797_1000665_pt1 | contig 26226 bp, 22 predicted proteins | sample PRCRCaboRojoPR_6_FD_187275 | JGI IMG/M metagenome (GOLD analysis project Ga0207797, IMG submission 187275) | Marine sediment microbial community from Cabo Rojo, Puerto Rico - PR CR 10% Liquid 1 (SPAdes) | ecosystem: Environmental > Aquatic > Marine > Coastal > Sediment | place: Cabo Rojo, Puerto... | reverse complement strand
CGACGACATCACCTGCGTCGTCGGCGGCTCCGGCACCAGCCAGCGGGAGGTGATCGACCGCGTCACCTACGCCGAGGAGGCCGGCGCCGACGGCACGATGATCGAACTCCCGTACATGCTCCCCGTCGAGCCGGAGTGGGTCGCCCCGTTCTTCCGGGACGTCGACGACGCGCTCGCGGGCGAGCTCGCCGTGATGGTCTACAACTTCCCGCCCGTCACCGGCTGCGACATCACGCCCGAGATGTGGCGGGAGGAACTCCTCGACATCGGGAGCATCAAGGCGGTCAAGGACTCGAACGCGTCCATCGACCACCACGATCGGGTGCTCCTGGAGGTGGCCGACGAGATCAACTTCGTCTCGAAGTCCGACCCCACGTTCTGGCACGACTCGCTGCGGGGTGGCAAGGGCTACATCGGGATCCTCGCCTGGGTCGCACCGCGGGTCTCCGTGACGTTCTTCGAGGAGTGTCGTGCCGGCAATCACGACGACCCGTGGGTCCGGGAGGTCGACGAGACGATCAAGCGGGCCTTCTGGGACCTCCGGACCCTCCCCGACGCGCCGATGATCTCCTACGAGTTCGCGATCCTCAACGAACTCGCCGAGGTGGCCGGCCAGCACGGCGGGCCGCCGAGACTGCCCTACAGGCCGCTCCACGGCGCGGCACGCGACGCGCTCGAGGAGGCGATCGAGCCCCTGCTGGAGCTGGAAGCGGAGCTGTAGCGACGGTCCGAACCGCGGGTCGTACGTGACGACCGATCGCCGAACCGTACCGACCCCTGTGCGATCGCAACCCGTTCCCCCTCGAACGACAGGTATCACGTGGAACTGTGAGTTCCGCCGACCTGTCAACTCGATGTGCGTCCTCGCTCGCCGGCGGTCGAGCGCTTTCGCGACCGTCCGTCCGACCGTCGAACGCGTTCGTCGCCCGCGCCCGGAAGCCGAACCACGACCGTCGCCGTCCGACCGCGGCCGTCACCGGTCGGCCGCCTCCGACGCCGTGAACTCGAACGCCGCCGACCGGCTGGTCAGCCCCCGGAACCCGACGATCGGGTCCTCGGGGTCCTGGAGGAACGTCTGCTTGGCGACGAGGTGGGCCGTGCCCGTCACCGCGGGGACGACGGCGGTCCGCCCGTCGCACCGCGTCCGGCGCCGGAGGCGCCCCTCGAAGGTCGTGCCGAGGACGCTCTCGGCGACGTACCGCTCCCCGACGTCGAGGTCGCCCTCGTGGTGGCGGAGGACCATGCGGGCGGCGGTGCCGGTCCCGCTCGGCGAGCGATCGACGTGACCGCCCGGGGCGACCACGAGCGTGCGGTCGCGGTCCGGGCCCGACTGGTAGACGGCGACGGCGTTCACCCCGGCCGCCGCGCCGGTGTCCAGCGAGTCGCGCCCGTCGAGCGAGGCGAGCACCCCCTCGGCGTACTCGACCAGGCGGGGAACGTTCGCGGCGGTGACATCGAGGCCGAGATCGTCGGCGTCGAGTAAGGCGAAAGCGTTGCCGCTGTAGACGACGTCGACGGAGGGGGCGCCGTCGTGACCGTCGGGCTCGTCGGCGCCACTCGCCCGACCGGCGTCGCCGGGAACGACCTCCGGGACCGGCACGTCTGTCGCGGGGACGTACGAGGCGACGTTCTCGACCGTGACCGACCGCACCCCTCCGTCGTCGACGTCCACGTCCGGCCGAGCGGTGACGAGCCCGGCTGGCGTCTCGATCCGGACCGGGTCGGCCCCGGAGAGCCGGCCCGTCTCGATCAGCGCCGTGACGACGCCGACGAGCCCGTGGATACAGACGTCCTCGTGGCAGCCGCCGGCGTTCATGAAGAAGGCGCCCACGTCCGCGTCCGGGTCCGCAGGGTCCGCGAGGACGGCACAGAACATGTCGTCGTGGCCGCGCGGCTCCATCACCAGCAACTTCCGGACGTCGTCGAACGCCTCGACGAACGCGTCCCGCTGTGCGGCGACGCTCCGCCCGTCGCCACGCAGCGGCTCGATCCCGCCGGTCACGATCCGGGTCGGCATCCCGCCGGTGTGGGTCTCGAGGGTGTCGATCGCGCGTCGGCTTCGCATACCCCCGCCACACGGTCGCGGAAGGTAAATCCCCCACACGATGCCTCCCAATCCCACACACGGTGCTCCCTGATCCCCTCCCCGGTGTTCCACACCCGGAGCCGGACGCCACGACTGCGGCGCCGTGTGATAGGGTAGATCGTCGCAGGCGTCGACTCCGACCGACCGGATCGTGATCGGGACGCATCCGTGACCGAGTACGGGCCCACGAGACGACGTGACGACCCGGCTAAATGACAACTGGTCGTTAGAATCGGTCGAAACTTCGACGGGGATCGCCCCGTCGTTGACAAAAACAGGGGGAAAATTCATTACACCCCCTGCCCAACCTCCTCCTTACCCATGTCCGATCAGAAGCCGGACCCGGAGAGTCCGGAGCGTCGAAGAGCGTCGACAGGCGACGGGCCGCGAGTAACGCGGCGGCGGTGGCTGCAGACTGGCGCCGCGGCCGTCGCCGCGACCGGCCTCGCCGGCTGTGCAGGTGGCGGCGGCGGTGGCGACGGCGGCGACGGCGGGAACGGCGACGGTGGCGACGGTGGCGACGGCGGGAACGGTGACGGCGGCGGGGACGGCGACGGCGGGAACGGCGGGACCGTCACGGAGACCGACGACCTGTCGGGCACCACGGTCACGTTCCAGGGCTTCGGGACGCACATCCCGGGCATGAAAGCCATGGCCGAGGATTTCGAGGAAGAGACGGGAATCAAGGTGACGGCCGCGCCGTTCAACGACGACTGGCAGGTCCTCGCCCGCCAGCGGGCGGGTGCCGGCGACCTCGACCTGTTCCAGATGTCGATGCGCGCCGTCCCGACGGCACGCGAGCAGGAGCTGATCCAGCCGGTCCGCCCGGAGAACATCCCCAACCTGGAGAACATCCAGTCGAAGTACCGTCCGGAGAACGCGCCGTGGGAGCCCGACGCGGGCACCTGGACGGCCGTCGCGAACCACTTCGGTTCCAACTCGCTGGCCTGGAACACGGACCTCTGGCCGCTCGACGAGGACCCGACCAGCTGGCGCGACCTGCTCGACCCCGAGCTCCAGGGCGAGGTCGGCTACTCCCAGCGGCCCAACTACGCCGTCTGTACGACCTACCTCCAGTTCTGGCCGGACGAACCCCGTCAGTTCGAGGAGAACTACGAGGAGCGGATCGCGAAGGTCTGGGACTCGCTGGAGAACGAGTGGAAGCCCCAGGTCGGCACCTGGTTCGGCGGCGGCCCACAGGCGAGCCAGGCGTTCTCGAACGAGACGGTCACCGCCGGCCACCAGTTCCCGGTGATCGTCGCGCAGCTCCAGAGCGACGGGAACCCGATCCAGAACACCATCCCGGAGGAGGGCGCGTTCCAGTACCTCGACGGGCTGGCGATCCCGGCGGGCGTTGAGGACCCGATCCGCGAGGCCGCCGAGATGTTCATCGACTACTCCCTGGACCCGGCGAACCGCGGGGAGTACCTCGAGCTGGTTCCCACCGGGACGACGTTCGAGGTGCCCGAGGAGTACCAGTCCGAGGGGTACAAGGGCAACGTCGCTGTCCAGTTCGAGGACCGGCTCTCGATCTTCGACCCGGTCTTCATCGGTTCGAAGGCCGACGAGTGGACGACCAGGATCCAGGAGATCATCCGGGCGTAACCGCCCGCCCACTCGTCCGGTCGGCCGGAGCGTAAACGATAAATCACGCGGCTTGCGGTTACTCAACAGATGACTGAACCGATACTGTCCGTCAAGGATCTAACCAAAACGTACGGGGACACCGTCGCCGTCGACGACGTCTCCTTCGACGTCGAGAACGGCGAGTTCTTCTCGTTTCTCGGCCCGAGCGGCTGTGGCAAGACGACGACGCTCCGGATGATCGCCGGGTTCGAGGAGTCGACGTCCGGGCGCATCGAGATGAACGGGGAGGACCTGACGAGAGTGCCCCCGCACAAACGGGACGTGAGCATGGTCTTCCAGACGTTCGCGCTGTTCCCGAACAAGACCGTCGGGGAGAACGTGGGGTTCGGGCTGAAGATGGACCGCGTCCCGAAAGCCGAGCGGCGCGAGCGCGTCGCCGAGTACCTCGAGCTCGTCGACATGCCGGGCTTCGAGGACCGCGACCCGACCAGCCTCTCGGGCGGCCAGCAGCAGCGCGTCGCGCTCGCTCGCGCGCTCATCACCGAGCCGTCGATCCTCCTGCTCGACGAGCCGCTGTCGAGTCTCGACCTGAAGCTCCGCAAGAACATGCGGTTCGAGCTCAAGCGCATCCAGGACGAGCTCAACACGACGTTCATCTACGTCACCCACGACCAGGACGAGGCGCTGTCGATGAGCGACCGGATCCTCCTGTTGAACGACGGGCGACAGGAGCAGATCGGCTCCCCCCAGGAGCTGTACAGCCGGCCGGTCAGCCAGTTCGCGGCGGACTTCATCGGCGACACGAACATCTTCCACGGCCGGATCGCGCGGACGAACGGGAACGTCGTCGACGTGGAGGTCGACGAACTCGCGACGACGCTCCACGACGTACAGAACAGCATCAACGCCGGCGAGGGCGACCGGGTCGCGGTGAGCCTCCGACCGGAGAACATCGGGCTGTCGGACGCCAGGTCGAACGGCGAGGTCGACGGCCGGATCGACGCGGTGACGTTCTACGGCAACTCGACCCGGCTGCTGGTCGAGGTCAACGGCGAGGAGGTGTTAGTCGAGATCGGCGGACAGGGCGGAACGGTCTCCCTCGACCAGAACGAGAGCGTCTACCTCGGGTTCGACCCCGAGCAGGCGGCGCTCCTGGAGGCCTGAGCATGGGGATCAGAGACGACGTGCGGAAGGTGGACGTCTCGCTCCAGTCGCTCGTCGGCGGGCGATCGCTGTGGATCATCCCGGACGTCCGGCTGATTCCCGGGCTGGCGTGGATCGTCGTCGTCCTCGGCGGGTCCATCCTGACGATGGTGCTCTACAGTTTCATGGTCGACCCGCTCGCCGGGAACTTCACGGTCACGTTCGAGCACTACCGCCGGTTCCTGGGGAGCAGCCTCTACCAGTCGGTGATGATCGACTCCATCGTCATCGCGATCAAGACGACGGTGGGGACGCTGCTCGTCGGCTACCCGCTGGCCTACTACATCGCGGTCCACAGCCGGCGCCGCAACCTCCTGCTGCTGGTCGTGATCGCCCCCATCTGGATCAACGAGGTCATCCGGACGTTCGCCTGGATGCTCATCCTCAACGCCAACGGCGTCGTCAACTACGTCCTGATGGACCTGCTCGGGCTCCTCGGCGAGCCGCTCCGGCTGATGAACACGGCGAACGCGGTCGTCATCGGGCTCGTCCACCCGCTGCTCCCCTACATGATCGTCCCGATCGTCGCGAGCATGCTCCGGATCGACTTCGCGGAGATCGAGGCGGCCAAGAACCTCGGCGCCACCAAGCTCCAGGCGTTCTACGAGGTGACGCTCCCGCAGACGAAAGCGGGGATCGCGGCGGGGGCGACGTTCGTCTTCGTCCTCTCGTCGGGCGCGTACCTCGCCCCGATCCTGCTCGGCGGGAGCGGCAACAACATGATCGCGAACTTCATCGGGCTGATGTTCAGCGAGGGGCAGAACTGGAACTTCGGCGCCGTGCTCGCGGTCGTCTACAGCGCCGTGATCGTCGCGCTGTTCGCCGCCGTCGGGCTGCTCACGGACGTCGAACTCGGCGGGGCGACCAGCATGGAGGACGACGAATGATCACCTTCAGCGCGCTGCTCGGCAAGGTCGACATCAGCAACCGGAACGCCAACCGGCTCCAGAAGTTGACGGCGGGGACGGTGATCGCGTTCCTCTACCTCCCGATCCTGATCGTCATCATGCTGTCGTTCACGCCCGAGAAGAACCCCGCGTTCCCCATGCCGGGCATCTCGTTCAAGTGGTACCGGGCGCTCGTCGAGGACGACGCGTTCGTCAACGCGATCTGGTTCAGCGCGAAACTCGCGGTCGCGACGGCGTTCGCCTCGGGCTTCGTCGGGATGCTGGCCGGCTTCGGGCTGGACCGCGGCGACTTCACGGGGACGCCCCTCGACGAGCGCAAGCTTCGGATCCTGTTCAGCCTCCCGATCATCATCCCGTTCATCATCACGGGGATCGGCGGGCTGGTCTTCTTCAACTTCCTGAACATCTACGGGAGCTTCCCGGCCCTGGTGATCGGCCACATCATGATCACGCTCCCCTTCACCACGCTCGTGATCGCCTCGGGCCTCAACGGGTTAGACGAGTCCGTCGAGGAGGCCGCCAAGAACCTCGGCGCGACCCAGCTCCGGGCGTACTACGAGGTGACGCTGCCGATGATCATGCCGAGCGTCGTCGCCGCGATGCTGTTCGCGTTCATCCTCTCGTTCAACAACTTCATCCAGACGTTCTTCTGGCTGAGCTTCGCAGACCAGACGCTGCCGGTGCTCATCTACGGGCTCGTCAGGCTCACCTACGACCCGACGCTCAACGCCGTCGGGACGGTGCTCATCGTCTTCTCGCTGGCGCTCACCATCACGGCCGAGCGCATCTCCAGCCGGCTGCTCACCTGAGCTGCGGGCTGCGGTCCGCCCCTCCGGCCGTCCCCGTCGTCGCGTCGAGCCCCGTCCTGTCCTGTCCTGTTCTGTCCCGACCCGGACCGCTCCGGCGACGCCCGGGACGATAGCTACTTGTCGCCGCCGGGGGTCGTATCGCCCCATGACGCGTTCCCTGTCGGGAGAGGTCGCGGTCGTCACCGGCGGTTCGAGCGGGATCGGGCGGGCCATCGGGCTCACGTTCGCGGAGCACGGCGCCGACGTGGTCGTCGCCGACCTCCAGCCCGAGCCCCGCGAAGGGGGCGACCCGACCCACGAGCGCATCGAGTCGGAGACCGACGCCGACGCCCGGTACGTCCACTGTGACGTGCGGGAGATCGACGACCTGGAGGCGGCCGTCGAGGCAGCCGAGGCGTACGGCGGCGTCACGGTCATGGTGAACAACGCCGGACTGACGCGGGTCGAGTCGCTGCTCGACGTCACCGAGGCGGACTACCGCCGTATCATGGACGTCAACGCCAAGGGGACGTTCTTCGGCTCCCAGATCGCGGCGCGCCGGATGGTCGACCGCGGCAGGGGTGCCATCATCAACATGTCGAGCGACGCCGGGCTCCAGGGGACGAACAACTCCGCCGTCTACGGGATGTCGAAGGGCGCCGTCCGGATGCTCACCTACTCGCTGGCCGTCCAGCTCGGCCCCGAAGGGGTCCGGGCGAACGCCATCCACCCCGGCCCGGTCCGGACCGCGCTCCAGAGCCAGGACCTCGAGGGGATGTACGACCTGGAGGCACACGGGAAGACGGTGCCGGCCGGCCGGGTCGCCACGCCCGAGGACGTGGCGAACGCGGCGCTGTTCCTCGCCGATCCGGCCTCTGAGTTCGTCAACGGCGAGTCGCTGATCGTCGACGGCGGGGCGTTCCGCAAGCCCTGACCGGGCCGTCCCCTCGCCCGCCTCCCCCGGCTCCCAGCCTCCCGACGTCACCCGTCGAAGTCACCCGTCGAAGCCGACCTGGACGATCTCCTCGACGAGGTGACCGTCGACACGGCCGACGAGCCCGTCGTCGAGGGGGAGCGTCGCCTCGCCGCCGGCACCGGCCGGGAAGACGGCGGCCTCGAGGGCGTCGACGTCGTCGGCGTAGAGCTCGACGACCCCGTCGTAGTCCGCCTCGTCCGGTTCGAGGGGGACCGCGGTCGTGACCTTCCGGAGCGACGGCACCTCCCCCGGTCGCAGGGCGTCGACCCACCGGTCGTGGAACGCCTCGCGGGACAGTTCGGGGCTGCGGTGGACGATCGCCACGAGCTTCGGGGTTCGCGTCCGGTCGCCGAGGTCGTCCCGGTGGACGGTCTCGGTCACGAGACACCGGTCGCTCGTCCGCTCGAAGTTGGGGACGTCCCGCATCGCCTCGGTGTCGCTGTCGGGGCCGAGGACGGCCTCGAACGCCGCCACGGTGTCGAAGTAGAGCTCCGCGATCCCGTCGTACCGGCTCCGGTCCGGGTCGACCGGGACCGCGGTCCGGTAACACCGGAGCCCGGGGAGCTCCCTGGCGATGGGGACGTGCTCCGTCAGCCAGTAGTCGCGGAACGCCTCGTGGGTCATGTCGTCGCGTCTGACGAGGAACGACTGGAGTTTGATCACGGGCGTCCTAGCGGCCGAGGCGTGCATAAAGCTACCCGAGCGGCGGGCTCACCTCGGTGGCCGATGGGTCGTCGAGTCCCCTCCTCGCCCGGAGCACGAGGACACGGATCCGTCACCGGTCGACGGACCGGGCGGTTGTACGTCAGAAGGGGACCGTCTCCGCGCAGACAACGTTTAATGCCCGTCGACCACGAGAGGCTCGCAATGTTACACGCGAAAGGCGACCTCCTGACCGTCGACGTGAGCGACCGGACGACGGCGACGACCGACGTCGACGACGTGCTGCGGTCGTTCGTCGGCGGTCGGGGCGTCGCGACCCGTCTCGCACACGAGCGCATCCCGTTCGACGCCGACCCGCTCGGGCCCGAGAACCGGCTCGTGTTCACCACGGGCCCGATGCAGGCGTCGAAGATGTCGTTCACCGGGCGCACGAACGCGACGGCGGTGTCGCCGCTCACCGACGGGCTGCTGTCGTCGAACGCGGGGGGGTTCGTCTCCCGGCACGTCGCCGACACGGGCTACAGCGCCGTCGAGTTCGCCGGCGCGGCAGACGAGCTGCTGGCCGTCCACGTCACCGACGAGGGCGTCGAGTTCGAGCCGGTGCCGGGGCTGGCGGGCGCCACCGTCCCCGAGACCGTCGCCTACCTCGAGGCGGAACACGGGATCGGGGCCGACCGGACCGCCGTGATCGGGCCCGCCGGCGAGAACGAGGTCCGGTTCGCGTCGATCATGACCTCCGAGGAGCGCGCGTTCGGGCGCGGCGGGCTCGGCGCCGTCCTCGGCTCGAAGAACGTCAAGGCGGTCACGTTCGGGGGCGACTCCGCACACGAGATCGAGATCCCCGCCGTCGGGACGGAGATCCACCGCGAGGCCGCCACCGACGACCACATCATGAAGCGACAGGGGACGGTGTCGGTGATGGACCTCGCCAACGAGGTGAACGGGCTGCCGTCGTACTACTTCTCGCAACAGCAGTTCGAGGGCGTCGAGGGGATCAACGGCGACGCCGTCGAGGCCAAGAAGTACAAGAAGGGGACCTGCTCGGCGTGCGCGTTCGCCTGCAAGCTCCCGACGCGGGACGAGGAGCGCGGGATCGAGACCGAGGGGCCCGAGTTCGAGGTGGCGATGGCGTTCGGGTCGAACGCCGGCGTCGACGACATCGTCGACGTGATGCAGTCGAACGAGCTCTGTGACGAGTACGGGCTCGACTCCATCTCGGCGGGGAACACCGTCGCGGCGTACCTGGCGGCCGAAGACGAGTTCGGCAACCGGGAGCTGATCTGGGAGCTCGTCGAGAAGATCGCCCGCCGGGAGGGCGTCGGCGACCGCCTCGCCGAGGGGATCGGCCGCGTCCACGACGACTTGGGCGTCGAGAACTGGTCGGTCAAGAACATGGACTTCGCGGCCCACGAGGGACGCGTGCTCCACGGCCAGGGGCTCTCGTACGCGGTAGCCAACCGCGGCGCCGACCACATGTACGCGACGTTCTACTCCATCGAGTACCCGCTGGTCGACAAGGACCAGGCCCTCCCGCCCGAGGGGACCCTGGGGAAGGCCTCCCGGGTCGTCGAGCAGGAGGACAAGATGGCGCTGTGTGACAGCGGCGTCGTCTGCAAGTTCTCGCGGGACTTCGTCTCGCCCGACCGGTTCGAGGCGCTCTTCGGCGCCGACTTCGAGACCCTGCTCGACGTGGGCGCGCGGACGGTGACCCTCGAGCGCCACTTCAACAACCAGCGCGGGTTCGACCGGTCGGACGACCGCCTGCCGTACGACCTCCCGGACTTCGAGGCGGCGCTCGACGAGTACTACGAGGCGCGCGGCTGGAGCCCGGACGGAACCGTCCCCGAGTCGGCCGTCGCGTACTGACCCGACGTCGGGACCCGATCGCGGCCAGTCGGCGTCAGTGCGACACCTCGGCGACCATCCGCTGTCCCCGGCCGGTCACGACCCGGGTGTAGCCCGAGAGCGCCTCGTCGACCTCGTCGTCGCCGGTGTCGACGAACAGCGGCGCCCCGTCCAGCGAGAGGAGCTTCGACTCGGTCGCGACGATCGTGACGTTGTCGACGCCCACCTCCCGCACGACCTGCCCGGAGAGCTGCTGGTTCCCCCGGCCGAAGACGAACCCCTGGCCGCCGATCACGCCGACGACGATCGCCGCGTCGCGCCCCTCGAGGAGCTCCAGCAGCTCGGCCTCGTTGACGTCCCCCGCGACCAGCTCCCCGTCTTCGACCACGTCGACCCCGAGCACCGTCCCCTCCAGGCCGAGCCGGTCGGTGATCGCCATCGTGGTCGTCCCGGGCCCGATCACGTAGCGCCGTCCCGGCTCCATCGAGTCGACGACCTCCGCGGCGATCGCCTCCTTGCTGGCCGTCGCGTCGGAGCCGCGCGACTTGGGGTTCTGCACCAGCCGCGGTCGCTGGGGGACCCGGAGGTAGCCGTGGAGCCGCGCCGAGAGGCGATCGTCGCGGAACTCCTCCTCGTCGATGTCCATGACCTCGCGGAGCTGGGCGTCGTCGGTCTCGTCCCGGAGGAAGGCGGCGACGAGCTGTCCGGCCGCCGCCGGCGTCGGCGCGAAGACCGCCGAGTAGATCTTGACGCCCGCCGGGATACCGACGACCGGGACCGCGTCCCCGACCGCGTCGGAGACGTCCCGCGCCGTCCCGTCGCCGCCGGCGAAGACGAGCAGGTCGACGCCGCGGTCGACGAGGCCCTCGGCGACGGCCCTCGTGTCCGCCGGCGTCGTCCGCCCGGGATCGACGCTCCCCACGACGACCGGCGAGAAGCCGCACGAGGCGGCCACGTCCTCCCCCATCGGGCCCGGCCCGGTCAGGAGTTCGAGGTCCGCGTCCACGTCCACCTCCGTGTCGGCCAGTTCCCGCAGCGTCTCGGCGGCTCGCGCCGGCGAGACCGGCTCGGCGCCGAGTTCGCGGGCGCGCTCGAGGACCGCCGGGGAGTCGGTGCCCTTGAGGCCGACCCGGCCGCCCATGCCGGCGATCGGGTTGACGATCAGTCCCACGCGCTTCGCGCACATGCTATCGAGGTCGGCGCGGGTCGACAAGAACCCCACGGGCTCGGCGCGGGCCGCCCCGACGACCGCGACCACGAGGTCGGCGGAGGCGCTCCCCGACGACCGCGGCCGCGAGGTCGGCGGAGGCGCTCCCCGCCGAGCGCATCCGGCGCCGCGAACGGCCGAGGGAGCGCGTCACTGTACGACTACCACGGACGCGCAGGGAAAAGGCTAAACCCGCACCGTCTGAGGTCACGGACGATGGTTACGCGATCAGCCGATCCTGGAGAACTCCGCTTCCTGAGTAGAGCCGACGTGGAGGAGGCGCTCGACGCGGGGCCGTGTCTCGAGCGGGTCGAGCAGACCTTCGAGTGGGTCGGGGACGGGCTCGTCCAGCAGTCGAACCCGTACGACCTGGACGTCTCGTCGCACGACGACGAGTTCGGGCTGGGGATGGTCCAGTCGTTCCCGTCGTACGTCGAACCGCTCGGGGCGGCGGGCCACAAGTGGCTCGGCTACTACGAGCGCAACGCCGACCGCGGCCTGCCGACGATCAACGCGATCGACGTCCTCAGCGACGCGGAGACGTCACTGCCGGTCGCCATCATGGAGGGCCAGTCCGTCACCGCGATGCGGACGGCCGGGCACGCGGCGGTCGGCGCGAAGTACCTCGCCCGTCCGGACTCGTCGGTGCTCACCATCGTCGGCTGTGGCGACCAGGGCCGGACGCACCTGGCCCTGATGAACGAGCTGTTCGACGTAGAGGAGGTCCGTGCCTGTGACATCGCCGACGACGTCCGGAACGCGTTCGTCGAGGACATGTCCGAGCGGTACGACGCGGAGATCGTCGGTTACACCGACGCCGAGGCCGCGGTGAGCGGCGCCGACGTCGTCTGTACGGTCACCTCGGCGACGCAGCCGATCGTCGAGGAGGCGTGGGTCGAGCCGGGCACCCACCTCGCCGCGACGGCCGGCTTCTACGACCTCGAGCCGACGCTCAGCAGCGAGGCCGACAAGTGGGTCGTCGGCTGGTACGAGCGGGACCTGAGCTGGATCGAGGGCGAGGTCGAGGACAACTGGACCGCCGAGGGGTACACCGTCGACCCCGAGGACATCCACGCCGACCTCACCGAAGTGATGCGGGGCGACGCCGTCGGGCGGGAGTCGGACGACGAGCGCACGGTCATGACCCACAAGGGGATGCCCGCGCTCGACACGGCGACGATGGACCTGGTCTACGAGGAGGCCGTCGCGGCGGACCTCGGGACGGACCTCACGCTGTTCTGAATCGAGGCGTCCCGTCCCCCACGACTTATATTGCCGAGCGGCGTCGGTCGGTGCGTATGTCTACGTCCGACGGACAGCTACAGGGACGGACCGCGATCGTGACCGGCTCGGCGTCGGGGATCGGGCGGGCGACCGCCCGCCGGTTCGCGGCGGAGGGGGCGAACGTGATCGTCGCCGACCTCGACGAGGAGGGCGCGCGCCGGGAGGCGGCAGCCATCGAGGACGACGGCGGCGTGGCGCGGGCCGTGCCGACCGACGTGACCGACGGCGAGGCCGTCGAGGCGATGGTCGAGGCGACGGTCGACGCCTTCGGCTCGGTCGACGTCCTCGTCAACAACGCCGGCGGGACGATCGACGACGACAACGTCCACCGGATCGACGAGGCGATCTGGGACCGGAACCTCGAGCTCAACCTGAAGGCGGCGTTCCGCTGCTCGCGCGCGGTGCTCCCGCGGATGATCGACGGCGACGGGGGCAGCCTCGTCCACCTCTCGTCGGTCAACGGCCTCTTCGGGATCGGTAACGCCGCGTACACCGCGGCGAAGGGCGGGTTAATCCCGTTCTCGAAACTGATCGCCAACCAGTACGGGCGGCACGGGATCCGGTCGAACGTGATCTGTCCGGGGGAGATCGACACGGCCGCCCACCCGCACGCCGGCAACGAGGCGGTCGTCGACGAGTGGCTCGACCAGTTCCCGCTGGGCCGGTTCGGTCGGCCCGAGGAGATCGCCAGCGTCGCGCTGTTCCTCGCCTCCGAGGAGGCGTCGTACGTCTCGGGGACCGAGATCGTCGCCGACGGCGCGTTCACCGCCGGCCCCGACCAGACGCTGGAGGTGATGAGCCACCGCATCGACGAGGTCTGACTCGGTGGGGAGGCGAGAGGGTGGAGGGCGTCGGGGAGTCGGGAGAGTCGGATGCGGGGGCTGCCCCGTCCGTGGTCGGGGGTCCGATCACAAACACTATCGTGAAATAGCCCCTCGGTACGTGTGATGTCACAGCAAGCCAGTACGCCGCTACGGGAACCGTACAAACTGCTGATCGGCGGGTCGGAGTGGGACGCGTCGGACGGGGGGACGACGCCCGTCCACGACCCCGCGACCGGCGAGGTGCTCACGGAGGTGCCGGCGGGCACCCGCGAGGACCTGAACCGGGCGGTCGACGCCGCGAGCGACGCGTTCGAGGAGTGGCGTCGCCTCGAGCCGAAGGAGCGCGGGCGGCTGTTACACCGGGTGGCCGACCGGATCCGCGACGACGTCGAGCGGCTGGCGACGATCGAGACGCTGGAGAACGGCCGCCCGCTGGCGGACGCCCGGGGGCAGGTGCAGCGCTGTGCCCGCCACTTCGAGTACTACGCCGGGATCGCCGACAAGGTCCAGGGCGAACAGATCCCGCTGGGGGACGACTACGTCGACTACACGATCCGGGAGCCGGTGGGCGTCACCGGCCACATCGTCCCCTGGAACGTCCCGATCTACCTGTTCGGGCGCAGCGTCGCGCCCGCGCTGGCGGCCGGGAACACGGCCGTCGTCAAGCCCGCGAACCTGACGCCCCTGGGCGGGCTCGAGGTCGGCCGCATCGCCGAGGAGGTGCTCCCGGACGGCGTCGTCAACGTCGTCAGCGGCGCCGGTTCCGTCGTCGGCGACGAGCTGTCGAGCCACGAGGACGTCGGGAGCATCGTCTTCACGGGGTCGACCGAGACCGGCGCCGCGGTCGGCCGGAACGCCGGTGACGCGATCACGGACGTCGTGCTCGAACTCGGGGGCAAGAGCCCGCTGGTGGTCTACCCCGACGCGGACGTCGAGGCTGCCGTCACCGAGATCGTCCGGGGGATCTTCACCGGCGCGGGCCAGATCTGCTCGGCGAGTTCGCGCGCGCTCGTCCACGAGGACGTCCGCGACGCGTTCGTCGACGAGCTGGTCGCCCGGGTCGAGTCGTTCGAGATCGGCTCGGGGCTCGACGACCCCGACATGGGCCCGCTCGTCTCGGAGTCGCACCTCGGGGACGTGCTCGCGTACGTCGACCTGGGCCGCGAGGAGGTCGGCGAGCCGGTCGTCGGTGGCGAGCGGATCGACCGGCCCGGCTACTTCATGGAGCCGACCGTCTTCGACGGCGTGCCGAACGACGCCCGGATCGCCCAGGAGGAGATCTTCGGACCGGTCCTGACGGTGACGACGTTCGCCGACGAGGCGGAGGCGATCGAGCTGGCCAACGACGTCGAGTACGGCCTCGTCGCCGGGGTCATGACCAGCGACGTCGGGCGCGCCCACCGCTTCGCCCGCGAGGTCGACGCCGGCCAGATCTACGTCAACGAGTGGTTCGCCGGCGGCAACGAGACGCCGTTCGGCGGCTTCAAGCGGAGCGGCGTCGGCCGCGACAACGGCGTCCAGGCGATCGAGAACTTCACGCAGATCAAGAACGTCTGCCTGAAGATCGAGTGACCGGGGGCCGGGGACCCGCCTCCGCTGCCCGCCGCCCGCCGCCGCGCCCTCACGCCGTCGTTCGCGTCACTCGTCGAGGTCCAGCCCGAGCACCCGGGCGGCGTTCTGCGAGGTGATCACCTCGAGGGCCTCGTCGCTCAGCGGGAGGTCGCGGAACCGCTCGATCGAGTCCAGCGGGTTGAACGGGAACGCGCTCGCGTACAGCACCTTCTCGCGGATGAGGTCCTCCGCGGCGGCGACGAACGGCTCGGCGCCGGGGAAGTACTGGTAGATCGAGCCGTCGATGTAGACGTTCGGCCGGCGGTACGCCAGCGCGACGAACTCGGTCGGCCGGGGCCACGCGGCGTGCGAGCAGACGATCGTCAGGTCCGGGAAGTCGGTCGCGATCGTGTCGATCCGGGCCGGGTTCTGGCTCTCCCCGAGCGTCCCCACGTTGGGTCCCATCGTGATCACGACCGGGACGTCCAGTTCGGCCGCCTTCGCGTACAGCGGGTAGTGGCGCCGGTCGTTGGCGTGCGTGGGATCGAGCGAGACGCCCGAGAGACCGAGCGTCTCGATCGACCGCTCGATCTCCGCGGTCGCGGCCATGATGTCCGCCTCGCAGTCGATCCCGGCGAACCCGATCAGCCGGTCGGGGTACTGTTCGACGCAGTCCGCGACGTAGTCGTTCGGGATCCCCCGGACGATCTCGCCGTCCTCGACGGTCTGGCGGCCGGTGAACACCGCCCGGTCGATGCCGTGCCGGTCGAGCGCCGCGACGAACTCCTCGAGCGTCCGTGACCCGGGGTTGTCGTGGCCGGGAACCAGGTCGAAGAACGGGTACCCCGGCGGGTACATCGACATGTACTCGGGAGTGTTCGGGCGCGCCCTGAAGTCGATGACTGTCATCCGTTCGTCCCTCGTCGGAACGGGGTAAATACGTTCCCGTCGGTACGGCCGGACGGTGGCCGCGACGGGCGGAGCCGACACGGCCCGCGGACCCGGGGCGACCCCGGAAGGCCCCCGCCTGCCCGGTGTCGGCGACGGACGAGTCGATCGGGGATCGGGAGGGGACTGCGACGGGAGGGGACGACGGCGGGAGTTACTCCAGGTTGCTGTAGACCGCCTCGTCGCTGGCGGGGAACACCTCCACCAGGTTCCCCCACGGGTCCCGGCAGTAGATCAGCGTCTGGTCGTCGTCCTCGCTGTTGACGCCCCACTCCTCGGAGAACGCCTCGCCGCCGTGCTCCTCGATGCGCTCGGCGAGCCCCGAGACGTCGGGGTCGACGAACGAGAGGTGGAACAGCCCCGGCTGGTGCGGGTCGGCGTCGGTGTTCCCCTCGGTGTCCTCGAACTCGAACAGCTCGAAGCCGATCTGGTTGCCCGTCGAGAGGTGCGCGATCTTCATCGTCTCGAAGTCGCCCAGCAGGTCCGTCACCTGCCGGCCGAAGTAGCCCTCGTTCTCGAGCGTGGTCGGGCCCATCACGACGTTGAACCCGAAGACGTCCTGGTACCACTCCGCCGCCGCCTCGATGTCGGGGACGGTGAGGCCGACGTGTGCGAGTCCGCGCGGGTACGGTCTGTCAGTCATACCGGTCGTCCGGTCGACTCCCTGGAGAAAATAGGTTTCGGTGAAAGGGACGGCCGTGGACTCGAACCGGACGCGGGACGCGACCCGACGCGCCGCCGGGCGCCCTCGTCGGTCGTCCGGCGCGTCGTCAGTCGTCGCTCGTGGCCTCGCTCCCGGCGCCGTCGGGTTCCCCGAACTTCTTCACGTACGCCCGCCAGGTCATCGCCCACTTGTCGGGCTCGTTGATCCGGTGGTCGTCGATGCGGGAGATCGACTGCTTGTGCGGCGCCGTCTTGACCGACTCGGGGTCGTCGTACGCCTCCTCGGCGATGCGGCGCAGCGCCTCCGCGTACGTCTCGATGTTCTCCTTCGAGTGCATCTCGCCGGGCTCGGGCGTGAACGGCTCGTCGTACGTCCACGGGTCGTGGCTCGTCCAGTAGGCGTCGATGCCGTAATCCGTCAGCCGCCGGCGGATGTCGAACGTGCCGACGCCGGTGTCGTCGGCGAGTTCGCCCCAGCTGTAGCGCGTCATCTCCATGCGCCGCTTGGTCATGTTCTCGACGCTCTTCGAGAGGCCGGGCACGTCCTCGAGGAGCTTCTCGAGGTAGTTGTTCCCGAGGACCGAGAGGTGACTCGCCTCGGTGATCCCCTCGCCGCCCATGCTCCGGATCCACATCCACGCCTTCAGCATCAGCGGGACGTTCCCCCAGAACTCGCGGATCTTCCCGACGCTCTTCGGGCGATCGTAGTCGAGGTGGTAGCTGTCCGCCGACTCGTCGTGGGTGACGACCGGCTTCGGGAGGTACTCCGCGAGCTCCTCGCGGCAGCCGAACGCGCCGGCGGCCGGGCCGAGCCCGCCCTTCGGGTTCCCGAACGTCTTGTGGAGCATGTAGTGGGAGGCGTCGAACCCGACGTCGCGGGCCCGCGAGATGCCCATCGTGCTGTTGAAGTTCGCCTGGTCGTAGAAGCAGAGCCCGCCGGCGTCGTGGACGATGTCGACCCACTCGTCGACGTTCGGGTTGTAGATCCCGAGGTCGTTGGGGTTGACCATCATCAGCGCGGCCGTCCGGTCGGAGACGGCCTCCTCCAGGGCCTCCGTCGTCGGGTAGCCGTTCTCGCCGGGCTGCAGCGTGATCACGTCGAACCCGGAGACGTCGGCCGTCGCCGGGAGACACGCGTGCGAGTAGAGCGTCGTGATGACCTCGTCGCGCTGCCCGAGTTCGCCCCGGTCCTCGAGGTACTTCCGGAGGACGCTCGTGAAGACGAACGACGACTGGGTCCCGCTGGCGGCCTGGAAGACGAACTTGTCCATGCCAGACAGCTCCTGGAGGTACTCGTCGAGCTCGTGGACGATCTGGAGGATACCCTGGAGCGTCTCCTCGTCCTGCTTCGGGTGGAGCGGGGCGGTGTGACGCTTCTCTAGCACCTCGTTCAACTTGGGGGCGTACTTCATCGTACAGGTGCCCCACGGGCTGATGTTGGTGAAGCCGAGCGTCTCCTGTGCGAGGTGGACGTAGTGACGGAGTACCCACGGCTCGGACACCTCGGGCAGGTCCGGGTCCTCCTGGCGGGCGACCTCGTCGGGGACGTAGTCGGCCGCGGTCCCGACGCTGTCGCGCACCTCGGACTCGGACTCGGGGAAGGCGATGCCGCGCCGCCCCTCGTTGCCCATCTCCATGATGAGCGGCTCGTCCCACACCTTCGCGTGGTAATCCTTGACGACGCCGCCGCGACGCCCCTCCCGCGCTCCGGCGCGGGTCGCCGTCGCCTCGCCGCCGGGCGCCGACCCGGTCGTTCCCGTCTCGGCCGCCTCCGACTCGCTCGCCTCCGCCGCCTCCTCGTCGACGTCGGGCGTGCTCATGCGGCGACCACCTCCGCCACCGCGTCGGCGAGTCGATCGATGTCGTCCTTCGTGTGAACCTCCGTGACACAGTAGAGGGCGGCGTCACCGAGTTCGGGGAAGTCGTCGCCGAGGGGCTGTCCCCCGAAGATCCCCCGGTCGCGCAGGGCCTCGTTCACCTCGGCGGCCGTCGCATCCGCGTCCGAGAAGTCGACGACGAACTCCTTGAAGAACGCCGGCGAGAACCGCGTCTCGACGCCGTCGATCGCCGAGAGCCGGTCGGCAGCGTAGTGGGCGCGTTCGACGACCAGCTCGCCGAGCTCCCTGAACCCGCGGCGGCCGAGCAGCGACATGTAGACCGCGTTCGCGATCGTCCACAGGTAGACGGACGTCCCCGTGTAGTCGTTGCCCTCCTCGCGGAGCCCGTACGAGGACCGCTCGATCTGCTCGGGGATGAAGCCGTAGCCGATCTCGCCGTCCGCCGCCGTCTCCGTCGCGCTCAACAGGAGCGTCGGGTACTCGACGACGTACTCCTCCTCGTCGCGGCTGGCGATGAAACCGCTGCAGGCCCCGCCGTTCATGTGGAGCCCGAGCGGCTGGGTCGTCCCGACGACGATGTCGGCGCCGTGGTTCGCCGGGCTGTCCACCACGCCGAGCGTGATGGGGTCGACGCCGGCGACGCACTCGGCGCCGTGCTCGTGGGCGACGTCCGCGATCGTCGCGCCCTGCGACTCGAGGGTGCCGAGGTACGTCGGCGTCTCGTAGTAGACCGCGGCCGTCTCCTCGGAGCAGTTCTCGCGGAGGTCGTCGACGTCGAGCAGTCCCGTCTCGGCGTCGTACGCCACCGTCTCGATGGTGATGTCCTCCGGCTGCGACGAGAGCCCGCGGTAGTTGTCCATCACGGCCAGCCGCTCGGGCGAGATGGTCTCGGGCACCAGCACCTCCGTCCGGTCGGTGAGCCGGACCGCCATCCGCATCGCGAAGCCGGCGGCGTTCCCCCAGCTGTACACCGGGAGCCCGACGGCGTCGAGCTCGAGGAGCTCGCCGAGCTGGCTGCAGAACTCGAACCACGCCTGGTTGCGGCCCTTGTCCGACTCGGGGGTCCCCCACTCCGAGGTGAGGAACTCCCGGCGCTCCGTGATCTCGTCACAGACCGGCGGGACGTAGTGCTGCCAGCAGCCGGCCCCGCGGAAGTTGAGGTTCTCCTCGCAGGTCTCGTTCTTCGCGAGCAGCTCGCGGGCGTGTCGGCCGAGCTCCAGCTCCGTCTCCGGTCCGGGGAGGTCGAGCTCGCCGCGGAAGCGCAGTCGCTCCGGGATCTGCTCGTAGAGTTCCTCCACGTCCTCCGCGCCGATCGCCGAGAGCATCTCCTGCTTGGTTGCCTCGACGGCGTTCGGCATGTGTGGATGGTTCGTTGCCATGTGACTGGAGCGTGGTCTGCACACCACATAGAGCTTTCCCCGGACGGCCGTCAGGTCACGCCACCCGGCTCGCCGTCGTCCGGCGGTTTTCGGCAGCCGCGACGGCGACGCGGGAGGTCGATCGGACGGAGGGGGCCGTGCCGCGGGGCGTGGCCGGGCGCAAAACGGCACAGCATATCAGAGAACAGAACAGAACAGAACGGGACGCGATGGAACGGAAACGCCGGGCGACGGGTCGGACGGGCCGTCTCGCCGACCTCAGTAGTCGTCCGAGGCGGCGGCGAAGGCGGCGTCGAGCCGGTCGAGCATCTCCGACATCTCCTCGCTCGAGACGGTGAGCGGCGGCGTGAGACGGATGACGTTCCCGAGGGTGCCACACCGGGAGACGAGCAGGCCGCGCTCGTGGGCCGCCGACCGGACCGCCTTGGCGCCCTCCTCGGACGGCTCCTTCGTCTCGCGGTCCTCGACGAGTTCGAGGCCGATGTGGAGCCCCTTGCCCCGCACGTCGCCGATCAGTTCGTGGTCCTCCTTCAGTTCCGCGAGCCGATCGAACGCCTCGGCGCCGACCGTCGCCGCGTTCTCGACCAGGTCCTCCTCGTCGATGACGTCGAAGGTCGCGTTGGCCGCGGCACACGCGATGGGGCTCCCGCCGTAGGTGGTGTAGTGGTCGGCGGGATCCATCGTCTCGCTGACCTCCCCGGTGCCCATGAACAGCCCGAACGGCACGCCGCTGGCGATCCCCTTCGCGAGCGTCATGATGTCGGGCTCGACGCCCCAGTGCTCGACGGCGAACAGCTCGCCGGTCCGGCCCATCCCGGTCTGGACCTCGTCGGCGAAGAAGAGGAGCTCCTCCTCCTCGCAGATCTCCTTCAGGTACGGGAGGTAGTTCTCCGGGGGCACGACGATCCCGCCCTCCCCCTGGATCGGCTCGACGACGACGGCGGCGACGTCGTCGTTGGAGTCGTACTTGATGACCTCGTGGACCTGCTCGGCGGCCCACTTCCCGAACTCCTTTTCGCTCTCGAAACGGTCGCCGTAGCGGTAGTAGTTCGGCGAGGGGATCTTGTAGCAGCCGGGGATGTGGGGGTTGAACGTGTGCGTGTACTTGTTCTGGCCCGTCAGCGCCATCGTGCCGGGCGTCCGCCCGTGGAACGAGCCCCGGAGGCTGATGAACTCGCTGTTGCCGGTCGCCTTCTTCGCCAGTTTGATACCGCCCTCGACGGCCTCGGCGCCGGAGTTCCCGAAGAAGGTGTTCTTCAGGTCGCCGGGCGACCGGTCGGCGAGCGTCTCGAGGAGGTCCGCCATCGGCTCGTGGTAGAAGTAGTAGGACGACTGGACGTACCGGCCGACCTGCTCCCGGATCGCCTCGACGACTTTCGGGTGCGAGTGGCCGGTGTTGACCACCGCGATCCCCGCGACGGCGTCGAGGAACTCGTTGCCGTCGACGTCCCACAGCCGGACGCCCTCCCCGCGGTCGAGCACGAGGTCCTGCTGGCCGTAGACGGCCGGCATCAACAGCTCGTCCGTCAACTCCTTCAACCGCTCGCGATCGACCTCCCCCGACCGGGGTACCGCGTCTTGTTCGGGATTACTCATAGGAACTACTCGGATTAGCTTCTATCACCAGTTATATCTTTCGAGGGGGCCGGCCGCGAGCCGCCGTGTCCGACCGGAATCCCCGGACTGATAGGGAGTATCGTAGTACTTCGTAGCGTTCGCTCGTCCGATCGACGTCCCCGGACTGGTCGGACGGCTCGATGCTCCCGACCGGACTGGTCGGACGGCTCGATGCTCCCGACCGGCTACGATAATCCACATGAACCGGACGGCCGACGGGATGTCGAGTTCCGCCCGAACCGCCCGTCGAGCCGAACTGCCATCACCGGCCGAACCGAACGCCGCGAGCACCGGCGACCGCGACGGCGCAGTACCCGGGTTTCACCCGTCGCACCGACACACTAATACCGTCCGCCGTGGCAGGAACAACCACAGAGTCGGAGCTATCTCCAACACGACGTATACAACCAAAATGACAACCCTTACTACCACCAGTGGTGCCGTTTCGGAGGCCATCGGCGACGGCGACACCGTCTACCTCGCCGGGTTCACGCACCTGATCCCGTTCGCGACCGGCCACGAGATGATCAGGGCGGGGCTCGAGGACCTCCACCTCGTCAGAGCCACCCCCGACCTGGTGTACGACCAGCTGATCGCCGCGGGCTGCGCGTCGAAGGTGACGTTCTCGTGGGCGGGCAACCCGGGGGTCGGTAGCCTGCAGGCGTTCCGGCGCGCCGTCGAGGACGGCGTCCCGAACCCGATCGAGATCGACGAGTACTCCCACTACGGCCTGACCGCCCGCCTCGCGGCCGGCGCGCGGAACCTCCCGTTCATGCCGGTACGGACGTTCGAGGGCTCCGACCTCCCGGCCCACAGCGACAACATCCGGCGGGTCGAGGACCCTTTCGGCGACGACGACGTCTACGCGGTCCCGCCGCTGAACCCCGACGTCGCCGTCGTGCGCGCCCAGCGGGCCGACGAGAACGGCAACGCGCACCTCTGGGGGATCAGCGGTGAGATCGCCGACGCGGCGATGGCCGCCGAGACGGTGATCCTGAGCGTCGAGGAACTCGTCGACGAGGACGTCATCCGGAGCGACCCGAACCGGACGGCCTTCACCGGCCGGGACGTCGACTTCGTCGTCGAGGAGCCGTACGGCTCGCACCCCTCGTACGCGCAGGGCTACTACGACCGGGACAACGAGGCGTACCTGGAGTGGGCAGAGGCCTCGCAAACCCACGAGTCGGTCCAGGAGTGGCTCGAGACGTGGGTCTACGGCGTCGACTCGCGGGACGAGTACCTCGAGCGGCTCGGGGCGAAGCGACTGCTCGAACTGCAGCCGAAGCACGACTACGCCGAGCCGGTAGACATGGGGCGGTACTGATGCGGACGACCGGCCCGAACACCACCGGCACCGGCATCGACAACTGGAGCGGACACCCATGACGGACGTCGACTACACGAAGACGGAAGCGATGGTCGTAGCGGCCGCGAGAGAGCTCCGGGACGGGGACAGCGTCCTGGTGGGCGTCGGGATCCCGAACCTGGCGTGTAACCTCGCGAAGCGAACGCACGCCCCGGAGTTGGAGATGGTCTACGAGTCCGGGACGATCGACTCGAACCCCTCGAAGCTCCCGCTGTCGATCGGCGACCCGGTGCTCGCCTCGGGCGCGCTCCGGGTCGTGCCGATGTTCGAGGGGTTCACCACCTACCTCCAGGCGGGCCGGATCGACGTCGGCTTCCTCGGCGGCGCACAGATCGACCGCTGGGGGAACATCAACTCGACCGTGATCGGCGACTACGACGACCCCAAGGTCCGGCTCCCCGGGAGCGGGGGCGCCTGCGAGATCGCGAGCAACGCGGGCCGGACGATCATCATCACGCCCCACGAGGAGCGACGCCTCCCCGCCGAGGTCGACTTCGTGACCAGCCCGGGCTACGTCGGCGGGCGCGAGGGCCGCGAGGAGCGCGGGCTCCGGGGCGGGCCGGCGGCGATCATCACCGACAAGGCCGTCCTCCGGTTCGACGAGAACGGGGAGGCGTACGTCGACACCCTCCACCCGGGCGTCACCGAGGCCGAGGTCCGTGACGCGACCGGCTGGGACGTCGCGTTCGCCGACGAGGCGACGGAGACGACGCCGCCGACGGCCGACGAGATCGCGCTCATCCGGGAGGAGCTCGACCCGAACGGCGTCTACACGGGAGGCGGGGAATGAGCCGCCCGGTCGCCATCGTCGGCGCGGGCCAGAGCGACTACGGCGACTTCCCCGCGCTGACGATGAAGGACCTCTTCGCCGAGGCGTACGACGAGCTCGTCGCGTCGATCGACCGGGGGTACGACCCGGCGGACGTCGACGCGGCCTACGTCGGCAACCTCGGGACCGGGGGCGCACAGCTGGGGCTCGCGAGCGCGCTCTGTACCGACTACGTGGGGCTCGACGGGATCCCCGTCGAGCGCGTCGAGAACGCGTGCGCCTCGGGGGGCTACGCGCTCGTGAACGCCGTCGAGGCGGTCTCGTCGGGCGAACGGGACGTCGCGCTCGCGGCCGGCGTCGAGAAGATGCGGGACCTGAGCGGCGACCGCTCGAAGTACTGGCTCGGCGTCTCGGGCGACACGGAGTACGAGCGGCTCGCGGGGATGACGTTCGCGGGCGTCTACGCGATCATGGCCCAGCGCTACCTCGCCGAGACCGACGCGGACCACGACCACCTCTCGATGGTCGCCGTGAAGAACCACGCGAACGGCGCGGCGAACCCGCACGCCCAGTTCCAGCGCGAGATCGACCTCGAGACGGCGACGGGCGCGCCGGCCGTGGCCGACCCGCTGAACCTCTACGACGCCTGTCCGACGACCGACGGCGCGGCGTGCGCGCTGGTCGTCCCCGCCGAGGAGGCCGCGGCGTACACCGACGACCCGGTCCACGTGACCGGTTACGGTGCCGCGAGCGACGCGCTGGCGCTCCACGACCGCGAGACGATCACGAGCGTTCCGGCGGCCCGGCTGGCGGCCGAGCGGGCCTACGAGCGGGCCGGGATCGGCCCCGACGACGTCGACGTCGCCGAGGTCCACGACTGCTTCACGATCGCCGAGGTGCTGGCCTACGAGGACCTCGGCTTCGCGGAGCGGGGCCGCGGCTGGGAGCTGATCGCCGAGGGCGTCACCGCCCGCGACGGGGCGCGCCCGGTCAACACGAGCGGCGGGCTCAAGTCGAAGGGCCACCCGCTCGGGGCGACGGGGATCGGCCAGGTGGTCGAACTCTTCGAACAGCTCCGGGGCACCGCGGGCGGACGCCAGGTCGAGGCGACGACGGGCCTCTCGCACAACGTCGGCGGCTCCGGCGGCGCCGCGACGGTCTTCGTCTACGAGGTGGGCTCGTGAGCGCGAACACGGACGCGGACACGACCGACGCCGGTACTGACGCGGGTTCGGACGTGAGCGCGGCGGGCGCCGACGTCGTCGACTACGCTGCCTCCCTCCCGCCGTACCGGCTCCCGGCGGACGCGTACGACGCCTGGAACGGCTCGCGCGCGCGGATCGACGAGAAGCGCGTCCCCGGGTTCGACGAGGACGTCGTGACGATGGGGATCGAGGCGGCGTCGAGGCTCGACCGCGACGGCGACTGGCACGCGGCGATCGAGACACTGGCGCTGGCGTCGACGAGCTGGCCCCAGCCGGGGACGGCCGCGTCGGGACCGCTGGTGACGGCGCTCGGGCTCCCGACGGACGTCCGGGCGATCGAGTGCGGGACGTCGTGGCGGGCGGGTCTCGAAGCGCTCGAGCTGGCGGTCGACGGCCCGCCGGCGCTGGCGGTGATCGCCGACCACCCGACCGCCGACCCGGCCGACGACGTCGAGCACCTGCTGGGCGCGGGTGCGGTCGCGGTCCGCACCGGGCGGAGCGACGAGCCGGTCGCGCGGCGGCTCGACAGCCGCCACTACACCAGCGCGCACGTGCCCGGCCGGTTCGTCGACCCGGACGGCGGGCGGGTCGTCGACCTCTCGATCGGCCAGTACGACACCGACGCCTACGCCGAGGCGGTCGGCGGCGTTGTCGAGCCGCTGCTCGAGGCGAACGGCTACGAGCCGTCCGACGTCGCCCACGCCGTCCTCCCCCAGGAGGACGTGAAGATCGCCTGGCGCGCCGGCAGCCGGCTCGGGTTCGACGCCGAGCAGATGCGGGCCGGCTTCGTCGTCAACCGGGCCGGCTTCGCCGGGGCGGCGGCGTCGCCGCTGGGCATGGCGGCGGCGTTCGACGCCGCCTCGCCGGGCGACCTCGTCGTCGTCGCGAGCTACGGGCACGGCCACGGCGCGACGGCCGTCCTCTTCGAGGTCGGCGAGGGGGTCGAGCGGACCGGCGCGGGCGTCTCCGACCAGCTCGACGGGGGCCACGAGCTCTCGTACACCGACTACCTCAAACAGCAGGGGGCGATCTGACGTGGGCGCACACATCTCACACCCGATCTACCAGCAGTCGATGGCACAGCGGCTGGCGCTCGAAGCGGCAGTCTGTACGGACTGCGGGGACGTCACGTTCCCGCCGCGGGACAGCTGTCCGAGCTGCGGCGCCAGCGACTGGGAACCGACCACCCTCTCGGGCGAGGGCGAGGTCTACTCGTACACCGTCATCACGCCCGGCGGCGCGCCGCCGGAGTTCGCCGAGCAGGCCAAGCGGACCGGCGAGTTCGCGGTCGCGGTCGTCGAACTCGAGGAGGGCGTCCGGATCACCGCCCAGCTGACGAACGTCGATCCGCCGGACGTCGAGGTCGGGATGCCCGTCTCGTCGACGATCCGCCGGCTCTACGTCGAGGAGGGCGTCGTGCGGTACGGGTTCAAGTTCGAGCCGAGCGAGGGCGACTGAGGGCGCGGCGTGGAGTAGATCCGATCGGATCGGCGCCGGTCGTGGTGCCGGGTCCGACCGG
>Ga0207797_1000664_pt1 | contig 26247 bp, 22 predicted proteins | sample PRCRCaboRojoPR_6_FD_187275 | JGI IMG/M metagenome (GOLD analysis project Ga0207797, IMG submission 187275) | Marine sediment microbial community from Cabo Rojo, Puerto Rico - PR CR 10% Liquid 1 (SPAdes) | ecosystem: Environmental > Aquatic > Marine > Coastal > Sediment | place: Cabo Rojo, Puerto... | reverse complement strand
AGCTCTACCGCGCCACAAGCGGCGGCGGCGTGTCCGATCCAGGATTTGAGGGCGATCACATGGGGAGTCGAGCGGGTGTATAGCCGATGGATCAGTTTTGCCTCCATTTCGTCGTTCAACACCGTACCGGTGCCGTGGGCAGAAACGAGATCGATGGTGTCCGGCGTTTGTTCCGCTTCCGTAAGGGCAGACCGAACCGCCTTTTCCGGCCATTGGCCGTCCGGTGAGGGCGCGGTCATCCCGTGTCCGTCCAGGGCGCTGCCGTACCCGCATATCTCTCCGTAGATCGGGGCTTCGCGCTTTTCGGCGTGTTTTAAATCCTCCAAGAGAAAAAAAGCGCCCCCCTCTCCAGGGACGAAGCCGTTTCTCCTTTCATCAAACGGGGCATATTCTTTGTCGGGATCCCCGGAAGGACGAAAGAGGGCCTGTGCCTTCTTGTATGCAAGGATGCCCCCGGGGTTCAACCGGGAATCCCCCCCACCGGCGAGAGCCGTGTCCAGATAACCGGTGCGGATTCTCCGAAAGGCCTCGCCGATGGCCTGAAGGGAAGCGGTACACGCAGTGCCCAAGGTCAGGCCGTCGCCGTGGATCCCGGTCAGCATAGAGATGACGGAACTCGCCGTGTTGGGAAGAAACCGCAGGATCCACAGGGCCTTCAGGTCGTTCTCGTTCAATCGGCCGGAGCGGATTTCCGGACATTCCCCTCCCAGGTCCAGATTCGGCCCGGCGCCCACGAAAAGTCCGGCCCGGGATAGCGGATCCGCCTCGAGTCTTGCCGCCTGTACGGCATGGGTGGCGGCAGCCACTGAAAAGGCGGCACCGCGGTTCAAATAGCGGATATTCTTGAAACGGCCGGTGAAGGACTTGACATCAAAATCTCGGACCGGACAGGTGGCGATTTCCGGATCCGTATCGGACCGCTCGAATTGGACGCGATCATGTGTCAAAGATGCGGCAATGTCCTCCAGACTGCAACCGAGAGAAGAGACCACTCCAACGGATGTAATGACTACCCGGCGCGGCATTGGTACTCCACATAACTTACCAGATCTTTGACCTTCAGGACCGGTCCGTGATCCAGGTCCTGGAGAATCTCCTGTATCCGCTCTTCTTCCAGGAACGGATATTCCGCAGAAAGAATGGATACCCTTTTCTCGTCTCCGGTGCCGGCCGATTCGAGGTGAAGGCGCAGGTCCAACAGGAAGATCTCGTCGTCTTCCACTGGGATGTGAAAAGCGGAACTCAGGGCTACGGCGAGCTCAAGAAAATCAATCGATTCGACTTCCAGATCCCGAATGAGATACGTCTCCGGCGTGATCCGCTCTCGCTCTACGTCCAGGATTTCCGACAGGTGATGCTGAATAGTGGTGAATGTCTTCATAACATCTCTCGCTTTGCCGCCCCATATCCCTTGTCTATCCTCACCTCCGTGGCATTGAACCCGGCGGCACTGTCGGACAAGTAAAAGAGGATAGCCTCCACAACGGTTTCTGTCGTGAGAGCTGGAGTCCCGCCGCGGGAAGCGGACTCTTTTTTCCGTTCCGGTCTCGCCAGGTAGGCCTTCCCTCTCCCTGCGTCTACGTAGCCTAACCGCAAGCTAACCGTGGTGATACCGTGGTCGCCCAGTTCGAGCCCCAGATTACGGTACAAGGCCTCTGAGGCGAGTTTTGAGGCGGCGTAAAAGCCCTGTCCCGGGTTGGCCCTTTCCACGGCCGCAGAAGACACATAGACCAGACGACCGTAGCCTTTCTTGAGAAATCTCCGGGCCGCCTGTTTTAAAACACGTGCCCGAGCAGAGATGTTCGAGGCAAAGTAGCGTTCCACCTTTTTCCCGTTGGCGGATCCGATGAGAGACTCCAAATGGTCATGAGCGAAATCGACCAGGTAGTCTACTTCTTTCTCGGTCTTTGAAAAGGCGATGTCCACCGATTCGGGTTGGTCCAAATCCACGTAAATGGTGTCATATCGGCCCGTCCATGGTTCCAGCCGACTGGTTACACGATCCAAGCCTGCCTCGTCTCTGAAGGTAAGGATTGGATGAAGGCCGCTTTCGAGCATCTTCTTCGCCAGGTGAACGGCCAACTCACAGGTTCCTCCCAAGATCAGGGCTCCATGTCCCGTGAATGTGAGATTCATGGGCACAGCCTTCCGGTTACCGAGAGGTGCCCATGGCTGTGGAGTTTACACTCCAAGATCTTTCCTCCTTCGCAAGGTTCCATGCGGAAATGGGCCGTTCCGGGCGGTACGAAACGGGAAAAGCGAAAGCCTTGTATTTCACATCCTTTCTTTATCCATCCCCGGCGCATTGCTGTTTGCAGAAAGGCATCCACGATCAGGCTGCCGGGGACAACCGGATTTCCGGGAAAGTGGTCTCGGTACATTGCGTCTTCCGGATCGAAATAGAAAGTCCCCTCCAAGATTTCGACGGGGTTTGTAGAATCTGTCGATTTAGTCACAAGCCCGCTCCACATCGCGGATCATGTCCATGTCCGCCGCTACATCGCGCCCTCGGGTGGTCAGATAGTTTCCGATCATCAGCCCATTGGCGCCGGCAAAAAAGATCCAAGACTGAAAGTCCTTCAACGTGCTTTCCCGGCCCCCACATATGGTGATATCCGTATCCCGGTTTATCAGTCTGAACAAAGCGATAGACCGCAGGGCCTCCCAGGGGGAAAGCGGTTTTCGATGGGCCAGCTTGGTCCCCGGTATGGGGTTCAGAAAATTTATGGGGATACGGTCCACATCGAGTTTCTTCAACGTGAAGGCAAGTTCCACCCGTTGTTCCGGGGATTCCCCCAAACCCAGAATTCCGCCACTGCAGATTTTCATGCCGGCCGATTTGGCGACCTCGAGTGTTTCGATATCCTCGCTGTAGGCATGTGTGGTACAGATCCGGTCGAAGTAACTCTCAGCCGTTTCCAAGTTGTGGTGATACATGGTGACACCGCCTCTTTTCAGTTTCTCCGCCATCGGACCGGTCAATGTGCCCAGCGAGGTACAGATCCCGAGTCCGGTTCGCTCTTGTATCGCCTCCGTTGTCCGGGCAATGCTTTTCAATTCCTCGTCCCGTAAGCGAAGGCCGCTGGTGACCAAAGAATATCGGGAGGCGCCCGCTTTCCACATGCGCTCGGCGTCTGCAACGATTCGGTCTGGTTTCAACAAAGGATGCGGCTTTATCTCCGTCTGGTGATGGATCGATTGGGCACAAAAGGCACAGTCTTCGGAACAGGCCCCGGATTTTGCATTGATGATGGCACAAGTGAGGACAGGGCCCTTTTTACATCGTTGTGTCACCTTGTGGGCGGCGAAAAGGAGATCCATGGTATTCTTGCCATCCGATCGTGCCAACGCGCACGCCTCCTCATAAGAAAGCCCCGCCTTCTCGCCGTTGACAAGTTCCTCGGTTATGGTAGCTATGCTACGATTTCCCATGACATTTCGCCGACCTTTCGTCCCTTCATTCCAGGAAGGATACGAAGGATGGGGAGTAATGTCAACCGAAATGCAAAACATGGTTTACAATGGTTCGGGAATCTTTTATAGATGATCGCGCAGAGGCGCAGAGACGCAGAGACGCAGAGGGGTCGTAACCAGGCTTGCCCGAGATGTTTTCATTGTCAAAAGGATAGGGACCGTAAGGAGCGCACCATGAACACGACGGACCGGGTGTTGTTTTATTTGAAACAAAACAAGGGGCAGTTTGTGTCCGGTGAGGTCCTGAGCGGGGAATTCGGAATCAGCCGGGCCGCAGTGAACAAACATATTCACAAGCTGAAGGCGGAGGGGTATCAGATCGAATCGGCGACGAAAAAGGGATACCGGTTCCAAGCGGTCAGCCCCAAACTGATTCCCCGGGAAATCCGGGAGGCCATCGACACCGAAGTATTCGGACGTCCGGAAATTGTGCATTTCGACGAGACCGATTCGACAAACGTGAGAGCCAAAGCCCTGGCCGTGCAAAACGCGGCCGAAGGAACGGTCGTGGTCGCGGAGCACCAATCGGCCGGAAGGGGGCGGAAACAGAGAAGCTGGTTTTCACCACCGGGAATGGGCATATACAGCTCATTGATTCTCCGACCGACCATCTCCCCCGGTGATGCCCCCCAGATCACCTTGATGACGGCCGTAGCCGCCGCAGAGGCGCTCACAGAGGTCACGAGACTTCCCATACGAATCAAATGGCCCAACGATCTCTTAATCGGAGGCAAAAAGGTGGCAGGTATTCTTACGGAGATCTCTACCGAGATGGATGCCGTTGATTACGTTGTGATCGGCCTGGGCGTGAACGTCAACACTCCCGCCACCTCTTTTCCTGTGGAACTCCGTGACATCGCCACGTCTGCATGCATCGAATCAGGAACAGAGTTTTCCAGGACTTCCATCCTCGCCGAATATCTGGGCCGGTTGGAGGATGGGTACGAAGTGATCAAATCAGGCCGGTTTGACCGAGTCATCGCCAGGTGGAAAGACCTCTCCCACATGATCGGCCAACGAGTAACGGTGGAGGAACTAGAGACCACCTATTCGGGGAAAGTGGAAGATATCGATGACAACGGAGTCTTGCTCGTACGGGACGATAGGGGAGGACTGCATCGGATATTTTCTGCCGATATAACGCTGGTTTAGCGAAGCCGGAAACTCTCCGCGTCTCCGCGTCCCTGCGGGAGGATATTTTTACATAATCGCGCAGCGGCGCAGAGACGCAGAGGGGTGGTGACATTCGATGTTCGATATTCATTCCGATTTCCCCGTTGCTTCCGCCACCGTCGTGATTTGGTCTTCCAGGTCGGATCGAAAGAGGCGGAGCTGTTCCAGAATCTGGTCCAGTTCATCTTCCCAGACTTTTAAAAGGCCGGTCTTGAGACCGCTCACCATCCTGCGGGATCGCTTTTCCAAACGATTGCGATACCTGCGGTAGAATCGAAATCCCAGAAACAGGTTCAGAAGGATGAAACTGCCCAAAGCGGCCAGGCCCTTGGTACTGAAGAGGGCGGTGACGATCGTTAAGACCAGACGAACCACGCTGGAAATGCCGGGTGTGTCCACGACTTCCAGCCATGCCGGCCGACCCCCCACGGCAAAAAGAAAGAAGCAGAAGAGAATAAAGTAGATCAAAAACTGGAAGAATTTAAATCCGCCACAGGACGCGGGTGCATGGGTATCGATGAGCAATCTTACATGGTCTGACAGTCTGAGCCTCAGATTTTCCAGCCTCCTTTTCGTTTCCAAAAGATCCTTGACATCCATACGGAGCGATTGCGGCAATCGGTGGCGAAGCATGAGGTGGTCCATGCGCTCCGTGACGAGTCTGTGATGGTCCCGAAAAAGAGACATCACTGGATTCGGGGGTATAAAAGGTCCGGAAGATTCTTCTTCGGCAATGTCCCGTGTGTTGTCCCCTCTTTTGGAAAGGAGGGCGGCGAGGGGATAGCCGGGACCGAGCAGACAGGTCGGGTCCGTCTGGAACCGCATGAATTCTTTTTCCAGATACCCCTCCACCCAGCGATCCACGGGTTTCTCCCCTGCCTCCAGCCATTTTTCCCGTTGACCCTCCAAATCGGCAATCAGAATATCCGTGAGGTTTGATATGGTTGTCAACGTGGAAACTTCCTTCTGAAAAGAAGCGGCCAGCCCGTCGATTTCCACGTCTACGTTGGCTGCCTTGATGGCGGCAATCTGTTTGACATCCAGCTGCTGAAAGATCTGTTGTCTGAAGGACGGAAACTGATTCCATGGGGAAACATCTTCTTCCTCTTCGGCTTCTTTCCCCGCCACAGGATAAAAAATGATCCGACGGGTCTTCAATTCTTCTCTGAGGCGGCCGAGAAAATGTTTGGTCACGCTGTCCAGTTGTTCATATCCTTTCTCCGGCGTTGTACCTTCAAAAAGCAAATCCGCTTTATTGAGTACAAAGTAGAAATTCTGCTCGGCCTTGGGGACCTGAGTGAGGAACTCATGGAAGCGGCGGTCCGCATATTTTTCCGGAGAAGTTACCCATATCAGGATGTCCAGGTGTTTCAGAAAACGGAGCACGTTTTCCCGATGTTCCCCCATGAGGCTGTCAAAGTCGGGCAGATCACACAGCAAGATATGTTGAATGGTGTCGCTTCGGTGGGTGACTTCTCGCCACGGTACGACCTGCAAGTATTTCTGTGGGATCCCTTGGGCATCTTCATGTCTGTATATCAGGATTTGATCGGTGTGGGGGCGGCGGTAACTGGTGGAGGCGATTTGCGAACCCGCAAGGGCATTCATCAGTGTGGATTTTCCTACACCGGTGCCGCCAAGCAGACCGACGGTAAGCGGAACATCCTGGGCGGAATCAAGCCTCTTGGAGAGACTGTGGGCTTTTGCCAGGAGCGTGTTTTTGTCCTCGTCGCTGAGAGAAAAGAAAGACCGTTCGTGAAGCAGGTTCACGAATGTGCCGAGTCGGTTTTGTAATACCTCTGGAGAATCAGTCATCGTCCATTCCTTGGGGTACGGTTTCCATTTTCGTTTGAAGTCTTTTCAGGAATGCCAGGTCGTCCGGTTGGGTCAAGAGTTCGTTCAGGGCCGTTTCATATCTCAGTTTCTGGCGTTTTACGACTGACCGGAGGGCCTCTTGGTATTGTCTGGCCAGTTCCGTGGCGACCGCCTTGATTTCCCGATATGCAAACAGCTCCATGGAACCCTTGGTGATGAAAGGGGCAAGAACGGAATCGAGGACGGCATCGAGTCCGGAAAAACCGCCACCAACCACGATTTCAAAGGAGAGGATGAGGGATCCCCACAGGATGGATGTGGAGTAGATGCCCCACCGTTTGTGCCGGGGGAGTCCTCGTGCGAGTTCTTTGAATTTTCTCTCCAACCACTGATCGAGTTGATCGTGTTCCTTCAGCATATGCGACCGGATTTCTTCTTCGGTCAGAGCGATGTCCGTCTGATGAAGCGCCTTGAACAGGGGTGCGTCTTCCCGTTCCGGAGACAGGTTTTCCAGAGCCGAGCGGTTGAATCGCTCCACCGTGCCCCACACAGGCGTCAAATCGATCTTTTGGCGCACCTTTGACAGGGAGTTTTTCCGTTGGTTGGGACGGCGACCGAGAGACATCCCGATCAATTGAAAGGGGGCCGACAGGACGTCTCTGATCAGTTGCCTCGGTTTTGACAAGGGGTCGTATCGCTGAAAGAGTTTTCGGATCTCCTGTTGCAGATGTTGGCGACTTTCTGCAGCGAACCGCTGTTTCTCGGCCTTGACCAGATCGTCACAGGCGTTCTCAAACAATCGGTTGAGTTCCCTCAGCCATGCTTGCGCTTCATGGTGTTCCTTTTCAATGGTGGCGGAGAGGTGTCCGATTTTACCGGCAATGATTTTTGCCCGTTTGTCCTGTTCCTGCGAATAAAGGGTTTGCGAGCGTTTGGGAGACACTTCGTTGAACAGGGTCTGTGAAAAACGGGAGAATTCCGGATCGCCGGCGATAGCGGCTTCACTTCCGGAAGGGTGGTAAGGAATCAGCCAGATGCGATGTTCCGGAAAAGATGTTCCGTGCCCTTGCAGAGGAGACAGGATATCTTGTTTGGTAACATCGTCTGTCTTGTTAACCAACAGAAAGCAAGGTTTTCCATTTTCCGAAATCCTTTTGAGAAATTGATACGGCACCTCGTCCGCGTATTTATCCTGGCTGGTAACAAATACTACCACATCGGCAAAAAGGTAGAACCTTTCTACCATGGCCAGGTTTTGGGATTCCACGCTGTCCATGTCGGGCGTGTCCAATACGATCAGATGGGACCAGGTGTCACGATGATGGGTGAAAAGGATTAACCGCCCCGGTCGGCCGGAGCTATGGGTAGATGGAGAATCATCTACTTCATATCGGTCTACGGGCACGTCGGGAAAAGGAAAGTCTTTTGGGACCTGACAGGCTTCGGGGGAGTAGCCGATGGGGCCGTTCGTTTTGGGCCGTTCAACTCCCGTTTCACTGAGCGAGCGGCCACAAAAGGCGTTGAACAGGGTGGATTTCCCGGTCCCCGTGCCGCCCATAAAGGAAATCCAGACACAAGGGCTTTCCTGCCTGTAGAAAAAAACGGCCAATCGCTCGACGATGCCCGTAACCAGGTGATCGACATCCTCCGGCGAGGTCGTGAAACCGGGAACCCGGACAGCTTCTTTCAAATCCTTTTTTGTTTTATCGGAGACGGTCATTTCATGTGCCGGTGCGTATTTATGCCCTTCGCCCAAAGATGGAGGTGCCCACCCTGACCAGGGTTGCGCCCTCTTGGATGGCTGTTTCGAAGTCCCCGCTCATGCCCATGGAGAGTTCATCCATGTACACCCTGGGGATGGACTCCGCGCGAATCCGATCCTGCAGCTGTTTGAGTGCCCTGAAATAGGGGCGCACCTTTTCCGGAGCATTGAAAAACGGAGGCATGGTCATGAGGCCGTGTACGGAAAGGTTTTCAAGGGCGCCGATGTCCCGGACCAAGGCGAGGACCTGTGCCGGATCAACGCCGGATTTTGTTTCCTCTCCGGAGATGTTTACCTGAATCAAGATCGGTTGGACTTTTCCGGCCTTCTTGGCCCGCTTGTCCAGCTCCCGGGCGAGTTTGGCGCTGTCCACGGAATGAATGAGGTCGAAAAGTCCTACGGCATACTTCGCCTTGTTGGATTGAAGATGACCGATAAAGTGCCAGGAAACGGAATAGGAATAAAGGGCCTCGATCTTTTCTTTGGCTTCCTGAACATAATTTTCGCCGAGGATGGTGATTCCTGCCTCTATGCCCTCCAGAACCCGTTCCGCCGGCACCGTCTTACTCACGGCCACCAGTTTCACATCGCCCGGATTTCTGCCCGCATCGGCGGCCGCCCGCTCGATCCGCTCTTGAACCTCGGTGAATGCCCTCCCGATATCTCCCACACTCTCACCTCATACCCTCGTAGGGCGCGCCCTGCCCGCCCCACTTTTGTCGCCGTAGCTTTAGCGAAGGCGAAAACTCTCCGCGTCTCTGCGTCCCTGCGGGAGGATATTTCTTTAGATAATCGCGCAGAGGCGCAGAGACGCAGAGGAATGGTGACAAGCATCGACCACCGTTTTTTCGTTTTTCATTCAATGTCGGACGTTCGAGGTTCGACGTTGCCTCTTTTTCACCCTCGCCTTACCGCTCCTTCTTCCATCAAGCAGGCAACCACCTCGCAAAGGGGTAAACCGACGACGTTCGTATAGGACCCGACAATCCGTTTCACGAAGGTCCCGCCCAGGCCCTGCACGGCGTAACCACCGGCCTTGCCGAAAGGTTCGCCGGTTCCGATGTACCAATCCATCTCGCTTTCCCTGATACGTCTGAATTCCACCTCCGTTTCGTTGACGCCGGACAGGAAGCGCCCTCGTTCTTTACAAGATATACAATAGCCGGTAAATACGGTATGTACCGTATTGTTGAGTTGAGACAGCATCCAGCGTGCTTCTGTTGTGTCGCCCGGCTTGCCCAGGATGTGGTCGGAGAGAACAATGGCCGTGTCCGCACCGATGACCCAATGTTCCGGGTATCGTGTGGAGACTTCCTCCGCTTTTGCCTTCGCGGTTTGCGTAACATATTCCACCGGCCGGCCTTTCGGCACATCCCGTTCATCCACCGTACTGGGAATCACTGTAAAGGAGAGTCCCGCCTGCGAGAGAAGGGCATACCGCCGGGGAGACTTGGATGCCAGGATCAAGGTTTCCGTTGAGATCCTCGGGTCACTCATTTGGGTAGGAGTATCAAAAGATCGGCAAATTGGCAATATTTGGTGGTGGTTGGGGAACCGCAGACGTTCACGGACGACGCAGACGCGGATGTCCGGTCGACATGACCGGATATCCGGGTCGAATTCGCTAGGCGGCTCTAGCATCGAAAGGGCATCACGGGGGGTCTTGAACTCGTTAAAAAATGCGGTGAGACGTTGGAGGGCTCTTTGAGCTACTGGGTGATCGGTTCAGGGAAATTTGGGAGTAAGGCGGTTGGGCGGTTGCTGAAGCGACGGGGCCAAGCCCATGTAACCGTGGTGGATAGTGACAAAGAGGCGCTGGAATGCGTAACAACGGAAGTTCCGGTAAAAAAGGTATGCGGAGACGGGGTAGAATTTCTCACGGAAAGGTTGCGCGGTGACGGCCGACCGGATTGGATTGTTCCCGCTGTGCCGATTCACCTGGCCTTTCAATGGGTCCTTGCGAACTTGTCCGCCATGGATCGCAAACGGCAGGTCGCCCCGGTACCTCAGGAAATCGAATCCATGGTGCCGAATCCCATAAGGGGGGCACAGGGACAACTCTATATAAGCTTTGCAGATTTTGTATGTCCCGACTACTGTACGGAGCCTTATGACCGCTGTACCTTCACGGGCAAGCCCAGAAAGGGAATCCTCTACCAATTGCTGGAAGGCATTTCATTTGATGATTTTGCCTCCGTCGTGGTGAGAAGCCGGCAACTTGCTCCGGGAGTGGGAGGATACCGTCCGGAAGATCTTGAAGTGAGTCTGCAGAAAGTATTGGACTACCGGGGACCGGTCCTTTACAGTACCGCCTGTTTTTGTCACGGTGTCATGGACGCCCTTCAATCAGTGTAGGGCGCCTCGCGCGGGGACACAGAGGGACACCCCTCCCTAAACCCTCTCCAACGAGGGGGGAGGGCTGGGAGCTATGCCGCCGTCGGAATTAGAACTCCCCTCCCCTGGCGGGAGGGGTTGGGGGAGGGGGAAAACTCCTGGAGAACACAGGGAAACTGGCCGTTTCAGCTTCCCCCTCGCTGGTTTTTTGTTTTTCCCGGCGCCTCTGCGTCTCAGCGGGAGAAAGAATCTCTAGAGGAGGAAAGCAACGATGAACAGTCTGTTTGCCAAAAGGATATACACGGGAAAGTCCGTCTTGGAAAACGCCCAGGTCGTCTTTGACAAGGAATCGATCGTTTCCGTCTCCAAGGCGAAGAAGGGGCCTTTGCTTGGGGAATACGAGGTGATAACCCCGGCATTCATCGACCCGCACAGCCATATCGGTATGGTTCGGGCCGGGGAACCGAGCAACGAGGCGGAAGCCAATGAGCGGATGGACACCATTCTCGCCCTTGCAGACGCCCTCGATTCGGTGCACATGGACGACCAGGCATTGCGGGACGCCGTGGAAATGGGCGTTTTGTATTCCTGTGTCGTTCCGGGAAGTGGAAATATCATCGGCGGCCGTTCGGCGGTCATTCGCAATTTCGCCCCCGACAGCTCATCGGCACTGGTCGCCCGGAGGGGGTTGAAGGCGGCGTTCGGGTATAACCCGATGTCTACACAAAAGTGGGAGGGGACCCGTCCATCCACGCGAATGGGAGCCTTGGCACTGCTGCGCAAGCGGCTGGACGAGGTCATGCAAAAAATGGAAAGACAAAAAAAGGCAAAGGGAAAGAAACGGGAGGAGATCACCTTTTCGGCGGAGGATGCGATTCTTAGAGATTTGCTCCGGGGGAAACTGGTCCTTCGTGCCCATGTCCACAAGACCGACGACGTCGCGGTGGTACTTCGGTTGGCCGATGCCTACGGCTTGAAGATATGTATAGAGCATGCCATGGACATCTGCGAACCGGCGACGTTCCGCGAACTGAAACGGCGGAAGATACCGGTCACGTACGGCCCCCTGGACGCCTTTGCCTATAAGGTAGAGTTAAAGCATGCCAGTTGGAGAAATATCGTCCATCTACTGGAGTCAACTGTTGATTTCGGGCTCATGACGGACCACCCGGTAACGCCGGCGGCATCCCTCTTTCTGCAGACCCGCTGGTTTACCCGTTTCGGCCTGTCGAAGCAGAATGCCATTGAAATTGTCTCTCGTAAAAACGCAGAAATCCTGGGGGTCAGCGATCGGTTGGGTACACTGGCAAAGAACAAATGGGCTTCCTTCATCTGCTGGAACGGCGATCCTTTCGACGTGACCCATTATCCCGTGGCGGTGTACGGGGAAGGGGAGTGTTTGTTTGAGGCCTCGTGAATCGCAGCGTGGGATCCGCAGATTACGCAGATTGGGACTGTGTGTACCGTGAACGGTGCACGGTGAACTGTGAACCGAGGTCAGTGGACCGCCTTCGGATATGAGGAATGCGGTTTCACAAGCCGATTCACCATTCACTTTTCACCACTCACACGACTCGGGATGTTCTGTCAAATGCCGGTCGAAAGCGAAAGGAAAGCGCTCTAAGAATCGCAGACAGTGAGCCGGTCGGAAATCGACAACCCGTAGCTGGTTTTACTGACAACCAGAATCCAGTATCCGGTATCCAGAATCCAGAACCTATAAAACCAGATAACCAATAACTGATAACCGATAACCAATAATCGACAACGGATAACCCACCTCAGCGCCTCCCTATTCCACCACCGCTAAAATCTGACCCTTCTTGACCGGGTCGCCCTCTCTGAAAAAGATCTCCTTCACCGTTCCCGCCACGTCGGAGGCGATGGCGTTTTCCATTTTCATGGCTTCCAGAATAACGATGGTGTCATGGGCTTGCACCTCGTCTCCCACCTTTACTGCGTACCGTATGACCATACCCGGCATGGGTGCGACAATGGGGGTTCCCTCGACGTCTTCGGGGGCCGGTGCCGACGGAGTGGGCGGAGGACCGGACGCTTCAGCGGATGGCGCAGTGGCTGCAGCAATGAGGGGCGGACCTCCGACCTGGCTGATTTCCAGCTTGTGGTATTGACCATCGATATAGACGTCAAAGGTTCGGAGTTCCGGTCCCTTTTCCGTCCCCTCGGTCGTTTCGTCTATGGAGGCTTGTCCGAGCTTGGCCTTTTCCACCAGCTCCCGCCGTCGTTTGCCCTCTTCCAGGGACACCGGCCCGACGACCTCCGGTGGCTCGGCTTTTCCGTGTTTTCCCTCCAGAAAGCGCTTCCCGGTGACTGGGTAGAGTGCCACAATGAGCTGCTCTTCAAGATTCTGCGCCAAACCTTCGGTCTTGGCCTGAACTTCCGGTAGACCGGGCTCCAATATGTCCGCCGGTCGCGTCGTGATCGGTGTCTCTCCGCGAGGATAGCCCTTGAGCGCCTTTTGTTGCAGATCCCGGTCGATGGGTCGGGGCGGCTTTCCGTAAAGTCCGTAGCAGTAGTCTTTGACTTGATCGGTAATCATCGTATATCGCTCCTCCCCGGTATCGAAGAGGACATTGTTCACGGTTTGCGTGCCCACAATTTGACTGGTGGGAGTTACGAGCGGAGGATAGCCGAGTTCTTTTCTGACCCGGGGCAGTTGTTTGTACACGTCGTCCAATCGATCCAAGGCGTTCATCTGCCGGAGTTGTCCCACCAGGTTGGAGAGCATCCCTCCGGGAACCTGATGCACGAGGACGCCGGTATCGATAACGCTCAATTTGGACTCGTCCATCAAGTGTCGATATTTGGGTGCGATCTTTTCAAAATATTGTCCGATTTCGGTCAACGTATTCAGGTCCAGACCGGTATCTCGCGGTGTGCCCTGGAGTGCGACGACGATAGGCTCTATGGCCGAATGAGAGTTGCGGAGCGCAAAGGGCGCCAGACAACAGTCCAGGATATCCACCCCGGCCTCCACCGCCTTTAGGAAGGTCATCGGGGCCATGCCGGACGTGTAATGGCTATGGAGCTGTAAGGGAACAGAGATTTCCTTCTTGACCGCTTGTACAAGTCGGAACGCATCATCGGGGGCCATCAGCCCGGCCATATCTTTTATGCAGACACTGTCTGCACCCATTTCTTCGAGAGCCCGGGCCTTTCCCAGATAGTATTCCAGGTTAAAAACATCGCCGCCCATTTTGGGTTCGGTGAGAGAATAGCAAATGGTTCCCTGGAAATGCTTTTCCTTACTCTTGATGACCTTGACGCAGGTTTCAAAGTTCCTGAAGTCGTTGAGAGCATCGAAAACCCTGAAAACGTCGATTCCTGCGTCGCAGGCCGTTTCTACAAATGCCTCGGCAATGTCATCGGGATAGTTCCGGTATCCCACCAGATTCTGGCCGCGCAACAACATGGAGAAAGGGGTGTTCTTCATGTACTTCTTCAACACCTTTGGCCGTTCCCAGGGATCTTCATTCAAGAAACGATGCATGGCATCAAAGGTGGCGCCGCCCCAGACCTCCACTGCAAAGAAACCGACTTGATCCATCTCTTCGGCAATAGGGATCATATCCTCGGTTCGCATACGGGTGGCAAAGAGCGACTGATGGCCGTCGCGCAGGGTCAAATCCATGATCTTCACCGGGTGACTGGCGGTTTGTTGCGTCATGAGTCTTTCTCCCTTGGCTTATGGCTGTTACAGATCAATCGATGGTAGTGTGCGGGTCTAGGCGTTCTTGGCTTTTTAGGTTGAGTATACCCAGCGAGTTCATCAGGAAGTCAGTCTTGTGAAACGACCCGTCTAGATGAATGTCGGCGGGGTTCCGACGGTGAAATATCTGGCCTGAACGTCCCCGATATTTCGGGCCCCGTGTGGCACATCCGATCGGTGACACAACACATCACCGGGTTCGAGGATAAAGCTTTCGTTGCCGACGACGTATTCGATGCGACCTTCCAGGACAATGTGGACTTCCTCTCCCTCGTGAATGTATGTTTCCAAGGTTTCGCCCGGTTCGATCGTTGCCACGACCCCTTCCATCTTTTCCGTCTTGAACTTCAGACGAAAGAATCGGTCCGTCATCTTTCTCGCCGCTTGATACTGTCCGACACGTTTCAGAATCGGATTGCCCATTATTTCCTCCCTACGCTGCAGCCTTTATGCGGATGACGCTTGACTTTCCACTTCCGTTCCGCATTTCGGACAAAAATCATAGTCGTCGATGATCTCCGCCTTACAGTTTCTGCATTGCTCCATGACCGGCCCCAGTTCCATCAAGAGCTGGCCTTTTTTGACGGGGACCATTTTCTTGTCTGTCTTATAATCCGCGAAGGTCACCACACGCTTGACAACGCCGTCCACCGAGGCGGTGACACCGCACTCGGTCTTCATGACAGATAGATTCAGTACTTCCTCTCCCGCCCTGACCGGATCTCCCTGTTTCTTGTTCACCTTCCACAGGTCCGCATCAAAAGGCGCCGCGATGTGGTACGGATTGTCCAGGTTCGCCATTTCCTCCTTACTCTCCGCTTCTATGGACGGGGCGACCTTGATGTCTTCTACGAAAACCTCATAATCCAGCTGATATCTCACCCGTCGGGTGCCCCGGGGCCTTACTCTACCCACACGGAGAATCTTGACGGTATGAACCTTTCCATCGGACGTGACGAATTCGCGCTCCACACCCGGCTTGAGACCTTCAAACCATATGTCATCGGGAATATGGTTGGGATCGCCGTATTTTTCCAGATTCTTGATCAGTTTGAGCGCGTCTCCCGGGTGATTGAGGTAGTTCACGATTTCGTTTTCCGTAGGTGTCCGGCCGATGTGTTGGGCCAATTCGGCTTCCGTTGCCTCCATGTCCACCGGGGGCAGGAAATTCAACGGGCTTTCCTCCGTTCTCTTGGCCTTGGCGTCGGTCCACCTTTCACCGAACGCAGACTGGTAGACCCAGTCCGCCGGCCAGCCCAAAGGAAGCTTTCCGAATTTCCCCAGGAGAAGATTCTTGAAGGCATCATTGGCATGGGCGAAAAGGATCAGCCGTTCTTTCTTGGTTTGGTCGTCCAACGCGTCTTCTCCACTGGTGGTGACCTTCTTGAGAAGGTCGATCATCCGGCTTACTTCCGGCATTCCACCGCGTTCATAGGCCTTTGCCGCCATCATGTATCCGTTGGTCCACGTGATCTGAGAGCCCGGCGTTACGTCGTGATACCGGATGATCTTTCGGCACAATTCAAGAATAAGCAGGATATGGGGCAGCAGGAAGGCATGGCCCTGCTTCATTGCCGCCTCCTGGCTGCTCGAGGTGGCCCCTCCCGGCAAGCCGTGACGGGTGACATCGTGATCGGGGCCCAGAAAGGTCGGTCGGCAATAGGCGTCATATACCGGCATGATCTGCTTGAGAGCAAAGCCGGCTTCTCGAATTTTATCCTTGTTGAGGCGTGTTTTCAGGCCGAGTTCGCCTTCCACGTAAGCCGCAACGGGCAGGACGGCCGCCTGGCTGTAGAACCGAACCGCCGGGCCGTCGGCCACATCCAATATCTTGGCGCCTGCCTTGGCGGCGCTTCCCAAAGAGGGTACCGCCAGCCCGTCCGTCTTGTGACGATGGTACTGAATGACCAAATCCGGGTACTTGTCCAGGATCGACGCAATGAGCGCGCTGATGAACCGGGGCGGACAGACGCCGGCCATGTCCTTGAGGCCGAGTATGATCTGCTTCGACGCATCCTCTTTGGTGGCGTCCAAGACGCGACCCACCATGGAAAGGATGTCGTCCAGAACCGAAAGGTAGTGTTCCACGGTGAATCCTTCCGCCCAACTCATACTGATCGCCGGTTGGAAGATACGGTTCTCCGCTTGGAGGACGATCTCGGCGAAGGGAACCATGTTTTCGATATGATTCAGAAAATCGAAGCACCGAATGACGTGGTAATGTTTGATAATCATTCGGCCGGTGCGCTCCATCACTTCCCTGGACTGGGGGGCGTACCCCAGAATGTTGGTGGAACGAATCAAAATCATCTTCTGTGTTTGCGGGGCGAACTCATTCCACTCTTCCGCTTCCATCCAGGGATCGGTCATACAACCGAGCATAGCCACGTGGTAGTGGGCGCCGCCGCCGTTTTCGATGGAGACGTATCCGCACTCGTCCAGAAGGGGACCGGTCTGGCGATCGTCATAGAGTCTGAACCGGTTTCCCGACTCCGATTGAGTCACGTCTCGAGGGGTCGTGTTGCAGAATTCCACATATTCCGAGTTGCGCAGATAGTTCAGCACCACCTCGCGATGGTCATCCGGCTGGAAAGGCGGCTCATATGCTTCGCGCTTGTCCGATCCGGACACCTGGGTTTGCGGCATGGGGCCGAGCCGGGTGTCTTCAAATTTTCGATATCGTCCCAACCCCAAATAGGGATTGTGGCCCATCGCCGTAATCTCTGCCATCAAGTTGGCCGTTCGGATATGTTCCGGCACAATCTCCTGGTAGGAAACCAGGTCCGGCGTGTTCTCAATAAACCGCGTATAGATTTCTCCCGATTTGAACTCCGGATGGGTGACGATTTTCTTATGGAAGGGCACGGTGGTTTTAAGACCGTCGATAAAGTACTCCGACAGGGCCCGTTCCATGATGGCCGTGGTTTTGCCCCAGGTGCGCCCGTACGTCATCAGAAGGGCGCCGAGCGAATCGTAGGCCTTCGGGAACTCATAATCTCCGAATACGCAGGAGTCGACGCGAACCCCTTCACCACCCGGAGAAAGGTAACGGGTAATCGTTCCCGAGTTGGGCATAAAATCATTTTGGGGGTCTTCGAAATTGATCCGGCACTGCATGGCATAGCCCTTGGGTGTCAGCTGATCTTGGGAAAACCGTAGTTTTTGCCCGAAGGCGATGCGGATCATTTCTTCGACGATGTCGATGCCGTACAGAAGTTCGGTAATTCCGTGTTCCACCTGAAGTCGGGTGTTGGCCTCGATGAAATAGAAGTTGCCTTTTTCATCCACCAGAAATTCAATGGTAATGATGGAGTCGTACTCCACGGCGGTAACCATTTTCAGGGAAGCGTCTTTCAGCGCTTGCCGCAATTCCGGGGTCATTCCTTTCCAGGGGGAGGGGGTGATCTCCAGCAGCTTCTGGTATCGTCGTTGGCAAGAACAGTCCCGTTCGTCGAGGGCAACGGCGTTTCCGAATTTGTCACAGATGACCTGTATCTCCAGGTGCCTGACCACCGGCAGGAATTGTTCCAGATACAGATTCGGGTTACCGAAACTCGCTTCGGCCATGCTGGAAGCGGTTGCAAATTCGTCTTCCAGTTCTTCCAAGGAGTGGACCACGACGACGCCTCTGCCGCCGCCGCCTCCCTCGCTCTTGAGCATAATGGGAAAGCCGATCTTTTCCGCCAGCTTCTTTGCCTCGTCCACGGAAACGGCACCATCGGAACCTTCGATCACCGGAACGCCGTTCGATTTGGCGAGGGCTCTGGCCTGGACTTTATTTCCCAAGCTCTTCATCGGTTTTTCGGAAGGACCGATAAAAATGATATTGTTTTCCTCGCACATTTGGGGGAAGCGATTGTTTTCGGCGGCGAACCCCCAGCCGGGATGAAGGGCCGCAACCTCCCGGCGTCTTGCGATCTTGACGATTTCTTCAATGTCGAGGTACCCCTCTACAGTTCCCAGGCTGAAGGCCTTGTCCGCCTTGGATACGTGAGGGGCCGTTTTGTCGATGGGAGTAAAAAAGGCGGCATAGCTGGCACCGAGTTCGCGAATCGTTCGTCCCACCCGAAGAGCGGGAACTCCCCGGTTGGCCACACCAATCGTGACGTTCTTGAAATTTGGGTTCATGGAAACTCCTCTCCTTTCCGCTCCCGGTTCCCACGGTGTGCGTGATGAAGACTTCATATTAAACGGCAAGGTATGGTTTGTCTAGGGTTTTCGTCAAGTTGAGGGCCGGCTCGTCGGGGGGCCTTCGGGCTGTTCCCGCCTATATTTTCTGCTCATTCATGCGGCACAGACGCGTGTTTTTAATGGGTAAATAGGCAGATTTCGCAACGTGAATTCTCTGTCTCACAAAACCCGCCGGTGATCCTTGCGGCAGCCGAAAGAGCCGTTCAAACACCTGTAGGTGGATTTCCCCAAAGAATACAGAGTTTCCTGTATTGTGTTGGGACGGTCATATTGTATCGTTCCATGGAAAGAATCGGAATAAGTGGAACTTTTTCGGGTAGATTGGGGCGGCAGAAGAGACGGTCCGGCACATACCGACGGGAAAAGGGTTTTGACGGGCAAGGAGAAACGCCATGGCAGGCATGATCAGAATGATTGAAATCAACAAGATCGAACCGAATGGCCGCTGCGTCTACGACGCCGACGGTATTGACGCAATGGTGGTGGATATCCGCATAAACGGTCAACTCGAGCCCATCCACATATGGTTTGCCGGGAGGTTGTTCCGCATTCTGGATGGGGAAAAGCGATGGAGGGCCTGCAAGAAACTCGGCATGGTTACAACCAAAGCCGTTGTGGAAGATATTGTTTAGGGTTGGCTCTCGAATTCCCAGGCTGAAAACCAAATGAATATCGTTTGCTGCTTGAAACAAGTGCCGGACACGGCGCAGGTGAAAATCGATCCGGAAACGAATACGCTGGTTCGAGCCGGTGTCGAATCGATCATTAACCCGTACGACCTCGTGGCACTGGAACAGGCCGTTCGGTTAAAGGAACGCCACGGAGGAAACGTGTTCGCCGTGAGCATGGGACCGCCTCAGGCGGTGTCGGTGCTCCGCCAGGCACTCGCCGTAGGGGCAGACCGGGTGATTCTCTTATCGGATCGGGCATTTGCCGGAGCGGACACATTGGCCACCAGCTATACCTTGACCATGGCGATACACAGAATCGGGATGGAATCTCCTGTCGATCTGATCATGTGCGGAAAGCAGGCCATCGACGGCGACACGGCCCAGACCGGACCGGGCATTGCGACCCGGATGAAAATTACGCAGCTGACTTATGTTACAGAGATCCTGTGGGTCCGCCCGGAAGAAAAGAAGATTCAAGTGCGCCGCAAAGTAGACAACGGCACCGAGGTGGTGCAGGGAAGTCTCCCCGCACTTCTGACCGCCGAGCTGGAACTTGCCAAACCCCGGCGGGCTCCTCTACCGGCGATGATTCACGCCCTTTCCGCCCAGATCGAGGTCTGGGACAGGGAGGCGATTTCCGCAGTTGAAAACATGATTGGAATCAAAGGTTCGCCGACGTGGGTGCGAAAGATTTCCTCTCCACCCCCGCGGGAAGGCGGGAAAAGATACCATGCGGATCCCGATCCCCGACAAGCGGTGTCTCAAGTTGTGGACAGCCTTCTTTCCGACGAATCCCTCTACGCTCATCTTAGAAAATGACGGAGACATGATGGCCAATGGCTAGGAACTCAAAGGGTATCGAAGTCGCTGAAATCATCCCGGACCAGTGCATCGCCTGCCAGATCTGTGTCGCCGAATGCCCGGTCGGTGCCATCGACTTGTCGGACGACGGAGTCGCTCATATCGATCCCGAAGTATGTATCGGATGTGGAGAGTGTGCCGAAGTCTGTCCGGTAGGAGCGGTGGATTTTGAAAAGAAACGACGCAAGAAGATATCTGCGGAAACTCGGGGAGCCGCTGCGGTCAAAGGGGTTTCTTACGAGGGGGTGGCGGTGTTCGTCGAGGTATCGAACGGTTCTGCTGCAAAGGTCTCCTGGGAGTTGGTCGGAAAAGCCAAGGATTTGGCCGCCAAGAGAAACACTCGGGTCATGGGCCTTTTGCTGGGACATCAACTCGAGTCGATTGCGCAGGAAGCCATTGCTTATGGTTGTGACGAAGTGCATGTGGTGGATCATCCCGACCTCCAGACATACCTTTCCAGAACCTTCGGTAAGGCACTGGGAGATCTTTGCATCGAGATCCTCCCGGAAATTCTGCTCGTCGGCGCCACCCACTTGGGAAGAGATCTCGCCGGCGTGGTGGCTACACGGCTGGGCACCGGCTTGACGGCGGATTGCACGGGGCTTGACATCGAAGAGGAGAGCGGATTGCTGCTGATGACCCGTCCGACATTTGGTGGAAATATCATGGCCACCATATTTTGCGAGAATCGCCGCCCTCAGATGAGTACGGTGAGACCCAAAGTGATGGGCATGCCGGAACGGCAAGAGTCTCGACAAGGAGAGATCACCTACCACGACCTGAGCCGGATCGGAAACCCGCTTGCGGAACTGGTTTCCTTCGAACCCGTTGGTGAGGCCGGGGGCATTGACATCACCGAGGCGCCGGTCTTGGTGGTAGCTGGAAAAGGTGCCTGTGATTCGGCGACATTGCCCATTTTACAGGAACTGGCCGATACACTGAAGGGAACGCTGGCCTGTTCCCGGCCGGTTGTAGAAGCCGGGTTGATGCCCTATGAACGGCAGGTCGGACAAACCGGGAAGACCGTGGCGCCCAAGCTCTATGTTGCGGTAGGGGTGTCGGGCGCCATTCAGCACCTGGTGGCCATACAAGGCGCTGAAAAGATCGTGGCGATCAACAAAGACGAAACGGCGCCGATCTTCCAGGTAGCCGACATCGGGATCGTCGGAGATTACGCGAAAGTGATACCGGTCCTGACGAAAGCGTTGAAAGAGAAACTGGGATCGAAAGAGACGTCATGAAAGAATCCTTTGAAGTTGCCATAGTGGGGGCCGGTCCGGCCGGTATATCGGCGGCGTGTCGGCTGGCGGATCAGGGCGTGCGGACGATCGTGTTGGAAAGGGGAGAGTTTCCAGGCGCCAAAAATATTTCCGGCGGCGTACTTTACGGTAGGGATCTGGAACGGATCGTTCCCGACTTCGCAGACAGAAAGTGTCCCGTAGAAAGAAACATCGTTGATTCAAGGATCTGGTATCTGAACAAGGACGGCGGATACAGCCTGTCCTATCGGGATTCCGTGTTTGAAGAAAACCGGCGCTACAATGTTTTTACGGTGGGGAGGGCCAAATTCGACCGGTGGTTTGCCGACCAGGCATCGGAAAAAGGAGCGTTGGTTGTCAGTAGCACTCTCGTCACCGATCTTCTCCGGGATGAAAATGATAAAGTAACCGGGGTGCGAACGGACCGACCGGACGGGGATCTACAGGCGGACGTCGTTCTGCTGGCGGACGGCGTCAACTCGCCCCTTGCCGCCAAAACGGGGTTTCGTCCGGAGCCGGCTCCGGAACACGTCGCCTTGGCCGTGAAGGAGGTCATCGAACTGCCCGAAGAGGTGATCGGAGAACGTTTCAACACGGAGGGACAAAACGGGGTGACCATCGAGATTCTGGGAGACGTGACCTGGGGCACGAACGGGGTCGCCGTCATTTATACCAACCGAAAGTCGTTGTCCCTGTGCATCGGGGCCAATCTGGCCGACCTGTCCGCTCGAAAGATAAAGCCTTACGAAATGATGGAAGCGTTCAAGGCACACCCCATGGTGGCGCCTTTGATCAAGAATGGGAAACCGGCGGAATACATGGCGCACTGGCTTGCCGAAGGAGGCTACGATCACATTCCACGTCTCTGTGGCGATGGATACCTCATCGCCGGCGATTCGGCCATGCTCTTTAACACGCTTCACCGGGAGGGGTCCAACTTGGCGATGATTTCCGGATCGTTTGCCGCCGAAGCGATACTGGAGGCCAGGAAGAATGGAGATTTCGGCAAGAGGTCGCTCTACGGATACGTCGAGCGTCTGCAGGATTCTCTGGTTTTCGACGATCTCCGGAAATACAGACGGTTTAATCCCTTTTTGCAGAAACACAAGGAAATCTTTACGACGTTGCCGGGGGCGTTCGGTTTCGCCGCTCGAGAAATGCTCACCGTAAACGGAATATCCAAAAAGAACAAACAGGGAATGATCTGGCGCAATCTAAGAAAGCATCATTCCCTGCCAAGCCTCTTGCGTTTGGGTTGGGATGCTTTAAGGAGTGTTTGATGGCCGCCACCATAGAAGACAAACTCTTTCTGGACCGATTCAATGTGGATGAGCAATCACATCTTACCATCATAGACGAGAAAGTTTGTGTGGAAGACTGTGCGAACCAACCCTGCCTGTATATTTGCCCTGCCAACGTCTACAAACTGGAACACGGCCGGATCAGCATCGGCTACGAGGGGTGTCTGGAGTGCGGTTCCTGTCGCATCGGGTGCCCGGAGCTGAATATCGAATGGCGCTTTCCTACCGGTGGATTCGGCGTGCGCCATAAATTCGGATAACATGCATCTGATAGACGACCCCGGCTTCGTTTAAATCATCCGCTATATCCCGCCGTATGGAGCAATCGTTATGATCCGAGTGGATGGTTCGGAAAAGTCAGGAAGCGGAACCATCTTGCGATATGCGCTCGCTCTGGGGGCCCTGCTCGAAGAAGAGGTGCAAATCGACCATATCCGGGCGCGACGGAAAAAGCCCGGCCTTCGGCCGCAACACCTCAAAGGGGTCCTGGCATTGCGGGAGATGACGGGCGGAACCGTGGAAGGGGCCAAGGTGAATTCCTCGCGGGTGCGCTATGTGCCGGGCGGTAAAACGAGTAAAACGGCCTTTGATTGGGATATCGGCACCGCCGGATCCACCACCATGCTCGCTTTAAGTGTGTTGCCCGTTGCCGCGTTTTCCGCTTCTCCCTTGCGAATGAAGGTGTCCGGCGGACTGTTTCAAGACTTTGCCCCCAGCGCCTACCATATGCAGTATGTGCTGCTGCCCTTGCTGGAAAGGATGGGGCTCCGTGCGGCCCTGGAACCGGTTCGCCCCGGATATGTGCCCCGGGGAGGTGGACAGATCGTGCTGGAGGTCCATCCGGTTCAAGGCAGCCTGGCGCCGATTTCCATGACCGAACAGGGCCAAATCCGACAAGTTCGGGGGATTTCCCTGGCCTCACATCTGCGACGGCAGAAAGTGACGCACCGCATGGCGAGCCGGTGTAGCGATATTTTGCGGTCTGAAGGGTTCGAGGTCCACTTCGATGTCATCGAAGACGACAGGGCCTGCCAAAAAGGAGCGGCACTCTTTGTGGCGGCGTCCTCGGATCGGGGTTGCCTCATCGGATCGGATCGGGCCGGTGCGATCGGCCGCCAATCCGAACAGATCGGCCAATGGGTGGCGGACCAGCTTCTCCGGGATTTGCACACCGGTGCTACCGTGGATCGATATCTCGCCGATCAAATCATCCTCTTTGCAGGTTTGGCCGCCGGAAAAACAGAATACCTGCTCCCGCGGATGACCGAGCACGTCCGGACGAATATCTGGTTGATTGAAACCATTCTGGGTGCCACCGTACATCTGACCGGAAATCGGGTGACCATCAACGGCATCGGATACACGGCATAATGGGATGGCCATGTCTCGACCCGTGGCAGTGAAAATCAGAGGCATTTACGCAACCGCCTTGACCCAGATGTTTATGGAACTGGAGGGCTACCGGGTAACGGACCCGTCTGAAGAGATCGAGGCACGTTTTGATCCCGTCCGGTTCGCACACGGTCCTGAAGATGTGTTCATCCAGGACGGCAATCCGAAACATCGGATTCATGTGAGTGGATCAGATGAGGAGGTTCGGAAAGTTGCCGAGTGTCTCGAAGACCTCCTACCCGATGCCGTTTTGATTGACCCCTCTCACACGCCCGATGACTACGGTTGTTCCAACGTCGTCATAGAGATCGCCGGGGCCGGCAAGACCATGCTGGATGCAAGGCGCGCCGAGGTCACCGCCACGCTTCGACATCATCACCGTTTGAAACTGATCGACCCCGATTGGGTCGACCGGGCGGAAAGCGAGCTTGGAGATGCGCCCGGAAGGCAGTGCGATTTAGAAGGTGTCGTGCTGGAAAGACTGGTGATCCAACCCTTGCAGAGACAAAAATATATCAAGATCGAGCACGTGAAACCCGGCGGTGAGGTCCTCCATCTCAGGCGAGGCATCCCCCTCTCGGTAGAGGGTCACACGCTGTGGATGCGGCGCCCGTTTTACGGCGGAGTGTACGACGGCCTGGACATGCCGATCGAGAGAGGCGACTTTGCCGTTACATCGGTCGAGGACCAGGCGTGGTACTGCGTTCACCGGTATTTTGACAAAGATGAGAACCTGAAAGGCGAATATGTGAACATCAACACTCCAGTTGAACTGTATGCCGATCGCATTCGCTATGTGGACCTCTTTGTGGATGTCGTGAGAAGGGCAGGGGGGAAACCGAGGATCGTGGACGAAAAGGAACTTGATGAAGCGACCCGTCAGGGACTGCTTCCGATGAAGCTCCGAAACCGGGCGCTGGAGATCGCACGCAAGGCGGTCGATCGCATGCGTTCATGAATGTCCCCCTCTCTTGGATCCCATGCGTTAATATTGCGCGGTGTCTTTCAGTCCAGCGGAAAGGACGGTGACATTGTCCATACCAGATCGGCTGTCCAGAACTTCCCGACCCAGTTGTGCTGCAAGGGCCTCTGCGGCCCCTACAGGCGTGCGAATGCGGAGACTTCGTCGTTGTACATATAATCGAACAAACCGTCGCAGGCGACAACGAGACTGAGATCAGGCGCTTTCTTCTTTCACCGAACCAGGTCCGACACAAGGCCTAAAGGACTTCTTCGTTGCACCACAAATCGGACAGTGCCAGTTTTCCGGTAATTCCTCGAAGCGGGTCCCTTTTTGAATTTTCCCCTTCCTGTCTCCCCGATCCGGGTCGTAGATACATCCACAGTTTACAGTCTGACATTGATACATTTCTTCAGGCTTTGCCATCCTAGCACCTCCGTTGGTCTTGTTTGTGAGAAATCGAGTCCTTCTGTGACCTTTACAGGGAAACTGTGCAAGCGTAAAAAGACTGCCTCTACCAGCAACATTGGAAACAAATACCAATAACTCGGTGACCGCAAGATCGCAGATACTTACGGAGCGAACGGGCTATTTTATACGTATTTGGTATAAAATAAGTCCGAATGGTCACGTGTCAACGCTACGCGGTGAATTGTCCGAGGAGAAGCAGGGTTTTTCAAAAAGGAGGTAGGTCCTCAATGGAAAGGGTGAGAAGCGGGGAGCCGGCCGTGCCGGGAACACAATGTTTGGCAGCACACACCCATCTCCGGTTTCGGGGATGGATCCTTACTGAATAGGAACAACGGACTCGTCTAGGTCTTTAATGGGGCCCACAGCGTCTTCCACCTCTTGCAGACAGTCGTTTCTCCATTCCTGCGGGATAAACATGGTAAAGCTGTCTTTCTCAACATCGATATCCAGATATCCTTCGTATTTCTCGACAATAAGCCGGACGAATGAGAGAAACAAGAGGCGTTGGCGGCCGGGCTTTTGAATGTCGATCATACGGTTGGCTTCCTTCCTGAACTTGGTTCGATGGACCCCCTTTTTATCGGAATGGTGTAGAAAAACATTAGAAAAACGATGTATTTGGGGGTCGGGCCGCGGCAAGGTGCTGATATGTCAGCGCAAAGTCTCTGCAGAAAGGCGTTGGCAGGCCTTAGAGGGGGCTTTTCATAGGCATAAACGTAGCTGTAAAAGCATGGATGGCTATGGCAAATATCCCGCTCCATGGTTCTGGGGGGTATTGGCGTTGCTTTTCACAGTTGATCCAGGCTATTTTTCCTTAGAATCCTCTTTTCTTCCCCGAAAATGGCGTTCTAA
>Ga0207797_1000662_pt1 | contig 26255 bp, 21 predicted proteins | sample PRCRCaboRojoPR_6_FD_187275 | JGI IMG/M metagenome (GOLD analysis project Ga0207797, IMG submission 187275) | Marine sediment microbial community from Cabo Rojo, Puerto Rico - PR CR 10% Liquid 1 (SPAdes) | ecosystem: Environmental > Aquatic > Marine > Coastal > Sediment | place: Cabo Rojo, Puerto... | reverse complement strand
CAGCACTTCATCTTCGGTGATCATCTTGGTGTTTGCCTTCACCGCCGATTCCGCCTTGGATTCATTATCCTCAATGACCAGTTCGACGGCGTATTTCTTGTCCCCCACAGTCAACCCACCAGCGGCCTCGATATCGGAAAGCCACATCCGGGCCGCAAACTTGCTCCCTTCCCCCACCTTAGGGATGTCTCCCGTTAAAGGGGCATTGATTCCGATCTTCACCACGTCCTTGGCGAGTACGCCCGACGGCGCAAGAAAAAAGGTTGTTGCCGCAAGAACCATAATCAGTGCCAGAGACTTCTTCATTCTCTCATCCTCCCTTTTTTTGCCGTAACGGCTGAGATGGTTTATCTGCAGGATCGGTTGCACCGGCCCATGTCCCACCGGCTGCTACAGGTTACCGATTCAAGCCCCTGTTATTCTTGCTTAAAGCGATCTGTTATCGTTGCTTAAAGCGAAGCGATTTGGTTTCCTACCACAAACCGCGGCCAGGTGCAAGTCTCCTGTTCGATCCGTCCACTGTTGCATGCGAACGGTTTGCGTGCCGTTCCGGTGACCGTCAGTGGTGATCCGCCCGCCCCTGGTGCCATCCCAACGCCTTTAAGGCCCGGTAGGCATACCATTGATTGTACCAGTGTCGAGAGGTCTTGATCCGCCGGATGATCTCCGGTACCCAGTCCCTGTTTCCCCGATTGCCCGCCGCTTGAAACGCCATCGATACCACATTCGGATGAGGGTCTCCCAGCAGGGTCAGGATGTCCGCTCGGGTGTGGGGGTCCCGGCTCAGACCGACGGCCTTGGTGACCCAGTAGCGTTCGGGAACGTGGGCACTGGTCAAGCTCCGCCTGTAGGCCGGATAGTCCCCGATTTCCAGACCTTTCTGCACCACTAGACGGAGGCCTTCTGTCCGCCGCCGCCACGAATCCGATTCCAGCACGTCGGGCAACGCTTCTTGAGGTATCGGCTCCCGCCCACCGTGGACGGCCGCCAGGAGTCCAATACCGACTGTCAGACAGGCCACGGAGGTAATAAACGATCGTTTCGGCTCTGCGGCGAGAAAAGAGGTTATGCCGTATATGGCGGAAAAAACCAACAGGTAGAGCAGGACCGGAAAGCCCACCAGGAGGCAAATAAAGGTGGCCTGTCGGAAGGGGCCGTAGATGTCGACTTTGGCTGAAAAAAGACCCAGATGTTTTTCCGGGTGAGACAAGAAATCGGCAAGAGAAGTCTCAAGGACGACTTCGCCCTTGTGTTTGAACGCCAGCCGGGCACGGGCGTTTTGGGGGGTCACTTCCAGGTCCGCAACGGTGTGTCCCGCTGCGGGGAGATAGTCGTATCGTTCCAAAAGGCGTCGGACCCGTTGACGGCGACTCTGGTCATTGAAGTCCTCCAAAAAAGAGGTTTTCAGGGTCTTTTGTTCCAAGGGTTTAAATACCTGGGCAGGATAAAGGGTATAACGATAGTAGAACCGATCCACCGAGCGGCCGATCGGGTTCGATAGAAGTAAGTAGTCGCGTATGTTCATAAAAAGCAACCGGTCGGCGAAGGAGGCCCAAATGACGGTAAGTAAGACGATGGCCAGAACCGGTGCCAGGCGCGGGAGCCACCGCTGGTCCGGTTGGGGGTCGTTGATCCATCGCACGGTGGTGTAAAAGACCACCGGGGGGACGAAGAGGAAGTACGCCGTAACCAGCGGGGAAAACCCCCCGGTATTGATGAGGATGATCAAGCCCGCCCAAAGACCTTCCACAATGTATATAACGGGAGGACTTTTCTTGAAAAAGGATATCCACATCCATCCAACGGACGCAGCGAGGATGGACAAACCGGCGCCGACGGTGAGGGTGAAAAAAATCCCGCCGAAAAAGGCCGGTCCCACGTCGCACAGGGTATGCATGATGTGTTCGTTGGGGACGGTCAGATAACCGGCCTCAGAGATGGTAAGTAGGGACTGGTGAAGGTGCCGGTTCGAAATGTAGACTTGCACCGTCGCCACGAGCTGGGCGGTCAACAGACCTAGAAAAACGGCTCGGGAAACAGCGGGTATCCTTCTCATGAGACCATGGCGGAAAGGGCAAATATGGCGGTATTCCCTAGGGCGTGGATGGTAATGGGAGTCATGAGCTTCCTTTCCTTTTCATAGGCGGCACAAAAGAGAATCCCTCCCACGGCCTGGGTGATGGGCAGACCCCGTCGCCCGTGAAGGAGCACAAAAATCAGCGTCGTCCCGATGATGGCCGCCAATATCCCCCAGCGGCGCAAGAAAGCGTAAACAACACCCCGAAAAAAGATCTCTTCAGCTACCGGTGCCACAAGACCGCCGGCGACAAAAAACAGGACAAGATTTCCGCCGGCTGGCAGGGAGCCCTTCACCAGGACGAGAGGATCGGTTCCGGCCATATAGAGCACCGCAATGCCCGCCAATGTGCAGAGACCAAAGGCGAGGGACCACAAGAGTCCCTGCCTGAATCCGGTCAAAAGCTGATCGCGACCCAGGCCGATTGCAGCCGGTGTCTGGTTGCATACCGGCAGGACCGCAAAAACGGCGCCGGCCTGTAAAATGCGGGTGATCACGAGGGCCAGCAAGGGAGAAGAAAGCAATGGGGAAATAAGCAACACCCCGAACGTCTCCATAACAAGGATGGCCAAAGTGGAAAGGCCCAGGGCCTTCGATCCGATCGAAAAAGATTCCATGACGGCGCTCCAGCCCGGCGTGCTGTTACTGTCCCAACTCCTCTCGGCCTCAAGCGTTTTTGTTCGGAGACCTTCTGCGCAAGCTCTTCTGCCGAGGGAAAAAGCTGTTAAAACGACTGTTCACACCTTGCCCCACAACTCAGGCGTGTCGGCCCTGGGATCTGTTCTCCCGATGCCTTGGCATAAAACCCAAAGATTTTCTTGTGACGACTATATATTGGCGACTGTTTTTCGGCCTACCGGGCTCCGAAAGGCGCCCAAGGGGTGGGTCAGAAGTTCCTCCACCGCATTTCGCAGACTGCCCAGTGTGAAGGGCTTGGAAAGGACCATCTCAAAACAGTTTCGTTCCAGCAACCAGGGGGTGCCCGAGGTGCCGAGTACGGGGATGCCGGGCCTGCGGGAGTCGTGGACATGCTTGGCGATCTGGACGCCGTCACCGTCCGGCATAAGGATATCCGTGATGACGAGATCGAACGGTTCCCGGTCAAAGAGGAAAACGGCCTGGCGGATCGAGGAGGCTGTCTCTACCTGATAACCGAACCGGGTCAAGGCCTCTCGCAGCAAATTCAAAATCAAGCGTTCGTCGTCCACCACCAAGATCCGATACATCGATTGCCTCCTCAGCCCAAGGTTGAACATCAACAACACCAGTAACAGGACCGGTAGAAGGCTGTCAAGAAAATATGGTGTGAAACTGTGATGTCCACCACTATATATAGTGTTTTTCTGGGGTTTGACGCACGGGACTATCGCCCGCTCCAGCTCAGCTTCGATTTGAGAAGCTCATAGTAGCTTTGGTCCGGACTTCTGATCATCCGTATCGTGTGGGGGGCTTTTTTGACCGTGACCGTGTCTTCATGGGTGATGTGCAGACCGACCTGTCCGTCGAAGGTGAGAAAGATGTTGGAGTCTCTTTGTTCCACGTTGATCTTTATGGTGATGCTGTCGGGGAGCATCAAGGGCCGGTTTATGAGCGTGAAGGGACAAATGGGTGTCAAAATGATGGTCTTGACACAGGGGTGAACGATGGGACCGCCGGCGGACAAGGAGTAGGCCGTCGATCCTGTGGGAGTGGCGACAATGAGCCCGTCGGACTTGAACGTGGTCAGATAGTCTCCATCCACATACGTGTGGATATGAGCGATCCGGGCCAGCGCCTCTTTGTTGATGACCACATCATTGAGCACTGTCTGACAGGCCACGGTCTTGCCTTGACGGAAGACCTCCGCAGAGAGAAGGATCCTTTCCTGGGTTTGATAGTCCTCCTGGATGACCTTTTCCATGACCGGAAAGAGTCGATCCGCCGACACCTCGGTAAGAAAACCGAAGGCCCCCAGATTTACGCCCAGAACCGGAATCATCGTGTCCTGAACCCACCGTACGGCACTGATGAAGGTGCCGTCGCCGCCCAGCACCACAATACAGGCCAAGTCGGGCGGGGCTCGGTCCACGTTTCTGATGAGACAGGAATCGGATGTGATGGGGGCGGGGATGTTCCGTCGGGTCAGGGGTTCAATACCGCGTTCTTGCAACCAATTTTCCAGCTCTCTGGCCTTTTCGATGGCTCTTTCCTGCGCCTTAACGACAATTCCAATCCGTTTCATGCGTCACCTTGTTGAAACAGAGAACCGCCGGTGCCGCCGTGTTGTCGAAAGGATCTCTGGAGAAGGAAAAGCGCTAGCCGTAAGAAGGTCATCGGAATCTCCTCAAGTTGCCTATAACAGGGTATCCCTTTGCCGGTCAAACCGATTTTGGCCCGATTACCCCTTTACAACGCCCAAGGGTTTCAGTTTGGCTACTTTCTTGGCGATTCCCGCCTTGTGAAGGACATCCACCACCGTGTCGACGTCCTTGTAAGCGTCAGGCATTTCTTCGGCAACCGTGCTCTTCCCGGCACTTCGCACATAGATGCCCCGATCCTCCAATTCGCGGACGATGGCTCGACCCTTGGCGGCCTTCTTGGCCTGTTTCCGGCTCAATACCCGGCCGGCCCCGTGGCAACAACTGCCGTAGGTCTCCTTCCAGCCCGCCTCCGTACCGACCAGGACGTACGATGACCGCCCCATGTCCCCGGGGACCAACACCGGTTGGCCCACCGTCTTGTACCGTTCCGGGAGACTCTCTGCGTGAGGCGGCAAGGCCAAGGTGGCGCCTTTGCGATGGACGCACAATGATTTCTTGCGGCCGTCCACCTCATGGTCCTCCAGTTTGGCCATATTGTGGCAAATGTCATAAACCAGAGAAAGCCCCGTGGATTCGGGGCCCATCCGGAGCACCTCTTGAAAGGTTTCCGCAACCCAGTAGCCGATAATTTGTCGGTTGCAAAAGGCGAAGTTGGCCGCACAGGCCATGGCGGAAAGATACCGCCGGGCCTCCGATGAACGAACCGGTGCACAGCAAAGCTGTTTGTCCGGAAGATCAATCTTGTATTTTCCCGCCGCCCGTAGCAGGAGTTGAATGTAATCGTCGCAAATCTGATGTCCCAGCCCACGAGATCCGGTGTGAATCATCACCGTGAGTTGCCCTTCCGCCAGACCGAGTGCCCGCGCGGCAGGCGGATCATATATATGGTCCACCGTCCCCACTTCCAGGAAATGATTCCCGGAACCGAGGGTTCCCAGTTGGTTCTTGCCTCGATCATAGGCCCTCTCGGAGACCGCTTTCGGATCTGCTCCGGGAATGCATCCTCCGGCCTCGATATAGGCGATGTCGTCTCCCTGGGCATATCCTTGGGCGGCCGCCCACCGGGCGCCCTTCTTGAGTACGTCGTCCATCTGTTTGGCCGAGACGCGCAGGTCTTTCCGTTTGGATCCGATTCCGCATGGAACATTTTGAAACAATGCCTGAACGAGGGCAGGAAGGCGGTTCCGGATGTCTTCCACAGCCAAATCAGAGCGCATCAGTCGAACCCCGCAGTTGATATCATAGCCGACGCCGCCGGGGGAGATGATGCCGTCTTCCACGTCAAAGGCGGCAACACCGCCTATGGGAAACCCGTATCCCCAATGAATGTCCGGCATGGCCATGGAACGGCCCACAATGCCCGGCAGGCAAGCCACGTTCATAACTTGTTGAAGGCTCGCATCTTTTCGGATTACCTTCATCATCGCGGCATCCGCGTAAACGATTCCCTCCGTTCTCATTTTGCCGGACTTGGGAATGATCCATCGATAATCATCCAATTTTTCCGTCACGATCGATGAAGCCATGGCCTTCTCCTTCCTCTCCTATATGTCCAAAAAAATCCGGCTTTCCCAGAGGTCGTCCTGTTCTTTGATGTAGAGACCGTGATAGGTTACGGCCTTGATACCGGTCCTGATCTCATGACGGGCCGGGTCCAGCTTCTCGCCCCGGCAAGAAGCGGAGAGGCGAAAGTTCCTGATCTCATGTACTTGAAAATGCCCGAATAAAAGGGTTGTGGTTTCAAACTGGTAGAGGAGTTCATTCAGCCAACGGACCATCAGCGTTTCCAAGTCGTCGGCATCGACGGACAGGTGATGTTCTTCCATCGGTTCAATGTCTTTTACCGGGGTCATCACCTCGATCAAGGCCTCCGCTGCATGGGCGAACAATGCCTCCACCGTGGCCCCGTATGCCATAAACCCCACGTCGGCAGTATGATCTAGGTACTCGTATTTCGGTTGCATGGCGGGTCAATCCTACGGCGTTTTGGGGTTATCGAGGCGGTGATCGGTTCGCTTACGGTTCGTCATTGGAGTCTATCTTCGGACCGAAGCCGTGTCAATGCGTAGTTGGCCTTTATCTTCCATCGAGGTCCAGGGATTGCCCGGGTCCGATGACGTTCCTCTGGTGCATCAACGTAAAGCATAAAGCGGTTGACAACCTGGCCAATCAGAGATACATTATCTATTTTTCCAAACTCCTTGCTCCCAAGGGGGCTACCAACATCCACAAGGAGGAGATATGAGAAAGTACGAGACCACCATCATTGTTCGCCCTTCTATTTCCCAAGAAGAACGCCAGGCCTTTTTTGACAAAGTCACCGAACTGATTTCCGGCCATAACGGGCTGTTGATCCGATTCGAAGACTGGGGCCAACGGAGGTTGGCTTACGAAATCCAAAAGGAGAGCCGGGGATACTACGGGTTCGTGGAGTTTTGCGGAGACGGCGATCTGGTCAGGGAACTGGAACGGAATATCCGTCTGGATGACCGTGGCATGAAATACATGACCATCTGTACGGCTCAAGAGGTGGATGTAGAAGCGGTCAAACGGGAAATCGAAGCGGCGGCGGCAAAAGAAAAAGAAAAAGAAGAAGAGGCGGTGCAGCAGGCGGCCGCAACCGAAGAGACCCCTTCTTCTGCGCCCGAGGTTTCGGCGGAACCGTCCCCGGAGGGGGATTCGGCACCACCGGATACCACGGCATCGAGAGAAAAGGAGGCGACTCCGGATGGCAGCATTTAAGCCGAGAGGCAGACCACAAAAAGGCGGACGGCGAGTGTTTCGCCGACGGAAAAAGATTTGTCGATTTTGTGCCGATCGAAGCATGACCATCGATTACAAAGATCCCAGAACGCTGAGACTCTTCACCACGGAACGTGGTAAGATCATTCCTCGCCGGATATCGGGCAACTGTGCAAAACACCAGAGGCAATTGACGGTTGCCATCAAGAGGGCCCGGACCATTGCACTCATGCCCTACGCAGCTAGAATCAGCTTTGGGTAGGCGGGATTCACCGGTCAACTTTCTCCGTCAATGGAAGGCGCCGACGAACTGGAGATAGCGGAAGGAACGGTCCGGTGAGTGATACGGGCATCAGAAAAGGGCATAAGGAGCTGGTAACGGCAATGGGAATTACCGCTCTCGTTGCGTTGGCTGGCTTATATCTACCCGTGGTCGGACTTTTTCTGAGCCTCTTTACACCGCTTCCGGTTCTCTTTTATCGGTCACGGCTGGGTCGGTCCCAGGGGGCCTTGATCCTGATTTCCGTCACCCTGCTTGTCGCCTTTGCAGTCCAGTGGCGTTCCTTAACCCCCGCAGTTTTTTTCTTCGAACTCGGGTTCATCGGGTTTGTCTTGTCGGAGATGTTTGAGCTGAATCTGTCTCTGGAAAAGACAGTGGTACTGACCACCAGCCTGGTGCTTCTCGCAGGGACCGCGCTGATGGGGATTTACGAAATAATGTCTGCCGGTACGCTGTGGGAGCGTTTGTCACAGTATCTTTCCCACAACCTGGAACTGGCGTTGAATATGTATCGGCAGATGGATATCCCGGCGGACCAGGTCAATGCCCTGTCCGAGTCGATGGAGGGGATTCTGTATGTAATGCTGCGGATCATGCCGGCCATCGTGATCGTGTCCGTGCTCTTGGTTGTCTGGGGCAATCTGCTCTTGGCCCGGCCGTTGTTGCGGAGCAAGAATCTCTTTTATCCAGCCTTCGGTCCTTTGAACGAGTGGAAGGCGCCGGAACGTTTGGTGTGGGTCGCCATCTTGTCCGGGTTTCTGCTTATGGTTCCCCATACCGGATTGAAGTTCCTGGGGATTAACATACTGATCATTATGATGATGGTCTATTTCTTCCAGGGAATCGCCATCGTCTCTTTTTACTTTGAGAAAAAGCGGGTGCCCCGATTGCTGCGGGGTATTCTGTACGCTCTACTGGTATTGCAGCAGTTTGTTCTGCTGGTGGTCATCGCATTGGGGTTTTTTGATTTGTGGGTGGATTTCAGACGAATGAAAAAAGGGGTGGGAAATAACGATGAAAGTCATTCTTAAAGAAGCGGTCGAATCGCTTGGCGGTGTGGGAGACGAGGTAGTCGTGGCCAAGGGATATGCCAGGAACTATCTGCTTCCCCAGAAAAAGGCGGTCCTGGCCAACCCGACGAATCGGAAGCTGGTTGAGCAAGAGCGGAAAGAACTTGAGCTGAAGGCCATGAAAGACAAGGAAAAGGCGGAAGAAATGGCCAAGCAGGTGGAGGGGACCGTTTGCACAATCGCTGCCAAGGTATCCGAGGAAGACCGGCTCTACGGGTCCGTTTCCGTGCGAGATATTGAGGAGAAGCTGCGGGAGCAAGGGGTTGAGGTGGACAGGAAGACGATCCTGCTCACCGAACCGATCAAATCGCTGGGGTCCTATCAGGTGCCGATTCAGCTTTATCCGGAGGTCCGACCGGAAATCACCGTGGAAGTCGTACCGGAATCGTAATGAAGGATATGGCGACGAACGATCTTTGGCTGCAGAAGGTGCCGCCCAATAGTGTGGATGCGGAACAATCGATTCTGAGCGCCGTTTTGATCGATAATCACGTTCTTCCCGAGGTCCTGGAGATCCTTTCTGCCGAAGACTTTTATCGGGACGTCCATGGCAAGATATTCAAGGCCATGGTAGAGCTCTTTGAGCGCAATGAACCTACCGATTTAATCACGCTCACCAACCTGTTGAAACAACAGGGCCAATTGGAAGCGGTGGGTGGGGCTTCCTACCTTGCGGACCTGGTGGACGTGGTTCCCATGGCGGTCAATGCTGCCCAGTATGCAAAGATTGTCCAAGAAAAGGCAATTCTTCGAAGACTGATCGAACAGGCCGCCGCCATAACCACGCGGTGCTTCGAAGACAAGGGGGACACCGAGGGAATCCTCGACTTCGCAGAACGAAGCATATTCGCGATTTCAGAAAACAAGGTCAAACCGTCTTTTTACGCCCTGAAAGACATCCTTACCGATACCTACCGGGCGGTGGAAGAAGCCTACGAAAACAAGGCGTTGGTCACCGGGATCCCTACCGGATTTCATGATCTGGACCAGAAGACTTCCGGCTTTCAGCGGGGCGACCTGATCATCATTGCCGGGCGACCCGGCATGGGGAAAACGGCTCTTGCCTTGAACGTTGCCCGCAATGCGGCGAGGGAAACCGGCGAGCCGACGGCCATCTTCTCCCTTGAGATGTCCAAAGAGCAGTTGTCGTTGCGCATGCTTTCTTCAGAAGCGGGGGTCGATTCGACGCGCATGCGCGGCGGCTTCTTGAATCAGGAAGATCTGGAAAAAATCAACCGAGCGGCAGGGGTCCTGTACGACACCAACCTCTTTATTGATGATACGCCCTCGATCTCCGCACTCGAGATTCGCGCCAAGGCCCGGCGTATGAAGATGGAAAAAGGCTTGGGTCTGATCGCCATCGATTACCTGCAACTCATGAAAGGGCGGGCTTCGGCGGAACGGCGAGAACTGGAGATATCGGAGATCTCCCGTTCCTTGAAGGCATTGGCCAAAGAACTTGGGATCCCGGTCATTGCCTTGTCCCAGTTGAACCGCAAGGTAGAAGACCGAACCAACAAGCGTCCGGTACTTTCGGATCTGCGAGAGTCGGGTGCCATAGAACAGGATGCCGATGTGATTATTTTCGTTTACCGGGAAGAGGTTTACAATAAGCAGGTGGATCAGGATAAAATGCGGCTGGCCGAACTTTCCGTTGCCAAGCAGCGCAACGGGCCCACCGGAACCGTGAACCTCACCTTTTTGGAAGAATTTACCCGGTTTGAGAATCGGTCGACAGCCCTGGAATAGACACGTTTCCGACATCTTACGAGACGGTCAACTTTGTCCTCAATCGCTTTTTTACACAAAGATATTGAAACCGTAAGTCGAGATTCCCTCGAAGCCCTGCAATGTACCCGACTGGCGACGACACTCCGGAGGGCGGCTTCGTCCCCCTTCTATCGGGACCGCTTTGCGGCATGCGGGTTTGAACCGTCTGCATTTACCTCTCCCGGCCAAATCGCGGATCTTCCGTTTACCACGAAAGAGGATCTGAGAGGGGACGCATACCCATACGGGTTTGTAACGGTTCCCTTGGACCGACTGGTCCGGATGCATTCCTCTTCCGGAACCACCGGAAGGGCCACCGTTATCTTCCACACCAAAAAGGACTTGCGTCAGTGGGCACGGCTGGTTGCCCGTTGCATGTACATGGTAGGCGTCCGGAAACGAGACGTCTTCCAGAACATGGTCGGCTACGGGCTGTTTACGGGAGGCTTGGGGCTGCATTACGGGGCGGAATCCCTGGGAACTTTGATCATTCCCTCAGGACCCGGGAACAGCAAACGGCAAGTTCACCTGCTCCAAGAATTCGAGACCACGGTGGTTCATGCCATTCCAAGCTATATGCTCTATCTGGGGCGCGTGACGGAACAGCTCGGCCTGAATCCCCGAAAAGACCTGTCCCTGCGGATTGCTCTCCTCGGTGCGGAACCCCATACCGAGGCCGTAAGACGGCGTGTGGAGGGGATCTTCGGCGTGGAGGCCTACAATTCCTACGGGCTTTCGGAAATGAACGGTCCGGGAGTGGCCTTTGAATGCCCTTATAAAGACGGCCTTCATGTCTGGGAGGACAGTTTCCTGGCGGAGATCGTGGACCCTCATACGCTCAAGCCTCTTCCCATGGGACACTCGGGGGAACTTGTCTTGACCACCCTGGACCGGGAGGGGATGCCCTTGATCCGATACCGAACCAAAGACCTCACACGGTTGATACCGGGGTTGTGCCCTTGCGGTCGGCAACACGTGAGAATCGAGCGGATCCAGGGGCGAACGGACGACATGTTTATCTTAAAAGGCGTCAACATATTTCCCCTCCAGGTGGAAAACGTGTTGATGAGTATTCCCGAAACCGGCAATAATTACCAGATCATACTGGAAACGAAGAGCGACGGTCGGGACATCATGCGGTTGCAGGTGGAGGTGGACAGTGAACATTTTCGAGAAGACGTCGGGTTCTTAAAGGGACTGCAAAAACGGATATCCAGCGAAGTCCGTGGAGAGATCCTCGTTACCCCGGAGGTTGAACTGGTGGAGCCTCACAGCCTTCCCCGGTCCAAGGGAAAGGCGATACGGGTCATTGACAATCGAGGGTCCGCCGGAGGCTGATCGCACAACCGCTTCGGAGTGGCGGACTTTGCTCGGGTTCGTGTCAAAAGGATCGAGTTATCAGGGTTTACGGTAACACAGGGGGGCTAAAGGCGAACCAGGTCCGGCGGCTCGGAAAGCTGTATCGCCGCAAGACATCCCCTACAGATGTCATCTCTCCAGAACTCACCAAGACGATCTGTCGGTTGTCCGCGGAAATGCGGCGTCAAATCGGTCTCCTGATCGACCGTCGGGGCCGCATCGCATATGTGATGGTAGGCAATTATCACCGGATCGTCATTCCCAACTTGGATAAGTTTCGAACCGGGGGACAGCGGCTGAAGGGCCTCCGGTGTGTGCACACCCATTTCAAGCATGAGGCACTCTCTCACGACGACCTCATGGACCTTACCTTCTTGCGCCTCGATCTCATGGCGGCCATCACCGTTCGGGAAAACGGCCATCCGGAAAAGGTCCACGTCGCCCACCTCTTGCCCGAAGATACCCGTGATGAGAATTGGGAGCTCTTGCCGCCGAAGCCTCCGGGGGAGCTCGACATCGACTGCCGAAGGCTGATCCGGTCTCTCGAATCGGAATTTGCCTCGCAGCTTCCCGTGCAGAAGGTGAAGCGGCGCGGTGATCGGGCCATTGTGGTGAGCGTGTCCACGGGGCCGCGGCACGAAGCACAAGCCTCGACGGAGGAGCTCAAGTTGCTGGCCGGCACTTGCGGTATCCATACTGTGGAAACGGTGATTCAGCGGCGGCGATCGGTCAGTGCCCGCTTTCTGATGGGAAAGGGCAAGCTGAGTGAGCTGGTGGTGTTGGCCCTCCAGAAAGGGGCGAATCTGCTCCTCTTTGATCAAGAGCTCAATCCGTCTCAAGTCCGTTCCATAACCGACTGTACCGATTTGAAGGTGATCGACCGGACCCAGCTGATTTTGGACATTTTCGCCCAAAGGGCGCAAAGCCGGGAGGGAAAGATTCAGGTGGAGCTGGCGCAACTCAAATATCTCTTGCCCCGTTTGGTCGGTAAAGGCACCGCCATGTCTCGTCTTACCGGGGGAATCGGGGGACGAGGTCCCGGGGAGACCAAACTGGAGATGGATCGACGTCGGGTACGAAACCGGATTTCACAGCTGGAAAAACTATTGGTCGACGTCCAGAAGCAACGAAGTCAGCGCCGGGCCAAACGGAAGAAAAAAGGGGTCCCTATCGTATCGATCGTCGGCTACACCAACGCCGGCAAGTCTACCCTGCTCAATACCCTTACGGATAGTTCGGTTTTGGTGGAAAGTAAACTTTTCGCCACCCTGGATCCAACCAGCCGGCGAAAACGCCTTCCAAAAGATGCAGAGATCATCGTGACCGATACCGTCGGTTTTATCCGGAAACTTCCCCGGGAACTGATGACCGCATTCCGTGCCACGTTGGAAGAACTGAAGGACGCCGATCTGCTGATTCATCTGATTGACATCAGCAATCCCGGTTTCACGGGGCAGGTTGAATCGGTGGAACGGATACTCGGCGAACTTCATCTCGATCGCATACCGATGATTCGGGTTTTCAACAAGAAGGATCAAGTGACGCCCGGCACCGCACAGCGTCTTTGCCATCGGTGGAACGCGATTGCCGTGTCCGCAAACGACAAGTCCTCGTTGGGACCGCTTCTCGACAAAATCGAGTCTCACGTAGGCGAGGGGGAAACGTAGATAGCGCTCGACCGGCCTTTCTTGGTCTTTCGGGGCACGAAGTTTGCTTGCATATGGTCATGATCCGGTTGGGAAAAAGGCCGGCAGAATGGCGGATACATTTTTCGATCTCTTTTTCGGTCGTATTTGCGGATGTACTGTACAGAAGAGCACTTGACGTGTTCGACCAGTTATGAAAAAAGGGACATCAATAAGTGGATCGGGGGGAAGTAACGGGCCGAGTTGACAAGAGCGGCGTACGCTGTTAACAAATGCCGCCCACGGTCGCGAGGGCTTCCTGATATTTGAACATTTTCACGAGCCGGTCGGAATTCCGAGCCGGCGCGTTTGTGGCGAGTCAGAATTTTCCGGTGTGCTCTTAGCCGAGGTTCCAGCGGCACTTGAAATGATGACAGGGGAGATGAAATGAGTTTGTACATGAAGGAAGGCTTGCTGATTGTTATGGTTTGTCTGTTCGGCGCTTGCACTTCGACGACCCATCAGTCGAGTGGCATCGATACAATGGACCCATCGGGTGAGGTGGTTGAAGCGCCTCGGCCGGACGCACCGGACCGGGCGGCATCCGCTCATCTCACCCCGGCGGATTTGGGAGCCGTGTCGGCCGAAGACGCCGCGAAAGAATCTGGAGTGGAAAGGTTGAACCCGGCGGCCGCCCTGGAAACGAGAATGTCCTCCTCTTTGACGGATGTCGTTGCCGGCCCAAAGACCGCCGAGGAAGAACTGGCAACGGAAGAAGTCGCCAAGGATCCCCAAATGATACTCGACGAAGCGCTGGAGTTCTGTGAAGCATCCCGCGATTTCTGGAGCAAGGGAGACTTTGATAATGCCATTGCTTCGCTGGATGAAGCGTACAGTCTTTTGTTGGAAGCGGATACGAAAGAGCGTCCCCGGCTGATTCAGCAGAAAGAGGAAATCCGTTTCGTGATCTGCAAGCGCATGCTGGAGATATACGCCTCTCAGCGCACGGCGGTGAACGGCAACCACAATGCCATTCCTACAGTGATGAATGAGCACGTGGAAAAGGAAATCAAACGATTCCAAGGTCCGGAAAGAAGATTTTTCCTGGCGTCTTACAAACGTTCCGGAAAATTCCGGCCTTTTATCCTGAAGGCGCTCAAGGAAGCGGGGATCCCGGAAGAACTCTCTTGGCTTCCGCTGATTGAAAGCGGGTTTAAAGTGCGAGCCCTTTCCCGGGCCCGCGCTTTGGGTCTGTGGCAATTCATTCCGTCGACGGGATACAAGTTCGGTCTTACCCGGGACCGATGGGTCGACGAACGCATGGATATGGCCAAATCGACCCGGGCCGCCATTGCCTATTTAAAGGAACTCCACAATATATTCGGGGATTGGAGCACGGTGTTGGCTGCCTACAATTGCGGTGAATTTCGGGTGCTGAGACTGATTCGAAACCAGAACATCAATTATCTGGATGACTTCTGGGATTTGTTCAGGCAGCTACCTTGGGAAACCGCTCGGTATGTGCCCCGATTTCTGGCGGCGCTGCACATCATCAACGATCCGGAAAAGTATGGGTTCGACCTGGGTGCGCCGGATCCGCCCCTTGCGTACGAGGTTGTAGAGGTCTCTTCCAAGCAGGTCCGCTTAGCGGACGCGGCCGAGTCTCTCGGGGTGCTCGAAGAGGACATGCAGCTGTTGAACGCCGAACTTCGGTACAAGGTTACGCCTCCCAAGGCCTACAAGCTGAAGGTGCCTCAAGGGTACGGTGCCACCCTGACGGCCAAACTGGAGGACATTCCCGCCTATGTGCCTCCAAGGCGCTATTACGCGTATCATCGGGTGCGACGAGGGGAGACGTTGTCCCATCTGGCACGGCGCTATCACACCAGCGTACGAGCCATCATGGAGGCCAACAACCTGCGGAGTGCCAACTATGTCCGGGTCGGCCAGAAACTGAAGATCCCCGCCCGTTGGAAGAGCCGTACGTATGTGTTGGCCCGGCAGGCCGCAGAGGCCGATTCTTCCAAGTCGCTTCATCACCGGGTAAAACGGGGCGACTCGCTATGGCTGCTTGCAAGAGCCTACAATACGAATATACGCGAGATTATGCGCCTCAACAACCTGACCTCCACCCGGTTGCATGTGGGGCAGGTACTGGTGGTGCGCCAGGGCGTAGACGAGGCCATGCTGGAAGGTACACGGAGTTACCGGGTGAAGAAAGGCGACAGCCCGTACCGAATCGCCACGTTGCATAACATGGAATTGGAGCGGTTCCTGCGGATCAATCAGCTGACGCCTCGATCCAAGATATATCCTGGACAAACCCTATTGGTTGATGCAAAATAGCTGCGGTGGCGGAGGATTTACAGGGTACGTTTCGCCCCCGTAGCTCAGGGGATAGAGCAAAGGATTCCTAATCCTTGTGCCGCAGGTTCGATTCCTGCCGGGGGCACCAGTCACCGACAAGCGCTGGTCGCCTGCAGCGGTCGATCCACAGCGGTTTCCCTCCATTGCTGACACATGACGACATGAACGGTGACGATAGCTTGGTGGCTTTTGCCTGGCGGGAGAGGCGTCCATGGATGAAAAACCATCCTATGAAGCACTTGAACTGAAGGTCAAAGAGCTGGAACAGGCAGCGGAGGAATGCAGGCGGGTCGAGCACTCTCTCCGCAAGAGCGAGGAACTTTTTCGCAATCTATACGACACGGCACCGTTGGCATTTGTCATCTGGGACCTGCAGACCCGGGTTACCGATTGGAACAAGAAAGCCGAAGAGCTCTTCGGGTGGACCAAGGAAGAGGCTCTGGGTCGCAATTTCTTTTCTTTTTTAATTCCAGACGCCGAAAAACGCCACGTCGAGGACATCGTCGACGATCTTGTCAACGGCAAATTTCCCAACCACTCCATCAATGAAAATCTAACCAAGAGCGGCAAGATCATCACCTGCGAGTGGAACAACTCCCCTCTCCATGACGGAAAGGGCAACGTTGTAGGAGCCATGTCGTTAGCCCTCGACATTACCAAACGAAAGCGGGTGGAAGAAACCCTTTGTAAACGGGACGCCACGCTGGACAGCCTCTTCAAGGCCGCACCTACGGCCATCGGGTTATTGAGCGATCACGTCTTCAAACGAATCAACCAACGCATCTGCGAAATGACGGGTTACAGCGAGGAAGAGCTGCTGGAGCGGAACGCGGCGATGCTGTATCCCACGCCGGAGGAATACGCCCGCGTGGGCGAGCAGGCGTATTCACAAAGCAAGCAGGATGGGCAGGAGACGATCGAAACCCGGTGGCGGCGAAAAGACGGAACGGTCATGGATATCTTGTTGGGCACCAGTCCCATCGAGATGAACGACACGAAAGACTGGATCACCTTCACCGCCATGGATATCACGGAGCGTAAGCGGGCGGAAGCCGAAGTCCGGGAAAGCAAAGACCGATATCGACGGATTACCGAGGCCGTTACGGATTACATTTACACGGTACTGGTGCGGGATGGAACGGCCGTAGAAACGATTCATGGCCCGGCCTGCGCGGCGGTGACCGGCTATACGGCGGAGGATTTTCACAAAAACCCGTATCTTTGGATTCAGATGGTACACCGCAATGATCGACAGGCGGTGGAGCGACAAGCCGAACAGGCCCTGTCCGGTGAGAAAGCGCCTCCCCTGGAGCATCGAATCATTCGAAAAGACGGCGTTACCCGGTGGGCGAAAAGTACGTTGGTTCTCAATTATGACAGTCTCGGTCAACTCTTGTCCTACGACGGATTGGTTCAGGATGTCACGGAACGCAAAGAAGCGGAAGAGGCCTTGCGCAAGGCCCATGATGAGCTGGAAGCCTTCAACCTTGAACTGGAAGAAAAGGTTCGCGAAAGGACCAAAGAGCTCAGAGACAAGAGTGAACAGCTGGTGGAGGCGGAACGATTGGCCGCGTTGGGCCAGATGGCCAACACGGTGGCCCATGAGCTTAGGAATCCGTTGACCGCCGTAGGCGGCTTTGCGCGACGAATCTCCAAGAACATGCGTGCAGACGACCCGAATAAGAAATATCTTGAGATGGTCGTTGACAGGGTGTTAATCATGGAGAAAAAGGTTGCAGAGATCACCAAAATGGGAACCTTTCGAAAGAACATGTCTAAGAAATTGATTGAACCTACAGGGGAAAAAGGAGGTTAGGATATGGGGCCAAATACGGTAGGTGCTTCGGCGGACTTTCAGAAGGCTCTCGACATCGGGCGGCCGCCCAATGTTGTGCGCATATTTCCCAATTCGAAGGCTCTCATCGTCAGCGGCAAGTTCATCGATCTGGCCATGACGGACAAAGGAAAGGCGATTGCCATGGCGGCAAACGGTCGGAACACCTTTGTCATTCGAGGGGCCCTACGGGCCGCGCAAAAGGCCAATGCCTGCCTCATCGTTGAAATCGCCCGTTCCGAGGGGGGTGCAAACGCCTACTGTGCAGTGAACTATTGGAATATCGCTCGCATCGTTGATGCGTTCTGCAACGAGATGGGCATTACGATCCCCGTGGCCATTCATGCCGACCACTATGGTATAAAGAAGGATGCCGACATCGATGTAGCCAAAGTGGAAATCCCGACCCTTTTCGAGGCAGGGATGACATCTATCGCCATCGATGCCTCTCATCTCCTGGATGACGCGAACCTGCTCGCCAACATCGAGCTCAACCCCTTCGTCCCCGAATGGGCAGGCCTCGAGACGGAGGTTGGAGAGATTAAAGGAAAAGAGGGTCTTTCCACCCCCCAAGAGGCTTCGTTTTTGATCCAGGGGCTGAACGCCCACGGAATCTTTCCCAACTGGATTGCCCTGAACAACGGGACGACGCACGGTATCGAAGCGAGCGACAAGGGGATTCAGGTGGAATTGACTCAGGAAATCCATGAGGCCCTTACGCCGTACAAGGTGTCCGGGGCACAGCACGGGACTTCGGGGAACAGTTCGGACAGGCTCCGGGAAATTGCCCAAAAGACCCGAACCACCAAGGCGAATGTGGCCACAGCGCTGCAGATGCTCTCCTGGGGGCTGGAGGTAAACGATTATGGAAACGCCAGCCTCGACGGGGAAGGCAATTTCAAGAAGGTCGAAGGCGAGGGGGTCACGGAAGAGATGTGGCAGGAAATGGTGGCCTACGCCAATGAAAAGGGATGGAAAAAGGGAGATTACAAGAAATTAAATCTGCCCTTCGAAAACAAGCTCCTCGGCCAAGATAAAACCGTCCGGGAACGGATGGCCCGACGGGTGGAAGACTTCGTCTACAAGATGCTGGTCGACGTATTCAATGCTAAAGATACGGCGGATACCGCCATCTCCCGAATTCTCCAGGCAGGGACCTTCGATCCCGGCCCCAAGGCGGATCGAATCGAAACTCCCGAAGAATGGACGGAAGAAAAGATCAGAGAGCGCGCCGGAGCCATCGTGCGGGATCGGGGGGCCGAAGGCGACTTCGAAGACTAACTGTCTGTCGCGGCATGGGTTGTCCCCATACGGCGTTCTCCGTGGACTTACATCCTCGACGCAGCGCTGCCAGGCCTGCGGTGAAAGTCCTTGTGCGGCCTTGTCTTGGAACAGACCATGCCCCGACTGGGGATGGCTTTTATGAATGAAGGCCGATCCGGCGAGGGCGGTGGTATTGGCGGGCCAACGCCTGATGAAGTTCGTAGTGGGTGAGGAATCCGTTTTCCTGCATGATCACGCCGAGCTTTCGTTTCATCGCTTTTAGGGCCCAGACCACGTCGTTGGTGGTGGCGTGTCCCAGGCGTTTGAGGATTTGCCCCAGTTTTTCGGCGCTTTTCTCTTGTTCCTTCAAGGCCTCATCCAATTGATCGGGGTCGAGGCGCCCCCCGTTTACCAGCGTTTCTCCCAGTCGCTGTTTCTGTTCCGATAAGGCTTTATCGAGTTGTCTTTCACTGATGAGCCCTTCGGACACGAGGAGTCTTCCCAGCCGCAATCCCCGCCAGGGCAGGTGCGGTGAGTAGGCCGCCACGCGGTTGAATCCCTTTGCCTTGGCGGCGGCCAACGCTTGATAGGCCTTTTCGATCAACTCGGTGACGGACTCCTGGGCCCGCTGCTGATGGGCGGCGTAGCCGATGGTGATGGTTGCGGAGAATTCCAGTGTCCGGGCCCTGAATTTTTGCCGTTTGACGCGATATTTGAATTCCTCACAGATGCGCCGCGCTTTCTCGGCACCGGTATTTCGCAACAAGGCCATGAATTCCTGGCCACCGTAGCGGCAAGCCAGGTCTCCTTCTTCGATACACTCAGAGAGTATCCCGGCTACATCTCTCAACACGCGATTGCCGGCACTGTAACCGTATCGATCGTTAATCTCCTTCATGCCGTCCACGTCGGCGATGAAGAGTGCCAAGTCCCCGTCCCCCTTCTGGTGAACGGCAATCCGGTGCCCCAGCAGTTCCATAAAGTGTTGCCGGGTCAAAAGACCGGTCAGTTTGTCTCTGGTAGTGAGAACGCCGATCCGCTGGGCGATCATTTCTGTTTGCCTCTTCAGGCGGGCCTTTTCCAAAGCTCCGCCGATAGACAAATAGACCGTCTCCGCATCAATTTGATCCACGGGCATGGAATCGCAGGCCCCGGCTCGAATCACCTGTGATGCGATCACCTCGTTTGCTTTTTCCGTGAACACCACTACAGGCGTTTCCACCCGTCTTTCCTGCAGATGATCGATAAGGGAGAAGGAATTTCCGTCGCCCAACACGTGAACGGAAAAGATGACGTCAAAGGAATTCCTTTCCACCGACTGTTCCGCCTCCGCAATGCTTCCCGCCCGGGTCACTTCAATCTGGCTGTTGGCGTCCAATATGTGGGTGAGTTTGTGAAGATCGTTTGACAGGTTGTCCACAAGCAAGATCTTCACCTTTTGATCCAGATCGATCACCTCGGTGGGCCCTATGTACGGGCGAACGTCATCATGGCGAATGTTGCTTATTTTCCTGACGATTTCAGCAATTCGGGTTCCGGCGGTTTCGACTCTGGACAGATAATGTGACAGCCGCTTCGGGTCGTGCAAATTCTTGTTGAGAAGATCGATGTTGGCCAACAAAACGGTCAGCGGCTGATTCAACTCATGGGCGGTGGCACCGGCCATCTGCACGAGTACGTTCATTCTTTCGCCTTGGACCAGGGCTCGCTGCTGCTCGACGATCTTGCGGTTGGCGAGACGCAATTCGTTTACGGTTTGTCTGCGCTCTCTGACCTGTCTCCTCAGTTTCTTGTTGCTCTTGGACAGTTGGGCCGTTCGTTGTTCTACCCGGTGCTCCAACTCTTTGTGGAGGACCCCCAGGGCCTCTTGTGCCGCTTTGCGGCGCTGGATTTCCCGGGAAACGCTATGAATCATCTGATTGGCCCGCTCTTTCAGCAAGTTCATCAGCTCCATGTCGGAGTGCCCTTGCATCCGGGCGGTGAGATCTCCCTCGCCCACGCGATGAAAGACATCAAACAGCTCCGCCAAGCCGATGGCAAACTCGTGGGCCATGGCGACCATCTCTCCACAACTCTCGGCGGTGGCATTGATGGCTTGCTTCAAGGAACGGATCGGCTCCATGTCTCCGTTCTCGGAGATGCGATACGAGGGATCCCCCGAGGAAATTGCCGTCAATGCCTGACGGATTTCGGTCAAGGCGGTGGTCAATGCCGTCAAATCGGGTTGTCTCGAGGCCTTCGGTACGGCTTCCATCTCTTTCGGCCGGGCACAAGGCCCGCTATGGGTAATCATCGTTCCGTTATCCTGTGGTCCGCAAAGGACATTTTGCCCGGATCACTAAATAAATCGCAGTGTTTGTAACTTGGCTGGGAAATTTGCACAAAGCATGCCACTTTTTTGCATCCTCGTTTTTATTGTCAATTCAATGGGTTGTTGGTTGAGGATGTGGTGGGGCATCCGGTCGCTGATCCAGATGCTCTTGATTTGTCAATGGATTGACGGGGGTTGTGCTGATCCATGGGGCCCCAAACGTACCCACCGGCTTGCTACGGCTGTCGGGTTTCGGTCTCCAGAAGTTTCGGCCAGTCGAGTGTTGAAAAGTGGCGGGTGAGCCGATGATCGTCGTCTAGAACGTGAAAAGCGAGGTTTGCGAACAGCTCGCAGGCCGTGCGACGAACTCCGTCCAATGGGACCACGTCATCGTGACGGCCATGGTATAGGATGACGGGAAGTCGGAGCCTGGGGGTTCCACCCGCCGAGAAGGAGTGCCAGGAAAGCGCCGGCGCCAGGAGGATCAGTTTCCGTATCCGGTTGGGGTGCCTGCGGGCAAACAAGGCGGCCATCAGGCCTCCGTAACTTGATCCCACGATGATGGCCGATCGGTGCCCGCTCAACAACGTCTCCAGCTTTGCCATCCGTTCGTCCAGATCGCCGTGAAAGTCGTCGACGACCATGTCGGGGAACCTGGATCGAAAGAAGCGGGCCTTGGTTCCCTGAGAGCTGCTTTCCAGCCCGTGAATAAATACGCGAGTCGGGGACACACCAGGCACCTTATGCCTGAGGCGGGGTCGGTTCTGAATCCGAGGCAATGATCTGTGGGCCCAAAATGACGGCAATCCAACGGGTTTCTTGCCGGCTGTCCAGGGCGATTTTGGCCGTCATGGTCAAAGGTACGGCCAACAGCATTCCCACGGGGCCCAGCACCCACCCCCAAAAGAGTAGAGACAAAAAGACGACCAGCGGGGAGAGTCCCAGCCCACGCCCCATGTAACGAGGCTCGATGAGATTCCCCATGATCAAATTGATGACCAGGTATCCTGCAGCCGTACCGATCGCCTTGGCTGCCCCCAGCTGAACGATTGCCAGAAGCACCGGGGGAACCGCGGCAATGATCGAACCGATGTTGGGAACGTAATTCAGCGCAAAGGCCAGCAGTCCCCATAGCAGCGGATAGTCCACACCTAAGACGGCCAGCCAGACGGCCGCCAGAATTCCCGTGGAGAGACTGGTCACCGTCTTTATGGCCATGTAGTGTTTCACATCACAAACGAACTTGTCCAGGTATGCCTGAGACGTCTCCGGATTGCGCCAGATGGCGTCGATCTTGGCGGGGAAGCTGGACGCCTCCATCAACATGAAGATAACCGTCATCAGTATCAAGAACCCGTTGGTGAGGACGTTCCCCAGGCTGTTGAGGACATTTCCCACGAGCTTCATGGCGGCGGCGGGGTTGAATACGTCCTTTACGGCCAAGCGAGAGGTTTGAATCCCGTGTTCGTCGAGCCAGGCAATAATGGCAATGCGCTGGTTTTCCAGCTTGGACTCATATACCGGGATGTCTTGGGAAAAATCCTTTATAGATGTTCCGATGAGACCGACGAATACCAAGCCCAAGCCGAGGACGCCGAGAACGACGATCACCAGACCGAGCCAACGAGGCAATCCCTTTCGCTGCATCCAAAGCATCGGCGGGGCGGTGACGATGGCGATGAATATCGCCAGAAGAAACGGAACCAAAATGGCTTTGGATGCCTGCATGCCTGCGACGACGACCACGAGACCGGCCATCGTGATGACGACTTGATTTACCTTCATATCTCGGGATTCCCGGGGGGATTCAGCCCCAGCAAGCAAACGCGGTTTGGCCAAGACGCCTCACCGGGACACATCGGTGTCCGGTTGCGTTCGCGACTCAGTGGCACGTATACCGACGAAAAAGACTCTGTCAAGCAGTTTCTGCCCGATAAGCCGGATTGTCGATAATGACCATCCCCCCGGATCGGTGAGGACTGTCCCGATTGCCCGCGGTCTTTTTGACTGGGGAACGGTCGAAGAAGTGGGGCGTTCGTCAGGCCGGCGGGACCCAACGGCTTTTGGCGGCGTCGTAACACCAACTGTCGTGTAAGGCGGCTTTGGAGGAGAATTTGGGATTTTTGGCCCAGTGCAAAAGCTGTGCATGAGCCTCATTGATGCGGACGAACTGACTGCGCATACCTCCTTTATCGGGATGATGTTCCTTGGCCTTTTTCCGATAAGCCGATTTGAGCGAGTCGATCCCGTTTCTCGATAGAATCTGTTCCCTGGTGAGTTTCAGCAGCCGCAAGGCCCGCGTTTGGGCCTGGTTCAACTGAGGGGTCTTTTTGGAAACCGGGACTACCTCATGCAGGGGAATGTCTTCCCGAAGCGCCTCGTTGAGCAAATGTTGGGACGCCCACCAGCTGGACCCGGTTTCCCGTTCCCGCCGATACCATTCCCGTCCGGCATGGTTGACCATTTGCAGGAGTTCATCCGCGACTTTTCGGCGGCCGTTTCGTTGCCACACAAAGCGGGATATCTGTTCCGAGCCGACGGGCAAGACGTCCAGGATGAGAATCGAAGCCGTGTAGGAAAAGGCGGCATAACGGCAACGTAGGGCCTGCAAAAGCCCCGTGCAGATGTATAAGGCGAAGTCAAGTCGGCGTTTGCACTTATCAGTGCAGTAGCGGCGTCTTGCCTTGGGAAGAGGCGTAGATCCGCAGGCAAGGCATAATCGCCGGTCGGTTTGGTCGTGTACTGCAGGTACGCAGCCTCCGGTGACCTGGTTGATACAATCTTCTTTCACGATGCCTGCTTCTTCGTTTCAAACCGCATGCCGTGGATGCGGTGCCAAAGGTCTCAAAAGGAATCGTTGAAACACAGAGCGGGTTCTCCTCTTTTTCCCCACAGGCGAAAAGCCCCGCCGTCCGCTATGCGGCTGCGTCGCAACTAAAACAATGAGAGATCCAACAAAACTCGTCATTCCGGCGAAAGCGGGAATCTAGTGGATTCTCGGTACGTTGGTTTTCCGGATGCCGGATCGAGTCCGGAATGACGTACTGGAAAAGAACATATTAGGTAATTGCGACACAGTCTCTACGCGAGTGGTGGTTGACGGACCCCAACTCAGTTTCAAACCCTCCGATGGGCCTGCCTCTCTTACGTAGCCTGCTTACCCCTGCCATAAAAAAAGGCCTATTGCCGTTGACCGAGCTCATCGGGTGTTGCCGCGACACATCACCGCTTTTTTGATGCGGCCATGAGATCGGAAACCGTAACCACCGCACTGACAGCGGCCACGTGTCCCCGAACCGCCTCCATCCCGCCCTCCTGCCGATCGACAAGGACGACTACCTGCTCGACTTGCAGGCCCTCCGCCTTGGCCCGCTGTACGGCCTTTATGGTGGACCCTCCAGTGGTGACGACATCTTCCACGATGGCCACGCTTTGCCCCGGGGCGATGTCTCCTTCGATCCATCGTATGATCCCGTGGGCCTTTTGGGTTTTCCGAACGGAGAAGGCTTTGAGCGGTCTCTTCTCCAGATAGGAGGCGAATGCCGTTGCCAAGGCTACCGGGTCGGCGCCGAAGGTCAGGCCTCCTACAGCTTCGATGTCCGCCTCCCGGATAATATCCAAGACCAGGTGACCGACGAGAAACATGCCCTCCGGATGCAGGGTGGTGGGTTTGCAGTTGACATAAAATCGGCTCTGCCGACCGGAAGCGAGTTTATAAATCGGTTCCTCGTCGTACATGAAAGACTTCTCGCACAACATCTCGATCAAGCGGTTTTTCATCTCTCGTTTGGACATCTCTTCAATTCAAATATCCGAATGCCGGTCTTCGGGAAGCGGCTTTCTTTTGACCGTTTATCAGGAAGCTCTCCGACAGGCCCCTAGGAGCCTTGAAAACGAGGTGACGGCCACAACGATTCAAAGAAGAAATGCTTCCTGCAACTCGCTCGGATACCAAGCGCCGGTTCCACACAAAAAAAGAGACCGTATCTTACCACGGCATGGTGACGGTGACAATATCAAGAACAAGAAACAAAACGGGCCGGCTTATAGCTCGATGTCCATTCGGCCGGCGGAACACCGACTTGAACTTTTTAGATAACCGCATTGCATATCTATGCTATGAGAAGAGACACGCTGTACGGCAAGTCCTTATCCAGGCCTGCGGGATGGCGATTCAGGGTTTTTATGGAAAAAACGGAAAACAACCGCGGCAAATGGATCGTTTTCTTTTTCGTGGCCGTGGGCATATTTATGTCCACCCTCGACAGCAGCATCGTCAACGTGGCCCTTCCCACAATCATGAAAGACTTCGACGTGGCCTTATCCACGATGGAGTGGGTGGTCATGATCTACCTGCTTACCGTATCCTCCCTTCTGCTCAACTTCGGCCGGCTCAGTGACATCCGAGGAAGGCGCTGGGTCTACAGTCGTGGTTTGGTGGTGTTCTCTTTGGCCTCGCTGCTTTGCGGTCTTGCTCCGGGCGCCTATTGGCTGATCGTTTTTCGCTTGTTTCAGGGCATCGGCGCAGCCATGATCATGGCCTGTACGCCGGCACTGGTAGTGGACACGTTCCCGGCCGCAGAACGTGGCAAGGCCCTGGGCATGGTCGGCACGGTGGTGGCGGCAGGGCTGACGGCCGGTCCCGCCCTGGGTGGTGCGCTGCTTCACCTCTTTCCGTGGCCGGTGATCTTCTACATCAACGTTCCGATCGGCATGGCTTCGGCATGGATTGTTTCCAGGCTCCTTCGGGGCAGCGGCGCCGACCGGTCTCGTGAAGAGAAGTTTGACTGGTTCGGCGCACCGCTGTTGGTGGCTTCCCTGGTCTGTTTGTTGATCTGTATCAGCCATGGGTATATGTGGGGGATTGCCTCGATTCGGACACTCACGCTGGCGGGATCAGGGTTACTCTGTCTGGTCCTGTTCATCTACGTTGAAAGCCGGGTCTCCGATCCGATCATGGACCTTTCCCTGTTCTCGATTCGTCTGTTTACATTGCCGGTCATCAGTGCCGTTGCCATGTTCATGACCCTTTTTGCAGTGGTATTTCTCATGCCCTTTTATCTCGTTCACCCAAGCGGCTTTTCCGTTGACCGCGTAGGCATGATCATGGTCACCCCTTTTGTATTTCTTTTTTTTCTCTCCCCCATATCGGGTACGGTCTATGACCGTCTCGGCTCCAGGGGGCTTTGCTCGGCGGGGATGCTCTGCCTGAGCGGCGGCCTTTTTGCCCTTTCCGCCCTTCCGGCCTCGGCCCCGG
>Ga0207797_1000661_pt1 | contig 26270 bp, 23 predicted proteins | sample PRCRCaboRojoPR_6_FD_187275 | JGI IMG/M metagenome (GOLD analysis project Ga0207797, IMG submission 187275) | Marine sediment microbial community from Cabo Rojo, Puerto Rico - PR CR 10% Liquid 1 (SPAdes) | ecosystem: Environmental > Aquatic > Marine > Coastal > Sediment | place: Cabo Rojo, Puerto... | reverse complement strand
CCCGCGGCCCCGTCGTAGTCGCGGTCCCCGCCGAGACAGCCCGCCGTGGCGACCGATCCGGCCGCCCCGAGCGCGGTCAGGACGCCGCGTCTGGTGGTTCGGGACGTCTCGGAGGGCGGGGACGTGGAGCGGGCGGGTGGGAGGGAGGGCATCCCCAACGAGTCGGCGCGGGTCGGGCAAGTAGCTTGGGCTCGCCTGCGTGGATCGGTGCGGGACGGAACGCGGGCGACGCGCCGTCGTCGACACCTCTCCGGTGACCGACGACACCGACCGCCCCGACGACCGGCGACACCGACTCCGTGTCAGGGAGGACTTCGGAAGGGGCCGCCCGCTCGGCCGCCCGGACGACGCAAGCACTGGAGCGACCGAGCGGAGCGAGGGAGCGAAGCGCGCAGCGAGTCCCGGCTGGTCGAGCGGGCGGGGGCTTCCGGGAGCAGTGGGGGAGACCGGGTTCTCGTGGGTCCGGTTCGCCGGGGGCTTCCGGGAGCAGTGGCGGCGACCTCGTCACGTCACGTCACGTCACGTCACGTCACGTCGGTTTCCGCTCCGTCGGGAGCGCCGTGGACAGGAGTCCCGGCGACGGCGTCTTCGCGTCCCGGACCGCGCCGCTTTTGCTCGCCGGCCCGCAACCGCCCACGAGGATGGCCCGGTACCACATCGAGACGTACGGCTGCACGTCGAACCGCGGCGAGTCGCGCGCCATCGAGCGCGCGCTCCGCGACGGGGGCCACACCCCCGTCGACGGGCCCGAGGCGGCCGACGTCGCGATCCTCAACACGTGTACCGTCCTGGAGAAGACGGAGCGGAACATGCTCCGCCGGGCCAGAGAGCTGGAGGCCGAGACCGCCGACCTCGTCGTCACGGGCTGTATGGCGCTCGCCCAGGGCGACCTGTTCCGCGAGGAGGGGATCGACGCCGAGATCCTCCACTGGGACGACGTCCCCACCGCGATCCGCAACGGCGAGTGTCCGACCCCCACGCCGGACGCCGAGCCCGTGCTCGACGGCGTGATCGGCATCCTGCCGATCGCGCGCGGCTGCGTCTCGAACTGCTCGTACTGCATCACGAAGTTCGCCACCGGCCGGATCGACTCCCCACCCGTCGAGGAGAACGTCGAGAAGGCGCGCGCGCTGGTTCACGCCGGCGCGCGCGAGCTTCGCGTGACCGGCCAGGACACCGGGGTCTACGGCTGGGACGACGGCGAACGGAAGTTGCCCGAACTGCTCGACCGGATCTGCGAGATCGACGGCGAGTTCCGCGTCCGGGTCGGGATGGCCAACCCCGGCGGGCTCCACGGGATCCACGAGGAACTGGCGGACGTCTTCGCCCGCAACGAGAAGCTCTACAACTTCATCCACGCGCCGGTACAGTCGGGGAGCGACGACGTGCTCGCCGACATGCGTCGCCAGCACCGGGTCGAGAAGTTCCGCGAGGTCGTCGCGGCGTTCGACGACCGGCTCGACGACTGGACGCTCTCGACGGACTTCATCGTCGGCTTCCCGACCGAGACCGACGCCGACCACGAGGCGAGCATGGACCTCCTCCGGGAGATCCGTCCGGAGAAGGTGAACGTCACGCGCTTCTCGAAGCGGCCCGGGACCGACGCGGCCGACATGAAGGGGCTCGGGGGGACGAAAAAGAAGGAGCGGTCGAAGGCGATGACCGAGCTGAAGATGGCGGTCGTCGGGGAGGCCTACGAGTCGATGGTCGGCGACGAGCGGTCGGTGCTCGTCGTCGAGGACGGCACCGGCGACTCGGTCCAGGGCTACGACCGCGCCTACCGGAACGTGGTGATCCAGCGGGCCGGCGAGCGCGGGATCGATCTCGGCGACGTCGTCGACGTGGAGATCACCGGCCAGAACACGGTCTACGCCTTCGGCGAACCGCTGTAAGTCGGGGCGCTGTAAGTCGGGGCGGTCGCTCGAGCGACCGGGTGGTGGAATCCGCCTCGGCGGCGTCCGACCGCCTCACAGCAGCCGGTAGCGTCCGTGGTGCTCCGAGACCTCCCCGCGACGCACGAGTCGTTCGAGCAGGTCCCGCGCCGCCTCCGCGGGGACGCCGTGCTCCGTCGCGTACGCCACCACGGTCTCCTCGTCGGGGCGATCGCCCTCCCGGACGGCGTCCCGGACGATCTCCGACCGGTCCCGCGACTCTCCCCGGCCGTTGCCGGCGGCGCGATCGCCCGCCGCGGCGACCTCGCCGGGGTCGAGCCCGGCGCCCGCGAGGTAGTCGTCGTCGTCGATCCCCGCGGCGTCGAGTCGCCGCTCCATCTCAGCGACGGAGTCGAGCCGGTCGAACGACGCCTTCTCGCCGCGTTTCTCGGCGAGGATCGCCGCCCTGACCTCGCGGGCCGCCTCGCGGTCGTCGGACCGGTAGAGGTGCCGGAGCTTGCGTGTCCGGTGGCGCTTCCCGCACCGCGAGCACTGTGCGCTGTCGGCGTCGTCCGGGTCCGAGAGCAGCCAGACGTTCCCGCAGCTGTTGCAGCCGACGACCGCGTACATGCCACCGGCTTGGGCGAGTCCGGTGTTGAACCCTCGGGTCGCGTCCTGGAACCGGTCCGGTCGCGTCCTCGGGTCGACCGCCCGTCGCGGTCGGCTCGACGCGGTCCTCGCGGGGGCTCGGCTCGGTCCCCCTCGTCGTCCCCGGATCGACCCTCCCGTCGCCCCCGGGTTTATGTCGGCGGGCGACGGCCGTCCGGTATGGAGCACGTCCCGCGCGACGAGGTCGAGACCACGGAGGCGGTCCCCGGCGTCCACCTCTCGCAGCTGGTGGCCGGCGAACGGACGAGCGTCCAGGGGTTCTACATCGAACCGGGCGCGTCCGTCCCGCGGCACAGCCACCCGCACGAGCAGGCCGGTCACGTCGCCTCGGGGACCCTCACCTTCCTCGTCGGGGACGGCGAGATGGCGGTCGACGGCGACCCCGTCGCCGACGAGGAGGTCGTCGTCGCCGCGGGGGAGTCGTACGTGATCCCGGGCGACGAGCCGCACGCCGCGGTCAACCGCGGCGAGGTGCCCGTCGAGGGCGTCGACGTCTTCAGCCCGCCGCGGCTCGACCCGGACTGGATGGACGACTGACCGCCGACGCGGGCCGATCGGCTGTGGGAGCCAGCCGGGCCGGGGACCTGGCGCGGGATCGAAACGTCGAACCGGTTGCTCGGGCGGCGATCCCGGTGACCCGCCCGACCGGCTGCCAGGACAACGTCTGATTCGCGTATCTTTTTGTTTTCATCTGGCGTACTCGTGGCGTGAGTGTCCCCTCCGTGACCCGAACACCGGTCGACGTCGACTCCGGCATCGTCGCCGACACCGCCGAGGCCGCCTCCCGCTCGCTGGTCGCCTGGGGTCTCGTCGCGGTCTGGTCGCTGGCAGTCTGTATCGCCCACTTCGGCGGGCTCGCGTACCGCACGTACTGGCAGATCGCGTGGTGGGACGTTCTGACCCACACCGCTGCCGGGCTGGGCGTCGCGGCGATCCTCTACCTCCTCCGGCCGGACCTCTACCGGTCGCCCGTCGCCCTGTTCGTCGCCCTGCCGCTCACGGTCCTCGCGATCGGTGCCGGCTTCGAGGTGTACGAGCGCGTCTTCCGGACGTTCTGGCACTCCTGGTCGGTCGCGTACTACGTCGAGGACACGGTCATCGACCTGGTGATGGACACGGCGGGCGCGCTCGCCCTCTCGGTGCTCGTCGTCCTCGTCCGGGCGGTTCGACGCGTGACGGACTGAGGCGCTCGGAGTGTCCCCCCGTTTCGGGTGCGTCCTGGGTCCGATCTCGGTTCCCGGTCCGTCGCGTTTCTGGCGTCTCCCCGGTCCGGAGGCTCGATTCGCTCGCGGGTCCGTGTCCGTGTCCGGACCTGCCGATCCCTTTTGTTCTGTCGGGCGAGGCGGCCTGAACATATATTACCGGCGTCCCCCTCCGTACTCGTATGCCGAGCCGACCGGCCGCCGCCGGCGCCCGGAGTCGCAGTCGTCGCCGGCCGTCCGCGCCCGTGGCGTCACTGTACCGCCGACCGATCAGCCGTTCTCCCGTCTCCACCAATGCGCGCTCGCGACCTGCGTGACGACCTCCGGCTGCTCGTTCGCCAGGTCCGGCGCTTCAGCCGTCGGCGCTCGCGACGTCCCGGGGAGGTGTACGCGACCGCCGCGTTCGGGATGAGCGTGACGGGGCTCCACTTCGGGAGCATGGCGCTCACGCTCTACTCGCAGATCTGGTGGTGGGACCTGCTCGTCCACGGTCTCTCCGGTCTGGGGGTCGCGGCGGCGATCTACGTGCTCCGACCGCGCCTGCTGGCGAGCCCGCTCGCGCTGTTCGTCGCGCTCCCGGCGGTCGTGCTCGCCGTCGGGACGTGGTTCGAGGTGTACGAGCGGCTCTTCACCGACTTCTGGGTGCCGTGGTCGCGGGCGTACTACCTGGAGGACACGTTCGTCGACCTGATCGCCGACACCGCCGGTGCGTGGGTGTTCGGTGCGTTCGCGTACGCCCGATCGCGGCTCGTCCGGCCGTCGATCCCGGCGCCGACCGAGTGATCCGGACTCGCCGGACGAACGCTCGCGGCCGAACCCGTGACTGTGGCGAGGCGGAGGCCCGTCCCGCGCCGCGACGACGGGTGCGTGACGGGTCGATTCGATAGAACCGAAACCGAAACGGAACGAGTGGCGGGGCCCGCCTACGCCAGCTCCTCGATCCGCTCGACGATCCGATCCGCGAACTCGGAGGTGGCGAGCTTCGTGCCGCCCTCGATCTGCCGGTGGAGGTCGTAGGTAACCTCGCCCGTGGCGATGGTCTCCTCGACGGCGTCGCGGATCAGTTCGCCCGCGTCGTTCCAGCCCATGTATTCGAACATGAGCCGTCCGGAGAGGATCATCGCGGTGGGGTTCACCTTGTCCTGGCCGGCGTACTTCGGCGCGGAGCCGTGGACCGGCTCGGCCAGACAGAGGCCGTCGCCGAAGTTGGCGCCCGGAGCGATCCCGAGGCCGCCGATCTGGGCGCCCGCGCTGTCCGAGAGGTAGTCGCCGTTGAGGTTCATCGTCGCGATGACCTCGTACTGGTCGGTCCGGGTCAGCAGCTGCTGGAGCATGTTGTCGGCGATGCGGTCCTTGACGACCACGACGTCGTCGGGGGCCTCGCCGTCGTACTCCTCCCAGAGCTCGTCCTCGGTGATCGTTGCGTCGCCGAACTCCTCCTCGGCCACCTCGTAGCCCCAGTCGCGGAACGCGCCCTCGGTGAACTTCATGATGTTCCCCTTGTGGACGAGCGTGACCGAATCGCGGTCGTTCGCCAGGGCGTACTGGATCGCCTGACGGACGAGGCGCTTGGAGCCGAACTCCGAGATGGGCTTGATACCGATACCGATCGGGCCGTCGTGCATGACGTCGTCGGCACCCATCTCGTCCTCGATGAACCGGCGGACCTGCTCGACCTCGTCGGTCCCGGCCTCGTACTCGATGCCGGCGTAGACGTCCTCGGTGTTCTCCCGGAACGTCACCATGTCCATCTTCTCGGGGTGCTTGACCGGCGAGGGGACGCCGTCGAGGTGGTAGGTCGGCCGGACGTTCGCGTAGAGGTCGAGCTTCTGTCTGAGCGCGACGTTCAGCGAGCGGAAGCCCGACCCGACGGGCGTCGTCAGCGGGCCCTTGATCGCGACGCGGTGCTCGCGGATCGCCCGGACCGTGTCCTCGGGGAGGTTCTCGTCGTACGTGTCGCGCGCGCTCTGCCCGGCGTAGAGCCGCATCCACGCGACCGATCGGCCGGTCGCCTCGGCTGCCGCGTCCAGTACCTTCTGGGCGGCCGGCCCGACGTCGGTGCCGATCCCGTCGCCGTGGATGATCGGCACGATCGGGTTCTCGGGGACGTGTAGATCGCCGGTCTCCTCGTCGGCAAGAGTGATCTTCTGTCCCTCGGTGGGGACCTCCACCTGCTGGTAGCTCATAGTCGTTCGGCCGTTTCTGCGGTTCACTAAAATGCCTGCCGTTTCCGCGCGTCGGGCTCGCAGGACGCCGTCTGTGGTGCGTTCACCTGTGACGGCATAGCCGCTAGCGTGGATCGTGATGGGCCGTTCCCGGTGATTGAAACCGGATGACGGAGCCAGACGATCCGTGTCCTGACCCGCTGATCCGGGACGGTCTCGCGGAGTGCGGTGTGCCGTTCCGGCTGGCGTTCGCGAACACCGCCGGTTCGCCAGGGTCGCCCGCCGCCGGTCGCGTGGCGGTCGGCACCCACCGCAGTCGCGGCGGCGGCGCGTCCCGACCGTCCCGATCGCGAACGGCTCTCCTGGCCCGACGGCACGCCGGCCGTCGGTCGTCCCCTCTCGGTCCCGTTCGAGCTCTCACCGTCGCGTCGCTGCGTCCCGTCCCCTCCCGTCCCGTCCCGGCAGAGAAACCCTCGCGGGTCGCCCGTTCCGTCCCCTTTTTCGCCCGTCGGGTGGCCCGGTCCGTATGCAGGTGATCGTCCACGGCGGCGCGGGCGGCGTTCCCGACGACCCCGCGCCCCGGCAGGCAGTCCTCGACGACGCGGCCGCGACCGGCGCGGCCGCGGACTCGCCGCTCGACGCGGTCGAGGCGGCGGTGAACGTCCTCGAGGCCGACCCGCGGTTCAACGCCGGTCGCGGCGGCGCCGTCCAGTCGGACGGCGTCGTCCGGACCGACGCCGGGGTGATGACCGACGACCGACGCGTCGGTGCCGCCGCCGGAATGCCCGGCGTGCGCGACGCGGTGTCGGTCGCCCGCGCCGTCCTCGCGGAGACCCCGCACGTCCTGCTCGCCGGACGGGGAGCGGTCGACTTCGCCGAGGCCGTCGGCGTCGACACCGACTGCGGCCTCTTGACGGACGAGACGCGGGCTCGCTGGACCGACGCCGACGCGCCGGCCGACGCCGACGCGGGCGCACAGCTGGACTGGCTCCGATCCCGGTTCGGCGAGACGACCGCCGATCCCTCCGGCGACGCGGCGGGGCGTGACGCGAGCGGCTCGCCGTCGACCGCTTCCGGCCTGTCCAGTCGTGACGACGATCCCGGCGAGGGGGAGTCGACGAGCGTGGAGTCGACGGCGCGGGACGACGACGTTCACGATCACGATACGGTCGGGGCCGTGGCCCGTCGCGGGGAGGCGTTCGCGGCCGCCACCTCGACCGGCGGCCGGTGGTTCGCGCTCGCCGGGCGGGTCGGCGACGTCCCGCAGGTCGGGTCGGGGTTCTACTGTGCGCCGGCGGGCGGGGCGAGCGCAACCGGCGCCGGGGAGGACATCGCCCGCGTCACGCTGGCGCGTCGAGCGGTCGGACACCTGGAGGCCGGCGCGGACGCGCCGACCGCCGCCGACCGCGCGATCGCCGAGTTCGGCGAGCTGACCGGCTCGTCGGCAGGGGTGATCGTCTGTGGCCGCGAGGGCGCCGGATCGGCGTACAACTCCGGGGGAATGCAGACGAGCGTCGCGACCGACTCGGGGTGACGACGTGGCGGTCGGTCGCACGGGCGTCGATCGGTCCGGGAACGACCGGACCGGGAGCGACCGTCGACGGCTCGCCGGCGTCGCGGATCGGGTCGCCCTAGTTCCGTCCGGGGGTCGCGACCGCGTCGTCGAGTCGAGCCCAGCTGTCGGTCCCGGACCCGGACCTCGCGGCCCGCCTCGCACGCGGGGACTCGTGGACGAGCGCGCGTTCGTCCCCGTCGACCGGGAACGGCTCCGCCGGGAGCACGGCGCTCCGCGGTTCGCCGGCGAGAACGCGCCCGACGTTGTGCGCGTCCGCGGGGGTCAGTGCGACGGTCGGCGCTTCGGTCGCTGCCGCCCACCGCCAGTAGGTCCGTCGCGTGGCGAACAGGTGGACGAACGGGACGACGCTCCGCCGGATCAGCTCGGCGGTCACCCGCTCGCCGCTCCAGACCTGCGGGCCCGCACCGAAGGCGACGACCGTCCCCGGGGGGTCGCAGTCGGTGCCGGCCTCGTCGAGCCGAAGGGAGATCGGCTCCCCCGAGACCGGGTCGTGACTGTGGACCACACCCGGCTCGTCGGCGAGTGCGAGCAGCGCGAGGGCGTCTGCCGCCGCGGGCGCCGTGGCTCGCCCTGTCTCCGTCTCTACCTCGTGACCGGTGCCGGGCGGCGTCTCCCCCGCGAGCGCCTCCTCGACCGCCGGGTGGGCGTCCGCGTCCGCCGTCGGACGGACCGCCTCGGCTGCTGCTGCCAGGGTATCCGGGAGCGACTCGAGACCGAACAACCCGCGGAGACGAGCACAGAGGGCGGGCGGGAGCGCGTCGGGGGCCCACGTGACGGCGGTCCCGCAACAGGTCGGCGGCATCGTCGATTCACCCTTTCCGAGGGACGGCGTTAATGACCCCGCTCGTATCGCGACTCGAATCACCGCTCGAAACGCGGTCCGAACCGAGAACCCATCGCAGTCGGTCGGTTCGACCGGCCGTCGATCGTCGCCGCGGGCTCGATCCGGCGGTACGGGCGTCCCCGCAGGCCTCGAGCCTCACCGTCGAGGTGACTACTCGGGCCGGTGATCGACGCTCACCGTCGAGGTGACTACTCGGTCCCGTGGTCGATGCGGTCGCTCCGACGCGTGGTCGGTCCCGCCGCTACGGCTCGTGGCCGTCGGTGAACACCTCGTCGAGTTCGACGCTGGGCTCGCGGCGGGCGGAGCGTTCGCCGGGCAGGGCCGTCGGCTCCTCCTCGGGGATCGACTCGCGGGCGCGGTGCATCAGCCGCTGGTGGGTGCTCCGGACCGGCTCGCCCTCGTCGGGGCGGATCTGCTCGTAGGTGCCGTCGTGGTCCATCACCCATCGCCTGCGGTTGTCCTCCAGCATGACCTCGAGGATCGTCCGGAGCTCGTCGCGGAGCGCCGGGTCCTCGACGGGGGCGACCGCTTCCACGCGGCGGTCGAGGTTCCGGGTCATCCAGTCGGCCGAGCCGATGTAGAACTCGGGGTCGCCGTCGTTCCCGAAGTAGAAGATCCGGGAGTGCTCCAGGAACCGCCCGACGACGCTGTGGACCCGGACGGTGTCGCTGATCCCGTCCAGTCCGGGCCGGAGCCGGCAGATCCCCCTGACGATCAGGTCGATCTCCACCCCGGCCATCGACGCCTCGTAGAGCTCGCGGACGATCTCGGGGTCCTCCAGGGAGTTCATCTTCGCGACGATCCGCGCGTCGGCGCCCCGCCGGGCGTTGCGTGCCTCCCGGCGGATCAGCCCGGTGAAACCCGCGCGCATGTTCGTCGGCGCGACGAGCGTCTTCCGGTAGTCCGTGTGGAGCGAGTGGCCGGTGAAGAAGTTGAACAGCCGGACGAGGTCCTGGCCGATGTCCTTGTCGGCGGTGAGCATCCCCAGGTCGACGTACGTCTTGGCCGTCTCGGAGTGGTAGTTCCCCGTCGCCACGTGCGAGTAGAGCTGGACGCCGTCGTCCTCCTCGCGGACGACGAGCGCGGTCTTGGTGTGGGTCTTCAGGCCGATCGTCCCGTAGGCGACGTGGATCCCCTCCTCCTCCAGCCGCTTGACCCACCGGAGGTTGTTCTCCTCGTCGAACCGCGCCTTGAGCTCCACCATGACGGCCACCTGCTTGCCGTTCTTGGCCGCCTCGATCAGCGACTCGATCACCTGGGAGTCGCTGGCAGTCCGGTAGATGGCGGCCTTGATCGCCAGCACGTCCGGGTCCGACGCCGCCGCGTCCAGGAACGTCTGGACCGTGTTCGTAAACGAGTGGTACGGGTGGTGGACGAGGACGTCGTCGCGGGCGATCTCCTCGAACAGCTGGCCGGGGTGGTCGGCATCCTCGTCGACGAACCGCGGGTGCGGCATGGGCGTCCACGGCTCCGGTTTCAGATCCGGCCTGTCGACGCCGACGAGGTCGAAGAGGTCGCGGTAGTCCAGCAGCCCCGGCAGCTCGAACACCTCCTCCTCATGGACGCCCAGCTGCTCGACGAGCAGCTCGCGCACCTGCTCGGGCATGTCGTCGGCCACCTCCAGCCGGACGACCGTGGCGAACCGCCGCTGGCGGAGGACGTCCTCGATCATCTCGATCAGCCCCTCCGCGACCTCCTCGTTGCGACGCACCTCGGCGTTCCGCGTCACCCGGAACGTCGAGGTGTCGACGATCTCGACGTTGGGGAACAGCAGGTCGAGGTTCGCCTCGATCACCTGCTCGATCGGGACGTACGCCCGGTCGGCCTCGTCGTCTTCGTCGGTCCCGGCCGCGTCGCTCCCGGGTCGACGGTCGTGTCCGTTCGACACCCGGATCAGCCGGGGGCGGTTCTTCGGGATCTTCACGCGCGAGAACTTCACCTCGTCGTCCTCGTCCTCGCGGGTGAGGATCCCCATCGACAGCGAGAGGTTCGAGATGAACGGGAAGGGGTGGGCCGGGTCGAACGTCAGCGGCGTGAGCGTCGGCAGGATGTCCGACTCGAAGTAGTCGCGCAGGTCCGCCTGCTCGTCCGGGGAGAGCTCCTCGTGATCGAGGATGTGGACGCCGGCGTCGTCGAGCAGCGCCCGGACCTCGTCGTAACAGTTCGACTGCGCCTCGAACATCCCGTGGGACTTCTCCAGCACCTCCTCCCACTGCTCGTCCGGGGTGCGACCGTCCGGCGTGAGCTCGCTGACGCCGGCGTCGATCTGCTGTTTCAGCCCGCCGACCCGCTTCATGAAGAACTCGTCCATGTTCTGCGTGAAGATGGCGAGGAACTTCGCGCGCTCCAGCAGCGGGTTCCGCTCGTCGATCGCCTCGAACAGCACCCGCTTTTGAAACTCCAGCTCGGAGAGTTCGCGGTTCAGGTAGAGCGACGGGGAGTCGAGGTCGACCGCGTCCGGTGACACGCCGTCGATCAGTGCACCCTCCTCGCCGGCGGCGATCCCGTCGGGCCCGTAGGTGTCCCGGCTCGACCTGACCGGGGCCCCGCCCCGCTCGTCGTGCTCGCCCACGTACGACGCTCGAACGTCGCCCTCCGTGCCGTCGGCCGTCTCGACGTCCGTCGGAGCCGCCGACGGCTCGCCGATCGTGGACTGCGACTCGTCGGCGGTTCCGTCGGCCGCCGCGGCCGTCGTGCCGCGGCCGTCGGTCGCCTCCTCGTCGGTCACTTCTCCGGTCTCCTCGTCGTGCTCGCCGTCCGGGCCGTGGTCGCGTCGTACCTCGTCCCCCGGGGACGCGCCGTCGTCGCCGGCTTCGGACGGCTCGTGGGTCTCCGCCGGGAGGGCGCCGTCCGCGTCGACATCGTCGCTCATTGTCCCGCACTACGGGACGGAAGTTGATATACGTGGCCGACGGGGGTGTCGTCCAGGTCGTCGTGTCGTCTCACGCCGGTCGTCGTCGCGAGCGTGCGACGGTGGGCGCGTCGGCGACCGACGAGTGGAGGTGGGGTCGATCGACTGTCGGAGCGCGTAGCGATCGACTGCGAACGGGAACGGACGGACTGTCGACACGAACGGCCGGACCGTCGCCGGGGTCGAACGGCGGCGCGAGGGCCGACGACTACCCCGTCGGCGCGACCGCACGCCGCGGGCTGACGAACTTCGAGTCGGGTCGGTGCTCGATCTCGCGGCCGGGGACGGCCGTCACCTCGTCGCGTCGCCAGTCGAAGGCGGTGAGTTCGTTGCCGTAGACGCAGCCGGTGTCGAGCCCGACGGCGTACTCGCGGCGGACGGGAACGGCCAGGGGCGTGTGTCCGAAGAAGACCCGGTCGGGGCCCTCGTACGCGTCGAACCAGAACGGTCGGTCGTAGCTCCCGCCGTCGGGGGCGATCGAGCGGGTGTTCTGGAGGTCGTCGACGTCGTGCTCGGCCAGCGGCTTCCGCGGGTCGACGCCGCCGTGGACCACCAGCGTCTCCTGCCACGAGATGGCCACCGGCAGGGACTCGATGTACGCCAGGTCCTCGTCGGTCAGCTCGGGCAGGTGTTTCTCCCCGCGGAGCAGTTTCTCCTCGTTGTTCCCCCGGATCGAGAACATGTTCGGCGAGTCGCGCACCAGCGTGACGACGCCGCGACTGTCGGGGCCCTTCCGGACGAGGTCGCCGACGTAGACGACCATGTCCGACGCTGTGACGCCGAGCCGCTCCAGCAGCAGGTCGAGTTCGCGGCGGCAGCCGTGCACGTCGCCGATCACGTAGACGTCGTCCCACTCGTCCGCGTCGAGTCGGCGGTGCTGGCTCTCGATGTCGGGGTCGAAACGAGGTACGGTCATTGAGCAGTGTCCAAGGGAGAGGACGACAGCGACGGGTTAAGTCGTTGCTAAGATCCGGATTGTGTGCTATATAGACAACGTCCACGCTACGGTATACGGCTCGAACACCGCCCTGAGCCGGTCTGCGGCCGCCTGCACGAACTCTATCCGGACAACTGAGCGTCCGGTGGACTGGTCGACCCGTCGGCTCGCTGGCCAGTCGACCGGTCGCGGTCCCGCAACCTCTTTGGCTCGCACACGACTACCGCCGGGCATGAGCGTGGGAAGCCTCGACGACGACACCGTGGCGAGCTACCGGGAGGCGGGCGAGATCCTCTCGACGGTGATGACGGAGACGGCGGAGCTGGTCGAACCCGGGGTGACACACCTCGAGGTGGCCGAACACGCCGAGTCCCGCATCCGGGAGCTGGGCGGGAAGCCGGCGTTCCCGGTCAACATCAGCGTCGACGAGGAGGCGTCGCACGCGACGCCCGCCCGGGACGACGACACCGAGTTCGGCGAGGAGATGGTCTGTCTCGACGTCGGCGTCCACGTCGACGGCTACATCGCCGACGCCGCCCGGACGATCGACTACACGGGCAACGACGAACTCGTCGAGGCGGCCGAGCAGGCGCTGGCGGCCGCCATCGACGAGGTCGCAGCCGGCGTCGAGACCGGGGAGGTCGGGGCGGCGATCGAGGACGTGATCCGCGGCTACGGCTACACGCCGGTGTTGAACCTCTCCGGGCACGGTGTCGAGCAGTACGACGCACACACCGGGCCGAACATCCCGAACCGCGGGGCCGAACGCGGCGTCGAACTCGAGGCCGGCGACGTCGTCGCCATCGAGCCGTTCGCGACCGACGGCAGCGGCAAGGTGGGCGAGGGGACCAAAGAGGAGATCTACAGCCTCGAACGCGAGACGTCGGTCCGGAACCGGCAGGCGCGACAGGTGCTGGCGACGGTCGCCGAGGAGTACCGCACGCTCCCGTTCGCGGCGCGGTGGATCGACGTTCCCCGCGCCGAGATGGCGATCCGCCGACTCACCCAGGCCGGCGCGCTCCACGGCTATCCGGTGTTGAAAGAGGACGAGGGGACGCTCGTCTCGCAGGCCGAACACACGGTGATCGTCACCGAGGACGGCTGCGAGGTCACGACGACCGGCGTCTTCTGACGGGCGTCGAACGACGCGAGCCAGGCCCGGGTCCCGGCGACCACCGCGGCCTCCGTCCGGACGACGTCCGAACCTGCGAGAACCCGGTTCCGGGCGTGCTGTCGGCCGCCGCCGGGTACAGAACGGCACCGACAGACGCGCCGACCGGCGTCGGGGCCGACGATCGAGTCCCGTCGTCGCGCGAGTCCCGCCCTCGAGCGGACTGTGACCGTCCGTCGGAACTCCCGGTCGGTCGCGACGCGGAGAGCGTACTGCTAGCCGGCCCCTCGTCCGCTCCGCTCCCGAACGACGCCGGCTTACGCGTTGTTCATCCGCTGGACGGACTCCCGACCACAGCTGAGGCAGGTCGAGACGCGGTAGGGCTCGCGGGAGAACTCGGCGTTCTCCTCCTTCGAGCTCTCGGTCCGGATCTCCACCTGCACCTCGTGGAGCGTCTCCGCGTCGCAGGACGTACACCGCTCACGGATGTCACCGGGACTGCTGGACGGTTGCGTCGCCATCGAACGTGGCTACGGACGCGTGGTAGATAAATACCAGCGATGGTCTGTTTAACACTTTACTGTTCCGACGGTAGTAAGCTATTCTCCCTCGCCCGGTCCTCCCGGTCGGTGATGGGTCCCGGGCGCAGGCGCCCTTATACGTGGGACGTCGGAGGCGGGCCCGTCCCGGCCCGGTGTCGCAGGGCGCACGCGGCTGCCTCCCGCGGATGGACGCCTCCGTCTCGAGCGTCCCGCGGGTGGACGCCTCCGTCCGGCGGGTCGGCGTCGCGGGGCGCGTCCCGTGCGCCCGACACCCTCCCGCTCGCGCAGTCCGGCCGACCGGGTCGACCCGGAGTCGACCGGACTTATGCCGTCGCCGGCCGGAGCACGGGTATGGAACAGGTGTTCGCCCCCTGGCGGATCGAGTGGGTCGAGCGCGACGACCGGGAGGCCGACGACGGCGACGGGAACGGGACCGACGGTCCCGACTGTCCGTTCTGTCGGCTCCCGGCGGCGGGTGCCGACCGCGAGCGACGGATCGTCGCGCGCAGCGAGCACGCGTTCGTCCTCCTCAACAACTACCCGTACAACCCGGGCCACGCGATGGTGATCCCCTCCCGACACACCGGCGACTTCGGGGCGCTCTCGGACGCCGAACTGCTCGATCACGCCCGGCTGAAAGCCCGCACGCTCGACGCGCTCGAGGCCGCCTTCGACCCGGACGGCTTCAACGCCGGGCTGAACCTCGGGGGCAGCGCCGCCGGCGGCTCGATCGACGACCACCTGCACACGCACGTCGTCCCGCGCTGGTCGGGCGACACCAACTTCATGCCCGTCGTCGCCGACACGAAAGTGATCGTCGAGGCGCTCGACGACAGCTACGATCGCCTCCACGACGCCTTCGCCGGGCTCGACGGTGTGACCGTCGCCGGGGCTGACGAGGCCGTCCGGGTGGAGTAGCGCCGGGCGCGTGGACGCCGCCAGCCGGAGTCGCGCCAGGTCCGCGGACCGCCGTCCGGTCGGCGCCGGTCGGGCCGTTACGTCTCGGCGTCCCGGACGTACGCCACGACGGCGTCGATGCGCCGGTCCTCCTCGAACGCATCGAGCACCTCGCCCTCGTCGAGCGCGAGCGCGTACCTCGGTCGTCCCTTGCCCACCGCGGAGGCGTCGACGATCTCCTCGCTCAGGTAGCCGTCCGCCGAGAGCTGGTTCAGTGCCCGCATGACGTCCGCCTCGGAGATGCTGCCGACCATGTCGGCGTCGATCTCCTCCAGGTGGTCGACACAGGCTTCGACGACCTCGGCCGAGTGGACCGGCGAGTCGGTGACCCGGCCCCTGTGGATGACTCCGAGCAGAACGAGCCGCTGGGTCAGCGTCGTCGACTCGAGGGCTGGTTCCTCGCTCATGTCGATCCGGTAGACGAAGCCGAGTGAAAACCGTGCCGGACTCCAGCGCCCGCCGTGCGGCCGTCCCGGCGCGGTGGCGCCGTCCGCGCCGACACGGCGGCGTTCCGGGCCTCCGGTCGGTTCGGGTCGGGTGGACGTCGGCGGGGTTCGGCACCGGGGTCCGTCGGTGTGTTCCGGTCGCCGGATCGCCGGTCGGCCCCCGACGCAGCACCCCCGGCCAGCGATGGCCAGCACCCCCGGCCAGCGATGGCCACCCGACACGCCTATCCCCCTCACCTGGGTACCACGGGTATGGAGCGGCGGACTGCCGTCCGGCGCGTCGGACTGGTCGTCCTCGCGGCGAACGCCACGCTCGTGCTCGCGAAAGGGGGCGCGTGGGCGGCGACGGGGAGCCTCGCCGTCGGCTCCGAGGCGGTCAACAGCCTCGCGGACACGGTCTACAGCGCGGTCGTCGTCGCCGGCCTCTACCTGACGACCCGCCCGCCGGACTTCGAGCACCCGCACGGCCACGAGCGCATCGAGCCGTTCGTCTCGCTGTTCGTCGCCGTCGGGGTCCTCGGGGCCGGGATCGGCGTGCTCTGGGGCGCCACGACCGCCGTCCTCTCGGGATCGTACGGGGCGACGACGGCCAGCCCGGTGGCGATCGTCGTCCTGGCGGGCTCCGCGGTCGCGAAGTACGTGCTCTACCGCTACGTCCGGGCGGTCGGCGAGCGGCACCGCTCGCCGGCACTGGTGGCCACCGCGCTGGACAACCGCAACGACATTCTCACCGCCGGGGCGGCGCTGGCGGGCGTCGTCGGGGCGGCGCTCGGCGTTCCGGTCCTGGACCCGCTCGCGGCCGCGCTGGTCTCCCTGGGCGTCCTCTACACGGGCTACGAGATCGTCGCCGACAACGTCGGCTACCTCGTCGGCCGGGCGCCGCCCGACGACCTCCGCGAGGAGATCCTCGAGCGCGCCCTCTCGCACCCCGACGTCAGGGGCGCCCACGACGTCGTCGCCCACTACGTCGGGCCCGAGGTCGACGTCTCGCTCCACATCGAGGTGGAGGGGGACCTGACGCTCGCCCGGGCGCACGACATCGAGACGGAGGTCGTCGAGGCGATCCGGGCGATGGCCGAGGTCGACGACGTCTTCGTCCACGTCGACCCGCGGGAGCTCGGCGAGTGGAAGGCGGACCCTAACGCCGAGCGGCTCGTGGACCTGCTCGACGACGACGCGGAGGGGGCGGGATCCGACGCGGACGGCGACCCCGCCCTCGACGACACCGGCGGCGAGCCCACGGGCGTCGAGACGACGGGCGACCGATCCTGAACGCCGGATACCACCGCGAACGTGCCGGCGTCGACTACCCGGTCCGGACGAGGGCCGGTGCCGGCGCCGGTGTGGACGCGGTCGCCACAGACGCGTTCGCTCCCGCCGCCGACACCGACGTCGGGACAGTGGTCGGACCGCTGCCGTCCGCGTTTCCCCCGTCGGGACCGGGACTCCCTCGCGCCGTCGCCGTCACCGGGTCGATCGTCGCCGGGACCCGCCCCTGCGTGACGACGAGCCGGACCCAGCCGAGCCAGGGCACGCGTGCGGTCGCCTTCGCGCGGACCCAGGCGGGTTTGACGGGTGGGATCCGCCCGACCTGGTCGTAGACCTCGTTGCCGTCGCCTTTCGTGACGTAGCCGGCGTGGGGCGCGGGACAGTGCCGGAGCTCCCGGCAGGAGTCGATCGAGGCGGGGAGCGCGTCCGGGTCGGCCCGGTCGTACCAGTTCTCGCCGGCCTCGACGTGGAAGCGCGCGCGGTGGATGACCGGCGGGCCCGGGACGGCCGGCGCGGCGAAGACGACGACGTCGCCTGGACTGCCGAAGCGGGTGTAGTCCCCGGCGGTCCCCGTGTCACCGGCCCCCGCGTCGTCGGCGGTCCGGCCGTCAGCGCCCGTCCCCGCTCCTGCCCGGGCCACGGCGCCGGTGGCTGCGCCGTTCGCGTCCGCCCGCGCAGCCGTGACGATCCCGGCCGCGTCGGCGCTCGCCGGGGCGTACCGGTCGGGCTCGGTCACGAAGACGAGGTCCCCGGTCCGCAGGTTCGGGCTCATGCTCTCGGACTCGACGACCACGAGCGGCGGCCAGACACCGGCGACCGCGAAGAGGACGGCACCGAGGAACCCGACCACGACGGCGCCGCGGACGACGGAGGTGAGGAGGGAGGGCCCCTCCGCGCCGCCGCGTGGGGTGTGCGGGGGTTCCATACTCGTTCGTCGTCGCCACGCGCGCCGAAAACGGTGACGGTCGCCGGCGGCTCGCCGCTGGCCCTGCTCCGCTCACGTGGTCCGTTCGAAGACCGGCTCGGCCGCCGGGACGCTCCCTTCGGCGTCCGCGAGCCGATCCTCGAGCCGCTCGATCTCGGCGTCGAGCGCGGCGGACGCGTCGCTGTCGGTCACGAACCTGCCGCCGTGGCGGTCCGGGTCCGACTGCTCGCCGCGACCGGGTGCGTGCAGCGGCGGACGACTCGCGGCCGGCGTCGCCCCGATCGTCGCTCACTGTCCGTGAGACGCCCGTGACCCCGTCGCGTCGTCCCGTCGGTCGACGGTGTGTCGTCCCGTCGGCTCACGAAGGCGGGTGGTGCCGACCGTCGTTACGCCGGATCGCCGTTGCTCCCGCCACCAGTCCCGACTTTCGCGTCCTGGCCCTCCTGTTCGAGTGCCGCGGCGATCTCCTCGGTCCCGTCGCCGCCGAGCGCCGACTGTGCCAGCAGCCGGCCGCCGATCGCAGCCGGCGAGATCACCGTGTTCGCACCCGCCCGTTTCAGTTTGTTGATATTCTCCTGCTGGGCGGCCGCGGCGACGATGCGGAGCTCGGGGTTGAGCTGGCGCGCGGTGAGGATCGACAGCGCGTCGTGCGCGTCGTCGTCGGTCGCCGTGACCACCGCCCGTGCCTCCTCGACGTTCGCCCGGCGGAGCACCGACTCGTCGCTGGGGTCGTCCGCGAGGACGTCGTAGCCGCGGTCCGAGAGCGCCTCCGCCCGCTCGCGGTCCGGCGTCACCACGAGGAACGGGACGCGGCCGTCCAGCTCCGCGATGATCGGCTCGGTGAGGTCCCCGAACCCGAGGACGAGCACGTGGTTCTCCAGCATCTCTAGCTGGGACTCGGTCACGCGGCCTAAGGCCTTCGTGAGGCGGGCCTCGATCGCCGGGGTCAGGAGGACCCCCAGCGCCACCGCGAAGGAGGTGACCGACACCAGGACGACCGAGATCGTGAACAGGCGGGCGATGTCGTCGTTCGGGCCGGCGGTCGGGGAGATGTCGCCGTAGCCGACCGTGCTGCCCGTCACGAGCGTGAAGTAGAACGCGTCGGTCAGCGAGTCGATCGCCGTGAACTGGTCCCGGAGGGCGAACGCCCCCGCAGTTCCGTACAGCTGCGAGCCCGCGAGCGCCGCGATCGCGGCCAGCTGGGTCGCCGTCAGGTCGAGCTCGCGGTCGAACCGCCCGCGGTTCCCGGCGACGAGCGCCAGCGCGACCAGCGAGAGCACGACCAGCGGTACCGACAGCAGCCGCTCCTGGAGGAGGCCCTGCGCGGCCGTCACCGGCAGGAGCACGACCGTCGAGTACCAGGCGGCGCGGAACCGCCGCCGCAGGCCGAACGCGCCCACGAGCACGAGGAACCCCGTCAGCGTCCCGGTGAACCCGGCGGTCGTGGTGACGAACCGCGGGATCGACAGGTACGTCTGGAGCACCCCGCCGGTCGCCGGGCTCCCGATGTTGACGAGGCCGGTGACGATCGACAGGACCGCCGCCAGGAACGTCAGCGTCACGGCCGCCCTGCTGCCCACCAGTCCCCCGATCCGGCCCCCGACCGCCTCCGGGACGCCCATGGCGCCCCGGTCGACCGCGGGGGGGTAATGGTTGTCGGATCGATCGGTCGGCGGTCGGTCCCCGGCGGGTGCGACGGCGAGCCCCGCGGACGACGGTCGTCAAGTCGTCCCAGTGGGTCGGGTGGATGGGACCGGCGTCGTCCCGGTGGGTCGGGTGGATGGGGTCGCGGGAACCGACCGGGATCGCGTCCGGAGACGGTCCGTCCACCCCTGTCGCCGGGACGGGACAGTGGCCGCGTCCCACCGGAAACGGTATGTCCGCCCCGGCGGTGGGACCGGCCAATGGCCTCGTTCCCGGTCGAACTCGTCTACGGCGTCTACCTGGGACTCCTCACGGGGATCGTCCCGGCGCTGGTCGCGTGGGCGCTCGGCTTCGCCTTCCGGTACGTCACGGGCGTCACGATCCCCGGGTTCGGTGTCGTCGGCCTGGCGATCGCCATCGCGGGCGCCCAGGGTGGGCTCCTCGCGCTGGCGGACCCGACGTTCACCGGCTCGGAGAACCAGATCCGGCTGTCGGTCGCGCTGCTCGTGGTGATCGCGATGGCGCTGTACACCCACGCCGCCGGCGACCGGCTCGGCGCGGCGCTCCCCAAGCGCATCACCCTCCAGCAGCTCCGCCAGCGGACGCTCTCGTCGGACGTCGTCGAACTCGTCGGCGGCCGGGGACAGGTCCGCGTCGAGGTGACCGGCGAGGTGGGCGACCTCGAGGGGTACCCGCCGGCGCCGGCGGAGCTCAGGACGGCGGTCCGCGAGGGCGAGTGGACGTTCCCCGCGGACCTGCCGCTGGCGGAGCTGGAGTCGCGGTTCGCCGAGACCCTCCGGACCGAGTTCGACCTCCCCGACGTCACAGTCACGCTCGACGAGCGGGCGCGGGCGACCGTCGCCGTCGCCCCGCCGGCCGCGGGCCTCTCGACGCGCGTGCCGTCGGGGCGGCGTGCGGTCCCGATCGAGACGCCGGTGCCGGTCGGACTGGCCACCGGTGACGAGGTGCGCGTCGACGCCGGCGGTCGGTCGGTCGACGGCCGGATCGTCGGCGTCCGCGGCGGCACGCCCGACGGCGAGCGCGACGACGGGCCCGCGGACCGGGTCACCGTCGCCGTCGACCGGGGGGCGGCCGAGGCGCTGCTCGCGGCGCCGATCGACCGCATGCTCGTCCGGTCGCGCGGGGCGCGCCGCGAGTTCGAACTGGTGTCGCTCCTCAGGCGGGCCGGCGGTCGGTTCCGTCGGCTGACGGTCGCGTCCGGCGGCGTGCTCGACGGCGTCACGCTCGAGGAGGCTGCCGTCCGGGAGGCGTACGGCGTGGCCGTGCTCGCGGTCCGCCACGAGGGACGGTGGGTGGTCGCGCCCCACGGCAGCCAGCCGGTCGCCGTCGGCGACGAGCTGTACGCCGTCGGGCCGCGCGACGCGACGGCGACGTTCGCGGAGGCGGTCGCGTGACGCCCGTCGCGCTCCCGGCGTCGGTCGCATCGACGGGGCTGGCACCCCTCACCCTCGCGCCGTGGCTCGACGCCGCGGCCGCCCAGACGGGGTTCGACGCGGCGGTCGAGGCCGACGTGATCGCGGAGACGCTCCGTCTCGTCGGGTTCTCCCTGCTGTCGGCGACGGTCTCCGGGCTCGCGGCGCTCGGCTACCGCTGGTACACGGGCGATCGACTCGGGGCCGGTCTGGCGACGCTGTTCGGGCTCGCGTCGGTCGCGTTCTACCTCAACACCGTCGGGCTGTTCGGCTCGCTGGTCAGTCCCGAGGCCACCGCGGACGTCTTCACGCTCGAGCAGGTCACGCTGAACCTCCTCGGGCTGGGTGTGGCTGCCGTCGGCGCGCCGATCGGGCGGGCGGCCGGCGACCGGGTCGCCGCGGACGTGACGGTCGCAGCCGGCGCCCGGGAGCTGGACACGGAGGTCTCGAGCCTGGCGCGGGCCGTCCGCCGGGTTCGGGCCGTCGAGCTCCCGGAGGACGTCGCCGACCTGGAGGGGTACGATCCCGTTTCCGACGAGCTGAAAGCCGAGTTCGAGGGAAAGCAGCTGCTGTTCCCCGCCCGGCTCACCGCGGCGGAGCTGCACGACCGGCTGGTCACCCGGCTGAAGGAGGACTACGAGGTCGGTCACGTCGACGTCGAGTTGACCGACTGGACGGTCTCGTACCTCGCGGTCGGCTCGCGGGCGGCCGGCGTCGGCCACACGCTCGCGCCCGGGACCGCCGCCGTCGCGGTGCGCGCCGAGACGCCGCCCGGCGCCGGCCCCGGCGACGTGGTGCAGGTGTGGAAGCTCCCGACGCCCGGGGGTGGCGACGAGGGGAGTCGGCCGGGCGTTGCCGGCGCGGCGACGGGCGACGGCGCGCCCGGGGCGAGCGACGCTGCCGGGACCGACGCCGCGTCCGGCGCGGGCGGTCGGGTCGGCGACGGCGAGGGGACGGGTCCGGCGACCCCGGAGCGGGTCGCCGTCGCGGAGCTCCGCGGGACGACCGACGGGACGGCGACGCTCGTGCTCGACGAGACCGAGGCGACCGGGCTGGACGCGGCGTCGACCTACCGGCTGGTCGCCCTGCCGACGGAGGTCAGGGTCGACCGCGAGTTCGCCACGCTGCTCCGGAACGCCGACGAGACGATGGGGATCGTGACCGTCGAGCCCGACGGCACCTTCGCCGGGCGGACGGTCGGCGACCTCGACGTGACGGTCGCGGCGGTCCGCCCCGTCGATGGCCCCGTCGAGGCCGTCCCGCGGCGGAGCCGGAGGCTCGTCGCTGGCGACCGGCTCTACGTGGTGGCCCGGCCGGAGACCCTCCGGCGGCTCGGCGCTCGCTTCGACTGACCGGCCCGAGGTCGACGGGCGGCCCCGTCGTCGACCACGTGCCGACCTCGCGCCACCCCGCGCGGCCTCACCACACCTTCGCGACGGCGACGGCGACCGCCCCGACGAGCCAGCCGGCGAGGCCGGTGACTCCGGCGACCACCCCGACCGGTCCCGGGCCGGCCGACGAGATCGGGTCGGCGACGAGCGCGAGCACCAGGCCGCGGACGGCGCCGTTCGGGGACAGCGCCGTCGCCACGGCGAGGTCCGCGCCGTCGAGGAGGCCGCCGCCGACCGCGGCGACCAGCCCGCCGTCGATCCCGACGACCAGCGCGATCAGCAGGACAACGGCCAGCGCGATCGTCTCGCGGGCGCTCCGGGCGACCGTCGAGACTGCGACGGCGACCGCGAGGACGACCGTCGCGAACGCCGCCGCGAGGACGACGAACCGGAGGTACAGCAGCGGCGAGTCGCCGCCCGCGTGGGTGGCGACGACGGTCGGGCCGCCGGCCGACAGCGCCGGAACGATCCCCGCGACGAGCAGCGAACCGACGACCACCGGCAGCAGCGCGGCCGCCCGTCCGGCGATCACCCCGACGACGTACTCCGAGCGGTCGACCGGGAACGTCCGGACGACGTCCAGCTCCCCGCGCTCGGCGTCGCTCCGGACGCTCCGGGCGCCGAACGCGAACGCCAGCAGCGGGACGAGCACCTCCACGGGCGCCAGCAGGTCGAGCGCGAGGGGGACGTAGCCGGCCCCGCCGCCGCTCCCGAGGAACGCCACCCCGACGACGACGGCGAGGAAGCCCGCCGCGAGGACGAGGAGGGCGGGCGTCCGCAGCACCGTCCGGAACTCGCGATCGAGGACCGCGAGGGTCCGCCCGGGGCGGATCGGCAGGCGGTCGACGAGCGCGCCCCCGGTCGCGGCGTCCGTGGTGGTCTCGACCCGGTCCGCCGCGGGCTCGCCACCGTCGGCGGCGAGGTCGCCGCCGTCGGCAGCGGGTTCGCCACCGTCGGCCGCAGTGGATCGATCTCCGCCCGGCCCCGGGACGTCGGGCGCGTCGACCGTCACGACGACGCGCCTCCTTCCCCGTCGCCGGCCCCCTCGGGACTCGCCGCCGGTCGGTCGTCCTCGGGGCCCGTCGCCGCCCGGTCGTCCTCGGAGCCCGTCGTCGCGTCCTCGGAGCCCGTTGTCGCGTCCTCGGAGCCCGTCGTCGCGTCCTCGGAGCCCGCCGTCGCGTCCTCGCCACCGTCGGCAGTCGCCCCGGTCCGGTCGTCTCCGTCGGAGCGTCCCCTCGTCCGTCCGTCGTGCCCGGTCGCCCCCTCGCCGGACCGGCGGCCGACCCGCGCGACCGCGTCGTCGTCGACGAGGGCCGCGAACGCGTGGCGGAGCGTGTCGGCTCCGGCCCGCTCCCGGAGTTCGGCCGGCGAGCCGGTCGCGCGGACCGTCCCGCCGTCCAGCAGGACGACCGCGTCGGCGACCTCCTCGACGCCCGGGAGGTCGTGGCTGGCGAACAGGATCGCCCGTCCGTCGTCTGCCGCGTCGACGACCGCCGCGAGCGTCCGTTCGGTCAGTGCAGGGTCGAGGTCGCTCGTCGGCTCGTCTAACACGACCAGCTCGGGATCGCCGAGCGTCGCCGACGCCAGGCCGAGGAGCCGGGTCATCCCCCCGGAGAGCGCCTCGACCCGGCGGTCGGCCGCGTCCGAGAGCCCCACGGACGCGAGCGCGTCCGCGACCACCTCGTCGGGATCGGTCGCGTCCGGGTCCCCGGTCTCCCCGTCGCCCCCGCCGAGTAGGTCGACGTAGAACCGCAGGGTCTCCGCGACGGTGAAGCCCGGGCGGAACGCCGGCTGCTGGGGCAGGAACGCGACCGACCGCCCCGACCCGTCCGACGGGCGGGTCACCTCGCCCGCGGAGGGATCGAGCAGCCCCGCGGCGATCCGCAGCAGCGTCGACTTGCCCGAGCCGTTCGGCCCGATCACCGCGACGATCTCGCCCGGCCGGACCGACAGCGAGACGTCCGCGAACACCTCGACGTCGCCGAACGAGCGCGCGACGCCCTCCACGGCGAGGACCGGTTCGCCGGCACCCTCGCCCGCTCCCGCTCCCGATCCGGCGTCGTCGGCCGCCCCGGCGTCGGTGCCCTCGACCGTCGCGTCGCTCGACTCGACTTCGGGTCGCTGCCCGTCGATTTCGGGTTCGCTCACGGCGTCACCCCCGTCGTCCGCTTGCTCCGTCCGCCCGCGTCGCGTCCGTCGCTGTTCGTCCCCCGGTCCCGGTCCGCGGCCCCCTCGTCGGTGGCCGTCGGACTCGCGGTCGCAGCCGTCCCGTTCGCGACCGCGGTCGTCGCGTCCCCGGTCGTCGGGGCGTCGACGCCGAGTCGTGCCAGCGTCCCCGGGCGGACCGGGTCGGCCCGCGGCGCCGCGTCGACGACCCCGACGGTCCGGAGCCCCGGGACGGACGACTGGACGGCCCGCAGCGCCGCCACCGCGGGCGACGCGGCGAGGGTCCGCGCCCCCGGCGTCGACGGCACGAGGGCGTCGACGGCGCCCGTCGGGCGGTACTGGCGGTCGACGACCCCGTCGCCGTCCGCGTCGCGGCCGACCCGGCCCCAGTAGTTCCCCTCGTCGCCGACCGACCAGACCCGCGTCGGCCCGGTCACCGCCTTCACCGGGCGGTCGTTGCCGACCACGTCGTTCCGGACGACCTGGTTCGTGGGGAGGACCGTCGCCGCCCGGATCCCGAACTCGTTGCCCGTCGCGACGTTCCGCTCGAACAGCGACCGCGACCCGGCGACGTAGAAGCCGATCCCGTTGTCGACGAGAACGTTCCCGGCGACGTAGTTGTAGCCGCCCGACGGCGAGATCCCCACCTCGCAGCCCCGGACGTCGTTGTCGACGAGGTGGTTCGACTCCGGACGCGTCATCACGATGATCCCCACGTCCGCGTCGCGGACGGTCAGGTTCGCGACCAGCGTCCCCGACGTGTACATCTCGTGGACGCCGAACCGGAGCGACTCGAAGCGGCTGTCCCGGATCACGGTCCCGTCGGCCCGGTGCGTGTAGACGCCGTCGCGCCCGCCGATCACGTGTGCCCCCTGGATCACGACGGGATCGTACATCGCGAGCACCGACATGAACCCCTCGGTGGGGTCGTCGCTCCCGCGGACCCGCAGCCCCTCGACGACCGCGCCGCGGCTCCGGTCGAGGATCACGCCGCTGGCCGGGGTCTCGATCGCCACGCCGGAGACGAGCGCGCCGGTCGCGTTGTCGAGCCGGATCGCCGCGTCGCCCTCGCCGTACGCGACGCGGACGCGGACGTCCCAGGCGTCCTCGCCGCTGACGTTCGCCAGCGCCGACCGGTCGGTCCCGTTCGGGCCGACGCCGGTCACCCGCAGGTCCGCGATCGCGACGCCGGGGGCGGTCACCCGGACGACCGTCCCGGTCCCGTCCCCGCGGATCGTCGTCGCCGTCGCGTTCGCGTCGCGCTCGCCGGTCGGCTCCTCGGTCCCGCCGGCCCCGTCGGCTGCGCTGCCGAGCGGCGGCCCGCTCCCGGCCCCGCGGATCGTCACCGGCTTGTCGACCGTCAGGTTGCCGGCGTACGTCCCCGGCGGGACCCGGAGCGTCGTGTTCGGGGGCGCCCGGGCGATCGCGTCGGCGAGCGTCTCGTCCGCCCGGACGGTCGTCGAGACGGGCCGGTCGAGCAGCCCCCGGGCGTCGGCCGCGGTCCGGTCGGCCCAGGCCGAGCGGTTGGCTACCTCGCGCCGGAAGCCCGCGGCGTCGACGCCCGTCCGCTCGCCGAGCCGGGCGACGGCCGCGTCCCAGGCGAGCACCTCGCCGCCGTACTCGCTGGCGAACGCTTCGGCGTCGCTCCGCTCCGAGAACGGCACTGCGACCCGTCCCTCGGGCGTCCGCGCGGCCGAGCCGACGACGACGACCGTCTCGTCGACGGGGACCCACCCCGTCGCGCGACCGGTCGGGATCGTGAGGTAGCGCTCGTCGGTGAGCGCGACGCCGGTGTCCGAGAAGTCGGTGACGAACGCCGCCAGCGGCCGGCCGAACTGGAGTTCGTGGGCCGGGGTCGCGCGGGCGGCGGCGTACGACTCCACGCCGTAGTAGCCCACGACGTAGCGGTAGCCCGAGTAGAACACCTGTAGCTTCGGGATCGCCAGTTCGCCCGCCAGCGAGCGCTGGACGGTGACCGAGCCGGCGCCGATCTCGACGGTGTCCCGGAACGGCACCGGCTCGCGCGTTCCGGCGCCAGCCTCGACGACGAACGAGCCGGCGGCGACGACGAGCACCGCCAGCACGACCGCGAGCACGCGACCGCCGGTGACCGCTCGGCGAGTCACGGCTCGCCGGCCCCCTGGCGCGTCACGGCTCGCCGGCCCCCTGGCGCGTCACGGCTCGTCGCCCCCCTTGGCGCGTCGCCGAGCC
>Ga0207797_1000660_pt1 | contig 26345 bp, 30 predicted proteins | sample PRCRCaboRojoPR_6_FD_187275 | JGI IMG/M metagenome (GOLD analysis project Ga0207797, IMG submission 187275) | Marine sediment microbial community from Cabo Rojo, Puerto Rico - PR CR 10% Liquid 1 (SPAdes) | ecosystem: Environmental > Aquatic > Marine > Coastal > Sediment | place: Cabo Rojo, Puerto... | reverse complement strand
GGGCATGTTCGTCCGGCCGACGATCACCTGGTCGATGTCGATCCGGGGGTTGTTCTTGGGCTTGATCGTCTGCTCCTGGGTCGCGTGCAGGAAGTCGTACAGGAACTCCCGCTGGAGCTTCAGCAACTCCTCGCCGGAGAACACCCCGCGGTTGGCGTTACAGAACGCCCCCGAATAGTCGAACGCCCGGGGGTCCGATTCGCCGTAGACCGCGATTTTCGAGTAGTTGACGTCGCCGGTCAGTTCCGTCTCGTCCTGGTTCTTCTTGTCCTTGGGTTCGAAGGTCTCGAGGCACTGGCGCTTGTTCTCGTCGGCCACGAGCCGGGTAATCTCGACGTGGTTCTCGAGGACGGACTGGAGGTCGTCGTCGTAGTGGGCCAGGAGCCGGTCCATGTAGAACTCCGACTCGGGGTCCAGCGACTGCTCGTTGCGGATCGTGTACGGTGCGTCCAGGATTTCGTTGAGTTCGTCGATGACTTCCTGTCGCTGTTCGAGCGGCAGCAGGACCAGCGGGTCCTGGTTCATCGGCGACCGGACCCTGTCGTCGGACGGGTCCTGGTCCATGATGACGTCGGTCAGGTTCGTCCACCGGAAGGTGTACATCCGCCCTTCCTCCCGGAGGGTGTAATCCTCGAAATACCGGCGGATCTGCTGGTCGAACGCCGACTTGCCCGATCCGACCGGCCCGAGGAGGAGTTTGATGCGTCGCTCCGGGCCGAGGCTACGGGCACCGCTTTTCACCTTGTTGACGAACTCGTGGATCGAGCGATGGACGATCCGCCCGTAGAACGTGTTCTCGCCGTCGTTGAGTGGGTCCTCCGAGGCGAGGTGGTACTCCACGACGCCCTCCGTCTCGTCGTAACTGGTCCCGTAGTAGTCGAACATGTCGGCCACGCGCTGGTGGGCGTTGCGCGCGATCCGCGGGTCGTCGTACACTTGGTCCAGGTACCAGTCGAAGGGCTTGGTGTCCCGGAGGTCTTCGGGCATCGATTCCTGGTAGCGCCTGCTGAGGTCCTCGAGTGATTTGTCGCTGTTCATTGTATCACGAACGGTTGCGCACACCCTCGATACCGACCGCCGTCGTCCGGTCCACGGCGGCCGACGACGGCCGGACTGCGCGGGGAACGGGGCCGGTCGAGGGTTCCCGTCCCGTCCCGTTGCTCGGAGCCCCCCGCCCATCGACAGTTGCGGCTCCTCGCGCCTGGCTCCCGTCCGGGGGTCGGTCGATAGATGGGCGAGTGCATGGTTGTCGTATGTTCCCTCTTGACAACCCCGGATCCGCGCGACCGCCGTCGAAGACAACGGTCGTCACGAAGGGGGGAGGGCAAGGGAACGGGCCGAAACCGTCGGCCTGGGCGGCTCCGATGCCGTTAGTCCGGAACGGTTAGAGGTATAAATGCTTTTCCCCAATGCATATACCTGAGGATCATAAATATATAAAATCCTGCCGAAACATGTCGGAGTATCCACCGCCCAGGGCGTCGGTACGGAACGAGAATAACCGGGGGTTTAAGTATTGTCGGCCGTCGCCCGTCGGGCTTTAGCCGGCGCGCGCCGTACGCGGGCGACATGGACGACGCCCGAGTTCCGGATGGATGGACCGTCTGGAATCGAGAGCCGGACGATCACGTGGTACTGACGTTTCGCCCGGACGTGTTCGACGGCGACGCGTACCCCGCCGCCTGCCTCCCGACCATCTATCTCGCACGCGGCGGTCGGCGGCGTCGCCCCGGCCCGCCCCGCGACGGAGCCACCGATAGCTGGGAGGTTTCCCTCTATCTGGAACCGGAGGTCGAGGTGCGGGACGCGGGCGGGACCTACGGGAATCGAGACGAGGCCATCGAGGGCTTGGTGACCACCGCCCGTCGGTTTGCCGACGGCGAGATCGACGTGCGAGCGCCGTATCAGGTCCCGCGGGAACGATATCTCGACCGCCTCGAGGCGCTCACCGGACGGGACGCTTAACCGTTCCCGCCGGATATCGGAACGCATGTCGACCATCACGCTCATCGGATCCCGGCTGGCCGAGATCGGCCAGGAGTTCGTCTACGAAGGGGAGGCTACCGGGTGCGAGGGGTGTCCCTACCGGAGCCAGTGCCTCAACCTCGAGGAGGGCGTCAAGTATCGCGTGACCGACGTTCGCGAAAACGCCCAGTTGCTGGAATGTGCAGTCCACGACGAGGGCGTGCGCGCCGTGGAGGTCGAACCGGCCCCGGTGCGGGTCAACGTGCCGGCCAAAAACGCCTACGCGGGCAGCAAGTCCAGCCTGGCCGGCCCCTGTCCGCACGTCGAGTGTCCCAGTCACGAGTACTGCGTTCCCGACGGGGTGGCCTTCGACGAGGAGCGTCGCATCGAGGAGGTGCTCGGCGACCCGCCACACGACTTCTGCATGCTCGACAGGGATCTCACGCTCGTCGAGTTCGAACCGCCCGACGGGTAACGGTCGTGCCGTGACGGGGTCCCGCCCTCACCCGTCGATCCCGCCGATCGTCCCGACCCGATCCGCGGCGTACCCGTAGACGTCGCCGTACCCGTTCGGGGACATCAGGACCGGATAGAACTCGCCCTGGGCCACCTTCTCGACGCCGTCCGCGGCCGCGAACACCTCCCCGGCGGCCACGCGCTCGAAGTTCTCGACGAAGATCTCGTACCGGTCGGCAGGTGCCTTGGACACTTGCCCCGTCAGCCTGAACAGGGGGAGTTCACGTCGCGGTGCGTCGCCGGGCAACACGCCCGTCGCCGCCAGAAACGCCCTGGCGATCCGGTCGGCGTTCTCCGCCGCCTGTTCGGTTCCCTGCAGGCCCGCCTCGACCTCGACGAGCCGATCGACCGACTCGAAGAGGCGCCCCTGGACGAACTCGCCGGTCTCGACGACCGCCGTGACCGGCAACCGGGGGACGATGTCGCGGATCGGATCGACCAGGCGGTGAGCGATGGCAAAGGGCTCGCCGTGGGACTGGGTCGAGTGAAGCGACAGCGTCGTACAGTCCGCCAGTTCGGCGGCGAGTTTCGCGGCGAGCCGTCCCTCGTGCGTCTCCGCGTTCGGATCGCCGGGGAACGCCCGATTGAGGTCCTCGTCCAGGTAGCGAACGTTCCGGTCGAGGGCGTCCTCGTTCGCGACGATCAGCTTGACCGGCCGCTCGACGGCCGGGTCCTCCTCGACGAGCCGCTCTATCGGGCGAACACCGGCCGGTTCGTCGCCGTGGATCGCCGCGACGATCGCGACGTCCGGCGTCCCGTCCCCGAGCGTCGTTATCCTCATCGTTCGAGGGTCGCCGCGGGAACGGTATGAGAATTCGGATTCGTCGTTCGTCCCCGTCGGTTTCGTATCGGGTCGCCGTCACTCCTCGAGCGCCTCGGCGTATTCGTAATCCTCCGGCCCGGCAGTGGGCGTCCTCCCGTCGAGGGGAATCACCCAGCCGTCGATCGCCGGGGGATCCTCGAGTGCCAGTTCGACTTGCGTCCGAACTTCGATCACGTCAACCCCGTAGAAATCCGCGGGGACGCCCCGGAGGTACCCGAACGCCGTTTCGAAGAGGCTCCGCATTCCGGCGTCGTTCCCGAAGTCGGCGCGCTTGTACGCGCCGGCCGCGACCTGGACCATCCCCCGCAGGAACCGGCTCTCGACGGTCCCGCGACCGTAATTATACCATTCGGCCTCGAAACAGTCGTGCGAGTCGTGATACGCTTCCGCGTTGAAGAGTCGGACGCCGTGGACCGTCGCCCGCCTGAGGGTGTCGTGTTCCCACCGATCGGCCGCCGGAAGCCAGCCAGTCGGCGTGCCGGCCGGCGGGGCCTCGACCGATTCGTCGCTCGTATGTTCGTCCATCGATCGTACCCCGTACGGCCGAGCGACGGGTGAACCTGTCGGTAGACGGGTCCCGTTGGTCTGCCACGACGAACGGATCTCGACCTCGTGCCCACCGAACGCCCCCGGTTGGGGAGACACACCGGACGCACAGTGAAACGAGTTCTCGGTTCCCCTGTCGTAACAGATGCCGGCCGAACACGGATACGACAAGCCGAGTAATTTAAGACGGGTACGGGCAAACTCCCGCGTGCCGACTCCCGAATACGCGTGCGAGGGTAGCCAAGCCAGGAAACGGCGGCGGACTCAAGATCCGCTCCCGTAGGGGTCCAAGGGTTCGAATCCCTTCCCTCGCACATTGACAAAGGGTTCAATACCCCTGCGGTGGTGCGATCTTCCCTCGCACCAACCTTGTATTTTTCAACTATCGAGAGCTTTGTGAGCACGTATCACAGAACGGCCCTAACGTTATTGTTGATCGGAAAACATATCCGACGTATGGCCGAGGAGCGACCGGAATACTGCCCCCGCTGTGGGGTAAAAACACCCGACAGTGGGGCCTATTGCCCCGAGTGTGGGGCCGACCTTCTCGCATACACTGAAGCCGATACCGATACCGACGCCAGCTCCGATGCCGATGGGTCCATGGACAGGCGCCCGGACGTCACCGGGGGGCCGGATCAATCGGCAGGCCCGTCGCGACGTCAGTACTTGCTCGGTGGAGGCCTCGTCGGCGCTGTCGCAGTCGGAGGAGGGTTCGTAGCCTGGCAACAGCTCCAGGAAGGTGAGGAAAAGGAGAATGAAAAACCGATACACCGTCTGTACGGCGAAGGGTGGGATTTAGAGGACACTACCGGGCAACAATCGATCCGACAAGAGGGGACCGTGCGATTGCCGAAAGGGGCCTACGCCTCGCTCACCTTCCATCCCCAAACTGGGACCCGATATAGCGTCGAGTTCGCCGTTTTAGACGGCCACCCGATTGATCTCTTCGTCATGGATGACGATGAATACGATCGCTACCGCGACCGCGATCGAGACACACAGTACCTCACGGAATTAAGTTCGATCCGGTCGGTCGAGGATTCGGTGCGTGGCGCCCTTTCCCCAGGGGAGTACCATTTCGTGTTTGACAACACCGGCGTCTTCGGGGCCGACCCGCAAGAGAAGGTCACGGTCGAAATATCGATCACTGCCAGACTTCTCTGACAACACTCGCGATGTCGACGTCGGCGCGTAGCATCTTTTCGGCCGGGGTCACACCGTCCGATCGACCCACTTACAGAACTCGTGGAAGTCCTCGGCGCCGGCTTGCTCGGCGATCTCCTGGAGCGTCCCGGTCGGGATCGGGTCGGCCTGCGGGACCGTCACCGTCCGCACCTCGCCGGTGTCGGGGTTCTCGTAGCGGAGCGTCGTGTGACTCCCCTTCCCGCCGACGGGGACGAACCCGTGTTTCGCGAGCGCTGTGATGATCTCCCTGGAGGAAAACGTCGTTCGGACCACGCTACTCGAGCCAGGGCGGCGTGCCTTCGCTCCCGATCTCGACGTCGATCCCGCGCTCGGCGAGGTACGCCTCGGGGTCGTCGACGTCCTCACCGTCGCCGAAATGGCTGTCGAGCGCGTCGGCGAGCTGGCGCAGCGCTTCGGCCTCGGTGGCACCGAACGACGCCACGCCGGACTCGACGTGCCGGGCGGTCACGCGGCCGTCGTCCTCGTGGATGAACTCGACGCCCGAGGGCGGGTCCGCGTCCGGGCCCGATACCGTAGCCATGCACGTGACTACGCGCCGAGAGCATTGTAAACCTTCGCCCCTACGAGTACCTATGTTGCCATCACCCGCTGCCGTTACACTCCTCGAGCGTGGCGTCGGTGATGATCGCGTAGAGGTCGTGTTCGTCGGCGAGGTGATCGCTCGCGAGGTTCCTGTTTTGGAACTCGTCGCCACAGAGGCGGCAACGGTGAGGAGATGAGTTAGCCATCGTCACTCTCCGTGCAGACGACGTCGCGCAGGTCCTCGAGAAGGTCGGGATCGTGCTCGCGAAGTAATTCGATGTCTTCCTCGAGCTTCTCAAGTCGGCGACGGAAGTACGTCCGCGTTTTGTATCGGTAGTTGTCAGTGTCTTCACCGGCGAGAGCATCGCGCTCTCGCGAAGTTAGGAGTGCGCGTCCTTCACCCATGTTCGACGTTTGTGTCTCGGTACTCATACCTTATACGAGAAGCTCCCACAACTTAACTTCTGTTATGGGGTAAGCTTCTACTATAAAGTAAGGTTAAAGTAGACGGAGGTTCTACTATACGGTAAGAAGCGTGGGACGCCGTCCAGAATCGGTCGGCGGGGCGCTGGAACGCCCCCGACCACGCTTCGGCCACAACCGAAGCATGACCGAATTTGAGTCCGGGCGCCTTCAAGATGGCGCCACCGACGCACGCACCGACTTGGAACCGCGCGACGCTCGCGCCCTGACGGAAGTGATGACCGTCCTCCCGGAGGGCGGCGATTTGTACACCGTCGTTGGCGAGAACGGCGGCGGCGCCCCTGAGCGCGTTGCGGCCGACGGCGGCACCGAGATCGTCGTCGCGGGTGACGAGGGCGAGCTGCTTGAGGCCGACGATGTCGACGACGGCGCCAACGCCGACGATGACGGCCGCCCCGACGAGTGCAACTGCGGTGAGTGGAACGACGGCCTTCGCCTGTCGTGCTGGCCGTGCTACCGCGAGGGGTTCGAGACGCCCGCGTCCACGGACGCGGAGGGTGACTGATGACGACGATCGAGGACGTCGGCGCGTCGGTCAGCATCACCGACGGGCGCGTATCCATGACCGCCGAGGACGGTGCGGACCTGTATCTCAAGGCGCCCGAGCACGAGCCCCTGAGCGTCGGCGAGCGGCACGCGACGCTGTCCATCGGACGGGACGGCTAGCGCCATCCCGTCGTGAATCAGGGTACCGTCCCCGCGTTCGTCAACAAGGGGCGACGTGTGACGATCGATCCGAAGTGGAGGTCGACTCGAACGGGGAGGTCCCGCGAGACCGAATCGCCGACATTAAATATTTGATAAATAACAGTTCTTTCGATCGAACCGGGAATATATCGATTAGAACGACCATCTGGTAATATCGTTATTCTATACAGTTACGGGTTGCCAATCGCCAAGATAACGTATAACACGAATTTCATTGCGATGGATTTCCACCGGTAAATCGGCGTCTCGATTCCCAATAACTGAAAACACAACATTCATTCCTCGTACGATATCTAGTATCGAATCGGGGAACAACGACCCCGCAAAAAGATAGAAACCCGGTAGTCCCCACTAAATGTAATCAACGTATAATTCGGCAGTAGAGTCATAACTAAACTAAAACGAAGGTCGACGCGACCGGGCGAACGATCGAGCCCTCCACGAACGGTTTCATCCGATCATGTCAAAATCGAAGCAGGTCGAGAAACCTGACGAAGCGGAGCGTAGTACGACCGAAGAACCCGAATCCGAAGGATACACTCCCCACGTCCCCGCCGAAACGGACATCGCCGAGCTGACGATAAAGGCGGTGGTGATCGGACTCGCCCTGAACGTGGTGATGCTGACCGCGAACACCTACCTCGGGATGCGATCCGGGATGACCATCAGCGCGTCCATCCCGGCCGCGGTCATCAGCATGGGCGTGTTCCACGGCCTCCGACGCGTCGGGATCGGTGGGACCATCCTGGAGAACAACATCGTGCAGACCATGACCTCCGCGGGCGAGGCGCTCGCCGCTGGCGTCATCTTCACCATCGCGGGCGTGACGTTCCTGGGGGAACCCATCGACATCGTCACGACGGCCGCGGTGGCGTTCTTCGGCGGCATCCTCGGGGTCCTGTTCATGATCCCGATGCGACGCTACCTCATCGTCAACAAGCACGAAGAACTCCCCTATCCCGAGGGGACGGCGTGTTCCGACGTGCTCGAAGCGGGCGACCGCGGCGAGGAGGGCGTCAAACTCATCTCCTTCGGGTTCCTGGCGAGCCTCCTCTACATGTGGCTGTCCAGCGGGATGGCCGTGTTCAAGACCACGCTCGAACGGGCGTTCTCGATCGGCCGAACCAACGGGTTCGCCATCGGTGGCGACTTCACCCCCGCGCTGTTCGGCGTGGGGTACATCATCGGCCCGCGAATCGCTTCCTACGTCTTCGGTGGCGGCCTCATGGCCTGGATGATGCTGATCCCGCTGCTGATCACCGGCGGGTACCTCCCCGACTCCGCGACGGGCAAGCCGATGATGGCCCAGGCGATGATCATCTGGGACCAGTACATCCGGTACGTGGGCGCGGGTGCGATGATCGTGGGCGGTTTCTACGCGATCCTGTCGATGCGAGAGACGATCCTCGACGCCCTAGTGACCGCCGGAGACGAACTCCGGGGATCGGGTGACACGGAGGCCAAAAGGCGCACCCAGCGCGACCTGCCGATGAAGTACGTCGTGGGCGGGTCCGTGCTGGTCGCGCTCGGGCTGGTCGCGGTCCCGCAGGTGAAGGTCGGGCTCCTCGGCGGGTTCATCGCCGTCGTCGCGGCCTTCCTGTTCGTGGCCGTCTCGGCGTACCTCGTCGGGGTCGTCGGGAGTTCGTCGAACCCCGTCTCGGGGATGACCGTCGCGACGATCCTCATCGCAGCGCTGATCCTGAAGTCGACCGGCGTCACCGATCCCGTCGTCGTGCTGGTGACGGCCTCGGTCGTGTGTATCGCCGCGGCCGTCGCGGGCGACACGTCACAGGACCTCAAGACCGGCTTCCTCCTCGGCGCGACGCCCCGGAAGCAGCAGATCGCACAGGTGGTCGGGATCGCGATATCCGCGGTCTTCGCCGGGTGGGTGCTGTTCTTCTTCCACCAGGCGTACGGCATCGGTAGCGGCACCATTCCCGCCCCGCAGGCGGGCATGATGGCGCTCATCTCCAAGAGCGTCCTGACGGGGACCGCGAAGTGGGGCATGATCATGGTCGGCGCCGTGTTCGCGCTCGTCCTGATCCTGATGGACATCCCCGTCCTGCCCTTCGCGGTCGGGATCTACCTCCCGATCACGCTGGCCACCCCGATCTTCGCGGGCGGCCTGGTACGCGGCGGCATCAGCAAGTACGTCGAACGGAAGGACGACGAGGACGGAACGCTGGAGGAACACACGACCTACCGCGGACGGATCATCGCCGCCGGCCTCATCGCCGGCGAGGCGATCATGGGGATCGTCATCGGGGGGCTCTACATCCTCGAGATCGGCCAGGCCAGCGGGGCCCCCTTCCCGGTCGGGCTCGCCGCCGGAACGCAGACGATCCTGGGGATCGTCGCCATCGTCCTGCTCGTCGCGTTCTTCAGCGGCGCAGTGATCCGTAACGCTCCGGACGTATGACGGACCACGATCCCGACGCCGTTCCCGTTCGGACCGCGGACGACTGGCGGGAAACCGTCGACGACGGCGACCCCCGGGTGACCGTCGTTCGCGAAGTCGAGCCCCGGAACCGCCTCGACCGGTTCCTGTTCGACCTCTTCGGGGCCACGCGGGAGCGCGAAATCACGCTCGACCCCGTCGGCACGACCGTCTGGCGACACTGCGACGGGGACCACACGGTCGCGGAGGTGGCGGCTGCCGTCGCCGCCACCCACGACGAGGACCGCGTCGAGCCGGTCGACAGAACGCTGGGGCACTTCATCATGCAGTTGCGCGAACGCGACCTGATCCGGCTCGAGTCGGCGCACAACTGAAGCCCCCCTTTCTGGTTTCCTTGCGGGATCGGTTCCAGGGACTCGTTCCCTGGAGTCGCGTCTCGGCCGATCCGGTCAATCGGTCGGTTCGACCCGGAAGTCCCCACCGCAGTCGCCGCAGGCGTAGGACTCCGGTTCGGACACCAGTTTCGATCGCCGATATCGGGCCAGACGGGTCCCACACTCTTCGCAGACGACCCACCAGTCGGGGTTCGCGAACAAATCGCACCGCACGTCGGTGTCGAGCCGACGGGCGAGTTCGCGAAACCGGTCGCCGTGGCTCGGGTCGCCGGTCTCGTTGAGCAGGTGGACGTGAATCAGTTCGTGGCGAATCGTCGCCGCCGCGGCCGCCCAGCCACGCTCGGCGAACTGCGCCCAGGTGAGGACGACCGACTGCGGATCGCCCTCGCGGTGTTTCACGGCACCGGCACGACGTTTGGCGCGTTCGCTCACCGTCCACTCCAGATCGCTCACCGTCACGGAGAGGTCGTGCCGGTCGACCACTTCGCGAGCATACACTTTCGAAACGGCGAGGAACTCCTCGCGGGAACACCCCGGTTCGACTCGGAAGCGGCGTACCGTGGCGGCGATGTCGGGCCGCGGCGGTCCCTCGATACCCATGTCGAACGTATCGGCCGTGGCCGGCCGTTCACATTATCCTAACGGGTGCCGTCCCGACCGGAACCGTGACAACAATCGTGATAGTTATTCGAGATCCGATACTTTTATATCCGTGTTTGGAAAACCCTACCAATGAAGCTCGTGTCAACACGTAACACGGGTGACCGAAGCAGTCACCGATCGAGGTACAAAACGAATGGAGCACTCGACACCCCCCGCGACCGCGACGTTGGATCGAGACGGTTTGACTACGATCGAAACCAAACGATGGCTCATGGGCACTTTGTACGAGGATAGGAGCCCTGCGCCCGAATTCGGGCGCGCGAACGAGCGCGTGGCCAGCGACTGAGAAGCCTGTTCTGTCGGTTGGCGTCCAGGGCCGAGCCCCCGACTGACGACCGTCCGGTAGTCGCGATCACGACATCCAGAGATTCACCCTTCCCAACGCCCGGGTCAGGCGCTGCCCTCGAACGTATCCCTCGTGGACGTCCGAGGTCGACCGATCCGGAACCCGACGGATGCCGAGAATCGACGTGACTTTGCCGCTGGGAACACCGGTTGCGAGTATGGACGCCGACCGACGTCGCGATCTCGCACGGCGGGCCGCCCTCGCCGGCGGCGCCGTGGCGTTAGAGTCGTTTCGGGAGGACATCGACGTGCTGACGAAGGACGGCAAAACAGACGTCGTAACGCAGGCCGACCGGGACGCCCAGTCGACCGTCGTGGCGGTGATAAAGGACGAGTTCCCCGACGACCTGATCGTCGGAGAGGAAGCCGACGCACGAAAGCGGGTTCCGGAAACGGGGGCGGCCTGGGTAATCGATCCGATCGACGGGACGAACAACTACGTCAGGGGGATGCGGGAGTGGGGGACCAGCGTCGCCGCCGTCGTCGACGGCGAACCGGTCGCGGCGGCGACGGCCCTTCCCGCCCTGGGGGACACCTACGCCGCCGGCCCGAACGAAGTCACGCGAAACGGCGACTCGATTGCGGTGAGCGACCGGACGGACCCCGAGCTGTGTGCCGTCTCCCCCACGATCTGGTGGGGGTACGATCGCCGGGGGGAATACGGGACCATCGCGACGGAGATCGTCGAACGGTTCGCCGACCTCCGTCGGGTGGGGTGTGCCCAGGCCTCGCTAGCGATGGTGGCGGACGGCGCGCTCGACGGCGTCGTCACCAACGTGGACCCCAATCCGTGGGACTCGATCGCCGGCGCACACCTCGTTCGCCGCGCCGGTGGAACGGTGACCGGCCTCGACGGCGACCCCTGGCGGTTCGATTCGGTCGGCCTCGTGGCGTCGAACGGTCGGATCCACGACGAGTTGCTTCAGGTCGCGAAAGCCGCCGACGCGGCCCGCCGGGAGTGAGTTCCACCCCCCTATATTTCAGTAACAATACGCGTTACCAAACAATCATTGCCCTGGGGGGTATACTCGGCACCAATGGCCGAGGAAGAACTACCGGACAACCGTCTCTTCGAATGGTATCGGTCCTTCATCGGTGAACCGGACGCCAAAACCGACGTCTACCTCGGGTTCGGGCTGTTCTTCGCGGGGATCGTTCTCGCCCTGGGCGCCATGGTCATCTACCTGTACGCGCTCACGGCGGGGCCGCCCGACACGCCCGAGTTCTACCGGCCGGCGGAGTGGGCCTACGGGATGGGCATGCTCGCGATCCCGGTCGCCATGACCGCCCTGGTAGTGTTGCTACCCATCGACCGGCGGGCAGTCTACGCGACTGCGGGCGGGGACGTCCTCATCGGCCTTTCGGTGATCCTCTTTCGTGAAGCGTACTGGAGCAACTGGCAGGGGTACGGGGCCGGGGAAACGGTCCTCGTTTTGGCGTTGTACGCGATCGGCCTGACTCTCGTGGTCGGATCGACGGGTGCAGCCCTGGTCGCCGAACAGATCGAGCGGGCGCGGGCGCCGGCCCCGAGCGAGATCGAACCGATGCAGGAACCGGAGGAAGGGGACCGCCCGGAAGAGTCCTACACGGAGGACGAGATCCGGCGGGACATCGACGAGGCGATGGCCGACGTCGAGATCACCTGGGGGGGCGTCGAAAAACACGAGGGACGAAACCTCTCGTTCGAACAGGACACCGACCTCGATACGTCCGGCCTCGACATCGAACCGGAGAAGACCCGGTCGTCGAGCGTCGACGAACAGGTCGCGGGCCTCCAGGGGCTCAAAGGGGGCCAGACGAAAACGGCGACTTCGTCGTCCACCGTCGACGATCAGACCCAGAAACTGAACGAACTGAAAGCACAGAAACGGCAGGAAAGCGAGACCCAGGATCGCACGGACGGGGTCCTCGGAAACCTCCTCGATCGCTTTTGACCGGGCCTCGGGGGCCGTTCGCTCGGTCCGGACCGGTCATCACGTGACCGTGCCACGGAACGGCGGTCGTGGGACCGCGTCTCACGCGGTTGAGGCGAGCGACGTTCCCGCCCCTCCGACGGAGCTTTCACGTCCCGTCGAGGCGGGGAGTTCGGGCTTGTCCCTCGTCGAACATCGGAGCGTTTCGCCGCCTGGAGGCCGATCGTCGCCGGGAATTCGGGCCGGGACGGGGGAAGGGCGAGGCCGCTTTATTAATGCAAATGAGTTCGTGTCGTAAATATTCTACATACTTTTATGATCGGTGGTTAGGTTGGTTTGGGTATGGCCAAAGGCCTAGACGTCGGTACTATGAACATCCTGTCCGCGCGACAGGATGGCAACGACACGGTGTTCGTGCAGCAACGTAACTCCTTCGTCGAAATCGAGTACTCGGACATGGCCGAGCAGATGTTGTCCCGGAGCGAAGTGCTCCACATCCGAAAGGACGACAAGGTGTACGTCGTCGGGGACGACGCGCTCAACTTCGCAAATATTTTCAACAAAGAGACACGTCGCCCGATGCAACACGGCATTCTCTCGTCTGACGAGAAGTCGGCGATCCCGATGATCAAGCTGATCATCGAGCAGGTCGTCGGCGAACCCGACCGCCCCAACGAGAAGCTGTACTTCTCGACGCCCGCCGACCCGATCGACTCCGACCTCTCGACGCTGTACCACCAGAAGACGATCGAGTCGTTCCTCTCCGACATGGGCTACGACGCCGAACCGATCAACGAGGGGATGTCGGTCATTTACTCCGAACTCGCCGACGAGAACTTCACCGGCCTCGGCGTCAGCTTCGGTGCCGGCATGACGAACGTCTGTCTGGCCTACTACGCCGTCCCGGTCATGAAGTTCTCCGTCGCGCGGGGCGGCGACTGGGTCGACCAGCAGGCCGCCCAGGCCACCGGCACGCCCGTCGACAAGGTCACCTCGATCAAGGAGGAGGACTTCGAGCTCGACTTCACGACTGACGTCGGCGGCGTCGAGGGTGCGCTCTCGATCTACTACGAGAACCTCCTCGACTACGTCATCGAGCGCGTCGTCGAGGAGGTCGACGAGGAGGACGTCGAGGAGGGGCTCGACGTCCCCGTGGTCGTCACCGGCGGGACGGCGATGCCGCCGGGCTTCCTGGACCTGTTCCGCGACCACCTCGAGGACGCCGACATCCCGTTCTCCATCAGCGGCGTCGACATCGCGCAGGAACCACTCTACAGCGTCGGTCGCGGCGCGCTGGTGGCGGCCCGCTCGGACGAGGAGGAAGAACCCGAGGGCGGCCGGAACACGGCCGACGAGGAGGAGGAAGTCGAAGCCGCGGCGAGCGAGGAGTAACGGTCGTCCCCCCAACGAACCGCCTCGCGGTCGCCCGTCCGTTCCCGTTCTTTTCGACCCCGTCGATTACTCGTGGGGGGATCACTCGTCGTCGCGATGCTCGTCGTAGAACCGATTGAGAGCGTCCTGCCAGGACTCGCGCGGCCCCGACTCGCGCTGGTGGTCGACCGGGACGTCGGCGTACCCACACTGCTCGCAGTACCAGGCCGTCCGCCCGAACAGCGAGTACGAGTCGAGTCGGGCGCCACAGCGTGGACAGTCCTCCATACCCGTGGGTGCGTTGGGAAACCCTATCAAAGTTGTACTTGCCGTCCGCCCTCGATCCGACCCTCTCGACCCGGCTTCGGCGTCGCCGGTTCGACGCCGGACGGTGACGCTCCCGGGTCCGGGATCGATCGGCGCCGACGGCGAAACCGACGGACATCTAACGATCGAACGCGTTGCGTCGTCCATGGGGTCAAAGCGGGAGCTGGCCAGGAAACTTGGGGCCATCGCCGACTTCGAGGAGCCCGACCCGGCGCTCGAGCAGTACGCGACGCCCGGGGACGTCGCCGCGCATCTCGTTCACTTCGCGGACCTCCAGGGCGACGTCGACGGACGAACCGTCGTCGACCTGGGCACCGGCACCGGCACCTTCGCGTTGGCCGCCTCGCTTCGGGGCGCGAGCCCGATAATCGGCGTCGACGTCGATCCGGGTGCGCTGACCCGCGCCCGTGCGAACGAGCGGCGGATCGACGCCCCGACGGCCGTAGCGTGGATCCGGGGCGACGCCGCTCGGGCACCGCTCCGTGTCACCGACGCAACCGTCGTCATGAACCCCCCGTTCGGGGCCCAGCGCGGGCGGGAACACGCCGATCGACGGTTCCTGGAAACCACCGCCGGGATCGCGTCCGTTTCGTACTCCATCCACAACGCCGGCAGCGAGTCGTTCGTCGAGTCCTTCGCCGGCGACCACGGGGGAACCGTCACCCACGCCTTCGAGGTGACCTTCGACCTTCCCCGCCGGTTCGCCTTCCATCGGGACGCGTCCAGGGAACTCGCCGCCGAGGCGTACCGGATCGTGTGGAACTAGTTGTACGTCTCCTTCTTTGCGACCCGCACGACGGTCCCGTTCCGAAGCGCGTAGATCCTGTCGTCGACGCGGAGCAGCTCCAGCCCGCCGACGCTAGTTGCTTCCGACGCGTTCTGAACGCTCTCCGTCTCGTTCAGCGTCCCGATCCGCACGATCCCGAGCGTCGAGTTGTTTCGCGCCACCACGACCGAGAACGCTCCCGCCGCCGGAACGATCGAGACGTTTCGCCCACCGATCACCGGTTCGGCCGTCGCCGGGTCCGAAGCGAACGCGAGCTGGCGCTCCCCGTCCGGCGGAACGAGCCACACCATGTAGGCGGTCCCGCCGCCGACCGCCGACCAGCCTCGACGGACGGCGCCGACCCGTTCCCGCCAGCCGACGCCCCCGACGGTGACTCCGGCGCGCCCCGAGAACGCCAGTCGGCCCTTCGACACCTGCTGGGTCCAGATTTGACGGCGTTCGCTCACCACGATGACGCCGCTGGTTTTCACCGACGTCGTCTCGCCGAACGCGTCGACGTCGACGACCGAGACCATCCGGTTCTCGACGTTCTCGGCGTAGTAGATGGTGTAGTCCCCGGCCTGGACGCTCGCGTCCGGAGGGGACGGCTCCCCGACGGTCAGGAGGTTCGTGGCGACCGCCGGGCCCGCCAGTGCGGAGGCGCTCACGAGCAGGACGCTCATCCAGACCTGTCGGCTCGAGACCGTCCCGATGATTTCACGGTCGCTCGTCGTCACGGCGAGGGTGACCACGATGGCCAGGATCGCGATCAACGCCACGCCCGGCCCGCGATAGAGCACGAAGGTCTCGTTCCCCCGGAACCAGTACACGGCCCACAGCGCCTCCTCGGCGGCGAAGAAGAGGACCGCGAGCCAGACCCGCCAGGCGTCGGGACGATGGCCGCGTCGCCACAGCAGCCCGATCCCGAGCAGGACGCCGATCAGGAGCCCGATCGCGTGGCCCTGAATCGCGATTTCGGCCCACCACGGGGGACTCGGTGGCCGCGGCTGGGGCGTTACCTCCGACATCGGGTTGTTCAGCGCGCCGTAGATCAGCGACAGCGTCCTGGGGCCCGCCAGTACCGCCACGATCGTGGTCAGGGGATAGCGAACGATCGCGAAGCCAGCGAACGCGAAGACCACGCCCGAAAAGCCGATGATCGGACCCAGGGAAAACAGGCCCGTCGCCAGGCCGACGCCGAACACCGCGGCCGGGAAGATCACGAGGGCCCGGACCCACGGGTTGTGACGCCACGACCGGAAGGTCTCCGTACCGCGCTCCTGCGGGAAATGGCCCCAGGCGTACTCGGCGATCGGGGCGAGCGCGATCGTCCCGAAGAGGTTCCCGAGGAGATGGCCGGGCCCCCGATGCGAGAAGGGTGCCGTCACGATTCCCTGCGGGTAGAAGTACGACCAGGAGCGAAACGGGATCGTCATCGGGTTGTACCAGCGGTCGAGGCCGCCCTGCACGAACAGGTACATCGCCAGCACGAACGCCACGACGACCAGGGTCCCCCAGGGAACCCCCATCACGAACCGCCGCCTGAGCAGTTCGCCGAGGCGACCGGCGGGCCGGTCGAGGTACCACACCGCCGCCAGCGACGCGCCGAGGACGGCGGCGACGAGAAGCGTCAGGGCCACCCCGAGGCTCGGCAGCGAACCGATAACCGCGAGTTCGATCATCGTGGGGGAGGTGGGCCGCCCCGCATTTAGGCGTTTCCGGGCTCGGCCCGAGCGCGAGAGGAATCCTTTTGGGCCGGATCGTCCACTGTCCACGCATGCCGACCAGCGACTGGGGTGACTGGCTCCCCCGAGCGATCGCCGACGCCGACCCCACCGGCGTCGCGCTGTGGTACCTGGGCTGTAACGGACTCGTCGTGAAAGGAGCCGACGGAACCACGATCTTCGTCGATCCGTACCTCGGGACCGGCGATCCGCCCCGCACGATCCGAATGATCCCGGTGCCGTTCGACCCGGAGGACGTCGTCGCGGCCGACGCGGTCCTGGCGACACACGAGCACACCGATCACGTCCACGGGCCGAGCCAGGCACCGATCCTCGCGGGTACCGGCGCCTCGTTCGTCGGTCCCGCGGATAGCGTCACCGTCGCCCGCGAGGACGAGCGGTGGCCGGAGGAATACGACGTCGATCCGTCGGCGTTCCGGACCGTCGAGCCCGGTGACAGCCTCGAGATCGGGGCCTTCGATCTGCACGTCGAGGTCGCCCACGACCCCGACGCGACGCAACCGGTGAGCTACGTGCTCGAACACGAGGCGGGGACGGTTTTCCACGGCGGCGATACGAAGCCGAGCGACGCGTTCGAGCGGGTCGGCCGCGAGTACGACATCGATCTCGGGGTCCTCGCCTTCGGTTCGGTCGGAATGATCCCCGACAAGGAGACCCGAAAACCGAAACGGACGCGCTGGTACAACGACGAGAACGACGTCGTGGAGGTCGCGTCGGCGCTCCGCCTGGATCGTCTCCTCCCCAGCCACTGGGACGTCTGGAAGGGGCTGACGGCGGATCCGACCGCGCTGTACCACCACGTCAGGGGTTTCGAGTACCCCGAGCGACTCGAGATCGTCGAGATCGGCGACAGGGTCGACCTCGAATAGGTACCCCGAGGACCGTTCTGCGACCGACGAAGCGCGGTGCGGGACCCGGCTTTTCGATCGGTCCGGTTTGTTACCCCCGGCACACTAGGGGCCTGGTTTTTTGCAATTCGCGGAGAACTTCGGACGTATGGGGTTCCCCCCGACGGGACAGATGGTCCTCGCGGTCAGTGGCACCGCCCGCGCCAGCAATGTGCCCGGCTGGTCCGGGGATTCGTCGCCCTCCACTACGGACGCCCCCGTGGGCCCTACCACCGAACACCGTAGGACGTCGAGCGGATCGACACGCCCCCCTGTGGGCTCGACGGAAACCGGGGCCCCCGTGCCGACGGAAACGACGACGGAGCCCCCAACAGCCACGGCCGACCGGACGACCTATCCGTCCGGAGTGGATCGTCTGACTGTGATAGGCGTCGACGGACCGGAACCCGCGAGACACCTCGGGAGCGGCGGCGACCCCGCCCCGAACACCGAATCCACACTCGAGAAGGGGGGTCCCACATGAGCGTCGCATATTCCCTGCTGTCGTACGCGTTCGGGCTCGGCGTCGCGGCGTTCTTTTCGCCGTGTGCGTTCCCGCTCCTTCCGGGCTACGTGTCGTACTATCTCGGCCAGAGTGCGGCGGGGGACGGGGGTGAGCCCGCCGAGCGACGGAGCGGCCACTTCCGGATCCGTTCCGACGGGGTCCCGGAACGGCTCGTCCGTGCCGGGATGGTCGGCGTGCTCGTCAGCGTGGGGTTCTTCGCGGTCTTCGGCGCGTTCGCTGCCCTGTTCGTGCTCGCACAGGACCAGCTGTACCGGTACGGCATCCTCGACAGGATCGTGCTCCTCGAACTCGTCGTGGGACTCGTTCTCATCGGGACGGGAGCGGTGATGGCCGCGGGGTGGAAGTTCCCCACGGTGACCGTCAAGCTCCCCGAACGGCGTCGTTCCGCCGCGGGGTACGTCGCGTTCGGCGTCCTCTATTCGCTGGCTGCGGCGGGGTGTACTGCGGGACTCTTCGTGGGCATCACCCTCCAGGCCCTTGCCCGGGGCCCCGTGGCCATCCTCGCGACGCTGGGAGCGTACGCGGCGGGGATGAGCGTGCTCATGATCGGCGTGACGATGGCCACCGCCCTCGGTCGCGACGTCGTGGTTCGCCGCCTGGTCAAACGGACCGACACGATCTATCGGATCGGAGGAGCCCTGTTGATCGTCGCCGGCGGATACGAGCTCTACCTCTTCGTCGTCGCGTTCAACGGGCTTGAAACGCTCGGGATTGGCTAACGTGAAACTCCATCGCCCGTTTCTTTTATTGTGGTCGTGGGGATACCCACGAACATGACTGAGCAGGTCGACCAGGACGAAGAGATCGAAGTGAGTGCGGATGGGGTCACGGTCCGGAAATCGTTCGAACCCGACGAGTTCCCCGTTCCCGCGATCCGGTTCCTCATCGAGTCGGACCGGGACGAGAACACGTCGGTTCGGCTCGCGGAACGGATCCCGGAGGAGTTCCCGATGGATGGGGTGGGCTTCCACCCGGACTACGAGAGCGACAACTGGACCGCATACCAGGACCACCACGTCGAGTACAGTCGCCAACTCGGACCCAACGATTCCGTCGAAACCGTGTACGGCATCCGCGTCGAGTCCCCGGAAGAAGCCGAAGCGTTTTTGACCGAACCCGACGTCCGCGTCGAGTCCGTCCAGGGGGAGGCAGAAGAATCGGCCGGGCCGATCGAGGCCGACGACGAGGCCCTTTCGGACACGATGATCGAGGACATCGCGTCCGAGTCGGACAGCCAGGCGGTCAAGGACATGATAGCGGAGGAGGGGGCGATCCCCGGCCTCGACGAAACCGACGAATCCGGTGCTTCCGCGGACGACGGCGGCGACCTCGATCTCGATCTCGGTACGGACACGGACGAGGGCGCCGAAACGGGCGACCTGCCGGACGACGCTCGCGATGATGCGGATGTCCCGTCCGACGACGGGACCGCTGCTGCCGACGAAGTCGACGTCGACTTCGGGGACCCCGGCGAGTCCGGTGGTAGCGAGACGGCGGAGGCGGACGCCGTGGACATCGACCTCGACGTCGGAGCGTCGGAATCCGCCGACGAATCCGCGCCCGAAGAGTCGGAAACCGTAGCCGAAGGGGAGGCAGAGGCAGAAGCCGAAGCGGAAGTAGAAGCGGAATCGGAACCCGAGCCCGCCGTGTCCGACGACGTTCCGGCGGCCGGGGACGAGGCCGCCGCCGCACCCCATCCCGCCGAGGAGACCGGGAGCGTCGCCGAACGGCTGGCCGAGGAACTGCGATCCGGCGAGGTCTCACAGGAGGACAAGGACGCGATCAAGGAAGCGCTCGACCTCGAGCCGGCGTTATCGAGCGCCGATGAGGCCCGGATCGAACACCTCCAGTCCCGCGTCGAGGACGTCGCCGCGTATGCCGAGGCGCTCGAGGAATTCCTCGACGAGGAGGGAACGGCCCAGGAGCTGATCTCCGGCTTCCGGGAGGACGTCGAGGAACTCCACGACGACGTCCAGGCACTCGAGGAGCAACTCGAAAGCATGCAGTCCGACCTGGCTGAAACGACCGAGCAGGTCGACGACATGGGAGACGACCTGTCGGCGGTCGAGACTCGGGCCGACGATCTCCGGACGGACGTCGACGCGATCGACGACGAAGTGGGGTCGGTCGCGTCGGAGTTGGCCGCCGTCGAGGAGGACCTGGAGGGCGTCGAAGCGGACTTGGAAGACGTCGAGGAGGACGTCGAGGGGATCGAAGAGTGGCGGTCGCAGCTCGGCGAGATGTTCACCGGCGACTAGCGACGGACCGTTTCCTTCGCATTCGATTTCCCGTCCGACCGGGGAACGAGTCGGCCCCACGGGCGGTCGATATCACCCGGCCTCCAGACTCCGGTTTCCGGACGTTCTTCCGCGCCTTCTCCGGGGGCCAGAGGAATCACCGGAAATCCCCGGAGGCGAAAGTAACCGGGAACGGCAGTCCCGCTCGTCGCGAGAAATATCGTATAGCGAAATGTGATTTATACGTCCCCGCTGCGCCGATCCTGTCCTTTCGAACCGAGGGGAATCATAGGACCGAGTAGATGTTCCTCTCGTACACCTCCCGCACGCGATCGCCCCAGTTGTGGGTATAGGTGTCGATGACGTCGTTCGCGACGTCGCCCCGGAGGTACTTGACGATGCCGCGATCACCGGTTCGGTCGCGGAGGTGCGTGGTAAAGAAGTGACGGAAGTAGTGGGGCGTCACGTTCTCCTCGGCGCCGCCGCCCCGTCGGTGCCAGCCGACGTCCTTCGCCCGCCGCTCGACGGTGTGATAGGCCATGTCGGTCGTCAATCGTGCGCCCCACCGGTCCCCCGTCGAACAGAACAACGGATCCGCGGGCGAGCGCGGGTCCGGCCTGACCGCCAGCCACCGTCCGAGGACCCTGGCGAGTTCGTCGTCGACCGGAATCACCGTCTCTCGCATGCGTTTGTTCGAGGCGGTCCGTTGCTCCCCGTTGTACACCGTCCCCCGTGTCGGGGTGTCGTCCACGTAGAGGGAGTTCGGTCGGCCTTGTAACGCGGGTCGCGGTTGCGTGCCTCGCTTCTCCAGCGGTAACGACGCCAGGTTGAGGTCCCGTCGGTCCAGGTTACACAACTCGCCGACCCGGATCCCGGTTTTCAACAGCGTTACGACCACGGCGCGGTCGAGGGGGTGCGTGATCGTCGCGACGAAGGCCCGCATGTCGGATATCGAGAGGTCCCGTCGCGTCGGGTCGGCGTCGATCGTTTCGTCGAGTTCCTCCATGACGAGGGTCATGGGGTTCGAGTCGAACGCGCCGATTTGGGACATGTACGCGTAGAACCGGTGGAGGTAGGCAGCGTACGTCGCCACGGTCGACTCGTTCACCGACTCCCGAAGTCGATGGATCCACGCCATGCAATCGCGATGCGTCGCAGCGGCGACGTCGTCCGTGCCGTTCGCCTCGAGGTGGCGCTCGAATCGGCGGAGAACCCGCTCGTATGCCGCCCGGGTTCGCTCGCTCTTGCCGTGATAGACGATGTCCTGGAGGAAGTGTCCCACCGGGTCGGCCAGTTCGTCCGGGGGACTCGCACTCATGGTTGTTCGACGAGCGTGTAGCCACCGTGGCGGCCGCTGTACTGGACGCGGTTCTCCCGCTGCAACCGTTGCAACGCGTCCTCGAGGCGTTCGTCGACGAGTTCGGACGCGAGGTCGTCACGCAGTGTTTCCCAGGACCGGTACTCGCCGGACGAAAGCCTGGTTACCACGTGCTCGTCGATTCGGTCGTCGGGGGCCGTGGGTCGAGATCGTGTGGCGTTCCGAGCGGCGTCCTGGGTTTCGGAATCAGAACCGGATTTGGGTTCGGTTTCCTCCTCGTCGTCGTCGAACCCCTCGAACCCGCGACGGCCCGCCTGGACCATTGTCCGGACGAACTCGCTCTGGCTCATTTCGAGTTCGTCGGCCTGCCGTTGCCACCGTTCTTTTTGATACGCCGGGACGTACGTCTTCACGACGGTCCGTTCGGTATCGACGTCCCCGTCGGGCATGATTTTCCCATCTCGACGTGGGGCCTTCAATCTAATCCCATACACCAGGATAAGGAGGGTTATCCTCCCCTTTGGGACCCTATTTTCGGACAGTGTCCGTCGGAAGTGTCGGTATTCGTTTAAATATGGTCCCAGAAAAGAGAATAACATCGTTGTTCCCCAGAAATACTCGTAATATATCCATTCGGTCTCTATGCACCCCTGGGTCGTGAACGGCTCGATTGGACGGTTCGACCCCAGGGGAAGAGCGTTCGAAATGGGGTTCTAGATCGTACCGTGAATTCACGGACCGGACCGAGCGGGTAGGATGTTAGTAGTGCGAATCCGCGGTGAAAGGTTCTGTTTCCGAGTCGGACCCCAACTGGCCCGATCGACCCGGACGCGCCTGCGTTCGAGTCCCACGTGACTGGAATAGACGATCGGATCAAATTTCGATGCCGAGGGTAGGGGACGGCAGGCCTCGGCAGCTCGAATATCGTGGGCGCCTGCGTGTCTCCGGAACGAGCGACTGGGAGACCTTCGTGGGGCGCTGGGCCATTCCCCTGTTTGTGAGGGATCTCCTCCACTCCCCCTCGTTTCCGTGTGCGTCCTTCCCCCTCATCGATGGGAGGGTCCGCTTTGTCGGGCCCCGTTCGGCCTGCTCGGGAAATCACCGGTACCGCTCGTTCGTTCAGTCCACCAGGGACATTCGATCACACCCAGAGTACTCCCGGTGCACTGCGGCCCCAATCCGGGGGTCCGGGTCCGACGGGAGAACCGAGGGTTCGATGATAGAGAGGGTTTCAAACTGTCCAAGAGATCCACGGATCGAGTCGAGGGATTCGGTCCAGCCGAAGTCAATCGTCACTCGCTTCAACCAGCGTTTGGTCGTGTCGGGCAACCCGCACGGAGGAGGTGGTTTTGGTCGTCGAACGAATGAACTCTATATCGCTATATCGTTGGGCGGGGGAGATGCTCGCCGCGATCGGAACACGACCCCCAGTCGCTTGACCTCGACCTCCAATCTGGCCCCGCCCCCTTCCGTCCCGGATTCGTGCTCCGGACTCGTCCGTCCCGGCAACGTGCGGACTCGGGTCCCGCAACCGTCGCGTAATGAATCATTACGGGATTCGTCCCGCGCCCGCTTGATACCGGATTCGATATCAATGACTTCGATATAGAACCTCAGCTTATATCAATGTCACCGTCGACCGGGTATACATAGTCCATACGATGAACGGTCTTTCTGGGAGTGGTTACGGAGTGGCGGGCGGCGGAATCATGGGCCTACTGCTCTCACTCCCGGTCGGTTCATCGATGGTGGGGGAAGCCATGCCGGGTGGCGGAACGGCGGAATCCAACACGGAAGACGCGGACCGGCTGCCAAAGGACGAAGTGTTTTTTCTCCTGAAAAACGAGCGCCGTCGGGCGGTGATCGAGTATCTGCTCGACCAGGAGGGTACGGCGAAATTCGACGATCTCGTCGTCGATATCGCCGCCCGCGAGAAGGACAAGGAGGCCGACCAAATCACCTACAAGGAACGGAAGAGCGTTCACACCTCGCTCTATCAGTCGCATCTGCCGAAATTGCAGGAGGCGGGGGTCGTCGAATACGACAGACGGAGCGGATCAGTCATTCTTACCGACGCGGTCGCGTCGATCCAACCCTATCTGGACGTGGGTAGTACCGGCGGGGCGGACACTCCCGACACCCCGGACAATCACTGGCAACGGGCTTACGTCGGACTTGTAACCGTAATCGCGCTGGCTGCAGTCCTTCACTTTCTGTCGCTCTATCCCTTGCAGGCCGGTCCCCTGTCCGTCGTCCTGCTGCTGGCGGGTCTCGCCTTCGGGATTTCGGCCACGCTGAGACACCGGGACCAGGACTGAGACACCGACCCGGAGCATCCGTCCGTTCCAGTCCCGTTGTTCAGGCCCGGGGGTTGATGCCAAACGGGGATTACAGCACCCGTTTGAGATAGAGCCAGCGCAGCCGCCAGAGCTGATAGACCGTCCCGGCGCCGACCACTCCGAGCCCGACCACGGTCCAGATGATCGGGTCCACTCCTCCGAGGACCGGAACGTCGAGCAGCGACAGCAACACCAGCAGGAACCCCAGGGTCGCGATGGTGCGGTAATACGTCGACCAGGATCCCCCGTACGGCGTCGTTATCTGCAGGTATCGATCGAGATAGGGTGCGTCGTCCTGTAACGCGACGACCTTGCGAACGGTGTCGTATTCGACGATGCCCGCGCGTTCGAGTTTCGGCAAGTGGGTCTGATGGAGCGAGTTGTAGACGCTCTTGCGAATGTTCTTCGGTGGCGGCGATTCCCCCGTTTCCTGTTCGGCGATGCGCCTGGAAAGGGTCCGGAGATCCGTCTGGCCCGCCGATGTACTCAGGACCTGAAGGACGGCCCGGCGACGGTCGTTTTGTAATATTTCGAAGACGTCGGTCTCCCCGAGGTCCCCCTTCGAATTTGCTTGCACTAGTGACATGTTCCCCCCGCGGGTTCGGATTCTACAGCCCCCCGTTCCCGCAACGTGTACAATCATTTCGACACGATGTAGTTATGATCGTATTACGGTCATCGAGGGGCGGACGTGCTGACCACGGGACTCGACCGACTGAACCCCACCCGTCCCCCTGCCTGATCCGGTAATGGGTCGTTAATCCTATCGATCCGGAATTCGACCCGCGTTCCGATTCGCTCCGGAACGGCCGGTCGCATGGAGACCGGACCAGTATATAAGCTACCGGAACAGTGGACCGCCGGCTCCGCGCTCCACCTTAGTATAAGGAACCTGGAAATAGTTCGAGAAACGAGAGTGGGCAGGTGTCACTCCCGTTCCGGAGTCGGTCTACACGGAACCGGGAACGAAACCGAGCTCAACCGCAGAGGACCGGGCGCGGTGACCATGGCGTTACAGTTGACTGGCCAAACAGACCCGCGACGTCATCGAGTTGCCTCGAACGGAGGCTGGGCGAGAACGTCGCGAGAACGGGCGGGTTTCAGTTCACCGCCTCCGGGCCCTTCTACGCGATGGCGAGACCGGGGTGTCGGTCATTACGACCTTGCCGCCCGCAGTCACGGCCATCGAACCGATTCACGCGCCGATTCGACCGACTGATCTGTGCAGACCCTGGAACCCCGGCTTGCGCCGGGACTCGGCTCTCCCCGTTTCGAACGAATCAGAACAGGGAGCGGAGGTAGAGCCAGCGGAGCCGCCAGAGCTGGTAGGCCGTCGAGGCGGCGACGAGGCCGAGGGCGACACTCGTCAGGAGGATCGGGTCGACGGCCCCCACGACGGGGACGTCCAGCAACGAAAGCAACACCAGAAAGAGGCTCGTGGTGGCGAGGGTCCGATAGTACGTCGACCAGGACCCGCCGTAGGGCGTGGTCACGTCCATGTATCGCTTGACGTCCCGGGCCTCGTCGTGGAGGCTGATCACCTTTCGGTCACGATCGTACTTGACGATCCCTTCCCGGTCCAGTTTCGGGAGGTGGGTCTGGTGCAGCGAGTTGTAGACGCTCTTCCGTGCCTTCTTCGGGGGCGGTACGGTGCCCGTTTCCTCCTCGGCGATCCTGGAGGCCAGCGTCCGAAGGTCGATGTGGCCGACCGAGGTGCTGAGCGCCCGGATGACCGACCGGCGCCTGTCGTTTCGCAGCACGTCGTGAATCGCCGTCTCGTCGATTCCCCCGTTTTCGCCCGTCGTCTGTCGAAGTTGGCCGGTTGACATACTAATCCCTGAACGTGTTGGATAGCCCAGGGGCTCCCCCCGTTGCCCCCGAGTTGTCCACTCGGCCATTATTTGAATATCTGTGAATATAAGCATGCACACATTACACCATTCGAAGGAAACGGATGTGATTGCCTGACGATCGTATCCGATTGCTTGTCAACTGCCCGCCGGCTACGGAAAGGTGATCCTACGGGAGCGGTTCGCCCTCCCGTCGAGACGCGTTTCCTGGCAAGCCTTCCTTGCCCTCCATCCGGTCGGTTCAGGGCGGCCGATACCGTCGGGTTCGACCCGTTACCGATCACCTTCCCGGAGGACACCGATCGTTGCCCGCCGTCCTGCCTGCCATTACCTAAGATAGACACCCTCCTTTTAATGGCTGTTCACCTGCTCCGGCGGACATCGCACGAGGGCGGGGGATACGAACAACCATGACGGACAAGAAGACAATCGAACTGTCGCGCCGCAAAGTACTCGCCGGTCTCGGGACGATCGGTCTCGCGTCCGCGGGCGC
>Ga0207797_1000659_pt1 | contig 26378 bp, 26 predicted proteins | sample PRCRCaboRojoPR_6_FD_187275 | JGI IMG/M metagenome (GOLD analysis project Ga0207797, IMG submission 187275) | Marine sediment microbial community from Cabo Rojo, Puerto Rico - PR CR 10% Liquid 1 (SPAdes) | ecosystem: Environmental > Aquatic > Marine > Coastal > Sediment | place: Cabo Rojo, Puerto... | reverse complement strand
CCCGATCGTATTCACGGGGAGCCAGCGCTCGGCCGACCGCCCCTCCTCGGACAACGTGATGAACGCCGTCTGCGCCGTCGAGGCGGCGAAGGCCGACGCCGCGGAGGTGCTGGTCTGCATGCACGCCACCGGGAGCGACGACGTCTGTGCGCTCCACCGGGGCACCCGGGTCCGGAAGAACCACACCTCCCGCCGGGACGCCTTCGAGACGATCGGGGCCGAGCCGCTGGGCATCGTCGATTACGACACCGAGGAGGTCACCTTCCGTCGCGACTATCGCGAGCGCGGCGAGGCCGACCTCGACCTGCGACCCGACCTCGATCCGGACGTCGAACTCCTGAAGGTTGCGCCCGGCATGGACGACGCCTTCTACGACCTGCTGGAGGGCAAGTCCGGGGTGGTGATCGAGGGGACCGGCCTCGGGCACGTCCACACCGACGACATCGACCGGATCGCCGACCTCGTCGGGGACGGCACCCGCGTCGTGATGACGAGCCAGTGCATCGAGGGGCGGATCTGCGACCGCGTCTACGACACCGGCCGTGACCTGCTGGACGCCGGCGTCATCGAGGGCGAGGACATGCTCCCCGGCACGGCGATGGTCAAGCTGATGTGGGTCCTCGCGAACGCCGACGATCCGGCGACGGCGATGGGTGAACCCCTCGCGGGCGAGATCCAGGACCGCTCGACGCCCTGGAGGTGATCGACGTGGAGGACACGCGTCGACCCGGCGACTACGCCGCGGTCGACGTCGAGATCAGGCCGGCCACCCACGACGACTACGACGGCGTCGTCGCGTTCACCGAACACACCTGGGAGGACCGGAACGGCGGCGACTACATCCCGAGCATCTACCACGAGTGGATCGACAAGGAAGACGCCGAGACGTTCGTGGCCGACGCCGGCGACGAGTTGGCGGGCATCGCGCAGGTCGTCGCCCTGAGCGAGGACGAGGCGTGGTGCCAGGGGATGCGGACGAACCCGGCGTACCGCGGGCAGGGCGTCAGCACGGCCATCAACGTCGGCCTGTTCGACTGGGCGCGCGAGCGCGGCGCGACCGTCGCCCGGAACATGGTCTTCTCCTGGAACACGGCCGGCCTCGGCGCCTCGCGGGGGATCGGGTTCGAACCGGCCACTGCGTTCCGGTGGGCGGAACCGGGTCCCGATCCGGGCGCCGAGGTCGGGGCGGACTACGAGGTGGTCCACGATCCCGGAAGCGCGTGGACGTACTGGTCGGGCAGCGACGCCCGGGATCACCTCCGCGGCCTCGCCCTCTCGACGGAGGAGTCCTGGGCGGTCGACACCCTCACCCGGAAGACCCTGGAGTGGGCGGCCGACGAAAGCGCCCTGATCGCGGTGCGCGACGACCGCGGGACCGCCGGCATGGCCTTCCGGACCCGCGATTACGAGCGCGAGGACGACGAGGACGAGACCACTCGCTACGCCGAGTACGGGGTCGGCGCCTGGGAGGACGTTCACGCCGCCCGCGCACTGTTCGGCACGATCGCCCGCGACGCTGCGGAACTCGGCGCGGACGAGACCCGCGTGTTGATCCCGGAGACGCCGCGCCACGTCTCCGACGCGGCGTACGTCCGGGCCGGCATCTCCGAGGACCCCGACTTCGTACTGGAGATCGACCTCGTCGGCGAGTACCCCCGGCGGCCCTGAGCGAACGAGGCGACTGGGGTGATTGCCGACGGCAAGGATTGATGTAACGGTAGGCCGTCACGGTCGGCCATGGCAACCGACACGGACTGGCACTACGACCGAAGGCTGCTCCTCGTTCTGGGCCTCTATGCCGTCCTGACGCTGCTCGGCGTGGCGATCTCGACGGGGTTCCTGGCTCCCGACAGCTGGTTCGAGGTCGGGGACATGGCGCCGGCGACCCGAATACCGCCGTTCGTCTTCCTCTACGCGTTCCTCGGAGCCTCCGCGTTCGCGTTCTCGAACCTGCTTCGGAAGGAAAACAGGGAGTGGCGGGACCTGGTACGCCTCGGCATGCGCGTGCTTTCCGCACTGCCCCTCGCCGCCGGCGTCTACCTCCTGGGGGCGTTCCTGGGCGGCAACGCGGACGTCACCGGCGAGCGCGCTGCGGCCGGGCTGGCGTTCCTGACCGGGCTGTACGTGAACCTCGCACTGGAAGGGCTCTACGGGCTCGGAATGCGGCTGTACGGTCTCAGCGGGTCGCGGTCGCGGGAAAACGGCGGCGAGTGATCGGTCTCAGCCGTCGACGGCAGTGACGTGCGGGTGACTGGTCGGGATTCCCTGCGCCCCCACGCCCGCCCGGAGGACCGCGCCAACGGCCGGTCATGAACTCGCTTCGCCCTCCAGGTGGGCCTCGACCTCCGACGCGAGGCTCTCGTCGATCTCCCTGAGGCGGTCCACGAGTCGGGCTTCGACTTCCTCCCGGACGCGATCGTCGATCTCCGTCTCCACCCGCTCTTCGACCTCCGACTCGACCTTCTCTTCCACTTCTTCCGAGACCTGATCTTCGACCGTCTCTTCCACTTCCTCCGAAACCTGGTCCTCGACCTCTTCCGGCACTCGCTCTTCGACTTGCTCTTCGACCTCCGACTCGACTTTCTCCTCGACTTCCTCCGAGACCTGGTCCTCGACCGTCTCCTCGACCTCTTCGGGCACCCGTTCCTCGACCTGTTCCTCGACGCGTTCGTCCACCTCTTCTGGCACCTGTTCCTCGACCTGTTCGGCGACGGCGTCCTCCGCTTCGGAGGGGACCTGTTCCTCGACGGCCTCGGCGACCCGGGATTCGGCTTCGGTGGGCACCTGTTCCTCGACCTTCTCGACGACGGCGTCCTCGGCCTCGGAGGGGACCCGCTGTTCGACTTCCGCGGTGACCGCGTCGTGGGCCTCCCGGGCGACCTCCTCCTGGAGGATCCGCTCGTAAACGCTCATGTTCTCCCAGACCCGCAGGAAGTACCCGAGGACGAGGCCCGCTTCCAGGGCGGCGACCCGAACGTCCATCCCCGAGAGCAGCAGGTAGCCGAACCCCAGGCTGAACGCCAGGCCGTAGACGACGTCGATGTAGAACTGCGTCTGTCGGCCACTGAACGGAGCCATCAATCGATACTACGAGGATATTCGTATTAAGGCTCTACGGGTGCGACGAGGGCCTCCGCGCCGGACCCGTCGACGGCGGTCTCACACGCCGATCACGAACTCGAAGGTCAGGTACGACCCGACCGTGGCGAGGATCGGGACGACGTTCTGCATCGCGACGACCCGGGCGGTCGTTCCGGGATCGAACAGGTCCGAACTGGCCGGGAGGTCGTCGGGGGATTCGTCGCCGATCGACTCGACCGCTCCGTTGACGGAGTCGTCTACGCGCGGGTCGCCGACCGTCGGACTGCCCCGGTCCTCCGCCAGCGCGCCGACGGACACCGACGGGGAGCGGCGTCCCCGGACGGCGTCCGCGACCGTGACGGTGCGCGTCGCCCGACCCCAACCCAGGCCGACGATGGTCACCGTCGAGATGATAACGAAGCTCGCGGGGATGCCCGCCGCCGACAGGGCGATGACCACGCCCGAACTGACCACGGCGACGACGATCGCCGCCGTCAGGGGCAGGTCGGTGATGTCGTTGCCCAGCGACTCCATCGTCCGGCGGGCGATGGTGAACGCGCCGACGGCGACGGCGGCCGATCCGATCAGGATGCCACGGTTCATACCGAGTCGTCCGCTCCCGACCAGCGGGGCGATCGCGTTCGCGATGTTCGAGGTGCCGGCGCTGAACGCCATGAGGCAGCCGATACCGACCAGGACGGCGATACCGATCAGCTCCCGGGTGGTCGTGTTCGGTCCCCGCGTCGGCACCGGGATCGGCCCCCTTCGATCGACGGTGAGCAGCGGCCCTTCCGTCCGATCGATCGCGATCACCCGGTCGATTCTGGGGTAGAGGTACCGCCCGATCATCACCGCCGCCCAGAAGCCGATCACCGGGGAGATGAGCCACCACGAGACGATTTCGCCGACGACCGCCCACCTGAGCTCCCCGGCAGCCACGCCGAGGCCGACGATCGCACCCACCGCCGTCATCGACGTGGACGCCGGCGCGCCGGAGACGTTCCCGAGCAACAGCCCGGTCCCGATGAGGAGCAGGACGAGGATGCTGTACTCGAGCGTGAACAGCGACGACTCGTAGAGCAGATCCTGTCCCAGGGTGGTGACCACCCGGCGGCCGATGGTCCAGGCGCCCGCGAAGAAGAAGATCGACATCAGCGCGGCCGCCGCGGACTTGGAGAGGACGTCGGCGCCGATGGCCGGCCCGAACGCCGGCCCGGTCGACGAGCCGCCGATGTTGTACGCGACGAAGCTGGCGATGAGGAGTCCGACGAGCAGCAGTCCCTCCGTCACGGATCGTGGGTTCGGCACGGTTCGAAAAAGGTGTGTCGTCTCGATTCACCGCGGCCGGTTCGGGTCTCTCAGAATCCCGCGATGGCCTCCGGACGCGCACCTCAGCCGCCGCTGACGGGCGGGAACAGCGCCAGTTCGTCGCCGGCCTCGAGTTCCGTGTCGAGGCCGTCCTCGCGGACGAAGACGTTCGCCCCGTTGCGCAGGAGGTTGATGTCGTCCGCCACCTCGTCGCCGTCCATCACGCGTTCGCGAAGCTCCGGGTGCTCGTCGAACAGCGCCTCGAGGGCGTCGCCGACGGTGTCGCCGGGGTCGACGTCGGCGGGAACGCGCTTGCCGCCGGTGCGTTCGGCGAGGTCGGCGAAGAGCTTCCATTCCATGTACGTCCGTCGGGAAGCCGTCAGGAAGTAGCTTCCGCCTCGGCCCGCCCGGCCGCCGCCTCGAACCGGCGGATGACGTCGGGGCGGCCGACCACGTAGACGCTCTCGTCCGCGCCGAGGACGCGATGCCGCGGTGGGAGCGGTTCCACGCGCCCGTCCGGGGGACGGATCGCGACGACGGTCACGTCGAGCGCCCCGACCGCGATCCCGGCCACCGCACTCCCCGGAGCGATCCGGACGGCAGCCATCGTCTCGTCGGCCGCCCGGAGGAGCGAGGCGAACTCGCGGTCGGCGGAGGGCTCGCGGGGGAGGGTGACGAGGCGATAGCGCTCCAGCGGGTCGAGTCGGTCGGCCTCGAAGGCGTCGACGGCCAGCGTCGCCACGTCCTCGACGGCCCCGCGGAGTTCCGCGGTGACGACGCGGTCCGGATCTCCCCCCGTGGTCCACACCTGTACGGTGTCGCCGGGCGAGGCGGCGAAGGCGGGGTCGGCCCTGATCGCGACGGCGACGGACCCAGGTCCGAGCGTGGGGCCGATCCCTGCGGCACGGGTGCCGACCGCCAGGTACTCGACGTCCCCCTCGGCGGTCAGTTCGAGGTCGACCCGGCCGATGCCGTGGTCCTCCCGGAGCCGAGTCACGATCCGGTCGTGGAGTTCGGCCACCGTCAGCCGGCGGGGGAAGCGCATGCGCGTGCCGGCGATGGCCGCCTTCTCCTCGGCGGGGACCGGGTCGTAGCCGTCGATGTCCTCGACGTGTTCGGGCAGTTCGACGTCGATGACCCGGCCGCCCGTCCGGACGAGCTGGGTCACGTCCGAGAGGTCCCGGCCACCCGTCCCGCCGAAGAGGGTGACGGCGATCCGGTCGCCGACGCGGTTTCCGGCGTCGGCCGCGATGGCCCCAGCCGCGAACGTGCCGACGGTGAACAGGGCCGTGGTCGGGTGAAAGAGGTCGCCCGGTTCGACGATGGCGCTGGCGAGCGCGGCCGTCGTGTTCAGCAGGAGTGCGATCGCGGCGAGGCCGACGAGAACGGCGACGCCCTCGGGCGCTCGTCGCCCGGCATACCAGCGGAACAGCAGGGAGACCCCGAGGGCGACGCCGCCCGAGAGGGCCCCGAAGCCGACGACGGTGATGGCCCCGTCGACGACCCCGACGGCCGTGGGGGCGGTCATGCGATCGCCTCCTGGAACCGGGCGAGGGCGTCCCGATTCCCGACGACGAACAGTTCGTCGCCGGCCGCGACGGTGGCGTCGCCCCTCGGGGAAAACCTCCACCGCCGGTCCGCACCCCGACCGTCGTCGGCGTCCGACGAACGGCGGAGCGCCAGCACCGCTACCCCGTAGGCGTCCCGGACGGCCGCTTCGCCGAGCGTGACGCCGTCCAGTTCGCCGCCACTCCGGACCGTCACCCGGCTGACCCGGTTGCCCGTCCGGCGGAACAGCGAGAGCAGTTCGTACTCCCGGCGGGTGCCCCGGGACCGAACGACGACCGTTCCGCGGTCGGCTTCGAGCAGCGTCCGGGCGTCCTCCCGCGGAACCGCGACGGTGACCCGGCCCTCGCCACCGTCGGTCGTCGGCGCGCGTGCGTAGGAGACGGTCGACTCGGCCGCCTCCTCCCCGCCGTCGGCCAGTGCGTCGTTCTCGTCCGGCGGTGGCGTCGGCGAGGCACTCTTCGGGTCCGAGGTGGCGCTGAGCAGCGTCCCCTCGACGGTTCCCGCCTCCGTGAGAACCCGCACCGACTCGCCCCGGGCGAGGCCGGTCGGGACCAGGGCGGCGACCGACACCGCCCGGTGGTTCGCCGGAACCCGACGCGACAGTCCGCCCGACGGCGGCGCGGCAGCGATGGTCGCCTCCCCGCGCTCGTCGACGGCGACCGAGACGTCGGCCAAGTCGTGGTCGGTCCGGAGGCGCTCGGCCAGCCGAGATTCGAGTTCCGACAGCGGGAGGTCGGCGGGGAACCCCCAGCGCCCGTCCTCCAGGGTCTCTCGAAGGTCGGCCGGCAGTGGCGGGTAGCCCTCCAAGTCCCTGACCGGCGAGGACGGAGTGATCGTCACCCGCCCCATGCCGCCGACGAACTCGACGACGTCCGCCGAGAGCGTCCGCCGGCGAAGGCCCTGCAGCGAGAACCGCCGGGGGAGTTCCTGCCCGAGTCTGTCCCCCTGGCTGTGCGCGTACAGCGCCAGCATCATCACGACCACCACCGCGACCAGCAGGCGTGGCGAACTGGCGACGTCCTCCTCGAGGAGTCCGAGCAGTCCCCCGTTCACGCCCGCGATGGCGACAGCCAGGGCGACCACCCCCAGGCCGGGGAGCGTCACGCCGGTGACGTACCGGAAGACGAACCCCAGTCCGCCGGCGACGAACGCCGGGATGATGCCGGTCAGCAGTCCGAGGTAGATCCCGTACAGCACCTCGATCGGGAGTGCGGCCATGCAACACGCGCCTCGGGCCAGCGACATATGGCTGTCGGGGAGCCGGATCGCATGGCTGTCGGGGAGCCGCCCCGTCGGAGGACTCCGCTTCCGATCGCCGGGTGGCTTTATTTCACCTCGGACCGACACCATCGCCCATGGCGGGTACCGATGCCGGGAGCGACGATCGCGACCGTCGCTACGTCGGTGCGAAGGTAACCGTCCTCCTGACGAGCGCGGTGGCGATCCTCTCGGTGCTGACGGGGATCGTCAAGATCTCGCAGGTGACGGTGCTCGGGCCGCTCGCCCCGTATATCCCGGTGGAAGCCAGGGACGCGGTCGGATTCACCGGGGCCCTGACGGGGTTTCTGATGCTCGGCAGCGCCCTGGGGCTCCGACGGCGACTCCGCGCGGCCTGGTACTCGACGGTCGTCCTGCTGCCGCTGACCGCGGTCCAGGGCCTCGTGCAAACCAGCGTCTACTCGCTCCCGCTGGTCGCCCTTTCCCTGCTTTCGCTGCCGTCCGTCCTGCTGAGTCGACGGTACTTCGACCGCGAGGTGTCGCTCTCGACCGCCCAGCGGGCGGCGGCCGCGGCGCTGGCGAGCGTGCTGGCGTACGGGACCGTCGGGACCTACGCCCTGCGCGACCAGTTCAGGGACGTCGGCACCCTGACCGACGCGTTCTACTTCACGCTCGTGACCGCGAGCACCGTCGGGTACGGCGACATCACGCCCATCCCCGACAGCGAACTCGCCACGCTGTTCGCGATGTCGGTGCTCGTCGCGGGCACCGCGAGCTTCGCGGCCACCCTCGGTACCCTCCTGGGCCCGCTCATCGAGGCCCGCCTGGCGAGAGCCCTCGGACGCATGACCCAGACACAACTCGACCTGCTCGAGGACCACGTGCTGGTCCTCGGCTACGGCGAACTCACGGACCCGATCCTGGACGAGTTCATCGAGTCGGCGATTCCGGTCGTCGTCCTGACGGAGGACGGCGATCGGGCCGCCGAACTCGGCCAGCGAGACGTCAACGTCCTCACGGACGATCCAAGCGACGAGGACGCCCTGGAACGGGCCGGTCTGGCCGACGCCCGGGCCGTCGTCGTCGCGACGGAAGACGACGCCGAGGACGCGCTCTCGGTGTTGACCGCCCGCCAGCTCCGGCCCGACGTCCGGATCGTCGCCGCCGCCACGGACCGCGAGAACGTGCACAAACTCCGGCGGGCCGGCGCCGATACGGTCATTAGCCCTACGGTAATCGGCGGCCACATGCTGGTCCAGTCCGCGCTCGAACGCGAGGACATGGAGGCCGTCGCGAACCGGATCCTGGGCGAGGGGGCGTAGGAAGGCGACGCTCGTTGTCCTCCAGCAAGGACGACGAGTTCGAGTCGTTCACGACGTCGTCCGGTCCCCGGAATGGCATCCGTTGCGACGTCGTCCCGGACTGCGAGGGGCGGGCGTAACGTTCGTTCGGCCGCGACGGAGAAGCGCTGCGTCGGGTCGCTCTCAGGATCGCGTCCCCCGCTCCGACTCGGGGGCTGTCCGTTCGTCCGTCGTTTCCGACCGGTCGACCGCGACGGTGACGTCGGATTTGATCCAGGCGCGAGGGTTCGTCCGATCACAGAGGACCAACTTCTCCCCCTCCCAGTAGCTGGTCACCGTCTCTGTCGGATCGTTCCGCGGCGTCGGTAGGGGTTCGGGAGCCATTACTACCGCATTTGAAAGTCACCGATCGTTCTCAATGAGGGGTTCGGCCATTCCCGTGCACTGGGAAAGCGACAGGGGACGATGGCCGATCCGCGACGGTCGCCACCACCTCGTGACGTGCGGTTTCTCGCCGATCGGTCACTCCCGGGTCCGGACGCGCAGCACCCGTCGGGACGACCGGGAACTGGTTTCACTGGGGGGTGGCACGGAGGAGGCCGTCCGAAACGCCGGCGACGAGTGGTCGAAGGCTTCCGGTCCGGACGATGGCGTTTCGTCGGATCTGGAGAGGATCAATTCGGAGTGGGGGAACGGACCAGTTCGGGATTCGGGAGAGGATCAACTCGGGGTTGTGGAGAGGGCCAATTCGGAACCGTCGTCGACACCCCGGCCGACACCGTCGGCCGGCAGTTCACCGACAGTCCTCGCAGACGTAGTCCGGCCCCATGTCGAGGTGTTCCCACTCGGGACGCGCCACGTATTTCCCGCAGTCCGCACACCAGGTCCAGTAGACCGCGGGTTCGCCGTCCATCCGATCGGCGGCCTCCCGCTCGGGATCCCGCCGAATCTCGACGTGGGTGTCAGTGACTTCAGTCACGGTGCCGTCGACGGAGGCGTGCTGGGCGATGCTGATCCCGCCGTCGGCCGGGACGGCGATCATCTCGCCGTCCGAGACCTCGACCCCTTCCTCGACGATCGGTCGACTGCCGCTGACGACGTGGTCGAAGTCCGGGTTCGTGATGAGCGGAATCCGGACGACGTCCGGGACGAGCGACGTCGGTTCGGTCTCGTGTTCCTCGTCCCAGTCGATGGCGTTGAGGACCTGCACCCGACCGTTCCCGAGGGTGTTCTCCTCGACCACGTCCTCGTCGAGGACCAGGACGCAGTTCGTCCGCTTGCTCACGCCGAACGCGTCCGGGGCCTGGTCGATCTCGAAGCACCAGCCCGGTCCACCGTCGGCCAGCGTCTCGTCGTCGTCCAGGTCCGCGGCCGATCGCCCGGCGGCTTCGATGACCGCCGAGGCCGGCGTCCCGACCGGGACCTCGAGGAACCGGTGGCGGGGGACGTTCCCGTCCACGTGGAGGTACTTCCGCGTCACTGGTTTCCCCTCCTCCAGTGTCCGGAAGACGTTGGTCATCGTCTCCGTGTTCTGGACGATCCACCCGTGGTCCATCGGGAGGTCGTCGCCCATGACGACCCCGGAAACCATCCGGAGGAGCACGCTCTCCATCCCGTACTCGTACTTGTCCTCGGTGTAGGCGAACACGAGTCCCGACTCGTCGTCGGGATCCAGCGGGAGCCGGTCCGGCGTGTACACGGTGCCGTCGAGCGCATCCTCCAACTCGGTCGTCCAGGGATCCCGATCCTTCTCCTTGCCGCAGACGACGATCAGTTCGAACGCGTCGCCGAGGAGCGCGTCGAACAACGTCGCGAACTCGTCCGCGCGGGACTCCCCCAGCCACTTGTCGATGTAATAGTTGGGTTCGCTCTCCTGGTGGTTCACGAGGAGACACCGGGCCTCGTCGAGTCGCTCCCACTTCGCGTACGTCGGAAACCCGGCTCCCCCAGCCCCCGACACCCCCCCGTTGCGGAGCGTCGTGGCGAGCTCCGGCACTTCGACCTGTTCGAACCGTTCCAGGCTGATACTCATGGTCGTAAGTCCTGGTCTTGGGCCGGCAGAGGAATAACATTTTTGATATGCATAACGAATTTGGGATGATTGCTATAGAATGACTAGCATGCTCCAGGGTTCTCGGGGCCGTCGGCGGCGTCCCCGTACAGTCCGGCCTCGGCGCGAGAACGCAGCAGTCGACGGCCGCGGATTCCGGACGTGGTGGAGAAGGTCGGGGGATCCCTGGAAGCGTTCAGGCACCCGATTCCAGGAGCGACCGCACCCCGTCGAGCAGGATCGCCAGCCCGACGGCGACGTCGTCGATGGCCACCGACTCGTCGACGGTGTGTGCCTGGGCGAGTCGTCCCGGCCCCCAGGTGATCGCCTCCATCCCGGCGTCGTTGACGAGGTTTCGCACGTCCGTCGCGGCCTCGATGCCCCATGGAGCCTCGACGTCGCCGCGACGCGTTCGCGTCAGTTCGCGGAAGGTTTCGGCGACCTCGCAGTCGACCGGGACGGCTGCCGGTTCGTACCGCTGGACCTCCTCGAACGTCGTTTCGACGCCCTCGGACGACCGGACGTCGTCGAGGAGTGCCGCCACCTCCCGCTCGACCTCGGCGATCGACTCGCCGGGCAGCACCCGTCGGTCCAGGACGAGACTGGCCTCGCCGGGGAGAACGCCCAGGTTCCCGCCGACGCCGGCCTCGAAGTGCGTCACGTTCGCGTACGCCGACCCGACGAGCGGATCCACGCGGTGCCGGAGTCGACGGTCGTACGCCTCGATCGCGTCGAGGACGGGTCGGGCCGCCAGGATCGCGTTCTCCCCCTGGTCCGGTCGGCTGGCGTGGGAGGACTCGCCGGTCACGCCGATCTCGTAACAGACGAGCCCCTTGGCGCTCGTCGCCACCCGGAAGTCGGTCGGTTCGAGGACGACGCCGTAGTCGCCGTCGTACCCGGCCTCGAGGAGCGCCTTCGTTCCGGGGTCACCGGTCTCCTCGCCGACGGCGCCGTGGAACACGACGGTTCCGTCGCCGGAATCGAGTTCCGCGGCGAGCCTGCGAGCGGCGAGCATGCCGATCGCGAGTCCCCCTTTCATGTCCGCACTCCCGCGACCGACGACCCGGCCGTCGACCCGCTCGCCGGCGTAGGGGGAATGGGTCCACGCGTCGGGGTCGCCGGCTGGCACGACGTCGAGGTGGCCGTTGAGGACCACGGTCGGATCGCCCGACCCGACGCGGGCCGCGACCTGCGGTCGATCCGGATACGGCTCCTGCAGCAGTTCTGCGTCGACGTCGCGGTCCGCGAACCAGCCGTGCACGAACCGGGCCACCTCGCCCTCGTTGCCCGGCGGGTTCTCGGACTCGATGCGGACGAGGGCCGCGACGAGCGAGGCGACGTCGTCCCGTTCGGCTGGCGTCATCGAAGGAGAAGTATTTGATAGAGGATATTAAACGAGTCGGGGACTGGATCGACCATTCGGGGCGGTCGACCACGAAGAAGTGACTCGAGTACCGTTTTGTGCTCCGTGGAGCCCGACTTGGACACCGCGGTCGGAGTGACGAACATACCCGCCGAACGTTCTGACGCCACTTCAAGCGTCATGGTTCAATACCCGACGACCGAGGGTCGTCGGTTTAAACAAATGTATGAATGAAGTCAAAATCCCCTGATTTATAAATAGAATGCAACCACATCCTCTCGACATGGTTGAACAGGAGGTCCATGATACGCTTCAAGGCATTCGTGTTTCTGAGAAATTGACATTCGAGTTAGAGATAACCGAGTCCGCCTACAAGAGCGATCAGGATCTCGAAGGGGAACTCCAAGTATACGCGAAGCCCAACGACCGGGTCATTTACAACCGAAGATCACCGCCGAAAAACGTCGTCACACAGTTCGTCGCCGGCGGGCCACACGAGACAGCCGGGTTCCCCGGGACGAACCTTTTTCTGGCCCTGTCGGCCGATCCAATCGTAAACACGGAAGCAGAGAACCTGGGTCTGGAGGGGATTACCGATGACACAACTTCGATCAGCATAGATTGGGATGTCGACGAGGCGGAACGTCTCCTCGCAGACGACGAACGGAAAGTCATCTATGAGGATACGTATCTAATGGAGCAATTCGCTAGTGAGGATCGGCCGTTCGTTGTCCGAGGAGAATTATATCGGGACGCTCGAGAGGTGATGGAGAATCGGGAGCACATGAGACAGTTACTCAAGAGCCAAAACCGGGATTTGGTCTCTCTCGAAGGGCTTGCGACGTTGTCGATTACGATAGAACACAAATCGAATATTCCCGACCCGATTCACATCGACGAATTTCACCTCGACATGGCTCAGACATTCCCGGAGATCGATTTCTTACCGTTCAAGGACGCCACCTACGATCCAGAACACAAACGAATCGAGTGGCGGAATCGTACCTTGGCACCGAACGACGTCCTCACGTACAACATCTTGGGACCGATCGAGCAATTGCTGGGGGTCGGGGAGGTGTCCGCTACGTTAAAGGGATCGATCGAGGATTCGACCATGGGAGGAGTCCGAATCGAGGGGATTTACGATTCGACCGGTATGGCCGTTCCCCAGTATCCTCAGGTCGATAAAGGGGTGAATATTCAGTGTTCAATCCGGATGGATCCGGACGCACTCCGGGGGGAGGTCCAAACTACGAGTGGCAGTCAGATCAACATTCCGTTGCCGCCAGAGGACACGTACGAACGATTGATCAATATTTGTCAACGTGAATCGTTGCACGTTCGGGACCGCAGCCCGCCGAGTGACGAAGAACCCATAACCGGGCAAGAAGGCGTCTTTAGCTATGCGAGCCCGGGGGAGTTGGAAATCAAGCGAGAGTACGGGGACGAAGGAACCGTCTACGGGGACATCACTGTCGAGGGCCGGTTTACAGCTGTATCACAAACGAACGAGGTATCCGCATTCGACCGGGAACAGGACAGGGTAATTCGTGAGGACGAAGGGGCGATGGAACGAAGAGGACAGTCGCAAATCGACATCCGGGCGCGTTCGACCTCGTCCGAATTGAACGCCAGACTGATCGGTATCATCGAGGAGGGGTTCAGAGGCGGCGATCAACCGGCACTTAGTGGAGGTGCGTAACGATGGCCGAATTCACGTGCGCTACTCATGGAGGGCGAAGTGTGGAAGGGGTTTGTGGCGAATGTGGGGAACCGCTGTGTCAGGAATGCGTCGATAAAGTACGCGATCCGCTGTTCGACCATTACGAGACGGAGGGGCCACGTCGACTAATCCTGATTTTACTCCTCGTTATCGGCCTGCCACTCCTGCTCAATACGTTTTTGCTGGACGCTCTGATTCAGATCCGAAAGAACCTGATTCCCCAAACGATCGTCATATTCAACCCCGGTATTCTCCACTCGTCGGTTATTTTCGGCATCGCATTGGTTCCAACGCTGTATTACCGCACCGGCAGCCAGTATTCGGGAACCGTATTCGTTCACCGCCAAGCGACGGAACGAATACTGTGTGCTGAATGTGCCAACAACCGAAGCCAGAGCCTCCTTTATTTCGGTATTGTTGGGGCTGCGGTCCTGTTCGGTTTACTGGGGGTATACCTAATACTCCAATCGTTCGGCGGCGGAAGGGTCGATCTCACCAGTCTCCGCGTTTCCGCGATCGGTGGGGGACTATACGTCCTACGTGACGAATTGGTGTATCGGATAAAGATGCAGTTTGGGAAACGGTAATTCACCGTCACAATCAACCTACTATCCTACAGTCCACGCCGGGGGGCACACCTCGGTCGGATAAGGTGAACGAGGGTAGCACAGGGCTCACGCACGATGAACGATCGCCACGTCCGAATCGACGTCGCTGATCCGTTCGAACGTCGGGGGGAGCAAGAAACGCGACGCCGCGGTCCGGTCAGTGCTCGCGCCGATCACAACCAAGTCGTACTGCGGGGCGTTGGCACTCAGGAAGTCGTCGATGGAGGTCCGGGCGACGCGGGTCTCGAACGTGCCGGTAAACGCCTCGACGAGGTCGGCGAGCATCGACTCGGCGCGACGGCGCTGGCTCTCCGCGTCGATGCACTTGCACACGCTGACGCTGCCGGCTTGCCCGGTCACGCGCCGGGCGAAGTCGATCATCGCGTGGGCGGTCTCGTTGGCCCGGCTGACCGTGACCATGGCCCGGCGCCACCGTGGTTCCTCGTCGACGCCCCCGTTCGCGGAGCGAAACACGACGACGTCCCGGTCCACGCCGAACAGTCCTCGGACGAACCCCGAGAGACGGCCCCGCTCCGTCTCGTACGGACTCACGATCAGGTCGCAGTTGGTCTCGTCGGCCGCCCGGCACACGGTCCCGACCCTGTCCCCCCGGCCGACGGCGACGACGACTTCGGTGGGAACCCCGATCCTGGTTTCGACGCGGCCCGCCGTTCGTTCGAGCCACATCGCCGACTCGGTGGCGGCCTCGGCTTCGTCGGCCTCGAGGAGTTCGTCGATCGTCGACGGCTCCATCGTCGCGATCTCCGCCTCCGACGCCCACTTGCCCTCCCCGAGGGTGCTCAACCGGTCGGCGGCGCCTTCGAGCAGCATGGACCGCTCCGCGTCGGCGACCTCCTCGTCGTCGACGACGTCGAGGAGGACGACTTTCCCGGCCTCGTGGGCGGCCGCGACGCGCCCGGCGAACATGGCGGTCCGTTCGGCCCCCTCGCCGCGCATCGGAACGAGGACGTGATCGTCGCCGCTGGCGGACTGGTAGAGGAACTCCGCCCGGCGTTCGTAGAAGTGCTCGCGCCAGACGGTGAAGACCGCGGCCACGATCCCGCTGGAGACGGCGATCCCGACGACGAACGCGAGTTCGTCGGCGTTGACCAGCAACACGAGGAGCGCGGTCGAGAACGCGGACGGTTCCTCCAGATCCAGGGACCACGTGGCCACGCCGGTCAGGAAAATCGCCAGCGCCGCGGCGCCGGCGTTGGCGTGAAACCCTTCCGGGGAGACGTTGTACACGTAGTTCGCCGTCACCGCGAGAGCGATCCAGCCACAGAGCCCGCCGGCGGTCATCCCGCCGACGAACCTGGTCGGCGACGAGTAGCGACCCTCGGGATCGGCGAAGAGCGTGTAGGTACCGGACGCCAGCGGCGGGAACAGCAGGAACGAAATCGCCTCGACCGCGTTCGAGAGGTAGGTGACGAGGGCGATGAGCAAGGGAACGAACACGAGAATCGAGAGGTGGACGAGGTTGCTGGTGGACTCGATCCAGTCCCGGAAGTCCCGGATCTCACGGCGTTCGAACCGGCGAAGGCGGCCCACGGCATCGTGATACCGGCGTCGCAACCCCTCGATCACGGTGCCTATCTACTCGGGCGAATTGGATAACGATTTTTGTTTAGGGACTCGTCCACGGACGCCGGACCGGTTTTGTTTGGGGACTCGTCCACGGACGCCGGACCGGATAACCCTCAAGACGCACGAACGCCGAGTAGGCCACGATGCCCCCAGACCCGCTCGAGACCGCCGAATCGCTCCTGTTCGCCGTCCGGCGGGAGGAGGACCCGACGCCACACCTGGAGCGCCTCGCGACCCTCGATCCCGACCGTCTCGACCGAGGGCTTGCGACCCGTGCAGCCAAGACTGCCTTCTGGCTCGACGTCTACAACGCGGTCGCCCAGCACGCGCTCCGGGAGGACCCGTCGCTGTTCGAGCCCAGGTTCGGGATCGTGCGGCCGGTATTCCGCCGATCGCTGGTGTCGGTCGCGGGTCACGATCTCAGTCTGGACGACGTCGAACACGGCCTGCTCCGGGGATCGAAGCTCGGGTGGGGATTGGGCTACCTGCCCGACCCGTTCCCGGACGCCTTCGAGCGCCGGTTTCGCGTTTCGTCAGCCGATCCCCGGATCCACTTCGCGCTGAACTGCGGCGCGGCGAGTTGCCCGCCGATCGCCGTCTATGCCGCCGAAGAGGTGGACGAGCAACTCGACCTGGCGACCGAGTCCTACCTCGAAACGGAGGCGAGCTACGACGCGGGGGCGAACCTCGTCCGCGCCCCGCGGCTCATGCTGTGGTACCGGGGCGACTTCGGGGGCCGCCGCGGGATCCGCGAGTTCCTCCGGCGGTACGACGTGATCCCCGAGGATCGGCGTCCCCGGATCCGGTACCAGGCTTACGACTGGTCGCTCGACCTGGGACGGTTCGGGGAGTTGTGAGGGCTGGGGGTCCCCGCTACAGTTCCGTCACCGCCTCGAGGGCGATCTCGATGGCGCGTTCGACGTTGTTCTGTGCCTTCTCGGGGAGCTCCTCGTCCTCGGTCTCGCCCTTCTGGGTGCCCTCGACGAGGTTGCCGTCCACGGTGCAGATGGCGCCCGCCCCGAGCCCCTTCCGGCGGGCCAGCGAGAAGATGGCCGCCGCCTCCATTTCGACGGCCTTGAGCCCGGCGGCCTCCCAGGCCTCGACGTACTCGTCCGTCTCGGCGTAGAAGGCGTCGTCCGTCGCGATCGGGCCGACGTGGACGTCGCCGCCGCCGTTGCCGGCCGACTCGTGGGCCTCGGCCGCCCCGACCAGCGCGGTCAGCGTCTCGTAGTCCGGGACGGCGGGGAACTCGACCGCCTCGTACCGCTTCGTGGTGCCCTCGTTCTTTGCTGCGCCGGTCGCGACCACCATGTCGCCGATCTCGATGCCCGACTGGAGCGCCCCCGTCGTCCCGACGCGGATGAACCGCTCGACGCCCACCCGGGCGAGTTCCTCGATCGCGACCGCGGCGGAGGGCGATCCGACGCCGGTCGAACAGATCGTCAGCGGCCGGCCGTCGTAGACCGCGTTGACGACCTTGTACTCGCGGTTGTGGGTCAGTTCCTCGACGTCCTCGCAGTGGGCGGCGATGCGATCGACCCGGCCCGGATCCCCCGGGACGAGCGCGACGTCGTTCAGGTCGCCCGGTTCGACGAGCAGGTGGGGCTGTTTTGCCATGTGGCGGCGTTGGCGCGAGGGGTGGAAAAAGGCACGCGTTCCGGCCCAGGTGAACGGTATCGTCAACGGAACGTCCTCCCTGTTGCGAGGTTCCCGCGGGACTCGGAACGTCCCCGCCACCGAACAGCCAGGATTGATCGGTCCCTCGTTGCCCGTCACCCCCTTCGGAGCGGGTCCCAACCAGTTTCAGTCCCCAGTGAGCAGCTGGGTAACGATCTTCCGTTCGGCGCGGTTGAGCCGCTGGGACACCGCCGCTTTCGTGATCTCGAACTCCGCCGCGAGGTCGCCCAGACTGACCTGCCGTGGCTCCGCGTAGTACCCTTTGGCGACGGCGAGTTCCAGCGCCTCCCACTCCTTGGCCGTCAGGGTCGAGAGCTGAATACTCGCGCGGTACTCGTTCAGGGCTTCGCGCTCGCCACCGAGTTCGACGAGCGCAATCGTCCGCACCGTCTCGGTGAGCGGCGTGAGTTCGTCCAGCAAGGCCACGTAGCCGGGCCAGTCCGGGAGGTGGGTCGACGCGATAACCTTCCCGTCGACAACGTCCAGCACCCGGAAGAAACACGCGAGGCGATCGATGGGCTGCCAGACTCGCCCCTCACAGGTCGAGGACGGCAACTCGACGGTTTCGCGTTGCCCCTCCGCACCCGCGAGCACCATCTCGTAGCGCGTCTCGCCCTCGTCGGTCGAGACGTTTACCTCGACGATGTCCCGATCGTCGCGGTCGGTCAGACATTGTTCCGACGGTGTGAATTCGAGCACTGCCCTGAGACGGCAATCGTCCGGGGTTTCCATCGGGGATTCGGGTTCCATGATTCTGAGGGACGGGGACCTTTCGTGGACGGCGATCACGTGGTCCCGCCCCGTGATCCGTGCCCAGTCCTGGCCCGTTCGTGGACACTGCTTTGGCAGCCATCAATGAAACCTTTCGCCTTGTTCGCGGGGGTTGCGGGTGTGGGGCTACGACTCATCGATTCGACCCGTCACCTGTCAGCGGGCGTTCGGTGGGAGCTACGGGTTCCGGCCCCTCAGGTGAATCCTCTCGGGTACACCATCACACCGGGATGGGGGTGTGAGTCGAATGCCCCACCACCGTCGCAGGCGTTGCCGGACCCCTCGTATCCGACGTGTCCACAGTCGAGCCAGCATCGACCGCTCCCGCCGGAGCCGAACGCGATTCCGGGATCGGGGGCCCTGGCGGCCCGCCCACCGAACGAACGACGATCACCGGTCAGAACTGTCCCGCGAGGAACCGCTCGATCTCGTTGCGCGACGGCGCCGTCTTCGCGCCTTCGGTCCGGGCGGCCAGCGCGCCGCAGGCGTTGGCGAACTCGAGGGCGCGCTCGTAGTCGCCGCCCTCCCGAAGGACGGCGATGAACCCGGCCGCGAACGCGTCGCCGGCCCCGGTCGTGTCGGTCACGGGGACGTCGAAGCCGGGATGGCGGAACGTCCCCTCGGGCGTGTGGACCTCGGCGCCCTCCTCGCCGTGCTTGACGACGAGGACCCGGTCGGCGAAGTCCGAGGCCGGGTACTCGGCCTCCAGGGCGGCCTCTGCCTCGCGGTCGTTCAGGAAGATCACGTCGGCCAGATCGAGCGGCTCCGAGAAGTCCCGCTCCGGGAGCCGTCGGCCGGGATCGACGCTGATCGTGAGCCCCGCCTCCTCCGCGACCGACGCCAGCCGCGCCGCCGTCTCGGGGCGCTGGCTGGTCAGGTGGAGGTGGTTGGCCGCCTCGACGCGGGCGGGCCGGACGTCCTCGGGGCCGACCGCCTCGTTGACGCCGTCGTTCCCGAGGACGGCCACCTCGCCGTCGTCGTCGACGAGCAGGTACTTCGTCGAGGTGTCCCCGTCGACCTCGCGGAGACCCGCACAGTCCACCCCTTCGCGTTCGAGTTCGCGCCGGGCCAGCATGCCGTACTCGTCGTCGCCGACGCTCCCGACGACCCCGCTCGAGACCCCGAGGCTCGCGAGCGCGGCGGCGACGTTGCCCGCGCTGCCGCCGCCGGCCCCGCGCTGTGAGCGGATGCTCGCTTCGCCGTCCGGGACCGGCAACCGATCCACCCGGAGGGTCACGTCCCAGTTGACGTGGCCCGCGCTCAGGACTTCGACCACGCCGGTACTGGCGGCCTCCCGGGATAAAAGGCTACCCCGATACGGCGAACAGGAGCAGGTTGTGGACGCCGGGACCCAGGCCGACGGCCGCGACGAGACCGAGGAGGAGCCGGGCCTGGATCGGTTCGTCCCGGTAGAGCCCCTCGACCGCGGCGACGACGACGAGCGCCAGCGCCACCTTGACGGCGACGAACAGCCAGCCCGATCCCAGGTACGCCTCGGTCGGCAGCGAGGCCGCGAAGTCCATGATCGATCTCGACAGGGGCGTCCGTTCGGTCACGTTCAACACGTCGACCCCGATCGCGGTCGAGACGCCGTCGATCGAGTGGGCGAGCACGACGAGCGCCCCGGGCATCCCGGTTCTGCGGGCCGCGTCGGTGAAGGTCAGACTCAGGAGGATCCACGCGAGGACCGCCACGACGCCCCCGACCACGAGGCCGATCAGCGGCCAGAACGCCGACGTGGGCGTGAGCAGGCCCCGGTCGGCCCCGATGTACAGCGAAAAGCTGGCAAAAACGAACGCGAGCCCGGATCCGACGCCGCCCAGCAGCCGCTCGACCGAGACCGCCCCTCGCATCTCGGCAAGGAGCGTCGAGAGGAGCCACGTGAACCCCGCGAGGACGAACGTCGTCAGGTAGACCGACGGGGCCCCGAACAGCGGGTCGATCGACGACGGGAACGCTCCCTGCTGGTAGAGGACGTGGAAGACGGCCCCGAGCGCCATCCACGGCGCGAAGGCGACGATCGTCCTGTCGGAGAGGGGGGCATTGATCGAGACGGCGAGCGCGACCACCCCGATCGAGAGCACCACGATGGGAATCAGGTAGACGAGAGACGGTAGCGAGAACCCTTCCGGGAGCACCTGGAAGAGGAGCCACCCTGGCTGGATCATGAAAAAACGAACCACAGGGCACGCTCGAAAACCTTCCGATTGCGTCGGACGAAGCGCCCGCGCGCGTCGGACGAACCGGGGGCGTACGGACTCAGGGCTCCCATGGCTCGCCCGTGTTGTCGCCGAACAGTTCCCGCATCAGCGTGACGATGCTCTCGGGCGGGAACTGGCCGCGCTCGGTCACGATGGCGTCGACGTACCGCGGCGGCGTCACGTCGAACGCGGGGTTGTCGACGGCGAAGTCCCCGTCGTCGGGATCGGTGATCTCGGCCCGCTCGTCGGCCGGAAGTACCTCCGTTTCGTCCCTGGTCTCGATCTCGACCGTGTGCCCGGTCAGGGTCTCGGGGTGGAGCTTCATCGTCTGGGCGGCGACCGTCACGGGGACGCCCCGGTCGCGGGCGTTGACCGCCAGGCCGCTGGTCCCGATCTTGTTGATGACGCTGCCGTCGGCCGCGATCGAGTCCGCGCCCACGAGGACGTGGTCCGCGTCCGAGAGGTAGCGCCGGGCCGCGTTGTCCACGATCATGGTCACCGGGACGTCCCACTCGCGGAGCTGTCTGGCGGTGATGTGGCCCTGTTTTCGCGGGCGGGTCTCCTTGACGATCGCCTCGATGTGTTTGCCCTGTTCGACCGCCTGCTCGACGCAGGCGAGGGCGTCCGTCGAGTGGCAGTGGGTCATGACGACGTCGCCGTCCCGGAGGCGGTTCGCGCCCACCCGGCCCAGCCGGTCCTGGGCCTGGTCGAGATCCGCCCGGAAGGTCTCGACACGGTCGACCGTTCGCTCCCTGAGTTCCTCCACGGAGTCGCCGTCCATCCCGGTGAGCACGCTCCGGAGCGCGTTGGGCAGGCTGACCGCCGTCGGTCGCGTGTTCCGGAGGTGCCGGGCGGCGGCCCTGAGCTGTTCCCTGAACGCGTCCGGGGTTTCGGCGTCGCTCTCGCGGGCCTGCACCCCGAGGGCTGCGGCCGCGGCGTCCGCGATCGCCGCCGCGCCCCTGATCTCCATCGACGCGATCTGCTCCGCCGTGTGCTCGACCTCCGGATGGAGGTCGGGATCGTCGTCGGTCATGTCCCCGGGTTGGGCCGCCGGCGGGAAAAGTCGGGCGGGAACGGTCGACGGCCACCGGCGACGGTTGGCCGGTACCAGGGCCGTCCGCAGACGTCGGGAATACGGGAAAGGTTCAAGCCCCATTTATAACGAAGGACGTTACCGATTCCCAATCTCCGACAACGGCCGCCGGCAGGGATGTCGAGGCGAACGCTGACGGTCCACCGCCAACGGGATCCGGACCTCGAACGCCGACGAAATCCAGGGATCGGCCGGGGCTCAGAAGACCCCGGCGACCATCCCGCCCCCGAGCGCGAGCAGCACGATGCCGGCGACGAGGTGCAGGCGTTCGACGTTCTCCTCGCGCCAGTCCGAGATCCGCTCGACGGAGACGAACCCGCCCGCGACCACGGCCGTGATCCCCACCATCGGGAGGACGAACACGAGGTTGTAGGCCGCCAGCAGCGGGAGGCTCCGGACCCACGGGAGGTCCGCCAGGATGCCCCCGGCCACGAAGTAGGGTCCGGAGGTACAGGGGAGGAGGAACGCGCTGACCGCGATCCCGCCGACGAACGCGCCGAGCGCGACGCTCGCCCGCTCCCACAGCGGGCGGGTGAGATACCGCTGCATGGCTGGGCGCCAGGAGAACGGCACCTCGAGGACGAACCCGCCGGCCCCGTGGGCGTACCAGTCCTTGAGGTTCAGCAGGCCGAGGACGATTGCCACACCGCCGACGACCGCGTACAGATCGCCGAACGACCCGGCGGTCACGCCGACGATCGACCGGAGTCCCTGGATGATGAGGACGCCCATCGCGAGGTAGGTGAGGAAGATGGCGAGCGCGAACGACAGTCCGGCCACGAGGACCGTCCGTCCACTTCCCTCGGCCCGGGCGCTGATGGTCGTGAGGAGCACGAGCAGGATCGCGAGGGCGCAGGGGTTGACCGAGTCGGAGGCGGCAAGGCCCGCGAGGCCGGCGATCGTTTGCAGGTCAGTCCCGCCGCCGACGCCCGACCCGCACGCGCCGCCGTCGGCCGCGGCCTCGCCGCGTTCGCCACACTGGCCGAGGTCGTCGCCGGCCGATCCGGACGGATCCGCGTCGGTTGCCGTACCGGCGGCCATCGAATCCGGCGCCTCGCCCCTGGCGATGGCGTCCTCGGAGGGGCATTCGATCGGGCGGTCCGCGTCGAGTTTCGACCGAATCAGGTCGACCGCCGAGTCCGCCCCGACGGCGTAGTCCCCGCCGACGAACACCGTCGGCACCGCGCCCCACCGTTCCGACGGCACGTCGTACGCCGCGAGATATTCGCGGAACAGCTCCGGATGCGACGGCGCGGCGTACGTCTTCACCGTCAGGTCGTGGGAGTCCCGGGCGTCCGCGAGGTACGCTTCGACGTCGTCGCAGTGCGGGCAGGACGGAGAGTAGAACAACACGACGCAAACCGAGCCGTTCGTCGTCCCCGCCGACGCGAACGATGCGTCCGGTCCGGGATCCCGATCGACCGACGAAAGTGACCCACTTCCGGCCCCGATCGCGACGCCGACGATGACGATCAGCCCGACGAGGACGACGACGATGGCTCCAACTCGCCGATCCATGTCGTTCCGTTTCTTCGTTTTGGGGACGATTGAAATTTCTTCTTTCCGTTTGGTAAGCTACCCCGGCTTCCCTGCCGGATTCGCCCGGCCCTTCGCTTGAGGTCGCGACTACCGGGGGTTCGGTCGCGGCCGACGGGAAGGATTTTGCCGCCGGCGGCCGCGCGTCCGGTATGCACGTCGACATCGGCAACGCGCTCGCGTCGGTCGCCTCGCCCGGGATCGCCCGGGACGCGCTCGACCGACTCGACGACCGCGTCGCGGCCGCTCACGATCGGATCGCCGCCGAACGCGCAGACGACGAGCACGGCTACGCCGCGTTGAACCTCCCCGATACTGTCGATCCCGACGCCATCCGGACCGCCGTCGCGCCCTTCGAGGATGCAGCAACGCTCCTCGTGGCTGGCATCGGCGGGAGCGCGCTGGGCGCGGCGACGCTCTCGGCCGCCCTCGAGAGCGACGTGGACGCGTACTACCTCGACAACGTCGATCCCGCCCACACCCGGGCGCTGCTCGACCGTATCGACCTCTCCACGGCCGTCCTGAACGTGGTCTCCCGGTCGGGCACCACCGCGGAGACGCTGGCGAACTTCCTCGTCGTCCGGGACGCCATGGACCGCGCCGGCGTCGACTGGACCGAGCGCACCGTGGTCACGACCGGCGAGTCCGGCAACCTCCGCCGACTGGCCGAGACGCACGACCTGCCGGCGATCGAGGTCCCCGAGGGCGTGCCGGGACGGTTCGCCGCGCTCTCGACCGTCGGTCTGGTCCCGGCGGCGATCCAGGGGTTCGACCTCGACGCCCTGCTGGCCGGCGGCCGGGACGTCGAACTGTCGGGGTCGCTCTTCGAGTGTCCGCCCTACGCCTACGGGGCGACGGCCTACGCGCTCGACGCCCGCGGCGCGTCGGTCAACGCGGTGCTGCCCTACGCCGAGTCCCTGGAGACCTACGCCGAGTGGTTCGCCCAACTGTGGGCCGAGTCGCTGGGCAAGGACGGCCTCGGGCAGGCGCCGGTCCGCGCCCTGGGCGCGACCGACCAGCACTCGCAACTCCAGCGCTACCGGGCCGGCCCCCGGGACACGATGGTGACGTTCGTCCGGCCCCGCGAGCGTCCCGACGTGTCGATCCCCGAAACGGACCTGGAGGGGCTCTCGTACCTCTCGGGGACGGGGCTGGCGGACCTCATCGACGCCGAGTTCGAGGCGACCGAGGCCAGCCTCGCCGCCGCCGGGCGACCGAACGTCCGCGTCGAGATCGAGCGCGTCGACGCCCGCTCGCTCGGTCGGCTGCTGTACGGCATGGAGGCGGCCTGCGTCCTCGCGGGCGAACTCTACGGGATCGACGCCTTCGTCCAGCCGGCCGTCGAGTGGGGGAAACGCGCGACGAGAGGGTTGCTGGGGGACGAGGAGTTCGCGGAAGCCGAGGCCGTCGCGGAGAAGACGACCCTCGTGGTCGAGTGACCGTCGCCGGGTCGCCCCGGTTCGACGACCCGGCCGATCACAGCGGCTTTATCCGTCCATCTCCAATGACGTGCCAGATGAGCGACGCACTCTCACCGGAGACCCTCAGAACGAACGAGCCCTCCGCTGTCCTCCACTCCGTTCTGGTCGTCGTCGCGGCGTTCGCAACCGGGATCGCGTTTATCATTCTCGGGAGTTCAATATTGCTCGGTCTCGGCATTGTGCAGGGTGAGAACAGCCTAGGTATAAATTTAGCCGGCAGTATTCTTCAATTCGCTGGATTTGGTGTTGTGATATGGGTGTATCTCGAAAAACGATCAAATTGGAACCTAATTCACATTTCATGGCCCAGTTTGCGGGATATCGGATGGATCATTGGCGGGCTAGGGATATTATACCTCTCTGTCACTATCCTGGGGATAATCATCAGCCTTTTTGGGCAGGAGCCGGCGCAAAACGCTGTCGTAGCCATTGGAGAGCAAAATCCCGTCTATTTTCTATACATGATTCCGGTCGCCATTTTCTTAGTTGGTCCAGCGGAAGAATTCCTTTTCAGGGGCATCGTCCAAGGGCTGTTTCGACGGTCGTTCGGGGTAATCCCTGCCGTCTTACTGGCTAGTGTGATGTTCGGTGTCGTTCACGTAATTGCGCTCATTGGGACTTCTAGCGGGATTATGATCTATATCGCAATTACGGTCGCACTCGGACTTATCCTCGGTGCGGTTTACGAACGGACAAAAAATATCATCGTCCCAATTGCGATCCACGGTTTCTGGAACGCATTGATATTTGTCATTCAATGGCTATCGACAACGGGTCAAATTCCGTCCGCATAAATCTTCGACTGAATCACTCGGAATGTCTCACCTAATCCCGGCGTAGATTCTCGGAAAGAGCCGTCCGACGATCGTCTGACGGGTTTTTAAGTCACCCACGCCGTTACCAATAGCCATGCCACGCCGATACTCCTTCGTGTGTGACGACGAGATCGGCGACCGGGTCGAGGCCCTCGCGAGGGAGTACGACCTCACGGAGGAGGCCGTCCTGCGGCAACTCGTCGAGCGCGGGCTCGAGCAGGCGGAGGCCGAGCGCCCCGGCGGGCCGAGCGATCGCCTCTAGACGTTCGAGGGGTTTTTCCGCGAAAGGGAACTGCCACAGACCGGACAGCGGTCCTTGTTTTCCTCGAAGGTGCGGCCACAGCCCGAACACTGGAACAGCCACTCCCGCTGTTCGCTGATTCCCTCCTGGGCGATGACCTCGACGTCGACGTCCATCCGGTCGGCGACGTTCTGCATGGCGTAGTCGTCGGTCACCAGCGTCCCGTCCAGCTCGAAGGCCGTCGCGATCAGGCGGACGTCCGTCTCCGAGAGTTCGTCCGCGTCGCCCGTTTCCTTGGCGGCCCGCTGGACCTTCTCGATGGTCGCGGAGTCGGGGATGTGGATGTGCATTCCCGACCCCTCCATGGCGTCGAACCGGTAGGCGTGCTCGTCCTCGAGTTCGTCGCGGACCATCGGCACCGAGGCCTGCTGCTCGGAGGTGTGATACTCGTGGATGAAGGCCGAGGAATCGAGAACGTACATTTAGCGTTCGACGACGATGTAGTCTTTTACTGCCTGGACGCGGCTGACCGGGATCTTGAACCGGCCCCCCTCGTCGGTGTCGAACTCCACGTTCGGCGGCGTCTCCTCGTCGGGTTCGACGATGAGATCGTGGAGTTGCCCCGTCTTGAGATCCATCGTGATGTTGTACAGCATCCCGAGCTCGGCGCCGTCGGACCCCATGACGTCCTTGCCCGAGAGGTTTTCGGCAAGTATGTCGGCCATACGCTACTCTCCGTGAATGATCCTTCTATA
>Ga0207797_1000658_pt1 | contig 26389 bp, 23 predicted proteins | sample PRCRCaboRojoPR_6_FD_187275 | JGI IMG/M metagenome (GOLD analysis project Ga0207797, IMG submission 187275) | Marine sediment microbial community from Cabo Rojo, Puerto Rico - PR CR 10% Liquid 1 (SPAdes) | ecosystem: Environmental > Aquatic > Marine > Coastal > Sediment | place: Cabo Rojo, Puerto... | reverse complement strand
GCAATGAAGGTACGGCCCACGTAGTGATTGCGGATGAGGCCGAGGTCGAACCGGCAGCGGTGCCCCATGTCCTGACACTCCTCCGCGAAGCCGAGGGTGGAGGTGTTCGCGGAGTCGGGCACCGGCACCACGATGGGCGTCTTCTCGTCGTCCTCGGCCTCCTCGGGGATGGGCGCCTCGTGGGCGAGCTGCACGCCGAGCTGACGCCGCACCTTGTCCACCATCTCCCCGAAGATCTGCGAGTCGGGCCGCGAGAAGTAGACATACTCGAAGACGCACTGGCTGACCCCGTACTTGGTGGGGATCTCGTGGCTCTCAAAGTCGCCGTCGTTCACGCAGCCCTCGCGGTCGATCACCAGAATCTCCCCCGGTTCGATGTCGCGAATGTACTCGGCGTCGATCATGTCGAACGCGCACGTCTCGCTGGCCACGCAGTAGGCCGGTCCTTCGTGCCGCTCGGGTGTCTCCATGCGACCCAGGGCGAGCGGGCGGAAGCCGTTGGGATCGCGGACGGCGATCATGTGCTCGTCCGTCATCAGGAGCAGCGAGTAGGCGCCCTCGATCTGCATGAGGGCGTCGATGATCTGGTCGAGGTGGTTCTGCCGCCGGCTCTGGGCCGTGAGGTGCAGAATGAGCTCGCTGTCGCTGGTGGTCTGGAAGAGGGTGCCCCGCTCGCGGAAGCTGTCGCGCAGCTCCCTGGCGTTCGACAGGTTGCCGTTGTGCGACAGGGCGAGGTTGCCCTTGCGGTGGTGTACCACCAGGGGCTGAATGTTGTCCCGGTTGGTCGACGCCCCGCTCGTGGAGTACCGGTTGTGCCCGATGCTGGCGTCGCCCAGGAGTTGCTTGTTGAAAAGATTCGGATCGTCGAAGACGTCCAGCACGAGGCCGAAGTCCTTGTGGACCGGCATCACGGGCTGCTCCCGCTGCTCGTCGTAGGTGGACGTGACGATGCCCGCCGCCTCCTGTCCCCGGTGCTGAAGGGCGTGCAGGCCGTAATACGTGTGCCGGGCAGCCTCGGGATGATTGTAGATGCCAAAGATGCCGCAGTGCTCTTGAACGGCGTCGCTCATAGGGCTGTGGGCAGCGGGAACCGCAACGTGGTGGGACGGGCGTTGAACGAGACCTCCGCGACCAACGCGGAACCATGGGGCCTCCGGCCGCACTCATCGAAACTATGGACGCGGTCGGATGATCCCAACCAACGACAGAACGATCGCTTGTAAAAAGTCGGTCCAAACGCCTGAGGCCCCGTCCAGGCCGACGGGGGTCCGGTCTCGTCGTCCATCAGAGAGGGAACGTGGGCGTCGGTCGGGGGGCTGCCGCCGCTTATTTTCGAGGTCCAACGTCAAGGTCCATGAGCGCATCGAAATCGTCGAACTCGTACGACGGAAAAGCCCCGGCCCGCGTCGCCACGTAGGCACCGAGCCGATTGGCGAGATCCAGAAGTAGGTCGCCACTACGTCCCGCAAGAAGACCCGTGAGAAAGGCAGAGAGAAACGCGTCCCCAGCGCCCACGGTATCCTCCGTCTCGACCGTGTAGCCGGGGTGATGCCAGGAGTGTCCCTCCGCCCACAAGCCGGCCCCTTCGCCGCCCCACGTGACGCACACCGTGTGACACCCGAACGTGGCTGCCAATTCGGACATCGCAGCCTCCGGCCCCTTCGCCAGATCGAACCACTCCCGCATGCGCTGGAGCTCATCGTCATTGAGCTTTACCACGTCCGCAGAGTTGAGCGAGTGCTCGACTACATCCCGGTCGATAAAGGGAGGGCGAAGGTTGACGTCGAAGACGCGCAGGAGGTCGGCCTCACAGAGGCGCTGGATGGTCTGGCGAGAGGTGAGGGCCCGTTGGGCGAGACTGCCAAATACGAGCGCGTCGGCATGCTCGGCGTGCTGGTCGAGGGTATCTGTGTACGTGATAGCGTCCCAGGCCGCGGGGTCCAGGATTTCGTAGTCCGGCTCGCCGGTGCTGCCTAGGTCCACCTGCACGAAGCCGGAGGGCAGCGTGTCGTCGATCTGCATCAGGTCGGTGCCCAAGCCGCGGGCCCGAATGCGTCGGAGTGCCTCTTGACCGAGGCGGTCGTCGCCCACGCGGCTTACGAATGCCACCTCCTGCCCGAGAGCCTGGAGATGCGAGGCTACGTTGAAGGGGGCGCCGCCCAAGAAAAGGCCGTCCGGGAGTGCGTCCCACAAAATTTCACCGACACAGAGAATCTCGTCACTCATCAGAAGGATCTGGAGGCACAGAAAGGATGACTGAAGTGGTTACTGGTCGACCCAGGCGGATCGGAGCGACCAGGCATCGAGCCGAATGAGTCGGGCCGTCCCCCCGGTGGCGAAGAGGGACACGCCGTTGCTGCTTGTGTCGGGGAAAATGCGATGCGTAAGCACGCGAGCCCCATCGTTCGCAAAGACTTCTACTGAGGACCGGTCTACGAACAGACGCAGTCTAACCCGCCCGTTCTGGAGAGCTAGAGGGGCCTCGTTTCGGGCAGCAAAGGCGTTATGGAAGTCGACCATTCCGGATTCCGTCCGGTCGACGAAGACCGAGTCCGAGCGTGCATCGTAGCCGACCACGGTTTGCTCCTCGTTACCCGCACGGACGTGAAGGCCAACCGTCTCGGCATTCTCCGGCTCAAACGCCGCGCTCAGCTCCAGGGTGCGGCCAGAAATGCCCTCCTGACCGAGCGAGGTCGTTCCTGGGGAAAGCGGGCGGCCCTCCAGCCGGACGTGATTTTCGCGGAGCTGCTGAAGCTCCTCGACGGGCGTCTGCACCAGACGGGCTGTTCCCTCGATCGATCGGAGCTGGACGGAACGGGGGATCGTCTGAGCGCTCCGCCACGGGGAGGTGGGAATGGCCTCGGCGTAGCGCCAGTCGTTCATCCAGGCAATCCAGAGCGTACGGCCGTCCTGAGCGGGGACGTTGTTCCACGGGATGGTCGCGTAGAAGTCCGGGCCGTAGTCAACCCAGTGCGGCGCGGTGTCTACAGAGGCTTCGCGTGGCGTGAAGGTTGTTCCGTCGAAGCTCCCGACGAAATACTGCCCACCAGATCCCCCGGCCACCGCCCCCGGATTCAAGTCTATCTGCAACACCCACTGGCTGCGGTTGGAACCGTCGATGGGGACCTTGAAGAGCGCCGGGCATTCCCAGATCCCACCGGTGGCTCCGGCCGGCCCAAACTCGCTTAGGAGCGTCCAATTTTTCAGGTCCGTCGACTCGTAGAATTGAATTGTATGCTCGGGGGAAAGAGCGACCGACATGACCCATTTCTGCTCCGGTGCATACCAGAACACGTTCGGGTCCCGAAACTCCGGATCCGGGTGATCGAGCACTGGGTTCCCCTCGTACTTCGTCCACGTCTCGCCCCCGTCGGTGCTGTAGGCCAGCGACTGTGCCTGGTCGATGGAGTCGTCCGCCCTGGTGTAGTGGCTCGTGTAGATGGCCACCATCGGCGATTGATCCTCGCTATTTCCGAACCCAGAGGTGTCGCCGGAGTCCACCACGGCACTGCCCGAAAAGATCATCTCGTCGTCTTCCGCGGGGATTGCGACCCCCTGGTGGGTCCAGTGGACCAGGTCCTCACTCGTGGCGTGGTACCAGCTCATGTGACCCCAGGTGTTGCCCTTCGGGTTGTACTGGTGAAAGAGGTGGTACGTCCCCTCGTGGTAGACGAGCCCGTTGGGGTCGTTCATCCAGTTGGTCGGAGGGGTGTAGTGAAACTGGGGGCGGTGGGGCTCCTCGAAGCTCGGCGTCTTAGACGCCTGTTCGTTCGGAGACGGGTCGGAGCCGCTGCCGGTCAGACCGAGAATCGCCACGATGAGCAGAGTCCAACAGTTTGTGTGGGGGGAATGTGTGGGGGAACGTCAAACAAAAAGAGCATCTGCGGGACGACAGTTGGCAGAGAAGGAATTAATTTCCTCAGGGGTGGCTGGGGAAACGTCGACGGGTGTGGGAGGGCTCTTCATCCAAAGCGCCAGTTCGTCAGAGCCTGCTGGTGTTTCGATTCGGAAGGGAAGCCGGCGCTCTCCCCCAGTCGGATGGCCTCAGCGCGGGACGGGCTTCGGGCCTTAGCACTCACCACAGGTGGACCGCGGCGGCGTTGACGTGTAGATGGTGCAGACATGTAGACGTGTGGCACGGCTGCGGCTACAGAACGATGATTCCCACGGCCAGCCCAATTCCCACCGCGTCGGCGACGAGGTCTTTGCCACTCGCTGCCTCAGCGGGACGGGAGGCATCGTAGAGCTCCTTAGCCAGTCCGACGCTGGCCGCGGACGCGATGGAGGCGGGCAACGCGTCGCCTTCAGACCAGTCGGCCTTGTTGACGAGCACATACTGAGTTGACAGCGTCCAGAGCCCACTGAATACGACGTGCCGGGCCTTGTCGCGGGCGAGCCAGCGGTCGCGGGAGGGACGCGGGGGCGCCGCGGGAGGCGGGAGGGGGGCGTACCGTAGCTCAAACGCAACGGCTGCAGCCGATAGGGAGTCGGCACCTGCATTTTTCGCGTCGGCCTTCGTCGGGATTGACCCCAGCAAAAGAAATCCCATCAACGTGGCGATGCCACAGCACACCACCAGCCACAGTGGTGTTGGGGATCTATTCCTACAACCGTCGAGAAGACCACTCATGACTCGTTCCCTGTGACTCTTCTCTCGGTATGCAGGAGTACGCTCGGGCTGGCGCCACCGTTGACGGGATGCAGGAACCGTCCCACTAAATCACGCCAAACACAATCCCACCCAGAATGGCCGCAATCACGACGGGGCAAATGTACTGCAGGAAAACGCGCCAGACCGTGACGGGGGCTCCGGTAAACATGTCGTCGTCCCCCTGCTGCAATTCCTCGATCGCTTGGCCCGTGCCCCAAATCCAGCCCACGAAGATGCTAATGAGAAGCGCCCCCAGGGCTAGCGAGATGTTGCCCCAGATGAAGTCCATGATGGAGAGGAAGCCCGTCTGCCCAAAGAGGCTGATTTGATTGGTCAGAAGGTCCGAGCCGCCCTGCGACAGAGCCGACGGGAGACCGGCGGCAAATGTGAAGCCCCCCACGACCCAGACCGACTTGGCGCGGGACCACGTCGTTTCGTCGACGAAGTAGGAGACGACGACCTCCAGCAGCGACACCATCGACGTCAGGGCAGCGATGGACAACAAGACGAAGAAGACGGCGCTAATGAAACTGCCGAGGGGCATCTCCGCGAAGACTTCTGGGAGGACGACGAAAATCAGCGCGGGGCCGCCGCTCTCGGGTTTCATGCCCATCGCGAAGAGAGCCGGGAAAATCATGAGGCCGGCCATCAAAGCGATCACCGTGTCGAAAAGGGCGACGTAGCCCCCGGAGACGATCAGGTTTTCGCGCTTTGGGAGGTACGACCCGTACGTGATCATGGCCCCCATCCCCAGACTGAGACTAAAGAACGCCTGTCCGAGCGCGGCGAGGATCACCGTTCCGTTGATCTTCGAGAAGTCGGGATTAAGGTAGAAGTTGAGGCCTTCCCCGGCCCCCGGCAGCGTCACGGCGCGGAAAATGACGACCAGCATGAGCACCAGCAGCACCGGCATGAGTACCTTTGCCCAGCGCTCGATGCCCTGCTCCACCCCGCCGTACACGACGAAGATCGTGATGAGCATGAACCCGGCGGCCAAGGGAATCACCGTCGTGGTGTCGGCCACAAAGGAGGAGAAGTAGGCGCTGGACTCGGCGGCCGGCGCGACGAAGGCTTTGAAGATATATCCCAGGGCCCACCCGGCCACGACGCCGTAATAGCTCAGAATGAAGACGCCCGTGAGCACGCAAAGTCCCCCCACGAGCACCCACGGTGTACCCTTCTTGATGGCTGCGATGGCCCCTACTGGGTTCTTCTGGCTATGACGGCCAAGGGCCAACTCGGCGAACAAATAGGGCAGACAGATGAGGGCAATGCAGAGGAGATACACAACGACGAAGGCCCCACCGCCGTTATCGGCGGTCACGTAGGGAAACCGCCAAATATTCCCCAGGCCGATCGCCGAGCCCGCGGCGGCCAGAATGAACCCGAGTCGGGAGCCCCACTGCTCACGGTCCGTGGTCGTGGTTGCCATGTCGGTGTTGTCGGTACTTCGAAGAAAGCGACGAAGAGCTTGGGTCGGCCCGCGGACCCGGTCGACGGACGCGGGGCATGCTTGGCGGGAGGCGCAACACCGCGAAAATAATGGGCGCCCCCGGTGAACGCAACGGCGCCGGATGGAATGAGAGACCCCTTGGGCGAAAAATCATTCAAGATGAGAGCGCACCCGGGGCGTTTCGCGGGGAGGAGCAGAGAGCGATCAGGCCTCCCACCGTTCAGAATCGGGGTAGTCGTCTTCGTCTTGGTAGGTCTGCAGCCGGGGCACCACATGGGCGAGGTAGTACCGCTCATCGGGCCCGTCGGCGGTTTCAGAAAAGGTGGCCAGTTCGATGTCCCCGGACGACTTGTAAAGCCGCACGCGGCCCACGGGCTCGTTGGGCGGACCGAAGGTGTAGAGGAGATACTCCCGGGCCTCCTCCACCTTCTCTACGGAGATTGGCAATCCCATCCTGCGGGAGCAGTCAGTGCGAGGAGGTCGGGCAGATTGCGGATAGTAGGCACCATGCGGCACAATACGGTGAGGCTCAAAAAATTCGACAGCCGCCCGCCATCATTCGTGCAGGCCCGTCTTCGTCATTCACTCCTCCATTCGTCCACACGTCCATTCCTCAGTCCTAAATGCCCGACGCGATGAGCAGCTCAATGTCGCGGTGGCTCATCCCAAACATCGTGGCTAGGCTTTGCTTGGTGAGGTGCTGACGGTAGACGTAGGTCCCGTTCCGCAGCCCCTCGTCGCGCCAGAGGGCCTCGTTGATGGAGCCGGCCTCGCCGATGCGCAGGAGGTAGGGGACGAGGACGTGGGTGAGGGCGTAGGAGGCGGTGCGAGCCGCATTGGACGGCATATTGGGCACACAGTAGTGGATGATGTCGTGCCGACGGTAGACTGGATCGGAGTGCGTCGTGGGCCGGCTCGTCTCCACGCAGCCGCCCTGGTCCATCACCGCATCCACGATAACGCCCCCTGGCGACATCGACTGCACCATGTCCTCCGTCACGAGGAGGGGGGAGCGCTCGCCGCCCGCCATCATGGCCCCAATCACCACGTCGGCCGAGTGGACCGCCTGGCGGAGGTAGTGCTCGCTGGCCACGGCGGTGGTGACGTTTCGGTCGAGGGTGTGCTCCAGGTCGCGCAGAGAGCCAAGCTCCGTGTCGAGCACGATGACGTGTGCCCCGTAGCCGAGGGCGGTACGCGCCGCCCATTCGCCGATGACGTCGGCCCCCAGGATGACGACGGTGGCGGGGGGGACGCCCGAGATGCCGCCGAGCATGACCCCCTTTCCGCCTTCGTTGCTCTCCAGGTAGCGCCCGGCAATCTGGATGGCCATTGAGCCGGTGATCTCGTGCATCATGCGCACGAGGGGAAACGTGCCGTCCGGGTCCCGGATGAATTCGAACCCGATGGCTGTAATCTTTAATCGCATCAGGTGGTGCAAAAACTCGGGCGTCGTGCCCCCGAGGTTGAGGGCGGAGAGGAGGATTTGTCCTTCCTGGAGGAGTTCCATCTCCTCCTCCACGGGCGGCCCTACCTTCACGATCAGATCGCTGCGCTCGTAGAGATCGTCGGGGTCCTTCACGAGCTCGGCCCCGGCGTCCGCATACTCGCCGTCCTGGAAGTGGGCCTCGTGCCCGGCACCCTCCTCCACGTACACCTCGTGGCCGTTCGCGACGAGCGCACCCGTGCCACTCGGGGCAAGGGCCACGCGCTGCTCTTCGTTCCCCACCTCGCGGGGCACGCCGATGCGGAGGGACTCGTGCTCCTCCGATTCTTTGAGCGGCTTCTCCTTCGTCATGAGGCCGCGCTCACGCTCGAAGCCCTGTTGCAGAGACGGAATCTCCATAGAGACAGTTGGAAACCCAGCGAAGTCGTTCGATTCTGAGAGCGCAGTCCCGAAGGGGGGCCACAGGAGTACCCCAAGCTATAAAAGCGTCTGTGCATTTGCACACTGGAGGACGATTAACAGCGAAGCGACAGCTGGAGCGACGTGGTACGCCAGGTTGAAGGCGAGGTCCACTTCGTGACAAGTGACGTGAGGCAATAGACCTTCTCCCGCTCGGCTCCTATCATACACACGCTCCTGTTCGTGGTCATGTGTCGAAAGTCTGCCGCGTTCTCATGTCCACCTCTTCCGACCCCGCACCCGTGACCATCGTCGGCGCCGGGGCCTTGGGCACGGCTCTCGCCCGGGCGCTCACAGCGACTGGGCATCCTGTTGAAGCGGTGCTGAGCCGCACGGCCACGTCCGCACAGGCCCTCGCCGAGACGGTGGGGGCGCCGGTCGCGGCCTCTTCCGAGGAGGCCCTTCCGGCGTCCGTGCGGCTCGTGTGGATTTGCGTGCCGGACGACGCGATTGCGTCGGTAGCGGCGGCACTGGCAGAGGTCAACCATCCGTGGCCGGACACCATCGTCGCCCACACGTCCGGCGCCCAGACGGCCGCGGCCCTCGCCCCGCTCGCCGAGCGAGGGGCCGCGACGATGAGCTTTCACCCCCTGCAGACATTTACGGAGGACACCGCCCCCGACGCCTTCGAAGGCACCGTCATCGGGCTCGAAGGGGACAACCGGGCCGTGGCGGCCGGGGAGGTATGGGCCCAGTCGCTCGGCGCGCGACCCGTACAGCTCACACCAGAAGCCAAGACCCTCTACCACGCGGCGGCCGCCCTCGCCTCCAACGGCCTGGTTGCGCTCCTCGCGGTCGTTGAGGAGATCTTCGCGGCGTCGGGAAGCGAGACCGACGCTTCGGACCTGGGCCTCGACGCCGTCGAGCCCCTCCTTCGTCAAACGTTCCAAAATGTCCAACGGAGCCACGCGGAAGGAGCGCTTACCGGGCCTGTAGCACGGGGAGATGAAGAAACAGTGCAGTCTCATTTGGAGGCCCTCACCGCCGAGACGCCCCACCTCGTCCCCCTCTACACGGCGCTTTCCACGGAGCTGGTCCGCGTTGCGGTGCGGGGAGGACACCTGAATGCCACGCAGGCGGAAGCGCTCCTGGCCACACTTCGGGAGGCTGCAGATGCGGACGCAAACGGCGATACGTCCCCGACTCCTTTGCATTGATTGTCTCGAAGACTGCCCTTTTCTTTACATTGTAGAAAAGATCGGAGGAACCCGAGCCGGGCCTCCGATTAAATGTCGACCGGCGTTTGGGCGGCCCACCACCCGTCCCCAAACGGTCCCAAGCGGGTTCTGGGACGGGCCTGCCGCTCTCCTGCTCACAATGCCTTGTCCTGCATGAATAACGACGCGCGTGATCTTCGATCGGGGGGCTCTTCTGTTGACGAGGTTGAAGGAGGAACCGATCGGGAGCGTCTTGAAGACCGATCGCTTCTCCTGGTCGACGAGGAGGACTCGTTCGAGGTGCCGACTCCGGACGTGGAGGCCCTTCGGGCTCTCGTCGAGAGCGTAAACTGCCAGCGGGCGCCCTACCAGTCGGTGGCCGTGGCGGCGGTACAGATCCTCGAGCGCGCCCTCCAGTACGAACGACAGGCGGCGGAAGCGGCCCTCTCGCTCGGCCAACAGGAGAAAATGAAGTCGATGGTTGAGACCGCCCACCAGGCCGTCTCGATCCTGCGCGACACGCTCAATCCGCAGGGACACAAGGTCATGAGCCTGTGTGCCAGGCAGTCTTCTCCCGATCCCTCTGAGGCGAACTCCTCTGGGCAGCCATGGTGGTTCGTGCTGACGAACGCCCTGGAGGTTCTGGAGGAGGGAACCGAGCAAATGACGACTCTCACGACAGGGCAACCCTCGGGCAGCCCGGCCCGAGAATTGAGTCAGCTTATTGCCCAGCTCCTACGCAGCCACCACGACGCACTTCTGTTGGAGGCGGAAGAGTGGATCTCGTAGCGTGCTCCTCCATCCATCGCGTTCCGATTGTCACTCAGGGCGCGCGTTGCCCCACACCCTGGACATCGCCACGCCTGTGTCTCTGTGCGACCTCAGAAGCTGGCCCGTGTCGCGGCGTCGGACTGCCTCTCGTGCTTTTTCTCTGAAACTGACCGTTCCATCTTCGAATGCCCGCCTCATCCCCTGAACTGAGCGAACAAGAAGAGCGTCGGCGTGAAGAGCGCGCGGCCCTCGAAGAACGCGGCATCGACCCCTACCCCTACGCCTGGGACGTCGACGCCCACGCGGCTGAGATTCTTGAGACGTTCGACGACGACGCGCACCAACCGGAGGATGGGGAGGAGGGGCCCTACAAGGTATCGATCGCCGGTCGCATCACAGACCTCCGCGTGATGGGCGGCTCCACCTTCTTTGACCTGCGAGACGAGACGGGGCGAATTCAGATCTATGTCCGTGCCCAGGATCTCCCCGACGACTACTACGACGAGGTCTTCACGGAGCTCTTCGACATCGGCGACATTGTGGGCGTCGAGGGTTTTGTCTTCCGCACCGGCATGGGCGAGGTGACCGTCCGTGCGGCCGACGACTTTCAGTTGCTGGCCAAGTCCTTGCGGCCAATGCCGGTGGTGAAGGAGACGGAGGAGGAAACCTTCTACGAGGTGACGGACAAGGAATTTCGGTACCGCCAGCGCTACGTTGATCTTGCAGTGAACCCGGACGTGCGGGAGGTCTTTCAGCAGCGGGCCACGCTCATCTCCACGATGCGGGACGTCCTCGACGACAGCGGCTATCTGGAGGTGGAGACGCCGGTGCTGCAGCCGGTGTACGGTGGCGCCACCGCCCGGCCCTTCAAGACGCACCATAATGCGCTCGACATGCCGCTCTACCTCCGCATTGCGGACGAACTCTACCTGAAGCGGCTCCTCGTGGGCGGCCTGGAGGGCGTCTACGAAATTGGCAAGGACTTCCGGAATGAAGGCCTCAGCCGGTTTCACAATCCGGAGTTCACCATGATGGAGTGCTACGTGGCGTACAAGGACTACCGGTGGATGATGGACATGACGGAGTCGCTACTGCACGCCGTCACGTCTGCACTGCACGACAATCCCGTCGTGGAGTTTGAGGGCCGCGAGATTGACCTGGGTGGGGAGTGGCCGCGCGTTCCGTTCTTCGACGCCATCGAGGACGCGACGGGGTTCGACCTGTACCGGGCCGACGCGGATCGGGTCTACGACGTGGCGGCAAACGAACTTGACCTCAATGAGGTGACGCCTGAAATGGATCTGGGCGAGCTACTCGACGAGATCTTCAGCGAGATGGTGGAGCCGGAGTTGATCCAGCCCACTTTTGTCACCGACTACCCGGTTGAGCTGAGTCCCCTCGCCAAGAAGCACCGCGAGAAGGAGGGTCTCGTGGAGCGGTTTGAACTGGTGGTGGCGGGCCGGGAGATCGCCAACGCCTTCAGCGAACTCAATGACCCGGAGGATCAACGCGAACGGTTCGAGGAGCAAGCCCGCCATCGGGCGAAGGAGGTGGAGGGGGTCGAGCCGGAGGATCTCATCGATGAGGACTACCTCCGCGCCCTCGAATACGGCATGCCCCCCGCCGCAGGATTGGGCATCGGCATCGACCGTCTTACCATGATTTTGACCGGTCAGGAGTCGATCCGGGACGTCATTCTCTTTCCGCTTCTCCGTCCCGAGCGTTGAACGTTGGAAGGTTGGAAGTTAGAACGTTGCGACATTTCAACGCTCAACCTTCCGTCTGTTTTACATTGAAGCCTGAGGGCCTGCAACGTGCGGAGCTGTGGTCGGGTTGAAAATACGTTATGGCCACATCTCACTCCGTCCACGATGTTGAGGTAGACGAGCAGGCGGGCTATTGGTCCTTGATCGCCGGGAACCGAAATTTTCGGCGGCTCTGGGCGGGGACCGTCGTCTCGCTGCTCGGCGACTGGTTCAACACCATCGCCCTCTACGTCCTAGTCACCGAGCTGACCGGTTCGCCCTTGGCGCTGGGCGGCGTCTTCCTAACCAAGATGCTCCCATGGGCTTTGTCAGCCCCGCTGGCCGGAGTGCTGGTCGATCGCTATAACCGGCGAGCGCTCATGATTGGGACCGATCTGGTGCGGGCCGTGCTGGTGCTGGGCTTTCTATTTATCGACCAGCCGGTAGAGGTGCCGTGGCTTTATGTTCTACTAGCGGCCCAGGTAGTGGCGGGGGCGGTCTTCACGCCCGCCAAGAGCGCCTCTATTCCGAACATCACGACACCCCGCGAGCTGTTGACGGCGAATGCCCTGATGTCGGCCACGTGGTCGACCATGCTAGCAGTGGGTGCGGCCCTCGGGGGCCTCGCGGTCGAGGTGGTGGGGATCCATGCCGTCTTCTGGATCGACAGCGTCACCTACCTCGTCTCTGCGGTGTTCATCCTGGGCACGACGATTCCGCAGGACACTGAGCCTGCGAAGAGGAGTCTCGTACGGTCGGCGGTGAGGGAGATCGTGGAGGGGTGGACCCATCTCCGACAAAATCCCCGGATCGGACGCATTGCCTTCGCCAAGGCCACGTGGTCCATCGCGGGCGGCGGACTCGTCTACATGCTGGCCCTGCTCGGCGAACGCGTGGCCCCGGCGGCCCTAGGCGCGGGGATCGGCGTGTTGTTCATGGCGCGTGGAATCGGGACGGGCATTGGGCCGCTCCTTACGCGCTGGCTATTCCAGGACCGGCGGCAGTGGCCCACCGTGCTCGGCGGGGCCATCGCGGTGTGCGGGGCCTGCTACGTAGTCGTCGGTGTGCTTCCGTGGACCGCCACGACCCTCGGCATTGCGCTTCTCTGTGTCTTCGTCGTGGCCGGGCACGCCGCCAGCGCGGGCAACTGGGTCCTGAGCACCGTCATGCTGCAGAAACGAACCGCCGACCGCCTTCGGGGCCGCGTGTTCTCGACCGAGTGGCTCCTCGTGATGAGTGCCGAATCGCTCTCAATCCTCGTGGGGAGTGCCCTGTTGGAGGCGGGGTGGCTCGACTTGGCCGGAGCCGTGCAGGCCTTCGGGCTTCTCCAGGTGGCGAGCGGCCTCGCGTGGCTCGGAATCGTGGTGCCCCGCGAGTGGGCCGATGACAATCTACAGCCTCGGAAAACGGACCATCCTCCGTCCGACGAAGAGGTGCCCCGACCGGAGACAACGTAGGGAAGAGTCCCCCGGGAGGCCCACAAAAAACGGGCGGATCCCCGAAAGGAGATCCGCCCGAAGGGCTAGTCCGAAATGTCAGGTTCGGGCCGTTACATGCCGTCCTGCTGCGGAATCGAGTCGGCGCGGCGGTACTGGCGCGTGCCACCCTTCTTGGTGGTCACACCCTCGACCTGACCCTGACCGGTGGTCATGACGCGGTTTCCAGGGACGCCTTCGTCCTCGTAGAAGCCCGAGACGGCCTCCGCGCGGTCTTCCGAGAGGGACTGCGCGTTGCGCTCGCCGGGGGCGGCAAAGCCCTCGATCCGAACGCTCAGGTTCGGGCACTTGGAGAGGATGTCGGCGTTCTCTTGGAGGCTCTGCTGCGCCTCATCGGTCAGCGTGCTGGAGTTGTACTCGAAGAAGGCCGAGTTCATCTCACTGATCGTCGTGCAGACCTGCGGCAGCACACGGTTCACGCGGACCGTCACCGTACGGGAGTCTTCGCCGACGTTATTGGAGGCCTGGAGGCGAGCGGTGTACTGGCCCGGCTCCTGGTAGGTGTGGGTGGGGGAGCGGCTCATCGAGGAGGAACCGTCACCGAAACTCCATTCACGGTCAATCGGAGAATCGCCTTGCACGTTTGCGCTGAACCGAACCGACTCGCCTTCGTCCACGGGATTCGGACTCGCGTTGATCGACGTGATCGATGCGGGCTGCGGCGGCGGAACCACCGTCACCGAAATGGTATCCGAGTCGGAGCCGCCTTCATTGCTAGCCCGGAAGCGGATGGAATACCGGCCAGTCGAGCTGTAGCTGTGGTTGGTGGTGAGACCGGAGCCGGACGATCCGTCGCCGAAGTTCCACGTGTAGGTCACGGGACTATCGGCCTCCTGATTAATCGTAGCCTGAAACGTACCGGACTCGTCCGTTTCGAGTGTGTCCGGACCGCTCACCGACTGAACGACCGGGGCGGTGGCTCCACAGCCGGAGAGGAACAGGCCTCCGATCACGAAGAGAAGTGGAAGCCAAAACGGGGAGCGAGAGGATGCGTGAAAAGAAGGCACTGAATTCGTCATAGGTAGGGTTGGAAGTTTAGAGAGCGAGGGCCAAGGGAGGAGAGAACGGAGATGCCTCTCCACGAGAGAATCCCTGAAGGGGAAGAGTGTGACTTTCGCTGTGGCAGTGCAAAGATAGAGAACGTGATTCGGACACGCAATTTCTTGGCCAGGAATAAATCCGATTTCATTCACTGTCGGCAGACGCCTAGCAATAAAACAGTGAGATTTCCCCTATCCTTGTACATTCACGTTACGATATTATAGAGCAGAAACCCGATTTTGCAATTTCTCCTGGCGCAGAGTGTCCACTTAGGAACTATCTCAAAAGATCCCAGCGAGTCATTCCGGACTTGATCCGGCGCTGGGAGCGGCGCGACCGAGTGCTCTTGGAGTGAATCCCCAAGATGCAAGCAGCGCCGTTTTCGGGGAAATCCTGAATCGAGTTTAGGACTACTCTCTGTTTTGAGATAGTTCCTTAGTACGAGGAGACATCGGGACCGAGAGTCCTGCGATCCGGACTATTCGAGACCGTCAACGTATTTTTCAAGCTTGCTCTTCCTGTTGGCGGCCTTGTTTTTGTGGATAATACCTTTGGCGGCAAGGCGATCTAGGTCGCCCTTCACGTCGTTGAGAAGTTCGCGTGCCTCTTCCTGATCGTCGAGAGATCGAAGCTCCTTGATCTTCGTTCGGACGCGGCTCTTCTGCGACTTGTTGCGCTCGCGACGCTTCTCGTTCTGCCGCATCCGCTTTTTCGCAGACTCGTGTCGGGGCATGGCGGTGTAGAGGTTCGTTTACAGAGAATGCTTAGCGCGGAATTGAGACCCTACGCTTGGCACAAAGGGATCGACAGAGTGCCGTCGAGTTCCTTCCCCCTTTGGAAGATTGTAAGAGTCTTCGAGGCGGCGGGCTGCCCGCACCAGAAACCGGGAATCTCACCGTCCGTTCTCAAATCGGTGCTCTGAAAGTGTAAAAGTGGGTTTTTCTCGGGGTGGCTCGCCCGATTCGGGGTCAAGTGAGGGGCACACCGAATACGAAGTATACTCTATCATACTGGGCTTTGAGCACTCGATTTCATGTGGGCGTTTTTTGCTGACCTTGTTCGGAATGTGGGCACCGAGCATACCATCGTGATGATGGACACCGAAGAGGTGGGGAAAACGCGGCGGTACCGCATTTACCCGTCGCGCATGCTCGCCGCGTGGGGAGGGAGCCTGTTGGTGGCAGGGAGCATCGTAGGCGTGTTGCTCGCGTTTACCCCCCTTCGTGCGCAGATTCCGGGCTACGGGACAGAGACCATTGAACGGAGTGCTCGCCTCAACACAATGCGACTCCGGTCGCTCCAAGACTCGCTCGCCGCTCAGCGCCAGTACATTCGCCAGCTCCGCCAGCTTATCACGGGTCAGGTGGATTCTCTCACTGCGCCGCCGGGCTCGTCCCCAAACCAACCGTCGACAACGGACGAGCCCTCTCCTCCGCCCCGGCAGGGGGGACAGGGCAGTGCCGGGCGGAGCACACATGAGCCTCCGGCCATCGATCCGTCGGTCGTCCCAGCCTCCAGTTTGGGAGGGGCAGGGGGGATGCGTGCGACCCAAGGGCTCTCTTTCCCTCTGCCGTCCCCGGTCATGGATGGCTTCCCGACCCGGGACTTCAGTGCTCAGACCGGCCACTATGGCATTGACGTGGCGGTCTCGAAGGGCGAGTCCATCCGGTCGGTCGGGGACGGGTACGTTGTGTGGGCCGACTGGACCCAGGATGGTGGATACACCGTTGCGGTTCAGCATGCCGACGGGTATCTTTCCGTCTACAAGCACAATGGCCGCCTGCTCAAGCGCATCGGCGACCGGGTGCGTGCGGCCGAGCCGATCGCTGTAAGCGGAAATACCGGCGCAATCACGACCGGCCCACACCTGCATTTTGAGCTCTGGCGAAATGGTCTCGCCCAGAGTCCCCGGTCGTACGTCACAGGGTGGTAGATCGAAGTACTGCTGTTCAGGAGGCAGCTGGGCTGAAGCCCGGCATGCCGACTGCACTTTGCACTCGCACTGCTTACTTTTATTTTCATGGGCCTCTTCGGCAACACTCAATCGGACGATACATCCTCCGCCATGGCAAATCAGACAGGCACAGTTCAGGATCAGGTCAATCTCGTAGGCGAGGGCACTGTCTTCGAAGGAACGGTGCGGGCGGAGAGTGACGTCCGGGCCAGTGGGCGCATCATTGGTACCCTCGAAGTGGAAGGGAAAACGATGATCGCTGAAGAAGGGACGGTAGAAGGCGAAATCATTGCCACCAACGCCGAGATTGCCGGTCAGGTGCAAGGCGAGATTCATGTTGAGGAGCGCCTCGTCCTTAAGAGCACCGCGCGGGTCGATGGGAAGATTGAGACGGATCGCTTGGTCGTGGAGGAGGGCGCTCAGTTTACGGGCGAGTGTGAGATGGGCACTCCCATCTCCGAAGGTACCACCTCAGGGGGCGAACAGCCGAGTTGGGAGACGCGATCGACGGGGAGTGATACCGCCGACGAAGAGTCCTCCGAAGAGGTGGCGGAGGCCTAGTGGATCTGCACAAGTGCTCTGAAAAACATCCTCTCTACGGATCCCGATCGGGAGCCAATCGAGCCGTGAGCCCCAGTCATGAATGACGAAAGGGAGGACCGGCATGTCCGTTCGTCTGGGGCAGAGGCCGACGACGGACCCGACGGTTCGGCTTCAGAGGAACCATCAGCGTTGGGGCGAGCCCTCCGAGACGTGGCCCCGTACCTCGATCTCGGCTGGCGCCTCGCCGGCACCACGGCGGGGCCTCCGGTCCTCGGATTCTTCGCCGACCTTTGGCTGGAGACCACCCCCTGGCTGCTTCTGACAGGGTGTGTGTTCGGCCTGTCCGGGGCGGTGCTACAACTCAAACGTCTGCAGGGGGGCTCTCAATCGTGAAAGTTCTTGTACGAGGCTCGCTGAAGCGGGACTTCTCCCGTGCCTGCGAGATACTTTCATGTGCGATTCACCGCTTCTCATAAGTCCCCCACAGCCGGGATGCATAGCTTCAGGGACAGTTCGATGACACGAACGTCTCGGGGTTCTTCCCACGGAGAAGAACGGTGTTTTCAATAGCCGAAGTCCCCGGCGACATGGACGCCTCATGGTGGCTCGGCATCGGGGTGGGCATCGCGATCATGGGGCTTCACACAGTAGTTCGGATCGGTGCCCATTATTTTTCCCTTCGAACCGACGACCAGCGTGCGTTCTTTTTGTTGGAGCTGGGGGGGCTCGGGGGACGGATGCTGCTTGTGTTTGGGGCCGTGGCCCTGGTGCTCCTCTTCGTGCCGGTTCATCCGGTCGCGTTCGTGGGCACGGTGATTGTGTTGCTCGTCGCGAGCATGATTGTGGAAACGTGCCTCATGCTTCGCCGACAGGACCAGGACAGACTGGGCTCGTCCTGAGTTTGCAACGAGAGATCTTCGCCCGGTTGAACGTACTTTCGAATGCTGTTGCCAGCAAAATACATGAAGGCTCGCGCACGCTCCCTCGGATTCGTCGCTCTTCTCGTGCTGGGGTTGGGGCCCGCGCTTACAGCGACGCCCGCTCACGCAGCCGAGGGGGAGGTAACGCTTGAAGGGATCGTCAACAACGTCATCCTGGGCCACGCCACCGACGGCTACTACCTCAACTTTAAGCCGTTCGACAACGTCGAGCTTCCGCGCATTATGCTCGTCCGCACCGCGGACGGAAATCTTGACCTGGAGGCGTATGGGAGCACGGCGTCCATGCTCAAAAACGGGCCGTACGGCATTCAAGCGCATGGTGGAGGCGAGTCGGGCGGGCATGCGGACCTCGTGACGCAGGGAGCGGCGCTCGACGAGGCCATCTCCGCCGACGAACACCTACACAGCTCAGTGCAACGGACGGACGGCCACGTCGTCCTGGATCTCTCCATCTCCCGCCACTTTGTCTTCGGGCTGTTGGCGATGCTGATCGTGCTCGCCGTGTTCATCCCCCTCGCCCAGCGTTACAAGAGGGGAGTGGGGCGCGAGAAGGCGCCCAGCGGTGTTTTACAGAACATGATGGAGGTCCTGGTCATCTTCATTCGGGACGAGATCGCGAAGCCCAACATTCAGGGAGAGAAGTGGCGCAAATTCTTGCCCTATCTCCTGTCCGCGTTCTTCTTTATCCTCGTGGCCAACATTCTCGGCCTCGTCCCCTATGCGGGGGCGGCCACCTCCAACATCGCCGTGACGGGGGTCCTGGCGGTCATGACGTTCGTGATCGTTCTGCTCTACAGCTCGAAAGACCACTACAAAGAACTCTTTACCGGTCCGCCGGACGCGCCGCTGCTTGTGCGCATCATTTTCGTCCCGATCGAGCTTGTCGGGCTCGTGATGCGGCATCTGGCACTGGCCATTCGTCTCTTCGCAAACATGATGGGCGGGGCGCTGATTATCTTCAGCCTGATTGGGCTCATCTTCATCATGAACATCCTCTTTGGGGGCGCTGTGGCCGGAGGGACCGTCATCATTAGCATAGGATTCACCGTCTTCATCTTGTTGCTCAAGCTCCTCGTCGCGTTCATTCAGGCGTACGTCTTCACCATCCTCTCGGCACTCTTCATTGGCATGGCCGTGGAGGAGCACGACCATGGCGGGCACGAGGGGCAAGAGGACCATTCATCCACGTCGGGGCGACTGGAAGAGCGTCTTGACGCCGTGGAAGAGGCGGTAGAGCCGACCTCGGCGTAAGCCGTCCCTGGCGCTTCGCCGACCGAACATCTTCCAACTGCATCACCCATCACTGCATTCATCTTTGACTAAGACCCGAACACTATGGAAGCCGCTGCTCTCGCTTATCTCGCTGCAGGAATTGGTGCTGGCCTCGCCGCCATTGGCGCCGGCGTTGGAATTGGCTGGCTCGCCAGCTCTTCGATGGAAGGGGCCGCCCGACAACCGGAGGCCACCGACGACATTCGAAACCTGATGATTATTTCCGCCGCCCTAATCGAGGGTGTGGCGCTGTTTGCACTCATCATCTGCCTGCTCCTCGCCGTGACCATCTTCCTGGGCTAAACGGCTTGTCCCTATCGCCCGGCCGGTCCCGGTCCGTTGCCCTCTCGCGCCAATCTTAGCTTCTGCCCATGACCGCTCTGCTTGCCCAGAGCCTCGTTACGCCCTCCCTCGGGCTCATCGTCTGGAAAACCATCGCGTTTCTCCTCTTCCTGGGGATCCTCTACTGGCTCGGTTGGGAGCCGATTACGAAGGCCATGCAGGAGCGTGAGGAAGAGATTGAAAGCTCCATCGCGCGGGCCGAGGAGGCGCTCGCCGAGGCGAAGGAGATTCAGAAAAAGAACAAGAAGGAGCGGCGTCAGGCCGAGCAGAAGGCCCAAGAGATTCTTCGCGAGGCCCGCGAGTCGGCCGAAGAGCTGCGCGAAGAAGAGGAGGCCAAGACGCGCCGCAAGATCCAGCAGATGAAGGAACAGGCCCAGGCCGAAATCGAGCGCGAGAAGCAGGCTGCACTCCAGGAGCTTCGCGACGAGGTGGCCGATCTCGCCATCCAGGCGGCCCGAAAGATTGTGGAAGAGGACCTGGACCGGGATCGCCACCGCGAGCTTGTGCGCGACGCCATCGAGGACTTCCCGACGAATTAGTGCGTTAAATCGTTGGAACGTGAGACGTTAGAACGTTCCAACGTGCCAACGTTCAACGTTCCAACGCCCTACTCTTATGAGCCAGCGCACGGTTACCCGGCGGTACGCCACCGCGCTTTACCAAGAAGCAGACGCGACCGGGGTGCTTGAGGCGGTCGACGACGATATCCTCATGCTCCGCAACAGCCTCGAATCGAATCGGGAGCTGTCGCGATTCTTCGAGAGTCCCGTCATTCCAGCGGAGAAGAAGGAGAGCATTCTCCAGGAGCTCCTGGAGGAACGGGTCCATACGCTTACGCTGCAGTTTCTGCGTCTCCTGGTGCAGAAGGATCGGGAGACCCTGACGAAGGAAATCCTCGATCAATACCAGTCTCTCCGCGATGAGCAGCGGGGAATTGTGGATGCAGACGTGACGGTTGCCCGTTCGTTGAGCGATGAGGACCGGGACCTCCTGATGAAGGCCCTGGAAAAGAAGACCGGGAAGGACGTCCGCCTGCACGTCGAGGAAGATGCGGACCTGATTGGTGGGCTCGTGATTCGGATTGGCGACCGCGTTTTCGACGCAAGCGTGCGCAGCCGGCTCAACGAGCTCCACGATCGGCTGCGGAACGCGACGCTCCCTATTGAGGCCAACGGCGAGGCAGCCTAGCAGCTTCACTCGTTCCCGTTTGGCCGTCCATTCTTAGTATCCTGACTATCCAACGCTCCATTCCCCATGTCCAACGGCAGCATACGACCCGACGAAGTTACCGACATTCTCCGCCGCGAACTGGGCAATTTTGAGACAGAGGCGGAGGAGTACGAGGCCGGGACCGTCCTGGAAGCCGGCGACGGCATTGCGACCCTCTACGGCATGAGCAATGCGCAGGCCAGTGAGCTTGTGGAGTTTCCCGAGCAGGACGTAGAAGGTATGGTCTTGAACCTCGAGGAAGACAACGTCGGCGTGGTGCTCTTTGGCGACGTGGATGCGGTGAGCGAAGGCGACGAGGCCCGTCGCACCGGCCGCATTGCGTCCGTCGGCGTCAACGAAAACATGCTGGGCCGCGTCATCGACCCGCTCGGCCGTCCGCTCGATGGCGAGGGGCCGATCGAAGGGGAGAAAACGGTGCTTCCGTTGGAGCGGAAGGCGCCGGGTGTGATTTATCGTCAGCCAGTGGAAGAGCCGCTCCAGACGGGCATCAAGGCCATCGACTCCATGATCCCGATCGGGCGGGGCCAGCGTGAGCTCGTCATTGGGGACCGGCAGACCGGGAAGACGGCGGTCCTCGTCGACACGATTATCAATCAGCGCAAGACGCACGAGGACACCACGGAGAGCGGCGACCCGGTCTATTGCGTCTACGTGGCTGTGGGGCAGAAGGACTCGACGGTGGCGCAGGTGAAGCGGGACCTCGAACGGAACGGGGCCATGGAGCACACGGTGATTATTAACGCCTCCGCTTCCATGCCCACGCCGCTGCAGTATATTGCGCCCTTCGCGGGGGCCTGCATCGGCGAGTTCTTCCGGGACACCGGGCGCGACTCGCTCGTCTGCTTCGACGACCTCTCGAAGCAGGCCGTGGCCTACCGCGAGCTTTCGCTCCTGCTGCGCCGTCCGCCGGGACGCGAGGCCTACCCGGGCGACATCTTCTACCTCCACAGCCGCCTCCTGGAGCGGGCCGCCAAGATTATCAACGAGGACAACGTGGCCGCGCAGATGAACAATCTGCCCGACGCGCTCGAGGACAAGGTGGAAGGGGGGGGATCGCTCACGGCGCTGCCGGTGATCGAGACACAGGCCGGCGATGTCTCGGCCTATATTCCGACGAACGTAATTTCGATTACCGACGGGCAGATCTACCTGGAGAAGGACCTCTTCAACGAGGGCATTCGTCCGGCAATCGACGTGGGGACTTCTGTTTCCCGCGTAGGGGGCTCGGCCCAGGTGAGCGCCATGAAGGACGTGGCCAGCACGCTCCGGATTGACCTCTCCCAGTACCGCGAGCTGGAGGCTTTTGCCAAGTTTGGCTCCGACCTCGACGAGTCGACCCAGCAGCAACTCAATCGTGGAGAGCGCTTGGTCGAAATTCTGAATCAGGATCAGTTCTCCCCGGTCCCGGTGGAGGAACAGGTGGCCATTATCTACGCTGCCATCAACGGCTACCTTGACGACGTGGCCGTCGAAGACATCGGGGAGTTCGAGGAGGAATACGTCGAGCGGCTTCGTCTCCAGCACGAAGAGGTCCTCACCGAAATTCGGGAGACGGAGGAACTCACAGAGGCGGCCGAGGAGGCCTTCGAATCCGTCGCCGCGGATCTTGCGGACGTGTACACCGAGGAAGAAGAGGAAGAGCAGGAAGACGTGCTGGAAGGGGCCGCTGCGTAGTTCTGAATCATGAGCCAAGAGTCGTGGATGGGGGAGTGCGAAATGGTCCTCATAATTCATCACTCGTGACTTGGACGGTCTGGTCTGGTCGCTCACAGCTCAGACTGACGTTTTCGTTGGCCCGGTCTCAGTTTCACTAGTCAACACTTTTCACCCGCCTGACCCATGGCGAACCTTCGCGACATACGGAACCGGATCGAGTCGGTCGAGAGCACCAAGCAGGTGACGCGGGCCATGAAGATGGTGGCGGCGGCCAAGCTGCGCCGGGCACAGGAGAAGATCTTTCAAGCCCGCCCCTACGCCTACAAGATTCGGGAGCTCACCAACCACCTGAAGCGGGAGCTTGACCCCACGGCTCACCCGTTCTTTCAGTCGTCGGAAGAGGCGACTGGTGCACTCGTGATTGTGGTGTCGGCCGACCGGGGGTTGTGCGGGTCCTTCAACAGCGACGTGTTCAAGGCCACAAAGGACCTGATCCAGTCCTCGTACGCCCACAAGAAGCGAAATGACGAGTTGTATCTGATGTGTGTGGGCGAGAAGGGCTATACGCATTTTCAGAAGCGCGACTACCGGCTCGTCGGCGATTATCGCGGTGTCTTCGATAACCTCAAGTTTGGCGTGGCCCAGCAGGTGGTGCAGGACGCCGTGGAGGGCTTTGAGCGCGGCATCTGGGGCGAGGTGAAGCTCGTGTACAACGAATTTAAGAACACGATCGTCCAGAACCAGATCGTAGAGCCTCTGCTCCCAATCCCGGCGGAGCGCTTCGAGACGCCGGTGATGGCCGAGGAGTTCGACATCTTTCAGTTGCCCGAGAACGGGCAGGCCATCGATTATATCTTTGAGCCCGATGCCCGGGGACTGCTTGATGAGCTCGTGCCACGCTTCCTCTACTACCAGATGTGGCGAGCCCTCTTGGAGTCGAACGCCGCCGAGCAGGGTGCCCGGATGGTGGCGATGGATAACGCCACGGAAAACGCGGAGGAACTGATCGAAGACCTCACGCTCGAATACAATCGGGCCCGGCAGAGTGCGATTACGCGGGAGCTTCTTGAGATTACGAGTGGTGCTGAGGCGCTTGAGGAGTCTGAGTAGGGCTGCGCGGATGGACGAGTAGGAAGTGAGGACGTGCGGTCTGTCCTCCGCGTTGCCTTGAGTATGCCACAGGGTGCTGCAACATTGTCGGCGGCGCGACATATCACGTAGCTGAAGACGGAGAGGTGGCCGAGCGGTCGAAGGCGCTCCCCTGCTAAGGGAGTAAACGGTTTAGAGCCGTTTCGGGGGTTCGAATCCCCCCCTCTCCGCCACGCGCGCCGGTCCCGACCCTTGTCGGGACGGGCTTTTTCTTTTTTGGGGCGGTGAGGTCGCTTCATCTGCCTCCGCACTCGCTCTTCCAAACGAGGGTGCCTGATGGCCGAGTCTGTATCTGATCGTCCGACCGTTGCCATCGCTGGGGCCACTGGGTTTGTGGGCACGGCCGTTCGGGAGGCGCTCCGGCCCGACTACGACCTGATTGGGCTCACGCGGTCGCCCGTTCGCGCCGAGGAGAATGCAAATTCGTCGGCCCGGGAAGAGTGGCGGCACTGTGACCTGTTCGATCCCTACGCGGTGCGCGATGGACTGGCGGGGGCCGACTACGCCATCTACCTCGTCCACTCGATGCTCCCGTCCGCCCGGCTCACGCAGGGCCAGGTGGCCGACCTCGATCTCCTCCAGGCCGACAACTTTGCTCGCGCGGCGGAGGTGCAAGAGGTAGAGCAGATCCTCTACCTGGGCGCGCTTGTGCCCGAGGACGTGGCGGATCTCCCGTTTCCTCTCCGCCGCCGGCTGGAGGTGGAACGAGCGCTCGGGTCGACCAGCGTGCCTCTCACCACGCTCCGAGCGGGCCTCGTCGTAGGTGGGGGCGGCACGTGGCTCCGCCTGCTACTCAACCTGGTACGACGGCTCCCCGCCATGATTCTCCCGTCGTGGACCCGGGCCGAGACCCAGCCCATTTTCCTCCAGGACCTGGTGCGGGGGCTGAAAAAGAGCCTGGCCAATCCGGATACATATGGCGCGACGTACGACGTCGGCGGACCGGACGTAATGAGCTACCGCGAGATGCTCTTGCGCACCGCCGACGTTCTAGGACTGCAGCGATGGACCACGACCGTGCCCATGGAGTCGCCGCGCCTCTCGAAGCTCTGGGTCTGGCTCTTTGGCAGCGTACCGTGGGCGCTGGTAACGCCCATCGTCGATAGCTTGCGGTACCAGACCCAGGTACGGCCGAATGAGATGCAGACGTGGCTGGTACAGGACGCCCTCTCGTTCGAGGAAGCCCTGGAGGCCTCGGTCGATGCGCGGGGCCGACCTTTGCCCAACCCCCGCGATGCCCTTCGAGACCGCGAGGACGAAGTCATCCGGGATCAGAGCGTGGCCCGGTCGGTGCAGCGCATGCCGTGTCCGCCCGATTTTACGGCGCACGACGTGGCGAACGAGTACCTCCGCTGGCTGCCACGCCTCGGCTGGCCGTTGCTTCAGGTGCGTGTGGAGCATGGGCGCAAGGCTCACTTTGAGCTGCGGCCCGGCGGGTGGACGCTCCTGACCTTGCGGTACGTCCCCGATCGGAGCCCAGAGGGACGCCAGTTGTTCTTCGTGACGGATGGGCTCCTGGTGGGTGAACGAGAACGATTCGGCCGACTCGAATTTCGGCGGGTGTTGGATGGGGAGGCCGTCCTGGCTGCGGTGCACGACTTCTCGCCGCGCCTCCCGTGGTACGTCTACAACAGCACGCAGGCGCTCGTCCACCTGGGTGTCATGTGGCGCTTCCGACGGCACCTGGAGCACCTCACGCGCCAGCAGACCGAGTCCGGAACCCCCCGGTCCGCCCTCCACGGTACCCCCTCTTCGTAGGTCATTCCTCGTTCGTTGTCTGACCGCTTCCCGCCGCCCTCGGCGGATCGACTGATCTGCTCGATGCCGACGTTTGCCGACGCCCCATTTACGGAAGATCAGCAGGAGGCCTACGATCAGGTCTACGACCGCCTGGCCCAGGGCGAGCGGTTTACGGGGCTGCGCGGGTACGCCGGGACGGGCAAGACGTACCTCGTGGGCCGCCTCGTGGAGCAGTTGCTGGAGGAGGACTGCAACGTGACGGTCTGTGCCCCCACCCACAAGGCCGTGCAGGTGCTAAGCGAAGAGTTGGGCGATGCCCCCGTGCAGATGCAGACGCTCCACTCGTTCCTGGGGCTGCGCCTTCAGCCGACGGAGGACGGGGAGTACGATCTGGTGGCGGAGGAGGAGCGCGACTTCACCGAGGGTGTCGTAATCGTGGACGAGGCCTCCATGATCGGGCGCGAGGAATGGGCTCACATCGAGGACGCACCCTTCTGGGTGCAGTGGCTCTTCGTGGGCGACCCGGCCCAGCTGCCGCCTGTAAACGAGGAGCCGTCCCCTGCGCTCGACGTGCCCGGTCCCACGCTGGAGACGATCCACCGCCAGGCCGCCGACAATCCCATCCTGGAGTTGGCCACCAAGATCCGAAAAGGAACGGATGGTCGCTTCGGCAGCAAGTTCGAAGACGGCAAGGGCGTTGCGGTGACGCGCAACCGTGAGGAATTCCTCGATAGTATCCTCCGCACCTTCGACACAGAGGCCTTCGCCGAGGACGCCACGCACGCCCGCGTGCTCGCCTACCGCAACAAAACTGTGCGCCACTACAACCGCGAGATCCGGGCCCGGCGCTACAGGGCCGACGCGGAGCGGTTCGTGGAGGGGGAGTGGCTGGTGGGCACCGAGACGTGGTTCCACGACGGCGTACAGCGCCTCACCAACAGCGAAGAGGTGCGCGTCAAAAAGGCAGCCGTCGACACCTTTGAGGCCGAGAATCAGAGCGAGTGGACCGTCTGGGAGCTCAAGGTGCGCACGCCGGGCCGCGGCCTTACCCGCACGATCCAGGTGCTACACGAGGACGAGTTTGAGCGCTACGAGGAGGCCCTGGATCGCCGTCGCGAGAAGGCCCAGGACGACCCATCGAAGTGGGACCGGTTCTTTGAGCTCCGCGAGCAGTTTGCGCGGGTTGACTACGCGTACGCCACGACCGTGCACCGCGCGCAAGGGTCTACCTACGATACGGTGTTCGTGGACCATCGCGACCTGCGCGTATGTCGGGGCGACGAGCAGGAGGCACTCCTCTACGTGGCCGTCACGCGCCCGGCCCGCCGTCTCGCGCTGCTGGTGT